>Ga0073932_1005223_pt1 | contig 14330 bp, 10 predicted proteins | sample DewCreD2012metaG_FD_76967 | JGI IMG/M metagenome (GOLD analysis project Ga0073932, IMG submission 76967) | Hot spring sediment bacterial and archeal communities from British Columbia, Canada, to study Microbial Dark Matter (Phase II) - Dewar... ... | reverse complement strand
TGTGAAAACCGACCCCGCGTTGGCCAACAACCTCAGCGCCGCCGCCCACTTGATCCACGGTTCCAGCGAAGGCCGGTTCCGCATCACGTACTGTCCCGGCCCCGGCCTGTCGGCCGCGGAGATCCGCTCCGTCGGCTACGAAGCCGGCAGGCTCACCGACTATCCCGTTGAAAGCTATCGGGAGGGATGGAATCCCGATGGCACATTCTACATCAGCAACCCCGCGCTCGGACTTTGGGCGTTGAAAGGAAACTTCCCATGAAACTTCGCGACCAGTGCACGTTCGACCAACTCTCGCTCGGCGAAATCATGTTGCGCTTCGACCCCGGTGAAGGCCGCATCCGCACCGCGCGCTCGTTCCGCGTCTGGGAAGGCGGCGGCGAGTACAACGTCGCCCGCGGCTTGCGCAAATGTTTCGGCCTGAAAACCGCCGTCTGCACCGCCCTGGTGGACAACGAGGTGGGTCATCTCATCGAAGATTTCATCCTGCAGGGCGGCGTGGCGACCGATTTCATCCGCTGGCGCGCGGACGACGGGATCGGGCGAACGGTTCGCAACGGACTGAATTTCACCGAGCGCGGTTTTGGCGTGCGCGGCGCGGTGGGTGTTTCCGATCGCGGTCACAGCGCCGCCAGCCAGCTCAAACCCGGTGATTTCGACTGGGAGCACATTTTCGGCAAGCTCGGCGTGCGCTGGTTTCATACCGGCGGCATCTTTGCCGGCTTGAGTGACACGACGGCGGCGCTGGCCATCGAAGCCGTCCAGGCCGCCCACCGCCACGGCACTGTCGTCAGCTACGACCTGAATTACCGGCCATCGCTGTGGAAGAGCATCGGCGGTCCGTCGAAAGCCCGGGAGGTCAACCGCGAGATTGCCCGGTATGTGGATGTCATGATCGGCAATGAAGAAGACTTCACGGCCTGTCTCGGCTTCGAGGTCGAGGGGATGGACCAGAACCTCACCAAAATCGAGACCGCCGCGTTCCAGAAGATGATTGAGAAGGCCGTTCGCGAATTCCCCAATTTCCAAGTCGCGGCCACGACGTTGCGCGGCGTCATCACCGCTACGCGAAACGACTGGAGCGCCATCTGCTGGCACGGCGGCCGGTTCTACGAAAGCCGCTCGTATCCCGGCTTGGAAATCCTCGACCGGGTCGGCGGTGGGGACAGTTTCGCGAGCGGCTTGATCTACGGTTTCCTCAAGACCGGCGACCCGCAGCAGGCCGTGGATTACGGCGCGGCGCACGGCGCGCTGGCCATGACGACGCCCGGCGACACCTCGATGGCGACCGTCCAGGAGGTCGAAAAACTCATGCGCGGCGGCAGCGCGCGCGTCCAGCGCTAGAACTCGCCCCACTCGTCGGCTTTGGGCGGTTGCGCGGTTTCGTCGTAAATGTGCAGGCGCAATTCGCGGAAGGCGGCCCGCTGGAAGGTGCGTTTGCCGAAGTTTTCGCTGCTGCCAACCAGACTGGTTTCATCGAGCTTTTCGAGCGCCAGCGTCACATGGCCGCCTTCGTGGAACGTGGCGCGCACATCACCGGCTTGCCGGCGCGCGCGCTCGGCCCGGTCGCTGGCAAACTCGATTTGCGCGGCGCGCTCGAGCGGCACTTCGAGCGTGGCGAACGCGGTGACAAAGGTGATCGTCCCTTTGCTGATGGACTTCAATTCTCCGGAGACTTTGTCATTATTGTTGAACCGAATCAGGTCCTCGGCTTTGGCCGTGAGCGTCCCGCTATCGTTCCATTCGCCATCCCATTCGGTCACGAGCAGATTGCTGATCCGCATCGGGCCTTGTCCCTGCGACAGAAACATCACACAACCACCCTGCCCCGCGAAATCTCCCGGGTCGGTCCATTGTTTGACCACCGCGCCATCCAACAGGAACGCGATGGTGCGTTTCGTCTTGTCCACGAGGATGCTGATGCGCGCCTTGCCGCGCGCGGCCAGGTTGTCGAGACTACTGATGCCGCCGAGGTTGTTGAATCCGCCGCGCCCCCGACCACGCTGGAGTTGAACGGAATTCCCGCTGATCTGCAAGAGATAGGCGTTGCCATAGAAGTTTTCCGGATTGTCTCCGCAGATGGAAATTTGCAGGTACGGATGCGTCCGCCAGGCCAAATCGAAATCAATCCGACTTCGATCCTTCAGCTTCATGTCGCGACCAATCATTCCGCTCTGTCCGGCGGCGGCGTACAGCGCGCCATTTCGAAACGTCCAGGACTGGTCACCTTGGGCGCGTTGCCAATCGGTCAGATCCGTCGGCCCCATGTACAGCGCCGAGGCCACGCCCACTTGCGGGAGCAACGTCTGCAACATCGGCCGCTGTATGGTCAGCACATCGGCAAACGCGGTCTGCAACGTCAGCTTCTCCGCGTCGAGCGCGACGATCTGACCGCGCAACTCGTCGCCGTTCGTCAGGCGCACGAGAGCGTGTGATGGAGCGGCGGGAAGCGGTTTGCCCGCGAGTTTGATCTGCACGATGTTGCCGGGCGCAAACTCCAACGGCCGTTTCGCATCCGGGTGGCTCCACCGGACTTCGGTGTCCGGCATGATGCCGAGCAGCCGGCCTTGCAACGTGTCGCCGTTGCGAAAGACCAGCACATCGGCGGCGGGTGTCTGCGGCGCGACCGGCCCGCCTTCGGTCGGCGGCGGAATGGCCGCGGGCGGACGCCCGGCGGGATCAGGGACCACGATTCGAATTTCGGCCATCGCCAGCAACGGCGTCAACCCGACCATCCACATCCAGCGCGTCTTCATCTGTCATCACCTTTCATAAATCGGCAGGAACCGGTAGTTCAAGGCCAGCGTCAACAGCGCCGTCGCGGTGGAGAACAACCGGCCATGATTCCCGTCCCAACTGCCGTCGGGGTTCTGAGTGTTCACGAGCAGCTTGATCATCCGCGCGTTCCACGCCCGCCACGCTTCGGGATCCGCCTGAAAGAACGCCTGCGCCGCATAATAATGAAAATAGAACGGATAGCCATCATCCCGGTACGGGTCGCGCGACAAAAAGCGCAACGCCGCCTGATACGCCCGCGCGTCCTTCTGTTTCGCGAGCGCAAACACCAGGACCCCGATGGCTGACCGCGGATTGTTCGGTCCGGCGGCGCTCGTGTAGCCAAAACCGCCCTCCGGGGCGGCACAACTCATGAAGAACCGCAACGCTTTCTGAATCGCCTCCTCCGGCACCGCGATCCCCGCATTGCGCGCCGCCAGCAACGCCACCAGTTGCGCACCCGAAACCGTCGTATCCGCGTCGCCGCTCTCCGGCGAATACCGCCAGGCACCGTATGGATTGTTCGCCTGCGACGTAAGAATCAGGTCCACCGCCCGCTGCAGCGCCGGTCCCAATCGCGGATCATCCACCGCGCCGTAGGATTCCGCCAGCGCAAGCGTCGCGAAACCGTGGTTGTACATGGAAGCGCCCAGGTACCCATTGGCGCGATTGGCACCGCTCAAAATCTGGTCCAACCCGCGTTTGACCGCGGCGTGATACGGCCCCGTATTCGGGTCGTCCCCGTGCGCCAGAATCGCTGTCACCGCCAACCCGATCACACCGGGCTGGTTTCCGTGCCCGTCACGCGGCCCGGCGCCGCCGATCAAATCACGTTCGAGATACCGCAGCCCTTTGACATACATCGCCTCCACCTCGTCCGGCACGCTCTCTTCCGCGCGCCCGAACAAGTCCTGCGCAACCGCGCCCACCGTGGCCAGCCACCCGCACAGAAGCGCCATCCACACGTGCTTCACTTGGTCAGTTCCTCCACTCGGTTGAAATACCCTTCCAACGCCTCGCGAAACTCCGCGGGATACCGGCTCGCATCCCGACCCGACGCCTTCTCCACTTCGCGCTCATCCGGTTGCCGCCCGGCCGCGGAACCGCTCGCTTCGACATTGGGCCGATCGGTGTCGCCGCCGCTGGTATTCGCCCCGGCGGCCTGGCCCGCCGCCATGCCCAGCATCCGCTGAATCATCGCCAGCAAACTCTGACTGCCCGCCGCACCCCCACCGGCTTGCTCGCTGGCGTCCGACAACAACTCAATGACCTCCGTCTGCGCCGCGATGGTGTCCGCGCCGGTTTCCGGTTTGGCCAGTAAATCCGCCGCATCCGCCATCGCATCCCGCACCTGTCCCAACAACTCCAACAGCTTCGGGGGAAAACCGGGCTGCAACAATTTCTCGATGTCCTCGCCCAGCGCCCGCTGCGTCTTCTCCAACCGCGCGGCGGACTTCGCGTAGTCTGGCGAATCGTGGCGCCGCTCATCCACAAACCGGGTATTGTCGCGCAAGCCCTCCTCGATCAGCCGCGCCCGCATCAACTTCATCATCAACTCCACCATTTCCGGCGGCATCCTACCACCCCCACCGCCTCCTCCCCCGCCACCGCCGCCACGCGACGGCGGCGCCAGTTGCTCCGCCCATTTCTCCAACTGCGCGGCCCATCCCGTCGCCTGCTCAATCGCCTGTCCGCCCACATTGGACCGAACCTGCTTCGTCAACTTCTCCAACTCCTCGACCACCCGCTTGCCGACCATGTCCTCGTGAACACTGCCGTACGTTTTCTCGCGCGTGCGGCTGAAGAACCCACCCAGATCGTCGCGCAAGTGTTTCACGGTTTTCTGCGTCCGCGCCTGCCGCTCTTCCACCAACCCCACTTTCGTTTTCAAGGCCGGCGAAAGCTGGTCTGCCGTCAGGCCAATCGTCTCCGGCACCAGCCGCGTCAAATCCGCCGCAATCTGCCGTTCCTGCTGCGCCGCCTTCCGCAAGCGGCTGACGAAATTACCGGCGGCCATCTGCTCCTGCGTCTGATTCATCTCGCGCAAGGCGTCCATCATTTCCTGCAACGCCTGTTGCTGCGCCTGCAACGCCTCGTCCATGTTCTGCTCGCGCGCCTGACCCTGCGCCGACTGCGCCTGCTGCAACTGTTGGGCAACCTGCGGCAGACTCTGCTGCGCCAGCTTCTGCAACTTCTCCAGCAACCTTGCCCACTCCCGCAACACCGACTCTTTGATCGCCGGATTGCGCAACGCCTCGTGCATCAACTCCATCGCCTCGTCCACCAACTTCTCCATCTGCGCCGCGCTCTGTTCCTCCGCCCGTTGCGCCTGGCTCAACCGCTCGGCGGCGTGGGCTCCTTCGAGGTTCTCGCGCAGCTCCCGGTTCTGATCCAACAAACCCTCTTCCAACCGGGCCAGCTCCTCCAACTTCTCCTGCAACTTCTCAAACCGTTGCTGAACCAACTTCGCGTGCTCGATTCGATCGAGAATATAAATTCGATACGGCGGCGACAACGACTCCTCCCGGCCGGGGAAGTAATCCCATGCGCACGCCTGCACCACCACCAACTGCGGCGCCAAATCCAGCGCCTGCGGCGAAAACCGCACCGAGCCGGTCGTCTCCCGTTGTTGCGGACCGCCCGCCGCCACGTCAAACCGCCCGTGTGACGGCGCGACCCCGGTATCCTCGTTGCCTGCCGCCATCCAGCGCAGCGCCGTCTGTTTCACCCCGTAATCATCCCGTCCCACGACCTCGAACTCCACCACCTCGTCTTCCAAAATCGCCACCGTCCGCTCCAACCCCCGGCAATCCACCGTCGGCGCGTTGTCCATCTCCGCCGTCACCTCGAGCAGGAACGGCTCCCGGCCGCGCAGCCCGTGCACATCCTCCCACTCCACCCGCCACTGCATCCCGGTGCGAATCGGCTGCGGTTCGATCCAAAACCGATCCCCATCAAACGCCGCGCCCGCCACCCGCCGCGCCACCCGATTCAGCGTCCCGGCCACCGCCAACGTGCTGCCTTCCAACGCCCGCACCTTGCCCCGCCGCACGTCCTGCGTCGCCGGCGGGTGACCCAAATACTCCGGCCACGTGATCCGGGCCTCCAGCGCCACCAACTCGGGCCGGTACACCGGCGTGATCGTCATCGTTCGTTCCGCATCGCCCGCCGCCAGCCGCAACGTGACCGGCTTCGTCTGCCCCGGCAACTCCATCCGAAACACCCCGTCCTTGCCGGCCGACACTGTCACCGGCGACTGCCCCGCCAATCGCACCGTCGCCTGCCCGGGCTGCCACGGCGAATCCGCCGCCAAGCGAAACTCCACCACAAACGGCTCGCCGTACGGGACGATTTGGTGATCCGGCAACTCACCAAATCGCGTCAGCGTGTACCGCTGAATCACCGCGACCGGCTTGACCAACCGCCAAAACACGTTCCACGCCGCCGGCGGCAGCCACAGAACCGCCGCCACCGTCACCCCCGCCAACACCACCACCGTCAGCGCCAACCACCGGGGCTGGCGCGTCGGCACCGCCCGTTGAAAATCCAACGCGGCCGATTCCGCCGCCACCTGCTCCATCGCCGCCCGGCACAGCGCCGGTGACACATGCGCGGGCCGGTGCGCCGCGTCCGCCAACTCCACAATCCCCAACAGCCGGTCGCCCAACTTCGCATACTGGCGCTGCACCAGCGTTGCCAGTTCTCGCGCATCACGCCGATGCCACAACCACCGATTCGCCCACACCGCCGCGCAACACGCCCCGCACGCCACCCCCACCAGCGCCAGCGTCAACCGCATCCACGCCGGTGTCTCCCAAATCCGGTCCGACGCAAACAACACAACGTACGCCACCAACATTCCCGCCAGCGCACCGAGCACCGCCACGCTCGTCTCCACCAGCCACAACCGCCGCGCCACCGCGCGCAACTGCGTCCGCACGCTCGCCGGTAATTCCAGATGAATCCCGTCCGCCATAACCTAAATCAATCCCACCCACTTCCGCCCGACCCAGTACGCCGCCAACAAGAACACCAACCCGCCGCCCCACAGAGGATGACACCACAACCGCAATCGTTGTTCGACCGGCGCGCGCTCGGGCAACTGCGTAATCCGCTCCACAAACTCCGCCAAATCCCCGATCGCCCCAAACTGCCCCCGCGTGATCGCGGCGATCTCCCGCAACACCTCCACCGGCGCCGGTCGCCCCACGTGTTCGCGCACCTCGCCGCGCACGTCCAACGCCGTTTCAATCTGCCGGTTCGTCGCCTCCGACCGGACCCGCACCCGAAACTGCCCCTTCTCCTCCGGCACAAACGTCCCCTCAAACACGCCCCACCCGCCGCCGACCGCCGCCAATTCCACCCGCTCCACCTTCCCGCCCGGCGCCGTCATCTCCGCCGTCACCCGCCCGGCCCGCAACGGCAGACCACTCGCCTCAAACACCGTCGCATGCAACGTCACCCGCTCGCCGCGTTGCGGATTGTCGGGATTGTAAAACACCCGGATCCCCTGATCGTGCGCCAGATGCCGCTGGTACGACATCCACCGCACCACCTGCCCCCAAAACCGATAGTGATACACATCCTCCACGCCGCGCCGCCACCGCCACGCCCCATCCGTGCCCATGAACAGCACCTTGCCGTTGCCTTGCGGCCGCGTCACCAGCAACGGCATGCGCCCCCATTCGTTGCGCACGCCTTCATGCACCGCCAATACCTCCGCGCCCGACCGCGCTTTCTTCACCGCCGCGTGCCAGTAAAAGCCCGGTAACTGCCGCCAGACCGACGCGTTTTCCTGCTCATTCGCCGCCAGCATCGTCAACAAATGCCCCTGCCCGCGCGCCGTCAACGCCAACCGCGCCGGCGCGGACGCGCCGACGCCGCGCGATTGCGCCTCGTCCAACTCCACCGGCATCATCCCGCCCAAGGCCGTGTCGGCCAGCGTCGCCACCCGCCCGCGGCTACCGGGCAAAAACACCAACCCGCTGCCCTGCTGCTCAACCAGCCCCTGCAATTCCAGACAGTTTTCCTTCGTCAATTCGTTCTGGCCAATCCCCACGTCGCCGATGAACACGACATCGAACTTGGAAAGCTCCTCGCGCGTCGCCGGAAATTGATCCAGATAATCGCGGCCACCGCCCACTTTCATACCGGGATGGAACAGCAACGTCTTCACCTCCACCCCGGGATCCCGCTGCAACGCATTGCGCAGGTACCGGTATTCCCAGCGCGGCAACGAATCAATCACCAGCACGTGCAGCGTTTCCTTGCGAATCGCAACCTGCGCGGCCTGCTCGTTGTTGTCGCTCCGCAACTCCTCCGACTCCACCGGCAACGAAACCCGCACCGTCGCGCCGCCCTCACGCATCGGCGTCCACACCACCGCGTCCTGCACCTGCCCCAACGCCGGCACCGTAATGTCCTTGCCCACCTCCGCGCCGCGTTCGTCGCGCAACGTCACCCGCGTCTTCAACTCCCGCGGCAAAAAACTCCGCACCTTGAACCCCACCAGCACCTGCTCGCCCAACAACGCATACGCCGGCGCGGCCACGTTTTCGAGAACCACGTCCGGCAAATACTCCCGACTGCCCACGCCGACCGCGAACACCGGCACCTGCGCCATCTGCAATTTCGTCGCCGCCGCCACCGGCGACTGGCCGGTATTCCAATCACCGTCCGACAGCAGGACGACTGCCCGCAGATTCCGTTCGCGCCCCAGCACCGCCTCCAGCGCGCCGTTGATGTCCGTCCCCTCGTTCTCGTTGGTCGAGACCGGCGAAAATTCCTCCATCACCAACTCGTACCGGTTCGACAACGCCTCCCAAACCTTCGCCGCCCGCTGCTGCGCCACCCACTCCAACCGACTCAACACCCCGCCCTCGCTCACCACGTCGCGTGTCGTCATGCTCCGCGAGGCATCGGCCAACACCGCCACCACCGGCCGCTCATTTGGCGCCGCTGGCCGGACTTTCTCCGGACGCCACAACGTCACCACAATCAACACCACCGTCACGAACCGCACCGCCTCCAGCCCGAGCAACAGCGCCCCTCCCCGCTGGCGCCGCCACTGCGCGATGCCCAGCCAGCCCGTCGCCGCGATCACCATCACGCCGATCACAACCGTCAGCCACGACGCCCCGAAACTCCAACCGCTCATCCCGCGCCCTCCGCCGCCGCGCCACGTGTGGCAGCGCCGGCCGGGACGCGACTCGGCAACGTCAACACCGCCTCCGTCACCAACAACACCAGCATCGCCACCAAAAACCACCGCCACACTTCACTCGAAAGCCGCGCCGTCGCGGCCGTCTGCTCATCGAAAAACCGCACCGGCACGCCGCCAAACAACTCCCGAACCCTGGCCTCAGCCAACCGCTCCCCCGCATCCTCCTCCACTGGCCGGTTGAGCGCCACCAACCGCCCGCCCACCTGAAACACACCGGCTTCCGACGCCTGTCCCGCCAACCGCGTCCACACTTCATCTCCGCCAATCCCCAACGGTTCACCGACCGCCGCCGAGACCACCTGCCCCAACCGCGCGCCGCCTTCCAGCAACATCCGTTGCAACATCGGCACCAGCACCGGCCCCTCTCCCAAGTTCGACCACTCCGCCACCGGCAACGTCGCCACCGCGTACACCATCCCCCGCCCCACGGCCTGCCGGGTCACAAACGGTTGCCCATCCGCGAACATCGCCAATGCGAATCCTTCGATGGCCGTCCGCCGCTTGACTTCCAATTCCGCCACCGGCAATTCCACCCCGTCTCGCGCATCCGCCAACACACCATCGCCCCGATTCCACGTCGGCACCCGCCACCGCCCGCCCGTTTCCCCCTCACCCACCGGAAACCGCACCACCACGCCGCCCTCGCCCAAAAACGTTTCCAACGACTTCGCCGGATCCGCTGCCGACTGCCAAATCACCAACGCGACATCCTGCAGATCCACGTTCCCGGCCGACGCGCGCACACTCGACTGATTCAACTGCGCCGGCGCGGGCGCCGCCGCCAGTTGCAGCACCTTGCCGGCCCCGTCATCATCCGCCACCACCACCGACTTCAAATGCGTCTCCGCGCCGAAGGCAAAATAACTCACGTTATCCCGCGGATTCGCATCCGGCGGTACTTCCACCCAACCCCATCCCCGACCGGGATGATCCCCCAACCCCACCCGCTGCGACAACCGCACCGTCCCACCCGCATACGCCACATCCACCAACGACCGCGCCCCCTCCAGCACCACCGACAACGGCCGCGTCCCCGCGCCGGCCGCGCCTCCACCCGCCAACTCCAACTCCACCACCGCCTCCCCCTTCTGCCGCCTCACCCCGGTCACCCGCACCGCCACGTTCTCCCCGCCGCTGTCCCGCAACGCCAACAACCGCACCCGCACCTCCTGCGGCAACGCCCCCAACCGCGCCGTCACCGCCGCCCACCGGCTCTGCGTCGCGCTCCAATTGCTCGCCTGCAAATCCGACGCCAGCCACACCTCCGTCCGACCGCACTGATTTGCCGTGATGTAGTCCACCGCCGCATCCAGCATGGCCGGGATATCCGCCGCCGCATCACTCGCCGCGGTCGCCGTCAACTCCGGCAACACCCCCGCGCTCGAAATCTCCTGCGGCCGCCGCGTCGCGCTCTCGATCAACACCAGCCGCGACGCCCCGCCCGTCGCCCGCGCCGCCTCGGTCAACCGCGCCACCGCCACCTCGCGTTTCGATCGGGCCGACGCCGCCTCCCGCCACTCCATGCTCGGCGAGCGATCCAGCAACAACAGCACCGTGTCCGGCGCCCCGCTCAACGCCCAACCCAACCACCCGCCCACGAGCGGACGCGCCATCGCCAGCACCAACGCCGCAATCGCCAACGCCCGGCATGCCAGCACCAGCCAGTGCCGCAGCTTCGCCGACCGCCGCGACCGCCGCGACGCCGCCAGCAAAAACGACATCGCCGCCCAATCGAGCGACCGGTAGCGCATCCGATTCAGCAGATGGATCACGACCGGCACCGCCACCAGCGCCAACCCCCAGAGAACCAATGGCTGAAGAAAAATCACCTCGTTCGCGCCACCAAAAAGTCCGCGAGCACCCTCTCCGGCTCCTGATCCGTCGTCACCCGCTGATAATCCACCCGGTACTCCCGGCAGCCCTGCTTCAGCCGTTCCAGATACCGCGCCAGCGCCTCCTGATACGGCTCCCGAATCAACCCCGGTTCCACCAACAGACTGCTGCCATCCTCCAAATCCACAAACCGCGTCGGCCGATCAAACGCAAAGTCCATCTCCGCCCGATCGAGCAAATGAAACACCGCCACATCGTGCTTGCGAAACCGCAGATGCTGAAAACAACTCAGCAGCGCGGCCGGGTCGGCGAACAAATCGGAAAAGACAATCACCAGCGCCCGCCGCCGCACCTTCTCCGCAATCTGATGCAACGCGGCCACCAGCCCGGTCGCGCCACCGGGGTTCGTCTCGCTCAGCGCGCCGAAAATGTTTTTCAAGTGCGCCGCATTGCGCCGCGGCGGAATGTCCCGAATCACCGCCGCCGAACAGCACGCCAACCCCACCGCGTCCCCCTGATGCATCGCCAAATACGCCAGCGCCCCGGCCAGCTTCCGCGCATACGCAAACTTCGTCCCGTGCGCCCCGCCAAACTTCATCGAACCACTGGCATCCAACACCAAACAACACCGCAGATTCGTGTCGGCCTCGAACTCCTTCATGTAGAACCGGTCGCTGCGCGCATACACCCGCCAGTCCACATGCCGCACGTCATCGCCGGGCACGTACTTGCGATACTCCGCAAACTCGACACTCGATCCCCGATGCGGACTCTGATGCCGCCCCGACACGCTGCCCTCCATCGGCCCGCGCGCTTCGAGCGGCAAACTCAACAAGCGCGTCAGCGCGTGCGGATCGAGGAACTCACTGGCGACCTCCGCCGGCACGCCCTCACCTGTCTCCCACTTCGGCCAGCAACCGCTTCACGATCTCCCGACTCGTCACGCCCTCGGATTCGGCGTGGAAGTTGGTGATGATCCGATGATACAGCACCGGCTCCGCGACGGCTTCGACATCCTCGGTTCGCACCAAATAGCTGCCCTGTAACGCCGCCCGCGCTTTCGCGCCGACGATCAGACATTGCACCGCGCGCGGCCCGGCACCCCAACTGACCCAGCTCTTGATCCAGTCCGGCGCCTTTGCCTCCGGCGGCCGCGTCGCGCGCGCCAGTTTCACCGCGTAATCATAAACGTGATCCGGCACCGGCACGCGCCGGACCAGTTCTTGAAATGCCATCACCTGGTTGCCGTGAATCAACTTCGACAATCGCGGCGCACCGGCGCCGGTCGTCTCCCGCGCAATGCGACCTTCTTCCGCCTCGCCCGGATAGTCCACGTGAATCAGAAACATGAACCGATCCAACTGCGCTTCCGGCAACGGATACGTGCCCTCCTGCTCGATCGGATTCTGCGTCGCCAAAACGAAAAACGGCGGCGCCAACTCATACGTGTGTCCCGCCGCCGTCACCCGATGTTCCTGCATCGCTTCGAGCAACGCCGCCTGCGTCTTCGGCGGCGCGCGATTGATTTCATCCGCCAGCACGATGTTGGCGAACACCGGCCCCTTCACAAACTCAAACGCCCGCCGCCCCGGTTGCGATGTCTCCTGCAAAATCTCCGTGCCGGTAATGTCCGCCGGCATCAGGTCGGGCGTGAATTGAATGCGACTGAATTGCAGGTCCATCGTCTCCGCCACCGACCGCACAAGGAGCGTCTTCGCCAGCCCCGGCACCCCCATCAACAACGCATGACCGCGCGCCAGCAGACACACCACCAGTTGTTCAATCACCTTCTCCTGGCCGATGATCACCTTCCCCAACTCGGCCCGCAGCGCGCCATAAAAGTTCCGCAATTCGCCGATGGCCGCGACATCATTGTCCGCCAGCGCCCCGTTTGTGTTCGTCATAGTCTCCCCGTTCCTCTCAGTTTTGACATTGGACAGCGGCCAATGTTCCGCGCTCAAACCGCAAAGTCCAGCCATTTCCCGCAACGCCGACAATTCTGAACATCTCGCCCGCCACCGTCCCCGGGGCATATCCACTGCTCACCCCAACGGCATGTCGCACGAGAAGCAAACCGGATTCACCCTGCTGGAACTCATGATCGTCGTCTCGGTCATCGGTCTGTTGACGATCCTCGCGCTTCCCTCCTTCTCCAAACCCCGCACCACCACCCTCAGCACCCATTGCATCTCCAACCAGCGCGTCATCTTCGGCGCCGTCAATCGCTACGAACTCGACACCCGCGCCAGCCTCTACTCCATCCGCAACAACACCGCCGCCATCCGGCAAACCCTCGTCACCAACCAGTACGTGCGGCTCTCCGCCAGCTTCAACTGCCCGACCGACAACATCAAAAGCTCCGCCGATTACCGACTCATCTACGCCAACTCCACCACCTTCACCAACACCATGTGCCTGATGGCCCGCAACTTTCACGTTCTCCCCTGAACCACTACCGCCGCGCCACCTCTCCGACCGCCAGCATCTGACCCCCCGGCAACTGCCGCCACGCGATGTTCTTTACCTGCACCGCCTCGGACACCCGCGCCACGCCGCGTCCCGCCACCGCCGGTGCCGCCGCCCGACCGCCGATGATCTTCGGCGCATAGAAAAACGCCACCCGATCCACCAACCGCTCGTCCAACAGCGCGCCCAAAAAATCCCCGCCGCCCTCCACCAACACGCTCGTCATCTCCATCTGCCCCAACGCCACCAACAATGCCCGCAACTTCACATGCCCGCCCTCCCCGGCCACGACGAGCACCTGCACGCCGCGCAACGCCAGGGCTTGCCGCCACGCCGCCGACGACTGCCGGGTCGTCACCACCACCGTCCGCTGACGCCACCGGTCGGTGAACAACCGCGCCTCCCGCGGCGACCGGCCCCGCGCGTCCACCACCACCCGCCACGGCTGCCGCCCCCTCACCCCGTGCCGCAACGTCAACGCCGGGTCATCCCGAAGAACCGTCCCGGCCGACACCATCACCGCGTCCGCTTGCGCCCGCAGCCGGTGACCTTCCCGCCGCGCCGCCGCATCGGTGATCCATCTGGAATCCCCGGTCCGCGTCGCCATTTTCCCATCGAGACTGACCGCCACCTTCGCCGTCACCAACGGCAGCCCGCTCGTGATCCATTTGTTAAACGCCGCATTCAACCGCCGCGCCTCCTCCGCCAACACGCCGGTCGTCACCCGGATTCCCGCCTGCCGCAACTTCGCCAGCCCGCGCCCGCGGTGTTTCGGATTCGGATCCACCGTCCCCACCACCACCCGCCGGATACCGGCCCGAATAATCGCCTCCGTGCACGGCGGCGTCCGCCCCCACGTGCAACAAGGCTCCAACGTCACATACAGTGTGCTGGTGGGAGCGCCCTCCCGGGCGCGACCAACCGACCGCAACGCCAGCACCTCCGCGTGGTCCTCCCCCGCCCGCCGATGCCATCCTTCTCCGACAATCCTGTCCCCGCGCACCACCACCGCGCCCACACACGGATTCGGCGA
>Ga0073932_1005217_pt1 | contig 14333 bp, 13 predicted proteins | sample DewCreD2012metaG_FD_76967 | JGI IMG/M metagenome (GOLD analysis project Ga0073932, IMG submission 76967) | Hot spring sediment bacterial and archeal communities from British Columbia, Canada, to study Microbial Dark Matter (Phase II) - Dewar... ... | reverse complement strand
GACGACCTGGCGCTATCCTACGTCAATCCTGCCGCGCGGCATTTTCATCTGCTGGACAAGATTCTTTCCTTCGACGACGCGCAGGAAGCGGCGTTCCATCTGCAGCCGCCGTTCATTCTGATCGGCTCGGCCGGCAGCGGCAAAACGGTCTTGACTCTGGAAAAGATCAAGCAGTTCGAGGGCGACATCCTGTACGTCACGCGCTCCCCCCATCTGGCCGAGAACTCGCGCAATTTGTACTACGCGCACAATTACGACAACGACCGTCAGAACGTGGACTTTCTCTCCTTCCGTGAATTTCTGGAGACGCTGCGCGTGCCGGAAGGCCAACCGATGACCTTCCGGGCGTTCGAGGCGTGGTTCTCACGCTGTGCGCGTTCCGCGCGTCTGCGCGACGCCCACAAGCTGTACGAGGAGATCAACGGCGTGTTGACGGGCGCCGCCGAGGAGCGGCCTTTTCTCACGCGCGACGAATACCTGGGCCTGGGAATCCGCCGTTCCATCTTCACGCCCGAGGAGCGGCCGGCGGCCTACGACGCCTTCGAGCGCTATCGCCAGTATCTGGCCGAAAACGGCTATTACGACCTGAACCTGGTGGCGCACGCCAGCCTGCCGCTTTGCCGTCCGGCGTACGACCTGGCGGTGGTGGACGAGGTGCAGGATCTGACCATGGTGCAGTTGCGGTTGATTCTGAAATCCCTGCGGGTCTGGGATCAATTCGTGCTGTGCGGCGATTCGAACCAGATCGTGCATCCGAATTTTTTCTCCTGGGCCGGCGTCAAGGCAATGTTTTACGAGCGGCAGGTGCGCGGCGCGCCGAGGGAGATCATTCGCGTCCTGAACACCAACTACCGGAATTCGCCGCCGGTCACCGAGATCGCCAACCGACTGTTGCTGGTCAAGAACGCGCGCTTCGGCTCGATCGATCGCGAAAGCCACTACCTCGTGCGCGCGATCGGGACCAACACGGGAAGCGTGGAGTTGGTGGCCGACAGCGAGGCGGCGCGCCGCGAGTTCAACGAGAAGACGCGCCGTTCGGTGCGTCATGCCGTGATCGTGCTGCGCGCCGAGGACAAGGCCGAAGCGCGCCGCCATTTCCAAACGCCGCTGCTGTTCTGCGTTCAGGAAGCCAAGGGCCTGGAATACGAAAACATCCTGCTGCTCAATTTCGTTTCGGGCTGCCCTGCGGAATTCGACGAGGTTGCCCGCGGCGTCGCGCCACAGGATTTGGACCGGGACTTGAAGTATGCGCGCGCCAAGGACAAAACCGACAAGACGCTGGAAGCCTACAAGTTCTACATCAACGCGCTTTACGTGGCGCTGACGCGCGCGATGCGCCGCGTCTATCTGATCGAACGACAGCCGCAGCATCGCCTGCTGGCCCTGCTGGGGCTCAAGCCCGAGCAAAAGGCGTTGCACGTGACGGCGCAACAATCGAGCGCCGAGGAATGGCGGGAGGAAGCCCGCAAGCTGGAACAACAGGGCAAGACCGAGCAGGCCGAGGAGATTCGCCGCTCGCTGTTGCCCACGCAGCCGGTGCCCTGGCGGGTCTGGACGCCCGAGACGCTGCCCGAGCTGGAACGGGAAGCCTTCGACCCGGCGCGGTTCAACCAGCAGGCCAAGCACTTGATCTTCGAATACGCCGTGACCTACCACGTGCCGCACATCTTCCAGCGGCTGGTGCAGCTCGGCTACGGCCGGGCGCGCAACCCCAGCGGCGAGCAGCGGGCGGTCGAGCAGAAATATGCCCGCGACTTCGAGGAAAAGAGTCTCCACGAACTGCAGCGCAAGCTGGCGCTCTACGGGATGGATTTCCGCAACGCGCTCAACCAGACGCCGCTGATGGTGGCGGCCCGGCTGGGACACGTGGCGGCCGTGCGTCTGCTGTTGAAAGGCGGCGCCCACCGGGAGCTGCGGGACAACTGGGGCCGCACGGCCTTCTGGATCGCCTTGCGGGAGGCCTACCGCCGCGAGGGTTACGCGCAGCAGCGGATCGGCGACATCTATGGCGAGCTGGCGCCCAGCGCGATCAAGGTCAAGGTGGCCGGGCGGATGATCAAGATCGACGCCCGGCACATGGCCTTCTTCCTGTTGAACTCCATGCTGGCGGTTTTTCAGGACCTGTTGCGCATCAAGATCGAACGCTCCGTGCCCGCGTTCGAGAGCGGGGATTTCGTGCGGGCGCTGAAGCATTTTCCCGAGCGGGTGATTCCGGAGTACCGCCGCCAACGGCCGTATCTGAGCAGCATTCTGGCGGGCAACGAAGTGGCGCGGCAAGCGCCGCGCAACATGCAGTTGTTTGTGCGCGTGCGCCATGGGTTCTACCTGCCGAACCCCTGGCTGGAGCTGGAGGTGGACGAGCGCTGGGTGAACGTGTACGACTTGCTGCCGCTGGCCGATCTACGTCGGGAGCAGCAGAATGCGCGTTTGCAGTACTTTCTCAACTACCTGGACCAGCTCAAAACCCGAATGGCGCAAACCGCGGCGGCGGCGGCGCCGGCCGCGGGGCCGGCAAGCGCTCCGCCGCCAAAGGCCGAGACACAGCCGACGGCCTTTCCAGCGCTCCAAACGCCGTTTCAACCCGATTGGCCGGAATTGGTGGACACAATCCTGCGCCGCCGCACGCCGCGGCGGGCGCATCACATCGAACTGTTTCAGGACGCGGAAATCCGCAACGCCATTGCCGAGCGGTTCGAGCTTGCCCGCGGCCTGCGGCGCGACGACCCGGACTACGGGCGCAAGTTGTATGTGGCGGTCCAGCGCTTTTGCGGGATGGATTATGTGCGGGTGGGATTGGTGGGTCTCGAATGGCCGCTCTTCCGGCAGGCGACCGAGGACACCGCCGGTCTGCGACGCCAGGGCGGCCGCCACTACCAGGACGAGCACCGCGGGCCGATCATGAGTTGGCAGGATTTCGAACAGTACCCCTGGCCGGACCCGGCCGCGCCCGCGGCGACGCGCGAATTGGAATGGTATCAACGCCATCTGCCGGACGACATGTGCATCATCGCTTCCGGCGGTTTCGCCCATTTCTGCGAGCTGCTCACCTGGCTGATGGGCTACGAAACGTTTTGCCTGGCGCTCTACGAGCAACGGGATTTGGTGGCAGCCATCGCCGCCCGCCTGACGGCGTTCTATCGCGTCGTCTTGCGGCGGATGCTGGAGTTCGACCGCGTCAAGATCGTCTGGGCCAGCGACGACATGGGGTTCAAGACCGGACTGCTGTTTGCCCCGGACGACATGCGCCGCTACGTGCTGGCCGGCCACCGGGAAATGGCGGCCCTGGCGCACGCCGCCGGACGGCCCTATCTGCTGCATTCCTGCGGCAAGCTGACGGCGATCATGGAGGATTTGATCGAGGACGTGCGGATCGACGGCAAGCACAGTTTCGAGGACACGATCGAAGATGTCCGGCAACTCAAGCACGGCATCGGCCGGCGGATTGCCTTGCTGGGCGGGATCGACGTGGATTTTCTTTGCCGCGCCACTCCGGAGGCGGTCCGGCAGCGGGTGCGCGAGACGCTTGCGATTTGCCAACCGGGTGGGGGGTACTGCCTGGGGACCGGCAACTCCGTTGCCAATTACATTCCGCTGGACAACTACCTGGCGATGCTCGACGAAGGCCGGCGTTACTGAACCGCGGCGGACGCCAGAAAGCGGCGCAGGGGCTTTTGAGATCCTCGCGCCTGGCGAGAAGCCGTCAGCCTATAGAGAGCAGTTCAGCCGCTTTGGGGCCGAACTGCTCTCTATAGGCTCACTCATGGTGAGGAAATCCCCCACCAGGCGGAGTTTACCCAGGCCCAGCAGTCCGTCTCTGCAGACCTCGTGCAGAAGGCATGGCGGGCGGTCTGCAGACGCTCTGCAGCGCCACTGCCTTTTCGCGACTGGCTGTCCCGCGAACTCTCGGTCATCGAGGATGATATACCGAGAGGCCGCGACCGAAAGTTTGACGCCATCATGGCCCATTTCGCCGTCATCGCCGGCGACCTGTTCTGGATCGACCGCACGGCTCAAGCCGCCGAGCGTCGCATGCGCTGGCAGATTGCACGGATACTGGAGGACCTGTCGCTTCTTGAAAGCCGCCTTGCCGGCTGGGACTACGCCAGAGCCACCTTTACCCAGTCCGAGATGCTTCCGGCAGATATGTCTGATGCCCCCGCGCGGGTGCTCTGGAAGGTCCTTCAGATGCTCGACACGCACCGCCGTAGGCTGGACGCCCGTCCGCCGTCTCTGTCTGCAGCCAAGGCCGCCGCGCGTCCATGACCCTTTACACTGCGTCACGCCTATTTTCTCATCTCACCCTATGTCCGGCAGTTCAACTGCCCCGCAGTCGAGGCATGTTCGTGTAACCAGTTAACTGTCAGCCGATTACATATCACTCGACGCGAAGGTTGCCCTGCACCCATTTGGTGCAAGTCGAGGAGATTTGCATGTACGAGCACGTGTACGAGTACGGCACGAAATCGGCAGGAAACAGCCTTCCCTCGTACTCGTACACATACTCGTACACGCCGATCTCCCAATCTCCAGAGATCGAACTGCTCCATTTAGGCTGAGATGTTAACCCTTACTGGGGTGGAAGAGGCTCGGGGCGAATGAAACTGGCAAAGGTATTGGGCTGCATTCTTCTGGCGACCGCAGGGGGCTGCCTGTGGCCGATGGGAAGTTCGGACGACGTGTGACAGATCGGTGTTGGCAATCGTGCATGATGCGCAGCCCTCCTCTTGTAAACGCCCAGGAGGGTGCAAAAGCCGGCTTGCGAAATGAAATCGAAAAAACCCATGACAAGCATTTCGCCCTGTGTTTACAGGGCTGAACTCGCTGTCAGCCCAAACTTAACCGGACACTAGTGATGTTTGCGGCATAATAACTGTTAGCCGGGAAAAATGAGCAAGAAAACTATTCGCGACATACTGGTTGAACATGGGCAGACCTTGTTCCATGCGATGGACTTGCCATGCTGGGAGATAGGCAGAAACTGGTGTAAGTCGCGAAGTATGGCATGTAGCGACCGCTACATGAATGAACTATGCCCAACTGCACATCAGAAATGAGAACGGCTAACAAGGCGCTCCACCGGACGGCAATTCCGCTGCGCTCCATTGCCGCCGGTGAGCTTGGTCGTTGGGCGGAGACCGAAGGATATGAGCGATGAAGGGGGACGTGTTCTCGGCCGGCGCGTTGGGGCTTTCGTGATAGATTGGCTTGTTGCCGGTCTGTTCGACAGCATGATCTGGATCCCGTGGATCATGATGCCGACGGTTCGAGGTGGGATTGACGTGGAAGAGATCCGGCGAAACCTCATCGTGACGTTCATTGCGTTCCTGTACCTGCTGGTCCGTGATGTCATGGGCGGCCGTGGAGTGGGCAAGCGGTGTCTCGGACTGGAAGTGGTCACGCGACGGAAGCCCTCGCTTGCGGCTGGACTGTGGCGCCATGTGCTTCGGAACATTCCTCTGTTCATCTTTCCACTGGAGGCTATCTGGCTGGTCTCGACATCGGGGATCTCAAGATTCGGCGACAAGCTTGCGGGAACAACGGTTGTGAGGCGGAAAGAATGACCCCAATTGCGTCTGGGACGCGGCCGCCATCGGGCGGCTGTCGCCATCGGGCGGCTTGATGTCGCCGTGTGGATGCGGTAGAGAATTTCATGCACGTCGAGATTGTCGGCTGCATCGCGGATGTTCAGACCATATGCGGCTGCGCCGTCAGTTCGGCGAGGGACGCTGGCGCAAACTGAAGGGGATCGCCCCCGTGCGCATTGCCAGCGGGGAAACGCGCGAGGCAGAAGTGTACTGGTACGAGGCACACGGAATTGGCCGGAAGAAGATGAAGATCAAACGGTTTCTGGACTGACAACATGAACACCGTCGCGACAGAAGCGCGATACGCCGTGTGTGTGCGGAACGAGGAGTGTGAGGATCTGGAACTGCGGAAGGTTTACCAGATTCTACCTGACGAGCGAGCCGCACAGGAGGGGTACGTCCGGGTTGTGGACGAATCCGGCGAGGACTACCTCTACCCGGAGACCTATTTTGTTCCGGTCAGGCTCCCCCGGCGGGCACAGCTCGCCGTTCTGGCAACCGCGTAGACGGCCTGCCCAACAAGAGCGTGGGCACCTACGGCTCACCCGGCGGGACGCCGTGATAACCGAGGGTCACGCTCGTCGTTGGCCAAGAAGAATGAATGCCATTCCCTCCGATCCATATGGGACCCGGGATGGCCGTCAAGGCGGCGTTGCCACGGCATTTCAGCATCGTCGTGTTTGGCCTGACGCAGATCGCGCTCGATGTCGAGGTCCTATGGCAACTCGCCCGTGGCGGCTACCCTCTGCACAGGTTTTGCCACACGTACCTTGGCGCTGCCGTGCTTGCCGGTGTTATGGCCGTTCTCGGCAAACCGGCCAGCCAATGGATCAAAGCGCTCTGGAACCGCATCGCGGCAACATGCCGCGACGCGGACTTGATCGTGAATCCTCGCACAACATGGACGGCATCCGTCTCCGCAGCATTCATTGGGACCTTCAGTCACATCCTTCTCGACAGTCTATTTCACCCCGACATCGAACCACTCCAGCCTTGGTCAGCCACCAATCGTTTTCGGGGCATGGTCAACCCCCATGCGGTGGAACTTGGCTGCATTGTCCTGGGCGTCATCGCGCTGCTTTGGTTCTTCGCAAGAGAAATGAAGATCAGGAAGGCCGTGCATGCGACTTCGGAACCGGCGCCGGGCGCGCCTTCCTCAGCGCATGAGGGCTGACGTTCGGTGCCCGGAGACGCAGAGGCGAGACGGCGGTATGCCGGCATTGACCCCGGCACAACGACGCCGTATCCTTCCAACGTGTTCGCGAAAGACCAGAGAATTGCCGAGCGGTTCAACCCGTCCGAGCGTGTGGTTGTGTTTCCCGGCGACTGTCTTGATCTGCTCCGCGACTGTCCCGATGGGGTGTTCCGTCTCGTTGTCACATCGCCTCCCTACAACATCGGGAAGGAGTACGAGAAAAGGCTGAAACTGGACGTGTACCTCGGCCAGCAGGCCGCGGTCATACGCGAGTGCGTCCGCTGCCTCTCCCTTCACGGAAGTATCTGCTGGCAAGTTGGCAACTACGTTGAAAACGGAGCCATCATTCCTCTCGACACCGTTCTCTACCCAATCTTCACAGACCTCGGTTTGCGGATGAGAAACCGGGTCATTTGGCACTTTGAACACGGCCTGCATTGTTCCAAACGGTTTTCTGGCCGATACGAGACCATCATCTGGTTCACGAAGTCCGATGACTACGTTTTCAACTTGGACCCGATTCGGATCCCACAGAAATACCCAGGCAAGAAATACTTCAAAGGGCCGAAGGCTGGAAAGTACTCCTGCAACCCCTTGGGCAAGAACCCAGGTGATCTCTGGGTGATCCCGAACGTCAAGAGCAACCATGTGGAAAAGACCGAACATCCCTGTCAGTTCCCCGTCGAGTTGATTGAGCGGCTGGTGCTCTCCATGACCAAGGAGGACGACTGGGTGTTTGATCCGTTCCTCGGCACAGGGACCTCGATCATTGCGGCGGTGCGGCACGGCCGTCGGGGGGTGGGAGCGGAAATCGTACCGAAGTACTGCAACCTCGCGCGGGAGAGGATCAAAGCCGAACTCGCCGGCACCCTCAGAACACGCCCGATGCACAAGCCGGTTTACGACCCGATCGAAGCCGGAAACAGCCTTACTATCGCCCCATGGACGATCAAGCGCGAGGCCGCGCAAATGGCGCTCTTGGAGAAGGCGCGCAAGCGAGAAAGGTACGCCGTCCGATGAAGATCGCCGAAACGTATTCCCATCTCAACGGTCTTGAGTTCATGATCGTTCACAAACCGACACTGTGGAAGGAGATCCAAGAAGTCATCGCGGAGGTGGACGCGGCGAAGTGCAAGACGAAGGTGTCGAAAGAGAAGACGATGAAGGGCGAGTTACTGTTCAGTCCCATTGACATGAACGCCGCGTTCAAGCGCCTGCTCCGGGCGAAGTCGTGGGAAGAGAGCCGCGTGAGTTACTGGGTGACGCGCAGCGAGAAGTTGATCCGCAAGACGCTCACCATGCCCGCCGCGGAACAGAAGAAGGAGATTGAGGCGGCAGGCGAGAAACCGATCTTCAGCTACAACCAAACCGACTTCGTGAAAGACCGCGTGGCGGTCGAGGTTCAGTTTGGGAAATACGCCTTCGTCGCGTACGACTTGTTCGTCAAGCATCTCGCCTTCTACGTCGGCGATCACATTGACGTCGGCGTCGAAATCCTCCCCATGAAATCCCTCCAGAGCCACATGAGTTCCGGCGTGGCGTATTACGAAGGCGAGTTCTACAACGTCGTCCGGCAAGGTCGCGGCGTGCCCGCTGTCCCGTTGATCCTCATCGGGATCGAATCCTGAGATAAGACAGGACCGAAGCGGGTCGGGGGGAGTGATTAGCTCCCCCCTCCCACACCACCGCACTTGCGGGCGTGCCTTGACGTAGCTTCAGCGAAGTCAGGTCCGCATCCGGCGGTTCAGAAGGTTTACCGTGATGCGGCACGTTTCCCGGACGGATTTGCTGCCGGGTAATGAAACGCGATCCACAAGTCACGCACGGAGACCAAGTCTTGTGATTGCCCCGACCTGTTCCCATGCGCGTTGCAGGTTCTCCCGCGTGAGCGCCTGCTGCATGAGGCCGGCAGGTCTCCCCAGATGAGTTGCGTGAACTTCCCCCGCACAACCGCCGCATTTACGTTTCCCTCCTGCCAGTCGGGCTTCGCCATGTTCTGCTGGCTCGCCCTTGGGTCGCGCCTTGTGTGCGGTTGCTGTTCGTCAGCTCGCAGGTCTTGCCTCCGGCTTCCTTCCCACGTCGCCTCGCGGCTCCGCAGTTGCCTTCGGCTCACCGTTTCATCATACTGGCCTCCTGTAGGGGACTCGAACCCCACAAGTTCACGCCCATGCCGGGCGTACACAAGGCCCTGCATGCGACTTCGGAACCCGTGCGGGGCGCGCTTCCTCAGCGCCTCAACGCTGACGTTAGGTCTGCAGAAGATTGACAGCAACAACACGCCGTCATACATTGTCAGACGTGAAAACGACTACGCTCAGCATTCGGTTGGATGACGACTTGAACCGGCTGCTTGGGAAGGCCAGCCAACAGACGGGGCGGAGCCGAAGCGAGGTGGCGCGCGACGCTTTGCGGCGGCAACTGCGCCTGACGCAATTCGAGACCATTCGTCGGCGCATGATGCCCTTTGCAGAGGCACGCGGATTCCTGACGGACGAAGACGTCTTCGCCACCATCTCGTGAGGGTCTTCCTGGACACCAATGTCATCGCCAGTGCGACGGCGACTCGTGGGTTGTGCGCCGACGTATTGAGGACGGTGATCGAGTTTCATGACCTTGTGGTCTCCGACCACTTGGTAAACGAACTGCGACGCGTTCTGAAGGACAAGTTTGGCGCTTCACCAGACCTGATCGCCGATGTCGTCTGGCTCATCGGTCAGGACACCATCGCCGCGGGCCATGAGCCGCTTCACAACGTACCATTGTCCGATCCGGCCGATGTCGCCATCGTGTCGTGCGCCCTCAATGGGACGGCAGACGTGCTCGTCACCGGTGACAAGGAACTCCTTGATCTGCGCCGGATCGGTTCTTTGGAAATTCTGACGCCCCGTCAATTCTGGGACAAGGAAAGGGGCCAACAAGGCGGCGGACACGTACGGTGAACCCTGGCGGGTTCACCGCCGGACACCGCCAGCGTTCGCCAAAGGAAGATGTCGCCCCCGAACGATCCAAAACGTAGTGGAGAAAAACGGCGGTCCGTGACACAGTTCCTGAGGAATCCGACGGTTCTGCCATCGCAACTGTCGCTCTTGGGTTAGAGTTGCCGCGCATGGTCCCTGAGCTAATCCATCCCGTGGCCGCCACGGCGCATGTGGCCTGGTTTCACGGCCGCTGCCAGGTTCCCGCCGAGTGGGAGGGCGAAGCCTGGCTCTGGCACGACCGCGCAGAGCAGCGCCTGTATGCCGTCGAACAGTACGGCCCGCGGCGCGCCGAACGGTTGAATCTGGCGGACGCGCTCGCCGTTCCACGAACGGAGGGCGGCGCATGAACCGACGCCCGCGCGCGGACAAGCTGAATCTGGCGCAGCAGTTGGCCTCGGTGCCCCTGCGCAACGCCGCGGCGCGGGTTCAACCGCGGCCGACGGGCGAGCTGGAGGTGGAGGTGCCGCTGGTCCATCGCGGCTGGCGGGCCCCCCTGGCCGCGCTGCTGCGCGCCCGCACCCGGCGCAGGTACCTGCTCGAGGGCCTGGGGCGCGAGGTGTTCGAGGCGATCGACGGCCGCAAAACCTTCGAACAACTGATCGACGAGTTCGCCGCCCGGCACCGGCTGGGCTTCTTCGAGGCCCGCGCCCTGCTGATGCAGTACCTGCTGATCCTGATGAAACGCGGCTTGATTCTGGTGGCGCTGGACCGTTCCGGCGGCGGCTGAGCGACGCGCAGCCCCCCGCGGCTTCAGCGTCCGCGGCGCGGCGCGCCTCAGAAGGCCGCGCCCATGGCCTTGAGGTTGCGGTAACTGACGGCCAGACAGTCGAGCGGGTCGCGGCCGTAGGTCTCGTCCTGCTCGACCAGGGCAAACTCCACCCCCGCCGACTCCGCGGCCTTCAAAATGCGCGGCCAGTTCAGATTCCCTTCGCCAATCTCCGCAAACTCCGGTTTGCGTTCCTTGTTCACCGTCATGTCCTTGAGATGCAACAGCGGTTCGCGCCCCGCCAGCCGGGCAATCCACTCCGCCGGATCGCCGCCGCCGGCCTGAATCCAGTAGGTGTCGAGTTCGGCTTTCAGATGCCGCGGATCGGACTTGGCGTACAGGGCGTCGAGCCAGGTCGTCGCGCCGAGCTTCGCCAGCTCATGGTTGTGGTTGTGATACGAGAAGTCCATGCCGGCCGCGAGCAGCTTCTCGGCCACCGGCGGCAGTTCGCTCAGAAAACGCTTCAAACCCGCTTCGCTGTAGTATTCGCCCGGCAGACCGCCGATGGCCGGATGCTTGCATTTCCAGAGCTGGTGAATCTCGATGACTTCGGCGGTGTTCTTCATGAAGCGGTCCCATGCCATGTGGGTGCAGCAGCACTGCAGGCCCTCGTCGGCCAGGACCTGCGCCACCTGTTTGGGGTCGAAGGCGCCGATGCCGGAGATCTGGACGTAGTTGTAGCCGATCTTCTTGAGCTTGCGCAGGGTGTCGGCCAGGCCTTCGATGGTCTGGCAGGTGCGGCGGCAGGTGTAGAGTTGGGCTCCGACTTTCATTTTGGCCATGACGTTTCTCCCGGTTCGAACGCAGCGGTGTCGGGCTTGCCGAAGAGGACCGAATATGGCACGCATCTTGGTACAGTCCTCGCGGTCTGGCAAGCGAAACTCGCCGGCTCAGCGGCGTTCCACCAGCCAGCGCAGCAGGGCAAACTGCGCGTCGAAGACCTGGCGCAACTCGGCCGTCGGCTCGATGTCCGTGGTCACGCCCATGTGGTCGTCGTTGAACCGCGCGCCGCAACCCAGCACGACCAGCGTGCCGCGGCCGACGGTTTTGGCCGCGGCCACCGCCGCGCCGTCCACCCAGGCCAGCGGCTCGCCGCCGCGCACGCTGCGCGCCTGGCTGACGGGCAGCGGCGCCAGTCCCCACTCCGGCGGAAAGGTCAGCGTCCCGGCGAGGTCCGACGAGAGGTCGAGCGACATTTCGAAGGGGTAAAGCAGGCTGTTGGCGTGCGATTTGCCGTTGACGGCCGAATCCACGATCAGCGCTTTGCCGCCGTGTTCCACATACGCGCGCAGTTGCCGCGCGAACGCTTCCGAAACCGGCCGATTGGGATGCAGGAACACCAGCGCCTGGCCGTCGAACACGGCGTCGCCGGCGCGGCGGGCCGTGAAATAGCCCAGCCGCAAAATCCATTGCTCGAAGATGCCGAAGCCCTCCGGCGAGGACTTGATGAACCCGCACTTGGACAGCGGCGCGTCGCAGACCGTGCGGTCAATGACCACGCGGGTCAGGGGGCGCACCGGTTCGGGCAACGGCATGTCCGCCGCTTGCTTCAGCGCCGCCGCGGCGGCGCAGAAGCCGCACAACCCCGCGGCGGCCAGCAGGGCGGGAGCGGCCGCCCGCCGCGCCAACCGCCAGGCTGCGGCAGCCGCCGCCGCGGCCGCGGCCAGCAGCCACAGCCGCGGATCGCCGATCCGGTCGCGGTGATTGAGCCACTCCACCATCCCCAGCAGCAGCTCGCTCTTGCCCGGCTCGAAGGCGCTGAAGTTGGAGAAAATCGTGGAGTCCGTGAACGCCAGCACGCGGCCCGCGCCGCGCCGCGCGGCCCACAACTGGACGAAGGCCCCGTAGCGCGCCTCGGCCCGATCCTCGACCTGGGGATAGAAGTTGCTGGCGTGATAGTCCGCCGGCAGGTTCCAGAGGCCGGTGGAGCGGATGACCGCGCGCCCCGGCGACCCGCCGGGCGCCAGGGAGCACGAGACGGCAAAATCCAGTTCCGGGACATGGCGCACCGCCGGATGCGGCGCCAGCCGCGGCCGATACGCCTGCTGGAACGTGTCGTCAATGTCGAACAGGCAGTCCTTGCGGAACTCGAAGCCGAACTGCCGCGCCACCTGGTTCAGGTGCGTGCTGGTCTTGTAAACGTCGGTGTGTTCGCCGATCAACAGCACCCCGCCGCCGCGTTCGACGAAGCGCACGACGGCGTCGACTTCCTCGACGTCGTAGGGCGCGGTGGGGACTTTGAGGATCAGCACGTCGGCCGCGGCGAGCGCGGCGTCGTCGATGCGCTGCGTCAGGCGCCGCAGGTCGTAGAAGCGCGTGAGATAGTCGTAGATGCAGGCGTAGTTGTAGCCCGCGTCGTGTCCGTACCAGGCGGTGTCGAAAGGCCGGTCGGTCGGTTCCCACGCGCTGTGGTACTCGTCCATCAGGACGCGGCCGGCCTGGCGGCGGCCCACGGGGTCCCAGAACAGGCCGGCGGCGGCCAGCGCGGCGGCCAGGGCCAGCGCGGCGGCCGCGCTCCAGCCGGCGCCGGCCGTTGCGGGCGCCCGCGGCTCGGCGGCCGGCAGCAGCCGCCAAGCCAGGAAGACGGGGCCCGCCAGTAACAGCAGCAGAACCCAGGGGGACCAGAACAGGGGCATCAAGCGCAGCGGCGCCTCGTAGTCGGTGAGCAGCGCCCGGTGCAGGAACAGCGCCGCCAGCAGGGCGGCGCGCAGCGGCAGCCAGGCCAGCCACAGGCAAACGAAGCGCCAGCGGCGCCGGTCGCCGCGCTGCGCGAGCAGCGCCCATCCGCCGGCGAGGAAGGCGAGAGAAACGGGATCGGCGAGCCATTCCCAAGTGGCGGCCAGGCGGTGGACTTTGCGCATGGAAAACAGCGCCACCTGGCCGTCGGTCGCCGCGCCATCCATCCCCAGCAGCGTCAAGAGCCCGGCCAGCGCGCGCGTCAGCGGGGGCGGCAGGTCGTGCTCGCGAGCGGTCAGGTCGGCATAGAGCGCCAGCGCGGCGCCTTGCGCCAGCAGCGCCAGGCCCGCCTCCGCCAGCGCGGCGCCGAGCCGGCCGGGCCAGCGGCGCGGGAACGGCAGCGCCCGCAACAGCATCCCGCCGCCCAACAGCAGCGGCGCCGCCCGGTAGGGCCAGGGGAGAAAAGCGCCCGGGAACAGCGACAGGGCCGCCGCGGCCCAGGCCGCCGCGCGCGTGACGGGCGCGGGTTCGGCGCGCAGGAACAACGCGCTGCCTCCGGCCACGAGGAGCGTCCAAACCCACCAGTTCGGCGCGTGGTAGTAGCGCAGTCCGAACATCCACGAGCCGGCCAAGAAGGCCAATCCGAGCCACGTCCGCTTCATGGCGCAACCTGTCCATCCGCCGCGGCGGCCGCGGCCGGCGGCCGGGGGGACGGCGGTTTCCACAACGGCTGGTCGCGGAGGTAGGTCACGAGCCAGCGCCAGAAATGCGGGTTTTCCCGCAGACCTTCGAAGGCCGCGCCGCTCTCCACTTCCAGGTTCTTGTTCATCGCGAAGCCCGTGTCGCCCACCACGACGACCTTGCCGCGGCCGACGCGGCGGGTCAGGATGGCGGGCACATTGCCGTGGCCGTAGGCCAGCGGCCGGGCGTCGGGGACGCGCGCATGCACCGGCCAACCGGCGTGAAACCGCACGTACACCATATCATCGCCGAGGTCGTAATACGGCGCCTTGAAATAACCGAACGGCGCCGGGCCGGGATGCGGACCCCGCGGCGCCGTGCCGTCGCCGATCTCCAGTCCGAAGTCGGCCAGCAGCGGCGCGGCCGCCTGGCGCTCGTCGTAGCCGGCCGTG
>Ga0073932_1005204_pt1 | contig 14351 bp, 12 predicted proteins | sample DewCreD2012metaG_FD_76967 | JGI IMG/M metagenome (GOLD analysis project Ga0073932, IMG submission 76967) | Hot spring sediment bacterial and archeal communities from British Columbia, Canada, to study Microbial Dark Matter (Phase II) - Dewar... ... | reverse complement strand
AGAGTTTTCGTTGACGGGCATCTTCGCGTGGGCCGGGCCGGCGCTGCTGTGGTCGCACTGGGGGGCGGCGCTGTTGCTGACGGCGGCGGCGTGGCTGATTGTGTATGTGGCCGAAAACGCGCGCATTCCGGTGGATGATCCCAACACGCATCTGGAACTGACGATGATCCACGAGGTGATGGTTCTGGATCACAGCGGCGTGGACTTCGCGTTCATTCAATATGCGGCCGCGCTGAAGTTGTGGATTCTTGGCGCGCTGCCGGTGGGATTGATCGTGTCGGGCGGGCTTGCGCCGGCCGCCGCGCTGGCCGCAACCGTGGCCGGATTGCTGGGGCTGGCGGCGGGGGTGGGGGTCGTCGAGTCGGTGATGGCGCGGCTGCGATTGACGCGCGTGCCGCAGTTGCTGGTCAGCGCGACGGTGCTGACAATTCTGGCGTGGGTCCTGACGCTGTTGAACTGAATCCCAATGGGCGCAATGACGGACATCCTGATTCTGCTGGCGTTTCTGACGAACCTCAAGTTGCTGGGATCGAGCCGGATGTATGCGTGCCTGCAGGCGACGGCGGCGCAGGGCGTGCTGCTGGCGGCGCTGCCGGTAGTCGCCGAGGGGGGGATGGCCGACACGCGCCTGATGGTCACGGCGCTGGCGAGCGGATTGCTCAAGGGCGCGTTGCTGCCGTGGCTGCTGCTGCGCGCGGTGCGCGGGGCCGACGTGCGGCGCGAGCTGGAGCCGCTGGTGGGATACACGCTGTCGCTGATTGCCGGCGCGGGAATGCTGGCGGTGTCGGTGTGGCTGGCGTGGCGGCTGCCGCTGCCGGCGGGCACGCCGGCCCTGCTCGTTCCAGTGGCGTTTTTCACGCTGATGGTGGGGCTGTTCGTCATCATCGCGCGGCGCAAGGCGGCGACGCAGGTCCTGGGGTATCTGGCGATGGAGAATGGCATTTACGCGTTCGGCCTGGCGCTGGCGCACCGCGAGCCGCTGGTGGTGGAATTGGGGATTCTGCTGGACGTGTTTGCGGCGGTGTTCGTGATGGGGATCACGATCCATCACATCAACCGCGAGTTTGACAGCATCGACACGGGGCGCCTTTCGGCGTTGAAGGACTGAGGGCGGAACGCCACGGCAGCAACTGCAAGGACGACGGGGACCGCGCAGGCCGCGCAGAGTCATCCAAAGAAACCATGTTGACAGCCCTTCTCATCGGTATTCCCCTTGCCGGCGCCGCGCTGGCGCTCGCGATCCGCGCCGACGGCGCGCGGCGGGTCCTGCTGATCGGCGCGGCGGCAGGCCATGCCGCGCTGACGGGTCTCGTCTGCGCGCGCCGGCCCGGGCCGATCGCGGGCGGATGGCTGGGGGCGGGCGATCTGGAGTGTCTGTTTCTTGCCATCACCTCGGCGCTGTTTGTCGCGGCGGCGGTCTATGCGGTGGGCTATCTGCGGCGCGAGGGCGCAACGACCCACGCGGACATCGAAGAGGGGATGTTGTTCCGCAACGCGCCCGAGGCGGTCTTTACGGCCTGCCTGCTGCTGTTTCTGGGCGCGATGACCCTGACGATTCTGAGCCGGCATCTGGGACTGTTGTGGGTGGCCATGGAGGCGACGACGCTGGCCTCGGCGCCGCTGATCTTCTTTCACCGGCATCACCGTTCGCTCGAAGCGACGTGGAAATATCTGGTCGTCTGTTCGGTGGGCATCGCGCTGGCGCTGCTGGGCAACTTCTTCGTTGTCGTGGCCGCGGAAGGGGCGGGGCCTCTGGCGATGACGTTTCCGGCGCTGACCGCGCGCGCGGCGGCGCTGCAACCGGTTTGGCTGAAGGCGGCGATGGCGCTGATGGTGGTGGGTTACGGGACGAAGATGGGGCTGGCCCCCCTGCATACGTGGCTGCCCGACGCGCACAGCGAATCGCCGTCGCTGGTCTCGGCGTTGTTGTCGGGAGCGTTGTTGAACTGCGCGTTTCTGGCGATCTTGCGGATGACGGGCGTGTGCGTGGCGGCGGGCCTGGGCGGCTTTGCGCGCGAGATGCTCATCGCGCTGGGCCTGGTCTCGATGGGCCTGGCGGCGACGTTTATCATCGCGCAACCCGACTACAAGCGGCTGCTGGCGTATTCGAGCGTGGAACACATGGGAATCCTGTCGCTGGGCGTGGGGCTGGGCGGCGTGGCCGCCGGCGGGGCGCTGTTTCATGCGGTGAACCATTCGCTGGTCAAGGCGGCGCTGTTTCTCGCGGCGGGCAATCTGCTGGCCGCGTATCGAACCAAGCAGGCGGCGCAGACGCGCGGGGCGCTGCGCCTGGCGCCCTGGACCGGATTCGTCTGGATCGCCGGATTTTTGGCCATCACCGGAGCGCCGCCCTTCGGGACGTTCGTGAGCGAACTGACGATCCTGCGGGGGGCGGTGGAGGGTGGACACGTCGCAGTGGCCGCGGTCTATCTGTTGCTGCTTTCGGTGATCTTTGTGGCCATGGCGGCCCAGGTTTTGCCGATGGCCTGGGGGGAGGCGCCGGAGACCGCCCCCGGCGCCGACGGCGATTCGCGGCCGGCCGAGGCTGCGTCGGCGATCCTGCCGTCGCTGGCTCTGCTCGCCGTGGCCCTGGCGCTGGGGTGCTGGATTCCCGGCTGGCTGGCCGGGACGCTGCGCGGCGCGGCGCAGACGGTGGGAGGGCTGTGGCCATGACGGGGGCGTTTGTGGCAATGCGCAATGAGCAGTCCGTCAGCCCTGAGGCCGTTCCCGTGGCGCCCTTCACGGACTGGCGGGAGGCCATCGTGTCGGCCTGCGGTCTTCACCCCGGCGAGCGTCTCGCGGTCCTGACGGGCTGGCCGGTGGAAGGTCGGCTGCGACTGCTGGCCGTGCTGGCGAATGATCGGGAGGGACAGCTGCGGCTGGCGGCGGCCGAAGCGCCGGCCGCGTATGCGTCGCTGACGCCCGACTGCCCCCAGGCGCATTGGTTCGAGCGGGAGATCGCCGAGCAGTGGGGCTTGCGGCCGGAGGGGCATCCGTGGCTGAAGCCGATCCGGTTTCAGCCGGGCCGCGGCGGGCTGGGCGTGGAACGACAGATTGGAAGGACGGACTTTTTCCGGGTGGAAGGCGAAGAGGTTCACGAGGTGGCGGTCGGGCCGGTGCACGCCGGCGTGATCGAGCCGGGGCATTTCCGGTTTCAGTGCCATGGCGAACGGGTCTTGCATCTTGAGATTTCGCTGGGGTATCAGCATCGGGGCGTCGAGCGGGCGATGAACGCGCGCCCGGGCCGGCGGGCGATTCATTACATGGAAACGCTGGCGGGCGATTCCACGATCGCGCACGCGTCCGCGTATTGTCAGGCCGTGGAGGCGGCGGCGCGCGTCATGGCGCCGCCGCGCGGGCTGGCGATTCGGGCGCTGGCGCTGGAGCTCGAGCGCATCGCCAATCACATCGGCGACCTGGGCGCGCTGGCCGGCGACGTTGGCTATCTGCCAACGGCGTCGTTCTGCGGGCGGATTCGCGGCGACGCGCTGAATGCGACGGCGCTGGTCTGCGGGAACCGCTTCGGGCGCGGTCTGGTTCGCCCCGGCGGCGTGGCGTGGGACTTGGACGCGGCGCGCGCCCGGGAATTGGGACGGCGCGTGGCCGCCATCGAGCGGGACGCCGCCGGCGCGGTGGGGCTGCTGTGGGACTCGCCGTCGGTGATGGCGCGGTTCGAGGGGACGGGCGTTGTGTCTCGCCAGACATGCGAGGAGGTGGGCCTGGTGGGCGTGGCGGCGCGGGCATGTGGCGTGGGCCGCGACGCGCGCAAGGACCATCCCTTCGGCATGTATCGCTATCAGCACATTCCCGCCTGCACCTGGGCCAGCGGCGATGTGTTTGCGCGGGCGTATGTGCGCTGGGCCGAGATCGAGCGATCGTGTCATTTCATCCAGCAGTTGCTGGACGAGTTGCCCGGCGGCGCGGTCCGCTGCGAGATTCCCCCCCCGGTCCCGGGGCGGCTGGCGGTGGGTTTGGTGGAGGGATGGCGCGGCGAAGTCTGCCATGTTCTTGTGACAGGCGCGGACGGCGAGCCGGCGTTCTACAAGGTGGTGGACCCGTCGTTTCACAACTGGTTTGGGCTGGCGTGCGCCTTGAAGGACCAGCAGATTTCGGACTTCCCATTGTGCAACAAGAGTTTTAATCTGTCGTATTGCGGGCATGATCTGTAAGCATGGAAACAACCGCCGACCGATTCATGACTGAGACTGCATGACATGCTGAAGACCTTGATCGAAAGATGGCGGCAGGGACACCGGACGATGCGCTGGCCCGACGGGCCGCCGCCGGAAATGCCCGACCGATTCCGGGGATGGCCGATTCTTCATGCCGCCCGGTGCGGGCCGTCGTGCGAAGCCTGCGTGGCGGCCTGCCCTCATGGCGCGTGCGCCATCCGCAAGGGAAGAATCGAAATCGATCTGGGCCGGTGCCTGTTCTGCGGGGCCTGCCAGGCCGCATGTCCTTCGGGCGCGATCGAGTTCACGTCCGACTACCGACTCGCCGTCTCACGGCGCGAGCGCCTGATGGTTCACGGCGAGGCGCGGCATCCAGCCCGGGCGTTGGACCTTGCGTCGCGCCGGCTGTTTGGCCGCAGTCTGCGATTGCGCCAGGTCTCGGCGGGCGGCTGCAACGCCTGCGAGGCGGACTGCAACGTGCTGGGGACGCTGGCGTGGGACCTGGGGCGCTTCGGCATCCAGTTCGTCGCTTCGCCCCGTCATGCCGACGGATTGCTCATCACCGGCCCGGTTCCGGAAAACATGCGGCTGGCGCTGGAGAAGACGTGGAAGGCCGTTCCGGCGCCGCGCATCGTCGTCGCCGTGGGCGCATGCGCGATCAGCGGGGGGCCGTATGTGGACCATCCCGAAGTCCACAATGGCGCGGCCTTCGGAGTTCCGGTCGATCTTTTCGTTCCGGGCTGTCCGCCGCATCCGCTGACGATTCTGGACGGCCTGCTGCGGCTGTTGGGGAGAATCCCGGAACAACACGAGGGTTGGTCTCTGACGGACTGACCGCGTGCCGGCGGGGGAATTAAATCGCCAGCAGGACGCTGACGGTCACGCCATTGAGCAGCGCGTGGGCGGCGAGAGGGGCGATCAACGACCCGCGCCATTCGCGCAGCAAGGCGAAAGCGGCGCCGAGGACAAACAGAACAGGCGCGCCCAGCAGCCCTTGCGGATGCAGAACGGCGAAGACCAGCGCGCTGACGGCGACCGACGACGCGCATCCCCCGCGTGAACGAAGCCACCCATAGAAAAGGCCCCGGAAGAAAATCTCCTCCGTCAACGGGGCAATGACGATGGCCAAAACGATCAGAAACGCGGCATGACCGGAGGCGGGCGCGTCCATCAGGACGGGCGCGAGAGGATGAACGCCTTGGCTCATGGAAACGCCCATGCGCGCGGCGGCCAGGGAGGTAATCACGGCAGCGGCGATCATGACGGGCAGCACGGCGGCGTATCCGGCGGCGCCGGCGAGCGCCTCACGGACGACGCCGGCTCCACGGGTCAATCCGGCGGCGGCGCGGAGGGAGGGCGGATCGGCGCCGCGGGCGCGAGCCCACAACAGCAGGAATGGCGCGCAGAAGGTCCAGGCAAGCCCGGCGAGCGAGGCGAACGCCGGCGCGACGCCGCGCGCATCGGCCAGCCGTTCGGCGCCGACGATGACGGCGAATGCGGCAAGATAGAGCGTGAAAGTCTCAAACGCCCAGCCCGGCGCTTGCGCGCCGCGCCATGCAACCGCGCCCCGACAGGCGCGCGCAACGAAGATGATGAGGAGGGTCAGGCCCAGCAGGAGAACGCCGGGGAGCGCGGCAAAGAGCAGGGCAAGCGCCATCAGGGAATGGAGACATTCGCGCTGGATGGCGTGGGCCGCCGCATCCGCGGAGGGATGATGGAGGCGCCGCAGGTGGTCTGCCCGGACCAGCGACCCGAACCATCCCAGGCGGTCCGCGGCGGCGATGACCAAAGCCTCGGGCGGCGCCGCCGCGGACGAGTCTGCGTAGAGGCTGCGCAGGACTTCATCCACTTCGCGCGCGGCAGGCTCAAGGGGCGTTTCGTCTTCCCCGGCGCCGGCGGTCGCGTTCAGGGCGGCGGTCCGCTCGAAGCGCCGCGCGATGTCCGGCAGTTGGGGCAGGTTCAGATGCCCGGCAAGGATCAGGGCGCGGCGCAATCCCGGAAGGCTGAGGCGATCAAGGGCCGCCGGATCGAGAGGGTTTGGTCCCGGCAGGGTTCGCGGGAGGGCAACGGCGGATTCGACCGACTGCAGGGCGATGGCCAGTCTGGCGTGAAGGAGGAGCGCGCAGATATCCGCAGATCGGTGGCGTTCGGCCGCGTGGCGGATTCCGACAGCGCAGCCGCCGTCCAGCAGACCGAGCGAATGCGCGGACAGGACCGTGAGGGAGGCGGCAAACAACACAGCGAATACGACGCCGGATGAGTCGCGAGAACGGCGAGTCGGCTGCATCATGCCGCCGCTCCGGCCTTGCCCGAGAGGAGGTCGTGCGCGGTCTGAAGGTCGGGCGCGCGCATCAGCAGAATCCAGGCGAGATAGAAGTCTTCGTTTCGCGCCCATTCATCGCCGAAGGCGGCGGGCAAATGGGCGAAGTAGGCTTCTGAGAAACGGCGCATCCGTTCTCCGGCGGCCGCGCGGAGGGAGGCGATGGAATCGATATGGCGGCGCCCCGTCTCGTCGAGGGCGAAGAGCCAGGGAACAGCTGCAAGTTCGATGCCGAACGGGCCGCGCAGGGCGCGGTCGAAGTCGATCAGGCCCACGCGGCCATCCGGTTGGATGATGACATTTGCGGGGAGCAGGTCGCCATGCAGCAGGCTCCACCCATCGGGGGTCGTCGCAATCGGACCGGCGGCATACATCGAACGCAGTCGCTCGCGAATCTCGGCGGCCATCGCGCGACCTCGGGAGAAACGCTCCGCGTGAAGACGTTCGAAGCGGCGGTCAATCATCGGGTCAAGAATATCCGGCAGGGCGCCCTGCGAGGCGCCGCCATGGGCCAAAGGTCCGAACTGCGGGGAAAGATCGCGATGGATGGCGGCGAGGGCTTCGGCCAGTTGCGGCAGGGCGGCGGCGTGCCGCCCCGGATCGAAGAACTCGCCTTCGAGGAACGCCTGGGCGACGCATGAGAATCCGAAGCGGTGGAGAGTGTCCGGCGAGGCGTCGTTCCACAGCATTCGCCCGACGGCGACGCCGGCCTTCTCAAAGGCGGCATGGGCCAGCGCGAAGGCTTCGGCATATTTCGCGCGCCGGCCCAGGCAAAAGCGCACGACCGCCTTGCCGGACCGCGCCGGGACGATATAGACGCGGCGATGGCGCTTGTCGCGCAGCGGCCTCTGCGCGAGGGACGACGGCGGGATATCCAGTTCAGGGGCGAGGACCTGGGCCGCATAGCGGCACACTGCGCGGTCGATGCGCCGCCGCCGCCAGGCTTCGAGGCATTGGGTCAGGAAGTTCAAGGGTGGCCCCCGTTCATGGTCGTGACACAGATGAGCCTCGACCGAATCCACGCGGCGCGCGCGCCGGGCCTCGATCGCGGCGCCGGCCTCGCGGGCGGAAAGGACGCCGCGGCGTCAGGCCGCGGGGGCAAGGATTTCGCGGACCAGGGCGGCGTTTTCCTCGACCACGTCGTCCTTGTCGCCGCGGTGCATGCCGACGTTGACGACGTCGCCGGGCTTGATCTGCTCGAAGGCGTATTCGAAGGCCATGCGCGCATCCATGCGGCCCGAGCCCATGATCTTGTATCCGATGCACGGTTTGCGAATGCGGCGGATGCAGTCCACGGCGGCCGCGACGTCGCGCAGATGGAACTTCTCGCCCTTGCCCTCGTGGAGGCTGCCGCAGTTGAAGAAGCAGACGGCGTGGAAGTCGGCGGCGCCGATCGAATCGACCCACAGATGGGCGGCGGGGGCGTGTCCGGCGACGCCGGCGGGGACGCCGCGGGCGCGGGCATGATCGCACCACGCGCGGAGGCGTCCGGCGTCCTGATCGATATAGGCGCGGTCCACCTGGGCGCCGTGGAAATACACGGCCTTGCAGCCCATGTCCGCAGCCTCGTCGATGGCTCTGAGCATGTCGGGCTGCTTGCGGCAGTTGAGCTGGGCGATCCATTGCAGGGGACCGCCGTGGGACAGATATTCGCGGACGGACTCAACGACATGCTCACTTTCGTTGTTGGTGATAAAGGTGTTGATGCCGGCGCCCTCGGCGCGGCGCCACGTCTCGAGAATGCGTTCGCGCGTGTGCCACGTCCGCATCGCGACGTCGCGTTCTTTGCTCTGGTGGCTGAATCCTCCGAACGGATTGGCGCCGAGGATCAGGCGCGTGACGCGCATCCCGCAGAAGTCAACAGCTGGCAGCATGGCTCCCGCCTCAAAGGTTTTGGGGGTCCGCAAAGGCGCGCGGCCCGATGAGAAACAGGTCCACGAGCGATTCGGCCACGATGTAAATCTGATCGTCGCCATCGACGGCGGCGTAATAGAAGCCTTCATAGATATTGTCCAGGCGCTTGCCCAGCCGCAGGGCCAGCGGCGGCTTGTCGTTGCGCTCGAAGATCACGGTCACCAGGGCCGGCGCCAGGCCGAACCACGAGCGCGACAGCCCCGCGGGATTGTCCTCGAAACCACTGGCAATAAAGCGCCGGACGCGGGCGCTCAGCCGCGCCATGGCGCCGGCGTCGGCCCGCGCCGATACGGGGCGGACGACGCGCCAGGGGCGGGCGAGGCCAAGGGCCAGAAGATCGTCGCCGGCGCCGGCGGGGCGCGTTCCGGCCGCTTCCGGCATCAGGACGATCGAGTAGGTCGTGGCTTCGATGGCGATACGGACGAGGTCTTCGGGGACGGCCTCGAACATGATCTTGTCCCGCCAGCCTTCGGGCCGGTCCAGCGCGGCCGCCAGGGGCGTTTCGATGAGCCACGCCTCGTCTTCGCCCGGACGGCGGGCATAGGTGGACCGCACGTCGAGGTCGGGGCGCTTGCCGGCATACAGATCGACCACAAGGTTCCCTGCGGCGTCGAAAACGCGCAGCCGGCGCGCCAGGGCGGGCGTGAGTTTGAACTCCTCGAACGCGGCGGGATTGCGCGAGATCAACTTGCCCGGCGGAACGCGGCGCAGCGCGTCGAGGATGCGGGCGACCGCGGCGGCGTCGGCGCGGGCATGACCCTCGGGACCGGCGAGCCACCGGTCCTGGTCGCGGCGCAGCGTGACGGTCAGGGCCGCGTCGTTGATCACCATTCGCACGGCCGCCTCGGCCGCGCCGGAGGGAATGAGGACGGCGCGCTCGGCGGTGTCGGGCCGCGTTTGCGATTCGTCATCCCGGGTGAACAGCCAGGCCGCCAGCAGCGCCCCGGCCACGACGGCCATCCCTGTGAACCGGCGCCAGAGTCTCATGGCGATGCCCGCCGCGAGTGGACGCCATAGACGGCGGCCAGTCTGCGCCGCCGCGCGCGGCGGACGGCCAGGACGACGATCCCGGCGGCCATCAGGAGCGCCGGAAGGCCGATTGTGTTATACAGGCGCGCGCGCGTCCGGGTCGCGTCGTCCAGATCAGGATTCAGGCGCCGGATGCCCCGGCCGCGCAGGCGGATGCCGATCAGGTCCTCGCCGGAGGTCATCCAGTCCAGCGCGTTGCCGATGAACGGCCCGCCGTATTGCATGTCGGGGCTCTGCTTCATGATGGGATCGGCAAGAAAATCCGCGTCGCCGACAATGATGATCTGCGAGTCCTTCGACCGGGGCGTGAAGGCTGCGGGAGTGGCCGCGTCCGGCCCGCCGGCGGCTTCGGCGGGGACGGGCCGGGAGGCATAGTAGCTCGACAGCGGGCCGGTGATGGCGGCGGCGACGACGCGCGTCGAGCAGGCGTCGTCACGGGCGGGCGGCGGAACGAACGGCCGCAGGTCCAGCAGGTCGCGCGGATGGGTCAGCGTCCAGGCCGCGGGCGACGTCTCGATGAGGGCCTGGACACGGGCGCCGCCGGTGGTCGCGGCATCGAGCGTCAGCGAGCTGGCGCACGACAGCGCGAGAAACGGCAGCGGCGCCACGACCGGGTGCGCGAGGTTGACCCGGGGCGCCACGACCCACTGCGGCTCATCGAACGGATTGCCCCGGGCGTCGCGCAGCTTGACGCATGAGTTGCGGTCCAGGACCATGTCGGGATTGACGCGGACGCCCCAATGCTCCAGCAGGGCCAGGACGTTGGAGTCGCGCATCTGTCCGATGGGGTTGCGCGTCTGAATCTCGATCCGGTCCATCAGGGCCAGCAGCCGTCCGCCGTTCATGACAAACTGGTCGATCTGATAGAGCTGCGCGTCGCTGATCATGGCGGGCGCCAGCAGAATGAGGACGTCGAGATCGCGGCGGATCGGCCGCGAGGCATGGATGACGTAGTCGGGCACAGGGTCAAACTGCTTCTTCAGCGCCTCGACAAGGCTGGCGAAGGCCTGCTCGGTCCGGACGTTGGGAATGCCGCAGACCAGGCCGATGCGCCAGGGATTTTTCTGGGAGACCTTCTTGACGGCGACGGTGAAGGCGTATTCAAAGTCCGGTATCAGATAAGCCTGGCTCATGACCGACGTGACGAACAACGGCGTCACCACCGCGGAACGGTCTCCGGACTGGACTTCGAGCGACATGAACACGCGCGTGACCGCGATGCTGTCCTTGTCCACGGACGGGACTTCCTGGACCTCGATGCCCTTCTGCGCCAGCGCCTCGGTCAACTGCGCGGGGCCGGCCTTGACGCCCGACTCGCGCGCCCCGGAGGGCGGCTCGCGGCGCAATGGATCCACAAACTCAATTTTCAGGCGGCCGCGAGACTGGTCGGCATACACGGCCAGCTTGTCGCGCAACTGCCGCTCGGCGCCCCGCAGGCGGCCCGGCAGGTCCTCGCTCAGATAGACCGTGACATTGACGACATCCTCGAGGCGGCGCACGACGTTAAGGCTCTCCTCCGGGATCGTGTGCAGCCGCTCCTCGGTCAGGTCCCACTGGCGGCGCAGCGCGCGCCGGTTGGCCAGCAGGTTGGCCAGGACCACGATCGCCAGCATCAGGGCGACCATCGCGACGGCGTGAGCCCCATGTGTGACCGATCTGCGACCCATGAAGGATTCCCTGTTTCCCCTTGCGGCGCCGCCGAGGCGGTCACCGGTAACTGCGGCTTTCAAGCAGCCGCGCGTTCACATAAAGGAAAAATGCGATCACCGAAACATAGTAAACAACGTCGCGCGCATCGAGAATGCCGCGCAGCAGGCGCTCATAATGCGCCCCCAGCCCCAGATACGACAACACCGGCGCCAGCCCCGGCGCGACGTTGACGGTCAGGACGGGCTGGCCGATAATGAGCAGCGCAAAACACACCACCACTCCCAGGATGTAGGCGATGATCTGGCTGGAGGTCAGATACGACGCGCACATGCCGATCGTCAGATACGACGCGCCCAGCAGAACGGCCCCGGCATAGCCGCCGACGATCGGGCCGGAATCCACGCCCCGGCCGCCCTCGGCCAGCGCATTGACCGTCAGCGGGATCGGCAGCGTCAGGGCGATGGCGACGATGAGGAAGGCGAGGCTGGCAAGGAACTTCGCCGCGACGACCTCGCCGTCGCGCACGGGCATCGTCAGCAGGAACTCCATCGTCCCCTGGCGGCGCTCTTCGGCCCACAGGCGCATCGTGATGGCCGGGACCAACAACAGCAGCAGCCAAGGCAGCACGTCGAACAGAGCGCGGACGTCGGCCTCGCCAATGAGGAAAAACGGATTGTAGAAGAAGAACAGGAAGTTCGTCACCGCGACGAAGACGACGAGGACGACGTAGGCCAGCGGCGAGGCGAAGCAGACGCGCAGTTCGCGGCGGAAGATGTGGAAGACGTTGGTCATGGCGAGTGGCTCGTGCGGCGCAGGCCGTGGAGCGTGGACGATGGCGCCCGAATCGTGGATGGCGCGTTGCGATGAATGGCTCGTGTATGGCCCTCGAAAAGTTTCCGGTCGTGGCTATGCCTCGCCGGTCGTCAATTGGCGGAAGACGTCTTCGAGGCTGGCGGCTTCGTAGCGCAGTTCGCTCAGCGGCCAGCCCCGGGCCGCCATCAACTGAAAAACCGACTCGCCGGGATCGGCGCCGGCGGCGACCTTGAGCGCGAAGCGGACGCGGCCGGCGCCCGGTTCGGACGCGACGACGACGTCCGAGACGTCCTGGATTTCGCACAGCGCGGCGCGCATGGCTTCCTTTGGCCCGCGCGCCGTGACAAACAGCGATCCGCCCGAGGCGCGCCGCTGGAGTTCGTCCGGCGTCCCGCTGCCGGCGATGCGTCCGCGGCTGATGATGAGCGCGCGCGTGCACGTCGTCGTCACTTCGGGCAGAATGTGGGTTGATAAAAGGATGGTCTTTTCGCGGCCAATCTCGCGGATGAGCGCGCGGATGTCGGCGATCTGGTTGGGATCGAGGCCCGAGGTCGGCTCATCGAGGATCAGGACGTCGGGATCATGGATCATCGCTTGCGCGAGGCCAACGCGCTGGCGGTAGCCCTTGGACAGCTCGCCGATGACCTTCGTGATCTCCGGCGCCAGCCCGCAGACGTCGATCATCTCGCCCAGGCGCTGGCGGCGGCGGCGGCCGCGCAGTCCGCGCAGGTCGCAGACGTATTCGAGAAACTCGACGACGCCCATCTCCAGATACAGCGGCGTGTTTTCGGGCAGGTAGCCAATGCGGCGGCGCGCCTGCAGCGGCTCGGCGAAAATGTCGTGTCCGGCGACGCGGACGGCGCCTTCGTCGGGGGCGATGAAGTTGGTGATGATCTTCATCGTCGTCGATTTGCCGGCGCCGTTGGGGCCCAGAAAACCCAGGATTTCGCCGCGATCGACGTCAAACGACACGCCGCCGACGGCCACGCTGGCCCCGTAACGCTTCACCACATCCCGGACTTCAATCATCGCCATGAGTATCAGTTCCCCGGTCACTCATCGCCCGCGCGCCGGACGCATACAAATGCATGCACTGAGACACGATCAGCCCGACAAGGAAATGAAGATGTGGTCGATCGGCGCTTACGTTCACAGGACTACGCTCCCAGCCACCTCTGGTGGGGCGGCGAAACGCTCAACACCCTGTTACGGAACAGGGGCGGCGTATCGTCGCGAAAATGAAGGTTGGCTTTCTCGCTGAATAACGATCTCAGGCAACTGAGAATCCCAAGAAACCTTAAAATCCTCTTTATCATCCGAGGCGAGCTGGAAGGCAATGTCGGTCGGCACTAAAGAGATATAATTCTCAGAGCCCCGGTTCAGCTCAATTGCCGCCACATTGATGACTAGCAAGTCGAAAGTCGCGCTGTGCTTGCCCTCTGCGCCTATGGCTTCATGCCGTTGAACAAGAAAGGCCAGCCGTTGTCCATCGGCCGACCAATTGGAGTCGGCAAGGCCTAATTGACTGACCGATAGGGGTGCGACCTTGCGCTGACCCAGCCACTCGGTGATTCGTTGACGCGCAGCCGAAAAGTCCTTCGGCGACTGGGAGCAGAGCGCGGGCTGTTCGTCATATACTGGGTAAACTTGCACGCCGTTAACCAGTATCATTGAGCCTGTCGTATGCGTGTCGGCAATGACTGTTGCCATGCGATGTCCCTCAGGCGAAAGAGAATGAGTCCATTCGCCGTGAACGGCTCGAGAAAGCATATACTTTCGTTCTGAGTCAAGGTCGATGATTGTCTCGTCATAAAGCCCCCACAAACGCCCGAAAGTCTGTAACGAGATGAATCGCTCACCCCTGAACCGAATGGTATCAAAGAAGGAAGCGTAACACTGCTCAATGGTGCGCGACGTGACGAATTCGCCATTGGCGGCCAAAACGTGAAGGATATGGGTCTGAAAGTTGGGATCATATGGGTGTCGACTGCGTGCATTAGCATCAACCTTTTTCTCCAGATCAGCATATCTGACATAATATCGCAAGCTGTCGGAGGCCGACAAGCGCTCAAGATAAGCGAGTTTTCCCGAGGGCGACGCCGTTAAGGACGCCGAGAGACCGCTACTTGGGATACGTATGCCAGAGATTGTAGGAGTCGTCATAGGCCAGGGAAAAATCTGGCCTGTACCATCTGCGTTCCATTTCCCCATTATCATGTGTGTTGTGTTCTCGCCACGGGAGATACAGGGCAGTATATCAAGCGACACACAAACCAGCACGACACAAACATTCAGGCGTTGTGATACATTCATTTGATGATCTTTCTAGGTAGTTCCCGTCGTTAATTGACCTAGGTGCTGCAATATCAATGTTGTAGGCACGGATTTTGCTCTATCTTTTGGGCAAGGGATGAATAGGAAACTTCTGCATTGTCGCGTGCTATTCTCCGATT
>Ga0073932_1005200_pt1 | contig 14364 bp, 13 predicted proteins | sample DewCreD2012metaG_FD_76967 | JGI IMG/M metagenome (GOLD analysis project Ga0073932, IMG submission 76967) | Hot spring sediment bacterial and archeal communities from British Columbia, Canada, to study Microbial Dark Matter (Phase II) - Dewar... ... | reverse complement strand
GATGGCGGTGGCGCGGTCGACGACGTGCAGGTTGGTGATGATGTAGCCGTTGCGGTCGACGATGAAGCCGCTGCCGGTGCCCTCGCGGCGGCGCGGCGGCTGCGGCATCTGGCCGAACGGAGACTCAAAGAAGCGGCGGAAGGGCCCCGGGATGATGTTGTCGTCCTGATCCTGCTCGCCTTCCTCCTGACGGGGCGCGCGGCGCTGGGTGGTGGGCCGGATGCGGTACTCGGAGGTGATGAAGACGACCGAGGGCTCCAGCATCTCGGCGATGCGCGTGAACTCGTTGCTGGACTTGACGGCAGGGGGGATGGCAAGCGGCGTGGCGTCGGGCGCCACGGCCTGGGCGCGCGCCGAGGTGACGCTGGTGGTGAGAGCGGCGCCGAGGACCATGACGAGCGCCGCGGCGAACAATCCGGCCGAAAGGGCGAGCCGCCTGTCGGCGGCCAGCCTCCGCAGCCAAAACAGAATCTCTTGCTTTTTCATGGGAAAATCAAACTCCTCTGTCCAAGCAGGTCAGGGCCCACTTTCTGGATGTCGCGCGGCGGCCGCGGGTTTCAGCTCCACCAGGACGATGGCAGCGAGGATGAGCGCCGCTCCGCCGAGCGAAACGGCCGTCCAGCGCTCCCCCGCCGCCGCCCAGGCGACGAGTCCGGCGAAGACGGGCTCGAGAGCGAAGATCAGCGCGGCGCGCGCGGCCGAGGTCTGTCCCTGAGCCCAAGTATAAAGCACGAAGGAGACGGCCGTCGCGAGCACGCTGGTCATCAGCAGGGCTGTCCAGACCCGCGGCGACCAGAGGATGCGGGCGGGCTCGATCCAGGCGGCTGCGGCCCAGGACAGGAGCGCGACCGCCGCGATCTGCATCAGGCTGAGCCGCTCGAAGTCCATCCGCCGCGAATACCGCTCCACCGCCAGAATGTGCCCGGCGAAGGCCACCGCGCAGCCGGCCGTGAGCAGGTCGCCGCGGTTCCACTCTGTGGGCAGGCCGCCGCTGAGCAGGGCCGTGCCGGCGGCCGCGAGAGCCGCGCCGGCCAGCTCCGCCGCGCGGGGTCCTGTTCTGTAGACGAGCGAGCCGAGCAAAGGTACCAGCACGACGTAGAGGCCGGTGATGAAGGCGGAGTTGGAGGCGGTGGTCCAGCGGAGGCCGGCCGTCTGGAGAGCGTATCCGAGGAAGAGAAGGACGCCGCAGAGCGCTCCCCCGCCCCAGGCCACGGGCGCGCGCCGCACAAGCCGCCCGCGCAGCCAGAAGGCGAGCAGGGCCGTGGCGAGGGTGAAACGGAGGGCCAGAAAGAGGAAGGTCGAGACGTCGGCGAGGGCCTCTTTGACGATGACGAAGGTGGCGCCCCAGATGAAGGCGACGGCGGCCAGCGCCAGTTCGGCGCGCGCGGAGGCAGGCGGCCGGCTCATGGCCTTGGGAGGCTTTCGAGGATGAGAGCCAGCAGCAGGGCGATGCGGCGCAGTCCGAGCTCGCGGCCCTCGGGCGAATACCACTCGTTGGGCGTATGAGCGCCGCCGCCGGCGCCGCCGGCGCCGATGGAGACGGCGGGCATGCCCATCGAGAGAGGGACGTTGGCGTCGGTGGAGGCGCAGTCCATTTCGGCGCGGATGCCGAGCCAGGCGTCGACGCTGCGGACGGCGGCCAGCAGGGGGCTGCCGTCAGGGAGTTCGCCGCCGGGGCGGGAGCCGGTTTCCCGCAGGCGCAGCGAGACGCGGCCGGCGCGTGCCTGTTCGTTTTCAAGCCTGGCCGAGCGCTCGAACACGGCGGCCAGCTCGGCGGCCAGCTGGTCGAGGGCCGCGCCGCTCTGGCTGCGCAGGTCGACCTTCACGCGCGCCGAAGAAGGGATGGCGTTGACCGTGGCGCCGCCCTCAATGACGCCAAAATTCCAGGAGCTGGGGGCGTCGGGCGGCGCCGCGGAGCGCTCCTCGCAGAACCAGGCGACGGCGCGGGCGAGGGCGTGGACGGGGTTCGCCATGCCGCGGTCGGACCAGGAGTGGCCGCCGGGGCCGGACAGGGAGATTTCGAAGCGCCGGCAGGCGAGGGCCTGGGCGGTGACGTGGCCGACGTCGGGCCCGTCGAGCACGATGAGCGTGTGGAGGCGGCCGGCGAGCGGGGACTGCTGGCAGAGGTAGCGCATGCCGCTGAGATTGCCTTCCCCCTCTTCGCAGACGTTGGCCACGAGCAGGAGCTGGCCGCAGGGGAGGGCTTCGGGGATTTCGGCGCAGGCGCGCGCCAGGGCGGCGAGGGCGGCCAGCCCGGCGCCGTTGTCGCTGACGCCCGGCCCGAGCATCATGCCGGAGTTTTCCAGCCGCACATCCTCGGGCCGCCGGGGGGCGAGGACGGTGTCGAGGTGGGCCGTCAGCGCCACCAGAGGGCCGGGTTTGGCCGAAGGCCACTGAGCGAGCACGTTGCCGGCGCGATCGATCTTCGCCAGCCAGCCGAGGGAGGCGAGCAGCGCCGCCATGGCTTCCGCGCGCGGGCCTTCCTGGAACGTGGGCGCAGGGATGCGGCACAGGGTCAGATGCTGTTCGTCGATCCACTGCCGCCGCCGGGCGAACCAGGCCAGCAGCTCGGACATGGCGGGACGGGAGGCGAGCTCTTCCACGCGGGCGACGCCCTCAGGCGGCGCGGCGGAAGGGGTTTTCCGTCTCGAGGCCAGATCGAAAGGCCCGGGCATGCGTCAGCTTTCAGTGTAGCGCCCCGCCGCGGCAAGCCCCGGATTCCCCCTAAAACCGCCTCGGGCCCCGCCGATACGCTAACCGAGGCCCGCGCCGGCGGGCGGCGGATCGCATGTACATTCTCATCGGCATCGTCATCGTCTTCGGATCGATCATCGGCGGCTATCTGCTGGAGCACGGGAACCTGCGCGTGCTGTTCCAGCCCGCCGAGCTGGTGATCATCGGCGGAGCGGCTCTGGGCACGGTGTTCATCGCCAACCCGCTGCACACGATCATTGCGATCTTCAAGGGGCTGATCGCGGCGCTGAAGGGCTCGCCCTACAACGCGGGGTTCTATCTGGAGCAGCTGAAGATGCTGAACGACGTGTTCGTCTATGCGCGGAAGCACGGCATGGCGAAGCTGGAAAGCGACCTGGACGAGCCGGAGAAGAGCCAGGTGTTCAGCAAATATCCGAAGTTTCTGGCCGACCACCACGCGCTGCATTTCTTCTGCGACACGGTGCGGATGGCGATCTCGGGCGGCGTAGGGCATCTGGAGCTGGACCAGCTGATGGAGCTGGACATCGAGGTGCACCACCACGAGAGCGCCGAGCCGGTGTCGGCGTTGACGACGGTGGCTGATTCGCTTCCCGGACTGGGCATCGTGGCGGCGGTGCTGGGCGTGGTGATCACGATGGGCTCGATCGGGGGGCCGCCCGAGGAGGTGGGCCACAAGGTGGCGGCGGCGCTGGTGGGGACGTTTCTGGGCATTCTGCTGTGCTACGGGCTGTTCGGACCGCTGGCCGCGAACATGAACAAGATCAACGAGGCGCACGGGCAGTACCTGAACATGCTGCGCATGGGCGTGCTGGCGTTCATCAAGGGGATGCCGCCGTCGCTGGCGGTGGAGTTCGCGCGCCGCTCGATTCCGCCGCACCTGCGGCCGTCGTTCAAGGACACCGAGGCCACGCTGAAGGGCGCGGCGAAGGCGGCCGCCTGAGGGAGCGCACGCCATGGCCACGCAGCCCAATCCCGCTCCGGTGATCGTCATCCGCAAAAAGAAGGGCGGCCACGGCGGCCACCACGGCGGCGCATGGAAGGTGGCCTACGCGGACTTCGTGACGGCGATGATGGCGCTGTTCATCGTGCTCTGGCTGCTGTCGAGCGACGAGAAGGTGCGCAAGGCCGTTGGAGGCTACTTCCAGGATCCGACGGGCAAAGGCAATCTGATGGGCACCACGATGAGCGGAGCGGGCGAGGGGCTGCTGCTGTCCGAGGACGACATGAGCAAGCTGAAGGAGAAGCTCGAGCAGGCCATGAAGGAACTGCCGCAGTTCGACCAGATCAAGCAGAACATCGAGGTGACGGTGACCAATGAAGGTCTGCGGATCGAGCTGCTCGAGAAAGAAGGCGGCATGTTTTTCGAAAGCGGAAACGCAAAACCCACACAGAAGGGCGCGGAATTGATCCGCATGCTGGGCGAGCAGCTGAAGTCGATTCCCAACAAGCTGCTGGTGGAGGGCCATACCGACGCCAAGCCGTACTCCGCGGACCGCGGCTATACGAACTGGGAACTCTCCGCCGACCGCGCCAACAGCGCCCGCCGCCTGCTGGAAGAGAGCGGCGTGCCGGCGGCCCACATCGCACAGATCCGCGGCTTCGCCGACCAGAAGCTGCGGAACCGGAAAGATCCGTTCGACCCCGCCAACCGGCGCGTGTCGGTGCTGGTGCAGTACCGCGAGCCGCAGGAGGCGCCGATGCCGGCGAAGACTCCGGAGGGCGCGCCGGCCAAGGGAGCGGAAAATGACGGAAAGGCCGCTGCCGCGCACTGACCGGGCTGCTACCGCGCTCCTGCCAGCGTCCGCATCCACTTCTTGACGGCCTTTTTCAGGCCCCATCGTTCCAGCAGCGCGCCCGCGGCGCTGTTCAGGCGTTCGAGATTCCAGTGCGTCCACACGAGCGCCCGGTTGCGCCAGGTGTTGCGGAACAGCAGAGCGTCGAGAAACTCCTCGTACCCGGTGCTGAAGGATTCCTTGTACCAGCCCTCGCCCACTCCGAAGTCGAACTTCCGGAAGCGCTGCTCGTGGAAGAGCTGCTCCAGGATCAGGTAGAGCAGCGTCGTGCCCGGAGACCATTTTGCATACTCGGGCAGGTAGCCGATGACGCTGTAAGTGAGGCGGTCGCCCTGCCCGGAGCACCACGCGAAGGCGGCTGGCCTTCCTTCGCACCAGAGGAGGAAGCCGCGGGCCAAGCCTTCAGCTGCAGCATCGCGCATTGCCTGCAGGAACTCCGCGGTGGCGGGCATTCCGGCGCCGATGAGCCTGTCCTGATAGGTCTGGCTGGAGATCTCTACGGCGCGGCGCTGGAATTCCTCCATCTCCTCCGGAGCGATGGCCGTGGTCAGGGGGGCGCCGCCGCTGCGCTCGTGGAACCATCGCACGCTGCGCTTCAGATTGTGGCGGCGCTTGGCCGAGAAACGTTCCAGGTACTGCTCGAAGCCGCCTTCCAGATCCACGTAAAACAGCTTCTCCACGCGGCGGACATAGACGAGCCAGGGACCGGCGCGACTGACGCCCAGAGGGAAGCGGTCCTTCGGCAGGCGCCGCCAGAGCCACCCTTCCGCCCCGTCCGGCAGCTCGCGGGTTCCGGGCAGGTTCTTCGAGGCTTCGTCCATCCCGGCAGCTTCGACGGCAGCCAGGGCAGGGCGCCAGATCCACAGGCTTTTCTCGCCGATCTGGAACCGGATCGGGACGCGGCCCAATCTTGCATCCATCGCGATACCGGCCACTTTCAGGTCCTGCTGCCCCGGGTGAGATCGAAGGAGAAATAGCGGAAGAGAATCAGCAGCGACACTTCCCGGAGTCTCCGAAACCTGGCCTTTTCGATGCCGCCGATCGAGGCGGCATTCGACGGGTGAACTTCGAGGCAGACATGAACATGGCCGCTGAGGGCCAGGAGACGGGCTGCCTCGTTGAGGGCCAGCGTGTGCAGGCCGCGCCGCCTGAACTCCGGATGGACAAAACCGCCGCCGAGCAGGACCGCCCCCCGTGGAAGCCGCAGATTCCTGGCCTGGCGGCAGGCGAAATAGACGCCTCCCCACGCTGCAACCCGGCCGTCCGGGGCAAGAATCGTCCAGATGCCGTCCTGAGTTTCCAGCTCAGCAAGGAATTCGCCGCCGCCTGCCTGCTGAATGCGCATGGAGATTTCCGGCGGAGCCTGCGCGTGGCGGAACCAGAGCAGGAGCTGATATCCCGGGGGGAACTCGCTCGGCGTCCGTTCCGCCCCCAGCGGATCGTCGTAGACGATGCTTCGCCAGCGACGGCATACCAGCCGTTCCCAAAGGAATCGTGCAGCGCCACGCCAACCCCGGGAGCGCAGGACGATCGCCATGCGTCGCAGATACCGCCGGAGCTGATTCATCCCTGCATTCTCCTCTTGCCTTGCCGGGAGATCTGACTCCGCTGGATCCACCCGGGCTAACACTTGCAACCGCCGATGAAAGCGGCATGAGACCGCTGCTGCCGCGCCGCAGCCGCGCTGTCTGATTTCCGCTCCTGCAGCGGCCACGCTTGCATGCCGCTGCCCGCGGTCGTCGGACGCCCGAGGCCTGCAACGGAGAAGCCCGTTTCCGGGCGATTGGGTTGCTCCCTGCTGCGGGAATGGCAGGTCTTCATCTTTGACAGCCCCGATCGAAGTCCTGATCTGGGCGCCGATCCTTAATTGTAAACCGGCACCCGGTTGTCCGCCGGGCGTTTTCGCAACCATGGCCGGCGTCTTGCGGTCTGCCTCGCCTGGCCGTTCCCGGGAGTACCAGACCAGACCTCCTTCCGGGAACGGGACCGGAGGTCTGGCGCGATCGCTGCGGAACTCCACGGTCCTGGATCATGACCAGGGCAGTCATGGAACCGTCTTCTCATCCACACCGAATGTCCGCTGTTTAAGCTATTGCAGATCATTCGCCGCGAGGAGTAACGCATGGCCAGGACGACGCGAGTTTACCTGACCATTGACACTGAGAGCAGCATGGGCGGCGCGTGGCGGGATCCTACCCTGAGGCCCGTGCCGGCGGAGAGGCGGATCTTCTGCCGGATTCAGGGCCGTGACCACGGTATCGGCTGGCAGTGCGAGCAGCTCCGGGAACGCGGCCTGAAGGCTACCTTCTTCTGCGAGGTTTTGTCCTCTCTGGTACTTGGAGAGGAGGACTCGCGGTCCTATCTGGAGTTCCTGCTTGAGCAGGGGCAGGACGTTCAGCTTCATGTCCACCCGAACTTCTATTTCTTCGCCGAGAAGTTGTGGGCCCAATCCCAGGGTTTCGCGTATTTTCCGCCGCGCCAGCCTGACGCGCTGTGCTCGCTCACTTCTGAAGAGCAGGCCACGATCCTGCGCACGGCCGTCGAGATCTTTGATTACCTGGCTGGCCGCCCTCCGGCCGCGTTCCGGGCGGGCAATTACCAGGCCAGTGCGGTGACGCTGGCGATTCTCTTGCAGCTGGGTCTCCGGATCGACAGCAGCTACAACCCCGCGTACCGCGCTTCCGGGTCTTTCACGGGCGAAGTGCTGCCGTACAACCGTCCAGTTGATCTGGAGGGGGTGCTGGAGCTTCCAGTGACCGTGGTCCGGCAGCAACTTCCTGCGCCGAACAAGCCTGGCGGGCTGGTGCATCTGGAAGTCTGCGCCCTATCGGCTGCGGAAATGCGCAGCTCGCTGGATCAGCTCCACGATGGCGGCGTCGGGGATGTGGTGATCGTCCACCACAGTTTCGCCTGCGTCAAAGCGCGGGATGCACAATATTGGGACATCCGTCCTGACAGGATTGTCATGCGCCGCTTCACTTCACTGCTGGACTACCTGGTTGCAAACTCCGACCGGTTCGAGGTGACTACGATGGGTGCGCTGGCCGGCGCCGAGTCCCTTCGCAGCGAAGAGACGCGCGATTCGATTCCCTCGCTCGGTTACTTCAAGCCCCTGGTCCGGACATTCCAGCAGGCCGTCGATCATATCCTGTAGCCAGCGGGGTTGGGCAGCCCCTGACCGGGTCCGGATCTCCGCCGGTTGGCGACTTGTCTGAGCCACGCCGGAAGCTGGATACTGGAAGTACACCCCCCGAAAATCCAGGCAAGGAAAGCAAGTTGCTATGGCTCAGGATCAGAATGTGACCCTGTCGCCCGAGCGGCAGGCTCTTCGCGCCCGGGCTCAGGTCCGGCTCATTCAGGCGGAAGAAGAAGGCCTTGGCGTCCGCCGTCTGCCCGAGGGCGTGTACGGCTTCTCGTCCGCCGCATCGAGCGACGAAATCCCGCTGTTTTCGAAGCCCATTTACGGGGCGTTCGAGGTCCACAAGCTCGCTGGCGGCGAGGTGGCGTGGATCGGGTACGTCCGCGAAAGCGACTATGAGCGCTTCGAGAAGGGCGGCGAGCCGTTCGACATGGAGCTGTATCCGGAACCGTACGGCGACGCCACGCGGCTGGTCAGCGTGCCTGCCGCGCGCGTGGACCGGCGCAGGCCGCAGGCGCGCGAGAACGGCATGCCGATGCGCGTGGAAGTCGCTCCGCGGATCGAGATGATGGACCTCGCCGCGCAGGCGTAAGCGGCAGAGCGCAGCCTCCAGGCTGCGGCACGGCAGCAGATGCGTCCGGCGTTGACGGGATCAGTGTGCCGTGAGCCCCAGGCGGGCCAGCTCAACCCGCAAGCGGCGGCCGGAGACTGCACCCACGAGTTCGCCGTCTTCGATCATGGCCGGTGCCAGGCCGCAGTGGCCCAGACAGCGGGCGGGCGCGACGCGGACGTCCGCCTCACTGTGTTCAAGTGCGAACTGCAGTTCGCGCAGCAAATCCATTGATCCCCTGCGGCGGCACTCCTCTCCGGTGCAGACGACAAATACGTGGCGGCCGCACCGGCAGTGCTCCGCCTTGGGCCTTGCGGCAGTTGTACCCATTGATCATTCCCCTCAGAATGAGCAAATCTTCCTGAAACCTCAATTGGCGTGGGCCGTCCGCGGTTCGTAAATGCAGAACGGCTCCTCATCGTGATAGTCGCCGGTGAAGCCGTACGCTCTCGCCCGGCAACCCATACACACCCGTTTGAACTCGCAAACGCCGCACTTGCCCTGCAGATTGTCGAGGTTCCTCATGTCCTCGAACAGCGGCGAACGGCTCCAGACCTCCTCGAACGGCTGCTTGCGCAGGTCGCCTGCCTCCAGCGGCAGGTAGCCGCAGGGCTGCACGATCCCCTGGTGCGAAATGAAGCAGACGGCGGACGCCGCCAGGCAGCCGCGCGTCATCTGGTGCAGGGCGGCCGGATGACCGGAATGGTTCGGGTGCGGCATCTGCTCCGGCACCGCTTCTCCCGCCCGCCGCGCCTCGGCGCGCCGCTGGCGCGCAATACGGTAGTACTGCGGCGCGCAGGTCGCCTTCAGCTCCATGCCCGAATCGAGGCTGCGGTCGTAAAACCAGTTCAGGATGCGCTCCGCTTCCGCGCCGTCGACCGACTGATCCTCGGCGATCGTCAGCCCGCAGCCGACGGGAACCAGCAGGAACAGGTGGAAGGCGTCGACCTTCAGGCGTTTCGCCAGCTCCAGCATCTCCGGCAGCTGATGGGCGTTGTGGCGGGAGACGGTTGTATTGATCTGGGTGGAAATGCCCACCTCCTGCAGGCAGCGGATGCCGCGGATGGCCGAGTCGAAGGAGCCGGGATGGCCGCGGAAGGAGTCGTGCGTGGAGGCGTCAGCCCCGTCCAGGCTGATGGAAACACGGACGATCCCGGCGTCGCGGATGCGTTCCGCCATGGCTTCGTCGACGAGGGTTCCGTTGGTTGCCAGAGCTACTCGGATACCGTGTCCAACGGCGCGTTTCGCGATGTCAAAGACATCCCGGCGCCAGAGCGGCTCGCCGCCGCTCAGGACGAGGATGAATGGGGCAAATGGCGCAAGCTGATCGACAATGCGCAGGCATTCGGCCGTGTTCAGATCGTCCGGGCTCATCAGCTCGGTGGCGCTGGCGCGGCAGTGGATGCACCTGAGATTGCAGCCGGTTGTGAGCTCCCAGAAGACCAGCCGCGGGCGGTATTCCTGCACTGGGGCCGCCATGTTCATACCAAACTGCATGCAATTCTGGAGCCAACCGGCCCGCCGCGGCCGGCAGGGGCAATCGGAGTGAGTATCCTGCGTGTATTGAAAAGGATGCGGGCTTCAGGGCTGCGGGCGGATCAGAAACTGAAGGTGAAGCCGAAGGTCGTATTCACCCACTGCTCGCGGGTGAAGATGGCGGGGTTGGCGCCGATGGGCGGACCGGAGGTCTCGGCGCGGTAGACGCGGGTGATCGCCGTCAGCCGGACGGTCTGCGAGGCGTTGAGGGCGATGCCGGTGCCCAGCAATGCATAATAGCCCCAGCCGTCGCGGGCGACGCAGTCGGGGCACTCGAAGCGGACCCACTGGTTGGGCTGCCGGAGCGACTCGGCGGTCCGGACATAGGATCCGCCGCCACCGCCGTAAAATTCCAGGCGCCCGCCGGCGAGGGGCGCGACGACGCGGCCGCCCAGAGGCAGGTAGGTCTGGAAGTCGCGGATGCGGAGGTAGCCCGCCGAAGGATTGAAGATGAAATCGCGCACGCGGGCGGCGTTGTAGGCGCCCTGATAAGCGAGGTCGATCTGGAGGAATCGCACCGGGCGGTAGCCGTAGCCGAAGCCCCAGGCGAAGGCGCTCTGATAGAAGGTCGTCAGATCTTTTCCGGGCACAGCGAAGCCGAGGCCCGCGTCCAGGTGATGTTTGGGGAACCAGGTGTTGCCCCACTGCGCTGCGGCGGGCAGCCCGGCCAGCGCAAGCCCGGTGAGAAACAGAATCGAGCGCTTCATACGACCCTCTGGACGCTGGCCCGTGCAGCGCCGTTTCTTCGGCTTCAGTCCTCCACGGTCATGGTGGGCGTCTTGCGCACCAGGGATTCGGTGCGCTCGATCACCTTGCGGGCGAGGTCATAAAAGGGCGCGGCGTGCGGGTCGCTTTCGCCGAGCAGCGCCACGGGGCGGCCGGTGTCTCCGCCGACGCGGATCTGGGGATTCAGCGGCAGTTCGCCCAGGAAGGGCACGCCCATGGCCTCGGCCGTGCGGCGCCCGCCGCCCTGGCCGAAGATGTCGACCTTCTGCCCGGTTTCAGGCACGATCAGGCAGCTCATGTTTTCGACGATGCCAAGCAGCTCCACCTTCACCTGCTGGAACATCAGCACCGCCTTGCGTCCGTCCTCCAGCGCCACCTCGGAAGGGGTGGAGACGACGATGGCTCCCGTGATCGGCGCCGTCTGGATCAGGCTCAGGGCCACGTCGCCGGTGCCCGGAGGCAGGTCTACCAGAAGGTAGTCGAGCTCGCCCCAGTCCACCTGGCGGATGAAGGACTGCATGACGCTGTGGAGCATGGGTCCGCGCCAGATGAGCGGCTTGTCGCCGGGGTTCAGGAAGCCCATCGACATGAGCCGGATGCCGTGCTGCTCGAGCGGCTGGATGCGGTTGCCGATCGCGTAGGGCGCTTCGCAGATGCCCATCATCAGGGGCACGTTCGGCCCGTAGACGTCGGCGTCGAGAAGCCCCACCTTCTGGCCGAGCTTCGCCATGGCGATGGCGAGGTTGACGGCGACGGTGGTCTTGCCCACGCCGCCTTTGCCCGAACCGATGGTGATGAGGTTCCTGACGCCGTCAATCGGCTGTTTCGGCATCTCTGCCTGCGGAGGTGCGCCCATAAACTTCCAGTCTAGCGTTTCATCACGAAGTCCCAGAGTTCGCCGGCGTGCTGCGCGACGCGATCGAGGTCCGCTTCGAGCAGAAAGCGCTTCCGGACCAGTTCGCGCGCGGCGGCTTCGACGCGCCTCAGGTACTCCTGTTTATTCGAATACCGGCGGGCGTTCTCCGATGCATCGAATGCGAAGAACGAGCCCGAGGCGCCGCCGATCTGCTGCGGCGCGCCGGTTTCCGGATGGCGGAGATTCCAGCCCGTGAACGTTCCGAGCGGAACGGCGACCACGGGCATGCGGATGCCGCCGAGGTCGATGCCGTCTTCGTCCACCTGCGGCACGAGCACAGGGTAGCGCGCGAGGACGCGGGGCGGCTCCACGGTGATGATGCCTCTGGAAGCGAACTCCTCGCCGAAATCGAGCTGGTAGGCCTGCTTCGGGAACCGGGGCAGGCTGGCGGGCGCCTTTTTCGGCCAGCGCACATTGGGCACCCGGACCAGGTGTTCGTCGGCGAGGGACGGGAACTGCGACGGCGGCGGCTGGCGGCCGTCCTTCACCCATTCGTGCAGGGCGGCGAGCAGGGCGCGGAAGAACGGCCGTGTGTCGTTCGGGTTCACCGGATACTGCAGCTCGGGACGCGTTTCCGGCAGACGTCCGGGCCCGTGCTGGGCGCCGGCCAGAACATAGAGGCGCGTGTTTGCGTGCAGCGGCACGTCGATCGCGCCCGCCACGTCCGTGTGGATCAGAGCGGCGCAGCGGTTCCAGTATTCCCAGCTTCCGTTGGTGAGGAACAGTTTGGGTACGGCCTGCGGGGGCAGGTGCATCAGGAGACCATCGGAGCCTGAGGCGTTCCACGCAGGCTGCGGCGTGTCGGAGAACGGGAACAGATCGACGGGGTAAAGCGTGTTCCAGTATGCGTAGCCGTCGCGCGAGGGCTGAGCGAAGCGGTGATTGAGAAACGCCCGGCCCGCGCCAGCCACGTCCGCCCACACGCCGTCGAAGACGATGCGGCCTGCCTCGTCCCCGTTCATGCCGGCGTAGAGGAACGAGCGGAGATAGCGGCCGCTCTGCGAGATGCCAAACGCGATGGCGCGCTGCACGCGCGGCGAGGGCGCGGGAAAAGCGCCTGCGCCGGGGGGATGTTTGAGAAAAGAGACGGCGTCGCGCACGGCTGCAAGACCGGCGCTGGACAGCCGGGGATCCGACGCGCTGTAGACGAGTTCGTAGAGACGGCCCGGTTCGAAACCGGCGGGCATCTCGATGGCCGTGCGGTCTTCGGTGAAGCGCCATCTTGAGGAATCGATTTTCCGCCTGCGGCCGAGCACGGCATCGCGCACGGTAAGCGTGGCTGGCCCGTTCAGAGCGGGGTAGGCGATGTGGTTGCGGTCGGCCAGCGGCATGCGCGTGGTTTTCTCCGCGGGGAGAAACTCGGATCGCACGATGCCTTTCACTCCGGGGATCGCGGGCGCATGAAGCCGGAGCAGCAGCGGGTTGTCGGCGGGCACGTCCCACTGCCAGCCGATCCAGGCCAGCGTGTAGCCTTCATCGAGCAGCCACGCGTCGCCGAAGTCCTCCGCGGCGCGCGGATCGAGCGAGCTGCGCGCGTAGCAGAAGCGCGCCAGCATTCCCTTGCCGCCGCGGTTCGGGATCTCGACGAGCAGCGTGCCGTTGGAACGCTTCGGATCAGAGGGCTGAAGCAGGTCAAGGCCGGCGGCGAACTCCACCTGCCCGCTCTTGCCGCGGGGTGCGATGTCGAGGTCGACCAGGTTCCGGTTGGCTGCCTGCCGGGGATCGAGCTCGAAGTGCACGCGCGCCGTCACGCGCTCGTACGGACCCGCCGCGAAGGAGCGCCCGCCAAGCACAGGCCGCCGGTCCAGGACTTCGATCCGGACAACCCGGGCTTCGGCCAGCCCGAGAAGGCCGACAAGAGCACAGATCAGGCGCAGGGCAGGTCTCATGGGTCGATTGTATGCCCGGCCGCGCATCAGGCGAGAGCGAGATTGGCCTGGGCTTTGAGCGACAGATCGTCGAACTCGCCGTGCTCGAACTTCGGCCACGCCGCAGCGGCGATCATGGCGGCGTTGTCGGTGGACAGATGCGGCGTGGGGAAATAGGCCCTGCATGGCAGACGCCCGCTGTGGGCCGCCTGCCGGAGCCCCGCGTTGCAGGCGACACCGCCGGAGATGATGACGGAGCGGGCGCCGGTGTCTTCGGCGGCGCGTTCGACGCGCTTCAGGAGCTCTTCGACCACGACCCGCTGAAATGCGGCAATGACATCGAGCGTCGCCTGCGGCGTCACCTGCAGCCACTCCTGGGCGGAGGGGTGCGGATTGCGTTTGAGCAGCTCGCGCCGCGCCGCGATTTCGTCCGCCATCTCCTGCGACTGCACCCAGCGCAGGACGGCGGTTTTCAGTCCGCTGAAGCTGAAATCCAGGGCGTTGCCTTTCATCTTCGCCATGGGCAGCGCCACAGCGCCGGGGTTGCCGTAGACGGCGAGCTGATCCAGAACGGGTCCGCCGGGGTAACCGAAGCCGAGGAGCTTGGCCACCTTGTCATAGGCCTCGCCGGCGGCGTCGTCGCGCGTCTTTCCCAACAGGCGGTAGTGATTCCCCCCGGGCCACAGAAACAGGTGCGTATGCCCGCCGCTGGCCACGAGCGCGAGAGAAGGCATTTCGATCTCCTCGCCCGACCTGCGTGCATCCAACACAACAGCATGGATGTGCCCTTCAAGGTGGTTGACCCCGATCAGAGGCAGGCGGCGCACGGCGCAGATGCCTTTGGCGAAGGTCAGGCCAACCAGGAGCGAGCCCACCAGTCCCGGTCCAGCAGTGGCAGCCACGGCAGCCAGGTCCGCCCAGGAGGCGTGCGCCTCTTCCATCGCCTGGCGGACGACAGGCACGATGGCGCGGAGATGCTCGCGCGAGGCCAGCTCGGGCACGACGCCGCCATACCTGCCGTGCGTCGCCGTCTGGCTCGCCACGACGCTGGACAGCACCTC
>Ga0073932_1005183_pt1 | contig 14407 bp, 10 predicted proteins | sample DewCreD2012metaG_FD_76967 | JGI IMG/M metagenome (GOLD analysis project Ga0073932, IMG submission 76967) | Hot spring sediment bacterial and archeal communities from British Columbia, Canada, to study Microbial Dark Matter (Phase II) - Dewar... ... | reverse complement strand
GCGAGGCTGGCCCAGGTCGAGGTGCTGAACGGATGCGGATTGCCGTCGCGGTCGGCCTGTTGCGCGGCGGCGGCGGTCAGCTCGAAGTGTTCGCCGGGACCGGGCGCTTCTTCGTTGACCAGTTCCCACGAGTGCACCGACCGGAATGCGCCGTACCGGGCCGAGAGATGTCGCCAGTAAGCCTCGTGCCACCAGCGCGTCGGCGAGCCGGCGCCGCGATTGAAATGGTTGCCGTGCGGGTCCGGCAGGCCGTGCGGCGAGAGATGGTTGAGCAGGTATTCCTGTTTCTCGCTGACGTTGAGTTTGAAATATAACCCGCGCTGTTGCGCCGCCCGCAGAACGTGCTCCAGCCCGGCGCCGCGCCGCGGATCGAACGCGGTGTGTTGATTGGCCCGCGGCGACCGCAGCAGATTCGGCCCGTACGCGCCGTTGCCGAGGGATTCTTCCACGACGATTTCGTCCACGAAAGCGCGCCCGCCGGCCGTGTTCTCCAGAATCAGCGCGAGGTTCGGCAGCAAATCACCGGTGGCGTCGAACGTGGCGGCGGCTACGTGCCACGGCGTGTCGCCGTTCGCATGCGCGACCAACGCCGGCAAGGTGTGCGTCTGGCCCGGCTCGGGCCAGCCGACAAATTTGACGCACACACCGAACGGATACGCCGCGTTGGCCGGGCCGGTCACGTTTTCGGTCCGCCAGCGCACGCGCACCCGGTAGGCTCGGCCGGAAAGCAAGCCGGCATGGCCGCTCATGAAGCCTTGAAACAGAATCGGGTTGCCGGCATCGAGCTTCCACGCGGCCAGACCGTCGCCAAACGCGGATTCGAGCGCCAAGCCCGTGGCCGGCACCGTGCCTTCGTAGGGCAGCGTCCGCGAGGCCCACGGTTGCCACGCCGAACCCCACAGATGCCCGGCCATCCACCAGCGGAAAAAGTTCTGGTTGCCGTCGCCGATGGTCTGAAACTTCTGCTCCGCATCGAACGAAAACGTCTCGTCGGAGAAGCCGATTCCGTGTCCGGCGCCGAGAAACGGCGTGCCGTCGGCAAACTCAAAGTAACGGCTGTCCGTCGGCGAAACCCGGATCGGCCCGTGATTGGTCGGATTGTTCGGCGGCACGACGTTGAACGCGCGCGTCTCGGAGGTCGCCGCGCCATGCGCTTCGGTCACTTCGATCCGGTACTGCCAGGGGCCGGTCTGCGGCGGCGCAAACCGCACGCACCAGCGGGGCGCGTTGGTCGGGTACAACCATTCCTCGCCGCCCTTGAGCGCCCGCGCGTATGGCTGGCACAGAAACGCCGGTCGCCGATAGATCGTCTGCCAGTGGTCGGGCGAGAACAGGCCGTCCACCGTCAAGCCGTCCACCCACGCCAGGCCGGGCGGCGGAGGCGTCGCGAACGGCAGGTGTGGATGCGTGGCGGCGGAGTTGGCGATGGCAAACGCGATCTCCAGCGGCTCCCAGCGCTCGACGGTGTTGGTGTTCTCGGCGAGCCCGCTCACGGCCAGCGCGCCCGCTGGAACGTAGCGGATGCGCCGCTCGGCGTTGTGCGCGCTGACGCGATTCCAGCCCGGCGCCAACGGCACGACGATGCTCCACGTGTTCGACCCGTTCGCGACGCCGTAGAACCCGCGGTCGGTGCTGACGGCCACCTGTTGCCAGCCGCTCGCCGTGCCGCTGATGACCAAGGTGCTGACGTTGGTGGTCAATTCCCCCGCGGCCGGGTTGGTGATCACGACCGACGGGAAGCCGGGCCGGTTGGCTGACCAAGCGAGCTGTTGTGTGACCACCGCGCCTTCGTCATCGGCCACCAACACGCGCGCCGTGAAGTTGCCGGGCACGCCGACGTGCCGGCTGCCCTGCCAGCCGAACCCGCGCGCGCCGTCGCCAAACTCCCAGACGACATGCGTGATGGCGCCATCGGGATCATCGCCATTGAGCCGGTAGGATTGCGTGGCCGGAGCGGCGACATTGGTGGGGCTGAGCGCGATGCTGACCGAGGGTGGAAGGTTTCCAGACGCGTCTTCGAGCAGCGCGCAATCGTCCAGATGCGCCACCTGCGTGCGGCCATTGCCGCCGAAGTAGCCAGCCATGAACAGCACGGTGGGCGTGGTGGCGGTAAATGGCAGCGCGACTTTGAACCAGTTCGTGCCGTGCGTTTCGGTGAGCAACGCGCCCGAATGCGCGAGCGATTGCCAGTTGGAGTCCACGACTTCGACGCGAAACCCGCCCCAATCGTTGCCGGACTCGGCGGCGATGCGCACCCAGGCAAACGCCTTGTACACGCGGCCGCCGAGGACGTTGATCCAGCCTTGCCGCACCTCGGCGTTGGCCAGCCGGGCCGCGCGCGCGCCGCTGCGGACATCGTTGGTAATGATCGAGGCGCTGCCGCCGGCAAGAGACCATCCGGAGAAGCTCCCGGTCTCGAATCCGGGATTACTCAACAGATTTCCCAGTGTCGGCCGTTCGGCAAAGAGAAGCAAGAGGAATACGAGGCAATATGGCGAACGTCTCGACATTTCGATCGTCTTCGAGCCGCCACCCCACCGGACCTGCAAGTCCAATCCGCTCCTGGACCGGACTCCCGCTACTGGGGCGCGAGAACGGCTGTTCTGCGTCCATACTACTGTGGAAGTGTCTGGGCGGCAAGACGGCGGTGTTTGGGAATTGCGTGTGGTGCGGTGGAGCGCCCGGCGGCCCGAGGGGGACTGCGCGGAGCCGACCCCGGCCTGGGAAGGGTTAGTGGGGGCGCGTGGACGGAACGTCAACGGCCGACACCGACGCTCAGCTGCATCTTGTCGCCGCCCGGGCCCGCGGAATCCCGAAAGAGCGATTGACAAAGGCGCAGCCGTGCCGAACAATACGCGCCCGCAACCCATCGGTTGAGGAGGAGTCCGGCATCATGCCCGTGCGTAAGGAAGTCATCCCGTTCCTGGCCGCCGCCCTGCTGCTCGGCGCCGCCAGCGCCCTGCTCTGCCGCCTGCTCAACGTCCCCTGGCCGCTGACCGGGACGGCGGCCGGACTCCTGACGGCGCTTCTGAGCGGCTATTTCCTCTACTTCTTCCGCGACCCGCCCCGCACCCCACCCGCGGATCCCCAAGCCATCGTGGCCGGCGCTGACGGACGCGTGGCGCGCATCGTGACCCTCTCGCCCGAGGAACTCCGTCAACGCCTCCACGGCGCGGGCTTGCGCGCGGACCAGGTCGGCGCGCTGGGGCGCGGCGCCGCCGTGCGCTTCAGTATCTTCCTCAGTCTCTTCGACGTCCACGTCAACCGCGCGCCGATTTCCGGCGCCGCCCGGTTTCTCGGCTATTTCCCGGGGCGGCATTTCTTCACCTTCCAGGAAAAATCCTCCGACCACAACCAGCATAACTCGATTCTGATCGAAAACGAGAACACCTGCTGCCTGTTCAATCAGATCGTCGGCCCGGTCTGCCGCCGGGTCGTGTACTGGCCGGCTCACGACCGGCCAGTGCCCGTCAAACAGGGCGAGCCGATCGGCATGATGAAATTCGGCTCGCGCCTCGATCTGTATTTTCCCGCCGAGACCGTGCGCGTGGCGGTTCGCGAAGGCGACCGCGTCCGGGCGGGCGAAACCGTCATCGCCGCCATCCGCGGAGGGGTCCCCGCATGAAGACGTTCAACAACGTCCAGAGCTTGGCCGTGATCAATTGGCGTCAAGTGCTCCCGACGCTGCTCACGCTGGCGGCCATGCTCTCCGGTTTTCTCAGCATTCTGATGACCTTCGAGGGCATTCGCACCGGCGACGTGGAGTTTTTCTCCTGGGCGGCCCGCTTGATCATGCTGGCGATGATTCTGGACGGGATGGATGGCAACCTGGCGCGCCTGTTGCGCGGCACGAGCGAGTTCGGAGCCGAGTTGGACACCTATGTGGACATGACCGCCTTCGGCCTGGCGCCGGCCCTGCTCATTTTCGCCGTCACCCTGCAAAGCAAAGACCCCTTCTGGCGGGTGCTCCTGCCTTCGGCCGTGGCCATGTCGGGCGTGGTGCGGCTGGCGCGCTTCAAAGTGCGCGATCCCGCGCGCGGCCAGGCGGGCTATACCGGCCTGCCCATCACCGCCAATGCCGCATGGGTGGCCCTGTTCGTCTTCATTTCGCTGACGCCGCCCCGCGACCAATTCTCGCTGGAACACGGGCCGGTGGCGACGCTGTTTCTGGTAGGCATCCTGGTGTTCGTGGTCCTGCAAGTCACCAACCTGCGCTATCCCAAGCCGACCAAGCATTTGTCGCTCTTCGTTCCCTGTGTCGTGCTGGTGGCGTTGCTGTGGTGCCTGCAGGCCCGCCTGGCCGCGCGCGTGGCGGCGCTGATGATCGCTCTGGGAACGGCCTACGTGGTGCTCGGCCCCCTGTTCGTCAAGGGGATGGCCGCGCACAAGGCGCGGCGCCAGGCGGCGGAAGACCATGACGCGAACAACGGAGTCGTCAACGAAGAGTGACGGGACGCTGGGCGACATTCTGCGCCGCGTGGCGGACTATCTGGAGTGGGAGCTCGCCGAAGGTCGTTCCAGCCTGCTGACGACGCCGCCGACAGCCGCGCTGTTGAAACGCTGGCCCGCCGCGCGCCGGCAGTCCCCGGCCCCGAGTTCTTCCCGCCCCCAGCCGCCAACGCCGCCCGCCGCGCCGCCGCCCGCGCCGACCGCCACGCCCGAGGAACGGGGCGCGGCGCTCGAGCGCATCGCCCGCGAAGCGGAGGCCTGCCGGCGCTGTCCCCTGCTCGCCACGCGCCGCCATGCCGTGCCCGGCCAGGGGTGTTTGACCCCGGACATCATGTTCGTCGGCGAAGCGCCAGGGGAAGAAGAAGACCTCCAGGGCGCGCCGTTCGTCGGCGCCGCCGGCCAGTTGTTGACGCGCATGATCGAAAGCATGGGCTACACGCGCGAGCAGGTTTTCATCGCCAACGTCCTGAAATGCCGCCCCCCGCAAAACCGCACGCCGCTGCCCGAAGAGGTGCAAAACTGTCTGCCCTATCTGCGCGAGCAAATCCGAACGCTGCGCCCCAAGGTGCTCGTGACGCTGGGCGGAGTCCCGACCCGCGCGCTATTGGGTCTGACGGCCGGCATCACGCAGGTGCGCGGCCAATGGAGGAGTTTCGAAGGCATCCCCCTCATGCCGACCTTCCACCCCTCGTACCTGTTGCGCCAGCCGTCCGCGAAGCGCGAGGCCTGGGAAGACCTGAAGGCCGTGCTCGCGCGGCTGGGCCGCACCCCGCCGCCCCGCCGGAATCTCGCGCCGCCGGACCGCCGTTCAGCCCCCGCTTGAACCGTCCGGCTCCGCCGCTTTTCCCGCGGCGCTCGGCCCCGCCCCGCCGGCCGGCGGAAAGAGCACCGTGAAGGCGGACCCCGCGCCCGGCGCGCTCTCGACCAGCACCCCTCCGCCGTGGCTGCGCACCAGGCCCACCAACGCCGCTAAGCCCATGCCATGACCCTCGGGCTTGGTGGTGAAAAACGGCTCGAAAATCCGCTGCTGCGTCTGCGCATCCATCCCGCAGCCGGTGTCGGACACCCGCAGATACACATAGCGTCCCGGCGCCAACTCGCGGGCGGCGGCCGAGGCGCACAGGACCTCGGATTCGAACTGCGCCGCGTCCGTGCGCAATCCAATCACGCCGGCCCGCCCTCCCAGAGCCTCCACGGCATTCTTGACCAGATTCATGACCACCTGCTGAATCTGCACCGCGTCGGCCCGAATGGGCGGCAATCCCTCGGCCAATTCCACGTCCAGGATGACCGACTTCGGCAGATTGACCCGCAGCAGGCGCAACGTATCGCGCGCCACGGCGGAAAGATCGACGGGCTTCAAATCGCCGGGAACCTGGCCGGCGCAGGACAAGAGATGCCCGCACAGTTCGGAGGCGCGCTCGGTGGCTTTTTCGATCAACGCCACGTGCTCCGCCGCCGCACGCGCGGCGGGGTCGGACAGCATCAGATCGGTATGGCCCTGAATGATGCCGATCAGGTTCCGAAAATCCCGCGCGATGCCGCCGGCCAGCACGCCAAGGCTTTCGATGCGCTGCGCCCGCTGCGCTTCGGCCTCCAGCCGCCGCCGCTGCTCGACCAGCCGTTGGCGCTCGCTGGTGTCGCGCAGCAGCAGCACCGCCCCGCCTTCGCGGCCGCCGATTTCGCCCGAGATGATCTCCAGCGGCACGCTCGCGCCGTCCTTGCGCCGGCCGGTGGCGGTCCCAACATGAAAACCGTCCCGCTCCAACGCTTCGTAGATCGGGTGCGAAGCGTCGGGCCGGTTGCGGCGGTCCGAGTACAGCCGTTCCGTCTTCTGCCCCACAATCTCGGCCGGCGCGTAGCCGAACAGCCGTTCCACGGCCCCGTTGCACATCGTGATGGTGCGGTCGGGCCGAACCACCAGCAGGGCATCCGGACTGATGCTCGACACGATGTCTTCCAGTTCGCTGCGCTGCTGCGCCGCGGTCCGCCAGCGGGCAAAGGCCAGCCACAGCAGCGCGGCGATCCAGAGAAACAACCCGTTGATCAGCAGGCCGGTCCACGGCAGGCGCCCGGCCTCGCGGGCGAAGACCTCGAGGCGATCGGACAGATTGATCAGCACGTTGAGCACCAGCAACAGCACGGCGATGAAGAGCGCCAACCCCAAATCCACGGCGCTGCGCCGGGGAGGCGGGCCCGCCAGCGACGGCAACGGCGTAAACGGTTTCATAGCTCCGCCAGCAAATCCTGCTCGTACAAGGCCCGCACCAGACGCACGTCCAGCGCATGGCCGGACTTGTAGGAGAGCAACGTGCCGGCCAGGCGGCCGCGGTCGATCAGCGCCACGGCAGCCAGCAGATCCATGGCGGCGCGATGCCAGACCGCTTCCAGGGCTTTGCCGTTGTGCACCAGCCGCGGCCGGTTCAGATAGCGGCGCGGCCCCGCCACCAGGATGTTGCGCAGGTTGTAGCCCGTGTTGCGCATGTCGGCGAACAGCAAGCCCACGGTGCGATAGAGCAGCATCATCCACAAGGTGGTATTCGTGCGCGCCGCCGCGGCTTCCCGAAACACTGCCGGCGTGACGGTAAAGCGAATGCGCTGCCGGCCGATGGCGTTCGGAAAATCGATGGCGCAGTCCACCTCCAGCCGCCGCGAGCCGCCGGCGGCCGGCAGCAGGGTCAGGAAGCTGCCCCGCTCCCCCAGCACGGTCACCGGCTCGCGCGCCGTCACGTAACGCGCCGGTTCCGGCAGTCGCTCCAGGCCCGCGCGCTCCGCCGTCTCCACCAGATCGGCGCTGCCCCGCTCGAACAGCGGCGGATCGCCCGAGGCCACGTCGATCAGCAGGTGATCCAGTCCCAATCCCGTTCTCAGGGCGATGATGTGCTCGACCATGCGCATGTAGTTGTGCGGCGACCCGCTGCACAGCACGATGTTGCGCACCGTGGTCCAGACCGTGCTGACCGAGACGCGTATGGGCAGCGTCTCCTTCAAATCCTGCCGGCGGAAGCGCCAGCCGTACCGCCGCGCGGGCCGAAACCAAAGCGTGCGCTGCGCCCCGCTGAAGAACGTCCCGGGCCCCGTCACGGCCACCGGCCCGCCCAGCGTCGTCTGGCAAGCCGGATAGGCCTCCGGCGCGTCCGCCTCGGCCGTCCGATCCCAATCCACCGGCTGGGCGGCGAAGCGCGCGTAGGCCGCCTCCGCCGCGGCCGGCTCTCCGTTCAACAACCGTCCCCAGGGCGCCGCAGCCATCACGCGCTCCCTTTCTCCGGGCCCCCGCCCGCCGCCGCGCGCGAGGCCGCCAACAGCCGTTCCGCGTTGCGCTCCAGCAAGGCCGCCTCCCGCTCGGCGCCCAGGTCCAACCCCCGCACCAGCGCCAGGGCCGCGGCCTGATCCTGCCACGGCGAATCGGTCCCGAACAGCAAGTACTCCGCGGGGTGCTCCAGCAGCAGCGCGCGGGCAGCCGCGCGCGGCAGCACTTCCAGGGAAAAGGAAATTTCCATGTAAATCGGCCGGCCCAGCAGCCGCGCGCGCACCTCGTCCCAGTCCTCCCAGCCCCCGGCATGGGTGGCCACGAACAACAGTTCCGGAAAACGCCGCCGCACTTCCGCGATCCGCGCCGGATCGCAGCGCCGCACCCGCGGAAACGCGATGTCGAACCCCGTGTGGCAGACCAGAATCAACCCCTGCTTCTGCAGCTCCTCGTACACCGGCCAGAGCGCCTCCTCGTCGAGCACGAAATCCTGGTAGTAGGGATGAAGTTTCACGCCCAGGAAACCCGCCGCGCGCACGCGCCGGATGCGTTCGCGCGCCTGCGGATCGCGCGGATGCACGGAGGGAAAGGGCACGATGCGCTCCGAGGCGATCTGCTCCGACCATTTCAAAATCGCTTCGAATTGCTCCGGCCGGGTGGCGATCGAGCAGATCACCGCCCGCCCGATCCCGGCGCGGTCCATGGACGCCAGCAGCGAGGCCAGCCGGCCATCCAAATGCGCCTTGACGTCCCCGGTTTCCGCCTCCAAGGCTTGAATCGCTCGGGCGGCCAGCCCGTCGGGAAACGCATGCGTGTGAAAATCGGTGATCATCCCGCACCCCCTGCCGAACGCCGGGCAACCTACCCGAAGCGGCCGCCAACCGCCAGCGCAAATTCCGGCCTCATTCGGCCGCCGTTGCGGCCGAAACCCGCAACAGCCGGCGGAAACGGCCGGGCGTCAGATTGACCGCGCGCCGCAGGGCCTTGGTGAAGTGGCTCTGATCGCAAAAACCGCAGCGGTCGGCAATGTCGCGCACCTCGTACCGCGTCGTGGCCAGCAGCCGCCGCGCTTCGGCAATCCGGATTTCCATCAGCAATTCCCGAAACGTCTTGCCGGTCTCGCGCCGCAACGCATGGGTCAGTCGCGACAGGCTGACCCCCGCCGCCCGCGCCGCGGCCGCGGCGGACGCCTTCTCGGCATAGTGCGCCCGCAACCAGGCCGTCACGCGCTCGCCCAGACTGCCGGCATCGTGCTCCTCCGGCGCGCCGCCGAAACAGGACTGCAACATCACCGCCGCCTCGTAACAGCTTTCCTCGGTGGAGGCGGCGCGTTCCAGCCGGCTCAGGAAACGCAGCTCCCGATTCACCGCCACGGACCACGGCGTCCCCCGCAGAATCTCCTGGCTGGTCACCACCGCCAGCAGCACGCGCAAATGGGCCTTGAGTTTGTTCAAGTCCCAATGGCTGACGGTCAACAGCCGCGCCAGATAGCGCGACACGAAACGCCGAGCCGCTTCGCGGTCCTGCCCCGTCAGGTAGTGCACCAGTTGATAGGCCTCGGCCAGGACGTCCGTGGACGCGGGCGCCGCGCCCAGTTCCGCGGCCGCCTCCGCGATTTCCCGCTGCTGGCGATAGCGCTCGTTCTGCCGCGCGAAGAACGAGGCCGAATTCAGCCCCGAGGAGCATGTGGCTTCCAACAGATAGGTGCCGATGCCGCGCAAGGCCGTCGCGCTCACCGGCCGCAGCGCGGCGATCTCCTGCAAGAAATCCCGCACCTCCCGCGCCGGCAACAGGCGCAGATGTTCGGCCACGACCGCGCGGGTCCCCGCCCAGTCGTCCGCCGCCAGAAAGCCGCCGATCGAGACCCCGCCCCGCAGCCGCTGGCCCGGGGCCAGGGCCACTGTCACAAACAACAATCCCGCCCAGCATTGAGAATAGAAAGGCTCGCCTGAAGAAAAGGACTGGGCCGCGGCGTTGCAACAGGCAAAACGGCAATAGCGCCTGACCGAAGGGTGCTCCAGACAGCGCCGGCAAAAACCGCACAACCGCTCATTGCTCCGACGTTCGCTTGTGTCCAACTCGTGATAGACCGCTCCATGCCCAGCCACCGTGCCGATTTCGCTCAACAGGGCCTCAACCGTCGCCAGATCGCTGTCTTTTTCCATAGCCTGTTTGTACCAAACTATGGCCGGTTTTTACAAGCATGCAGAACGCGGATGTTCAAGAATACGCGCCATGAAATCCGTAGTCCTTGATCCTCTGACGATGAAAGACTGGCAGATCGCTCAGGCTGCCGAACCGCACATGAAGCCCATCGGGCGACTGGCAACGGAAGCCGGCATCCAGGAACACGAACTGATCCGCATGGGCCGCCACCTCGCCAAGGTCGATGCCTCGGCCCTGCTCGCCCGCATCGGCAGTCGCGCCCCCGGAAAGTACATCGACGTTACCGCCATCACCCCCACGCCGCTCGGCGAAGGCAAAACCACCACCACCATCGGCCTGATCCAGGGTCTGGCGCGTCTCGGCCACAAAGTCTCCGGCGCCATCCGCCAGCCCAGCGGCGGGCCCACCTTCAACATCAAAGGCTCCGCCGCCGGCGGCGGTCTGGCGCAGTGTCTGCCCCTCGTCCCCTTCTCCATCCGCCTCACGGGCGACATCGACTCGGTCACCAACGCCCACAATCTGGCGATGGTGGCGCTCACCGCCCGCCTGCAGCACGAACGCAACTACGACGACGCCAAACTGGCGGCCCTGGGTCTGAAGCGGCTGGACATCGATCCGCGCCGCGTCCATTTCAAGTGGGCCATGGACTTCTGCGCCCAGGCGCTGCGCAACATCACCATCGGCAAGGGCGGCCCGCAGGACGGCGTGGAAATGGAATCGGGCTTCCAGATTTCCGCCTCCAGCGAAGTCATGGCCATCCTGGCCGTAGCCCGCGACCTGCGCGACCTGCGCCAACGCATGAGCCGCATCGTCCTGGCCGAAAGCCGCGATGGCCGCCCCATTACCACAGCCGACCTGGGCGTGGACGGCGCCATGACCGCCTGGCTGACCGAGGCCCTGAATCCCAACCTCCTGCAGACCATCGAAGGCCAGCCGGTCTTCGTGCATGCCGGCCCCTTCGCCAATATCGCCATCGGCCAAAGCTCGATCGTCGCCGACGACCTCGGCGCCCGTCTGTCCGAATACCACGTCACCGAAAGCGGCTTCGGCGCCGATATCGGCTTCGAAAAGTTCTGGAACCTCAAATGCCGCCTCTCCGGTCTGCTGCCCAGCGCCGTGGTGGTGGTCTGCACCGTGCGCGCGCTCAAGATGCACGGCGGCGGTCCGGCCGTCAAACCCGGCCGGCCCCTCGACCCGGCCTACACCCGCGGCAATCCGGAACTGGTCGAACGCGGTTGCGAGAACCTGCTGGCGCACGTGCAGATCGTGCGTCGCGCCGGCGTGCGCCCCGTGGTCTGCATTAACCGGTTCCATACCGACACCCCCGAAGAACTCGCCCTCATTCGCCGCGCGGCGGAAGCCGCCGGCGCCCTGGCGGCCGAAAGCGACCACTGGCGGCGCGGCGGCGAGGGCGCCCGCGAGCTGGCCGAGGCCGTGACCGCCGCCGCCCGCGAGCCCAACGACTTCCGCTTGCTCTACGAGCTGGACCTGCCGCTCAGCCGGCGCATCGAACGCATCGCGCGCGAGGTGTACGGCGCCGAGGGCGTCAGCTACACCCCGGAAGCGCAGCGCAAGGTCTCCGCCTGCGAGGCCGACCCCGAACTCGCCGCCCTGGGCACCTGCATGGTCAAAACGCACCTGAGCCTCTCGCACGACCCCAACCTCAAAGGCCGGCCCCGCGGCTGGACCTTGCCCATCCGCGACGTGCTCGTGTACCGCGGCGCGGGCCTGGTAGTGCCCGTGGCCGGAGACATCAAACTGATGCCCGGCACCGCCTCGCGCCCGGCGTTCATGAATGTGGATGTGGACCTCGCCACCGGCCAGGTGACCGGCCTCTTCTAAGTCAAGGAGCCCCATGAAACAACACATCGAAAACAAAATCTTCCACATCGAAATCCTCACGCCGAAACAGAATTCCGACACCCTCGACAGCGACCTGGAGAAATTCGCCGAGAAGTATCAGGCCGTCATGGACGCCGGTTACGTGGCCTGCATCACGGACAACCCGATGGGCCACCTGAGCTTTCAGGCCACGGACGTGATTCCGGAACTGGGCCTGCCGGTGAAGCCGGAACAACTGATGATCCATTTGAACACCTTCCACACCAAGGAGGCGCTCGACCAAATTCTGGACACTGCCCAGAAGATCGGCTGCCGCTATCTCCTCGTCGTCTCCGGCGACGGCAGCGAACGGCTGCCCAAACTCAAACCCGAGGCCCTGGGCGAGGCCTGCAACGCCGTGACCTCCGTGGAACTGCTGCGTTACATCCGCCGCGTCTATCCCGGCGTGTTTCATCTGGGCGTGGCGTTCAACCCCTACGAACCGCAGGACCACGAGCTGGAGAAAATGCGCCGCAAGCTGGAAGCCGGCGCCGAGTTCATCTGCACCCAGCCGGTCATCGGCCGCGACGAGCGGGTGTACGCGCTGCGGCCCTTCGGCCTGCCGGTGATCATCGACGCCTGGATGTCGAAGAAACTGCACCTGCTTTCCGAGTGCGTGGGGTACACGATTCCCGAAGACACGCCTTACGACCCCATCGCCAACCTGCAGGAGTTGCAGCGCAACTACCCGGAGTGCGGGCTGTATCTGGCGCTGCTGGGCTTCAAAACGCAATTCCCGCGGCTGAAGGAATTGTGGAAGTAGCCCGCCGCGGCCTGCCCGCCGCCGCGCGCCGGCCGGGACGCCGCCACCCCGCTCACTCCCGCCGCGCCGCCGGCGGCGTGCGTTCCAGAAAGGCCAGCACGCTGCGCGCCACCGCGATCCCGTCGGCCATCGCCCGCACGACCAGCGACGCCCCCTGGGTCATATCGCCGGCCACGAACACGGCCTGCCCGCTGGTCATGCCGTCGGCCAAACGGCGCACATAACCGCGCTCGTCGCGCTGCAGACCGAGCTCTTCGACAAGCAGGTTGCGCCCCGGCCCGGCGAAGCCCATGCACAGCAGCACCAGCTCGGCCTCCACCGTGAATTCCGTGCCGGGCAGCTCCACCGGCGCGAGCCGCCCCCCTTCCGTCCGCCATTCAACCAGGGCGCAGCGCACCCGCCGCACGCGCCCCTGGCCTTCGAAGGCCTTGGTCGTCACGCACCAGCGCCGCTCGCCGCCTTCCTGGTGGCTGCTCGACTCGCGCAACTGCTCCGGCCACAACGGCCAGGGCGTGCGCGGCGAGCGCTCCCGCGGCGGCTGCGGCAGAATCTCGAACTGCCAGACCTTGACCGCCCCCTGGCGCAGCGCCGTGCCCACGCAGTCCGATCCGGTATCCCCCCCGCCGATGACCACCACATGCTTGCCGCGGGCGCTGATGACCCGGCTCGGCGGCACCGTCTCGCCGCCGTTGAGCATGTTTTGCTGCGTCAGATACGGCAGCGCAAAATGAATCCCCTCCAACTCGCGGCCCGGTACGCGCAGGTCGCGCGGTTCCCGCGCCCCGCCGGTCAGGACGATGGCGTCGTAACGCCCCCGCAGGTAGCGGTGCGACAGGTCCCGGCCGATCTCGACGCCGCACTCGAACGCCACGCCCTCCTCCCGCATCCATTGCACGCGCCGATCGATGACCCACTTCTCCAGCTTGAAGTCCGGCACGCCGTAGCGCAGCACGCCGCCGGGCCGGGCCGCGCTTTCGTACACCGTCACCTCCACTCCCGCGCGGTTGAGCCGGTCGGCCACGGCCAGACCCGCCGGTCCGGAACCCACGATCGCCACCCGCCGCCCCAGCCGCCGCAGCGGCGGCCGCGGCCGCACCAGGCCCGCCTCGATGGCCCGCTCGATGATCTCCAACTCGACCTGCCGGATGGCGACCGCCGCGGCGTTGATGCCCACCACGCAGGCCGCCTCGCACGGCGCCGGACAAATCCGGCCCGTAAACTCCGGAAACGGATTCGTGGCGTGCAGCACCTCCAGCGCGTCGCGCCAGCGCTCGGCGAAGGCCAAAGCGTTGAACTCCGGAATCACGTTGCCCAGCGGGCAGCCGTAGGCGTGGCAGAACGGAATGCCGCAGTCCATGCAGCGGGCGGATTGCCGGCGCAAGGCCGCGTCGTCCAGCCGGCGTTCGACGGCGCGAAAATCGCGCAGCCGCTCCGCCTTGGGGCGGTAGCCCGGATCCTCGCGCGGCAGCTCCAAAAATGCTCGATCGCGATCGGTGGCGTTCATGGCTTCCGCGGCTCGGGGCCGCTCAATAACGTTCCGGCTCCTGCCGCTCCGTGGCCGCATCCTCCCGGCTCATGCGCCCCAGCGCCCGCCGGTACTCCATCGGCAACACTTTCACGAACCGCGGCAAACAAGACTCCCAATGCTCCAGGATGAACTGGGCCTTCAGGCTGCCTGTGGCCTCGTAGTGGCGCTCGATCAGGCCCCGCAGCTCCCGCTCCTCCTCGGCCTGGGTCACCAGTTCCAGGTCCACCATGTCCAGATTGCAGTGGCCGTCGAAAGCGCCCGCCTCGTCGTACACGTAGGCGATGCCGCCGCTCATGCCCGCCGCGAAGTTGACGCCGGTCGGCCCCAGAATCGCCACCCGCCCCCCGGTCATGTACTCGCAACCATGGTC
>Ga0073932_1005181_pt1 | contig 14407 bp, 13 predicted proteins | sample DewCreD2012metaG_FD_76967 | JGI IMG/M metagenome (GOLD analysis project Ga0073932, IMG submission 76967) | Hot spring sediment bacterial and archeal communities from British Columbia, Canada, to study Microbial Dark Matter (Phase II) - Dewar... ... | reverse complement strand
TTGCCCCCGGCTGCGATTCCTGCCGTCCGCGCCGTTTCGAGCAGGTAGGGGTCCCCTTCCTCAACCACCAGGCACCGGCGCACCCCGGCGGCAAAGCGGCGCATCCGCTCCACCGGCGCCGGATGGGTCAAGCCGGGCTTGAAAATGCTGGCCTCCGGCGCAGCTTCCCGCACATGCTGGTAGGCCACCCCGCTGGTGATGATGCCCAAGTCCGCCCCGCCCTGCACGACTTCCACCGGACCTTCGGCTTCATTCCAGGCGGCGATTTCGGCCAGTTTGGCGCGCAGGCGGCGGTGCGCCGGGCGGGCGTAGGCGGGGATCATCACGCGCGAGGGGATGTCCCGCACAAACGAGACGGGCTTGGGAGGCGGCGCCGGGTAGCCGGGAGTGCGCACCACGGTCATGGAATGGCAAACCCGCGTAGTCATCCGGAGCAGCACCGGGACGCCCCAACGCTGGGAGATCTCGATCGCCCGAAGCGTGAAGTCGTAAGATTCCTGCGAATCGGCCGGCTCCAGCATAGGCACGCCCGCGGCCAGCGCCAACCGGCGGTTGTCCTGCTCATTCTGGCTGGAAGCCATGCCGGGATCGTCAGCCGAGACGATGATCAGCGCGCCGCCAACGCCCGTGTAGGCAACCGTGAACAAGGGATCGGCGGCGACGTTCAAGCCGACGTGCTTCATGGTGACGAGCGCCCGCGCGCCACTGAAAGCCACGCCGATGCCTACTTCGAGAGCCACCTTCTCGTTGGGCGCCCATTGCGCTTTGCCCCCGAAGCGGTCGAACGCCTCGAGGATTTCCGTCGAAGGGGTCCCGGGATAGCCTGTCCCCAAGTGGACGGCGCCATGCACAGCGGCTAAAGCCACCGCCTCATCCCCGCTCAATAACAACCGTCCGGCGGCAGCCTCAGACACAACCTCTGCGCAATCCTTTCTAACCTCAGGAGTAAAGCACCAGTCTATCTGAAAGGCGATCCGGCCAGCAAATCCAAGCGGGCCGCTAAAGTCCGCCCGGGCGTGCGCCGATAGAATCCGAGAGAGGGTGGTGTAGCGTTGTGGAAGAGATCTTGGACGGGCTGAAATACGCCTTCCGCTGGCTGGGCCAGCACCCGGCGGCCCTGGTCGTAGTTGTGCTGGTAGCCTGCTTTGCGCTGTTGGGCATGGAATCGGGATCGAGTTCCCCAAAACAGGATTGATCCGCTTCGGATTCGGTACTGGATCGCCTTGAAACCGGACGCCGCGGCGTGGTATGAATAGAGCAGATTCAGAGACCCTTCCTGATCCCAGTGGTCACGCTGAGATGTTTCGGGACTGACGTGGAAATCCGCACGCATGGAAAAAAGGAGATTGAAAGCCGTGGAGGCAACGAATCGTAGGCTGATCCGCCCGCCCCTCAATGAGGTAAAGCAACAGAAGGGCTCAGCTAGCGCGGCCCGGCGCCCCGCTGCCGCGGCGAAAAAAACGATCCCGCCAGAGCAAACCAACGCGGAGAATTTTTACTACGCCAAGCAGATGCAGGCCAAAACGCCGATGGTGGTGGTCCTCAAGGACGGCGAGGAACTGCACGGCGTCATCGAGTGGTACGACAAGCATTGCTTGAAGCTCACCCGCGAAGACGGGCCGAACGCGCTTGTCTATAAGGCCAATATCAAGTACCTCTACAAAGCGGTCTGAAACCCGGACCGGCCGTCGCACGGCCCCTCCCCGCCCCGGCTCCTGCCCGGCTGGTATAATGGCAGCTAATGATCGCACTCACTCCTTTGTAGGCTCTTGCTAGCGGCGGCCCCGCGCTGCGCCGCCCAGCCTCAGTGCAATGGCGACGGGCTTCACTGCCCGGAGCACCGCAATCATCATCGCTAAGGAGGAAAATCCAGCATGAAAAAACTGAGCCGAGCCGTAGTGTTATGCGCTAGCCTGCTGGCGGTTCCCTCTTCCCCAGACTCCGACATCGCCTTCGCTGAAGTGTATCGTTATCAACAAGATCCGAGGATAGATGCGGTCCGGGACTTCTTCTTGCAATACGATTGCCCGGCAGCGGGGTTGGCCCTGGATTTCGTGGCTGCGGCGGACCACAATGGCCTTGACTGGCGATTGCTGCCATCCATCGCCTTTATCGAGTCAAGCGGTGGCAAGGATTTCCGCAATAACAATATCCTGGGGTGGGACAATGGGCGGCAAGAGTTCCGCTCCGTCAGCGCGGGTATCCACTACGTGGGCTACCAGCTTGCCCACTCGTCCCTATACCGGAACAAACCCCTGGAGCGGAAGCTCTTTACCTACAATCCCCGGCCCGAATATGTCCGCCTGATTCTGGACATCATGAGCACCTTGGGACCGGAGTCCCTTCCTCCCAAGCCCTAAGCGCCGAAAATGGCACAACAGGTTACTCCACCAAGCGGACGCCGATGTAAAGACCGCCAAAAACCAGGATCGATACGATGGCTACCGCCAGCCAGCGCAGATACTTCTCCTTCGGAGAGATCTGTTGTTCCTCGTCGTGCTTGATCGTCTCGTCGAGGCTGTCAAACATGCCGGACCTCCTTGTCTGGTTCCCGCTTATGACGCCCGTATAAAACAGGTTATGAGTCCCGACTCACCCTCATTCTATCCCGGGTAACGCCAAATTGCACGCGAAAAAGTGAAGGTCCAGGCACAGGGGGCAAGGCCCCTCCCGTTTGTGCTAACCTTGAGACTTAAAGCCGGTTCAGCCGACTATGCCGGCCCGGGAAAGCGAAGCGATCATCCTCCGCACATATCCGTTTCAGGAAGCGGACTTGATCGTCAGCTTCTTCACCCGGGATCAGGGGAAGTTAAGGGGCGTCGCTAAGCGCGCGCGGCGTCCTAAGAGCAGTTTCGGCGCCGGGTTGGAACGGCTCTCGTATGTCCGCATGTTCTACCGGCAGCGGGAGCCGCTGGAGTTGGTCAATCTCGATTCGTGCGAGTTGCTCCGCTCTGCGTTCCATTTGGAGGCGGACTACTCGGCCGGAGTGCTTCTGGATTACCTGGCGGAAGTCTCCGAGCAACTCCTGCCCCCCGCCGAGCCGAACGAAAGGCACTTCCGCCTGCTGCTGGCCGTGCTGGAATACCTGGGCGAACGGCGCGCCGAGGGGGTTTGGGCCGCAGCCGCTTACTTCAGTTTGTGGGCGGTCCGGCTGGCCGGTTTTCTGCCGGAGCTAAGAGTAGGCCCGGAATCGCGCGCGCTGGTTGAAGAGATGTTGGCGAAGCCTATCAGACAGTTGTCGCCGCGGCAGTGGTCCCGGGAAACAGCCGCCGACTTGCGCCGTTCCCTGGTGCGTGAAATCGAGCAGCATATCGAGCGCAAGTTATTGACCGTGAAGGCGTTGGAAGGGCTGCCCTGATGGATTCCTACCAAGAGACGATCTTCAAGCTGAAGCGATACTGGTCCGAGCGCGGCTGCATCATTCAGGAGCCGTACGACATGGAGGTCGGCGCCGGAACGATGTGCCCGGAGACGTTCCTCCGCGTACTCGGTCCCAAACCGTACCGGGTCGCTTATATCCAGCCAAGCCGCCGCCCGGCCGACGGGCGCTACGGCGAGAACCCCAACCGGCTCTACAAGCACCAGCAGCTTCAGGTCATACTTAAACCCTCCCCCGACGACGTGATGGACCAGTATCTGGGCAGCCTCGAAGCCATGGGCATCGACCTGTCGAAGCATGACATCAAGTTCGAGGAGGACAACTGGGAGTCGCCTACGCTTGGCGCTTGGGGAATCGGCTGGCAAGTGATGCTCGACGGGCTCGAAATCACGCAATTCACTTACTTTCAGCAGTGCGGAGGCGTGGATTTGGACCTCGTTCCCGCCGAGCTCACCTACGGCATGGAACGGCTGGTGGCGTTCCTCCAGAACCGCGAGAGCGTCTATGACATCGAATGGGCGCCGGGATTCACGTACCGGGACGTCCGCTACGCGGACGAACTTGAGAATTCGGTGTACAACTTCGAGCTCGCCGACGTGCCGACGCTGTGGCAATTGCTCGACTTGCACGAAAAGGAGGCTCAGCGCCTGCTGGACCTGTTCGCCGGGGCGGAAAACAAGCAGAGATTCCCGCTGCTGTCCGCCTACGATCATGTATTGAAGTGCTCCAACCTGTTCAACCTGCTCGATGCGCGCGGCGCCATCAGCGTCACCGAGCGCGTGGGAGTCATCGCGCGGGTGCGCAAGCTGGCGGTGGGCGTGGCGCAAAACTGGATTTCCCGGGAGGCGGCTTGATGGCGGCAATACGGAGGCGGCTGCCTTTCCTGCTCGAAATCGGCGCCGAGGAAATACCCGCCTGGATGATTTCCCCGGCGCTCGAACAGTTGCGCGCGCTGTTTGAGGAACTGCTCGGCGCCAACCGTCTGGGAGGAGAGGTTACCTCAGTGGAGGCTACGCCGCGCCGGCTGGTCCTGATGGCCAAGGGAATCGCCGCCCGCCAAGCCGACACGGAAGATCTGGTCATGGGTCCTCCTGCCGCCGCGGGCGAGAACGCCGCCGCAGGCTTCGCCCGAAAGATGGGCGTGGAACCGGGGCAACTGGAGAGGATTCCAACGCCCAAGGGCGAATATTTGGGCGCCCGGAAGAAGATCCCGGGGCGGCTGGCGAGTGAAATCCTGGCTGCGGAATTGCCCGGGCTGGTGCTCAAGCTCAACTGGCCCAAAACAATGTACTGGACGGGCAAGAGCGGTCCCCGGTTCATTCGCCCCATACGCTGGATTGTCGCCCTGCTCGGCAAGGACGTCGTACCGTTTGAAATCGCCGGTGTGGCGTCCGGCAACGTAACGCGCGGGCACCGGCAACTTGGAAAGCCTCGTATCCGGGTCACCACCGGGAACTACGTGGAGAAGCTGCGCGCCCACGGGGTGATCGTATCCGCCGCGGAGCGCCGCAGAAAGATCGAGAGCGAAATCCACGTTCGCCTTCGCCCTGACGCGGAACTGCTGGAAACTCTCGTGAACTTGACCGAGTATCCCACTCCGATCGTGGGGAGTTTCGATGAGCAATACCTGAGCCTGCCTCCCGAAGTGCTGGTGACGGTGATGCGGCACCATCAGAAATACTTCTCCGTGGAACGCGAGGACGGGTCGCTTGCGCCGCAATTCGTAGCGGTGATGAATACGAGCGCCGACCCCGAAGGGCTTGTGCGGCAAGGCAACGAGCGCGTGCTGCGCGCCCGCTTCAACGACGCGCGGTTCTTCTGGGATTTCGACCAGCAGGTGAAACTCGCCGACAGGGTGGAACTGCTTGCGCACGTTACGTTCCAAGCGCAACTGGGTTCTTACAAAGACAAGACCGAGCGGGTGGCCGCTTTGGTGCGCGAATGGGGCGGTTCGGAGCACGCCATTCGGGCGGCGTCGCTGGCCAAGTGCGACCTGACGTGCGAAATGGTGAAGGAGTTCACCGAGTTGCAGGGTGTGGTGGGCGGCTTGTACGCCCGCGCCCAGGGCGAGCCCGAGGAAGTGGCCGCGGCCATTTACGATCACTACAAGCCGGAGAGCATGGAGGATGGCATACCGCGCACCCGCGAGGGGCAACTTGTGTCGCTGGCCGACAAGGTGGACACGCTGCGGGGCTGCTTCCGTTTGGGTCTGATCCCGAGCGGTTCGCGCGACCCGTTTGCCCTGCGGCGGGCGGCGCAAGGCGTGGTGAAGATTCTCGTGGAAGGCGGGCATTCGATTCCCGTATCCCAGTTGGCCGGCGGCGATCCGGCTTTGAAAGATTTCCTGCTGGACCGCGTCGCGTATTACTTCCGTGAAATCCGCGGCTTTCGTTACGACGAAGTGAACGCCGTCATGGCGGCGGGTTGCGAAGACCTGGTGGATGTAGAGCGGCGTTTGGCGGCCATTCACGATATCCGTCCGACCGGGGATTTCGAACCTTTGGCGGCGAGTTTCAAGCGCATCGCCAATATCTTGAAGCAAGCGGGATTCAGCGGCGGCGGCCGGGTGGACGAAGCTCTGCTCGAAGCGGGGCCGGAAGCCACCCTATACAGGCATTTTCAAGAGGTTCGCGCGGCGGTGTCCTCCAGCCCCGACTGCCGTAGCGCCCTGGCCGCCATTGCTTCGCTGCGGCCAAGCGTGGACCTGTTTTTCGATAAAGTGCTGGTGAACGCGCCCGACGAGGCGCTTCGCCGCAACCGGCTGGCCATGTTGTCCAGCCTGCTCACGGAGTTTTCGGCGATCGCCGATTTTTCGGAGATCGTCACCGGTTAAGAATCATGCGGGGACCGGCGTCGCCGGGCGCCGCCAGCGTTTTGGATGAAGTTAGTACTGATAGCTATCAAGGAGAACTGAGCAACATATGGCGAAGAAATATGTTTATTCCTTCGGCGGCGGCACGGCCGACGGCGACGGAACCATGAAGGACACCCTCGGTGGGAAAGGCGCCGGATTGGCCGAGATGAGCCGCGCCGGCGTGCCCGTTCCGCCGGGGTTCACTATTGCGACCGACGTCTGCAATATCTATTTCAACAACAATAATCAGGTTCCGCAGGAGATCAACCAGGAAATGATCGCGGCGCTGCGGAAACTTGAGGATGCGATGGGCAAGAAGCTCGGCGATCCGGCCGATCCGCTTCTGGTGAGCGTGCGCTCCGGCGCGAAGTTCTCCATGCCGGGCATGATGGACACCATTCTGAACCTCGGCCTCAACGATGAAACCGTGAAGGGGCTGGCGGCCAAAAGCGGCAACCCGCGTTTCGCTTACGACTGCTACCGCCGGTTCATTCAGATGTTCGGCAACGTGGTGCTCGAGATCCCGAAGCACGACTTCGATGAGATCTTCGAGGGCCAGAAGAAGAAAGCCAAGGCGAAGTTCGACACCGACCTGACCGCCGAGGACCTGAAGGCCGTAATCGAAGGCTACAAGAAGCTCGTAAAAAAGGCGGCCAAGCGCGACTTCCCGCAGGATACGATGGAGCAACTGGCCATGGCGCGCGACGCCGTGTTCCGGAGCTGGTGGAACCCGCGGGCGAGCCACTACCGCAAGATGAACAAGATTCCAGATACGCTCGGCACCGCCGTGAACGTGCAGGCGATGGTGTTCGGAAACATGGGCGACACGTCGGCCACGGGCGTAGGCTTCACCCGCAATCCAGCCACCGGCGAAAAGGAGTTCTACGGCGAATTCCTGGTGAACGCGCAGGGCGAAGACGTGGTGGCGGGCATCCGCACGCCGAAGCCGATCGCCGAGCTGAAATCGCTCATGCCGGAAGTGTATGAGCAGCTTTTCGACATCACGGCGAAACTCGAGAAGCACTACCGCGACGTGCAGGACTTCGAGTTCACGATTCAGGAAGGCAAGCTGTACATGCTGCAAACCCGGAACGGCAAGCGGACCGGGCCGGCGGCCGTGCGGATTGCCGTCGAAATGGTTCAGGAAGGTTTGATCAGCAAGAAGGAAGCGGTGATGCGCGTCGACCCGCAGCAGCTCGATCAGCTCCTGCACCCGGTGATCACGCCGGAGTCGCGCAAGAAACTGGTGAAGATCGCCACGGGTCTGCCGGCGTCCCCGGGCGCAGCGGTAGGCCGCATCGTCTTCACCGCCGACGATGCGGTGGCGCACGCCAAGAAGTCGCCGGTGATTTTGGTCCGCGCGGAGACGGTTCCGGACGATATTCACGGCATGGAAGTGGCGAAGGGCATTTTGACGGCGCGCGGCGGCATGACGTCTCACGCCGCGGTGGTGGCGCGCGGCATGGGAACGCCCTGCGTGGCGGGCGCGGGCGCCATCGAGATCCACGAGCGCGCGAAATCCCTCGTGGTGAACGTCGGCGGCAAGACCATCAAGCTGAATGAGGGCGACTGGATTTCGCTCGACGGCTCGACCGGCGAAGTATATCAAGGCCAGGCCGAGACGCAGGAACCCGATCCTTCGAGCGGGATCCTGGCCACCTTCATGAGCTGGGCTGACGAGTTCCGCGGCAAGTTCGGCGTCCGCGCCAATGCCGACATCCCCCGAGACGCCAAAGTGGCCCGCAAGTTCGGCGCCGAGGGCATAGGGCTGTGCCGCACCGAGCACATGTTCTTCGGCCCGGGCCGCATCGAACACGTGCAGGCCATGATTCTCGCCCGCGACGAGAAGACCCGCAAGGCCGCCCTTAAGAAGCTCCTGCCCTTGCAGCGCTCCGATTTCGCCGGGCTGTTCCAGGCCATGGACGGATTCCCGGTGGTCATCCGCACGCTCGACCCGCCCTTGCACGAGTTCGTTCCCAAGCGTGAAGAGCTGATGGTGGACATCGCCAAGCTGCCGCATGCCACCCCTAAGGAAAAGAAGGAAATGGCGGCGCGCTACAAGATGACCGTCGGCGAGCTGAAGAAGGCTCTGCCGGAACTGCTCAAGCGCGTCGAAGAACTCCACGAGTTCAACCCCATGCTCGGACACCGCGGCTGCCGTCTCGGCATCACCTACCCGGAAATTACCGAGATGCAAGCCCGCGCCATCTTTGAAGCCGTCGTTCAGGTGGCCAAGAAGGGCGTGAAAGTCATCCCCGAGGTCATGATCCCGCTCATCGGCAGCGTCCAGGAACTGGAGCACCAAAAAGCCATCGTCAAGGCGGTGGCCGAAGAAGTGCTCGGCAAGGCCGGCCTGAAGGATCAGCACTACATGATCGGCACCATGATCGAAATCCCGCGCGCGGCGCTCACCGCCGACCAGGTGGCGCGGGAAGCCGAGTTCTTCAGCTTCGGCACCAATGACCTCACCCAGACTACTATGGGCTTGTCCCGCGACGACTATGTCAAGTTCTCGAAGGACTACGAAGACAAGAAGATCTTCAAGGCCGACCCGTTCGCGGTGCTCGATCAGGAAGGCGTGGGACAACTCGTTGAGATGGCGGTGAAGAAGGGCCGCGCCACTCGTCCGGATCTGGAAGTCGGCATCTGCGGCGAGCACGGTGGCGAGCCCAGCTCGGTGGAATTCTGCTACCGGGTGGGCATGGACTACGTGTCCTGCTCCCCGTACCGGGTGCCGATCGCCCGCCTCGCAGCAGCCCAGGCGGCCATCAGCGGCGGGGACCGCAGCGAAACCATGCGCACGGCGTAAAACCCCGTTGGACCCTGTTCTTCAAAGCCCCGGCCCCATGTGGCCGGGGCTCTTTTCATGGAAACACCCGCCGAACACTGCTGCCGGGCAGGACTCGGTTTTCGCCTGCCCTCAACGCGCAAGGCGTAAGATTTCGCCCGCGATGCGAGCGAAGGCGCTGTTGAGCTGGGTCGCGTCCGGCGCGTAAACGTATAGCCCGGTGGGCTGGCTCTGGGTGTAGATCTCACTGGCCGGATCGTTAGAGACGCGCCGCAGCAAACGATCCTGCTCGGGTCCGACGTTACCGAGTCCGATAGCGTAGACGAGCGTGGAATTCTGACGGGCAGTAGTGGCTACCCTGTCCAGAACATTGTGGGCGGCGTAAATCAGCGTATCGCGGTGCTGCATGCTGTAGCAAGCCGAGTCGCGGCACGTCACCCCTGAGGGAGGGCTGTAAGTTTGCAGCGGGCCGCGATATCCGGTGATGGGCACGGTGGTTCCATCGGGCATCAGCGCTGCGGGCGGCATCCAAGCTATGTCGCGGTACACATAACTGCGGGTGGAGGCGTAAGCGCAGTTGGTCGACCCGGCGGCCAGGTAGCTGGACTGCGTTTCGAAATCTTCGGGAACGGGAATCGCAGGCGCATCGGGTCTCATAATGCCGCTGACGGTGGTGGCGCCTGAGGTTTCCGTAGTCCAGACCCATCCGACCTTATTGCTCGTATCGGAACATGAGCTCCGGCTGTTGGAGTAGTACGGGCTAGGCGCGGCTGTGTAGCCCAAACCGGTGGTTCGCACTCGCAAATCGAAGGTGACGGTGTTCGGCTGGCCATCGGTGAAGAACAGAATCACGTTCAAAGCGCCTGGCTCATTGAGCGCCTCAAGCTGCTTTTGCGCCGCGTAGAAAGCCTGTGCCGAGTTGGTTCCCCCAGTGCAGTTCAAGGCATTCAACATAGTGACGATATTGGATCCGGACCGCGTCTTGAAATCCATCGCGGGGGCAAAGTCCACCCGGTAAGTGCCGCCGAAGCTGATCAGTCCCAGGCGGTCTCGCCCGGCGGCAAATTGGTTCACAAAGCCCAGGGCGGCGGATTTAAGAGGATTGCAGGCGTTGGCTTGGTCCAGAGATCCCGACCGGTCCAAGACAAGCATTACGTTGACGTCGCGCCGGGAGGCTTTGCCATATGCCGAAACGGTCGTGGACTCCAGCCTCAGGATTCGCATGAAATAAGTGGGCACATCTACGATGGCGCTGACGGTAACCGTTCGCGTGCGGTAGCTTGTCTCGGCGACGGAGACCGTCACCCGGGGGTTCCTGCTCCGGAAGTAGCCTTCGGGGAAGTTGGCGTCGAAGAAGGCTCGCGCCCGGGCGGCGGCTGAAGCCTCCTGCTCTGCCAGGGTGAGACCCACGTTGAGCGAACGCGCGGCCGCCAAGGCGCCGGCGTCGCACGCGGTGGAAAGCTTCGCCCTGACGGCATAAAGATAACTTGCGTCGATCGCCAGACCCAGCACGGGAATGATTCCAAGCAGAAAGAGAGCGGTAATGAGAACGGCGAAACCCCGTTGCCTCTTGTTTCGATCGCTAAGTGGCTTCATGCAGATGCTCCCGGTCTCAGAAAATAGTTCGGGAATAGACTTGCCGTGTAGGGGTAGTTCCCTGGCGGAAATCAGGCATAAAGGCAAGCTCCGGCAGCCTGAAAATGGCCTCGGCGACAAAGGCCAACTCCGACGACTGCAAAGCGAGCAGGGTGGAGAAACCTTGAGCCCTCAGCGCCGGATTGTTGAGATACTCGATGGGCAAAATGTCGCCCTGAGTGCTCGCCGGATCAAAGGTAGACGAACCCGGAGTTCCAAAAGCGCTCTGCGCCAGGCTCTGGTTCCCCACATACAGGCGCTGGACGATGACCGCTGCACCCGAGTTGGCGCACGTCCCGGAAGGCATGTTGATCAGCAGGCAGTCGCCCGGCGCAACAGCCCGGACTTTGGTGAGGATTACTACTCCCTCTCCCCCGGTCCTGGTCATTTGGAGGCCCTCGGCGATCCGCACCAGAATATCCTTGTTCGCCGGCAGGGAGAAGTCCACGTTGCGCACGTACATGTGACCCGCATCGCGGCACACTTGAGTTACCTGGATGGAACGAATGAGACTGATGCCGCTCACAAAGGCGCCGAAGAACAACGGGATTAGGAAGACGGCGCACAGGGCGAACTCGACCATGGCCACCCCGCGCCGCCCGCCGCCGTGAATTCTTTGCATGGCTTCCTCCTCAGCGCCGAGCTAACGAGGGGGCGGACTTCCGCCCCCGGGCAAGCCCTCCATTTTGTCCGATGCCCGCGCTCCGAGGCTGAGCGGGCTCCGGAAAAACGTAGGCATGATGAATCCCCAGCGATATTCTTCTATCGCCACTTCGACGATGTTCCCCGGAGCGTTGGATCCCACCCCGGTCACCAAGGCGCCGCCCCACTCGCCCGGATTTGCCGGATTGTAGAGAGATGGGTTGTAGTAACGAATCCTGACCTTCTCGGCAGCTTGCTGGGCGCTTAGAAAGCCCATACAATTCCGCCGCACGATTTCCTGAATCGAGGCGTCATGACCCATCCCGGAAATGGTCTGGTAGGTGATCGCATAGCGCACCCCCTCGCGCACAGCATGCTGAAGGGTGGCCTTCACGAACACAGCAAGCCCAAAGTCAATAATGCCGAGCAGAATGACCATTAACGGCAGGATGATAAACGCCGCTTCCACAAAGGTGGCGCCACCCTGGCCAGACTTGGCTCTTCCAGCCGCTCGCTGGCGGCGCGGTTTGGAAATCACCGCCTGAGCTAGAATGTTCTCGTTCACCGGCGCCTAGTCACATGCTAGGGCGAGAAGGAGGGCGAGGCTATCCGAGCGTCATGGGAAAAGGGTAGCTTTTTCTCCTTAACTGGCAGGTAAAACTGACCTATTACCTGACGGCCACGCTGTGTTTCGAGGGGGCGGTCTCGGCGGACGGCGTTGCGCCGGGCAGAAAGCGCCTGACCGCTTTTTCGTACACCGCCGCGCCGAGGACGCCGCCTACGAGCGGCGCGACCACTGGCACCCAGAAAACGTACGTGCCGTCGGTGAGCCCGTTGTTGCGGAATCCGGCGAGGGTGACAAATACGCGCGGACCGAAATCGCGCGCCGGATTGATGGCGTAACCGTGGAGGGCGCCGAACGACACCCCGATGCCCACCACGATGAGCCCGATCACCACCGGCGCCAGATTTCCCCCCACCGCCTGGTTCCGTTCGTCGGTCACGGCTAATACCAGCAGCAGGAGCAGCGCCGTACCCAATACCTGATCGAAGAAGCCGACTTGCGGAGTCCCCGGAAACGCCGGGAAGGTCGTGAAAATTCCGGCCGTGCGTTCGAGCAGCGGGTCGAACTTCATAAATTGCTCGCGATAGTTGAAGAATACGAGCGCCGCCCCGATCAGCGCCCCCGCCGTCTGCGCCAGCGAGTATGGAATCACCTTGCGCCAGGGGAACCCGCGGAACAACGCCAACGCCAGGGTGACGGCTGGATTGAGATGGGCTCCGCTGACCTTTCCGGCGACATAGACGCCCATAGTCACGCCGATGCCCCAGCCGAGCGTGATGTTGGTGTACCCGCCGTGCACAATTTCTCCCCCTGCGCCGCGCCCGAATAGGACCACCATGGCGCAAACGCCCGCGCCAAACAGGAGTATGATCGCCGTGCCTATCAGTTCCGCCAGGCATTCGCCCCACAGGGCGCCCGTTTTCATGGCTGCTCTAAGGCCTCCTTGAGCTTACGGTACGTATCGGAAAGATCTTCCGGCACCACCCGCGTCTCCCCAATGGTGGTCATGAAGTTGGAATCGCCCGTCCAGCGGGGCAGCACGTGCATGTGGATATGTGCGGCAATGCCTGCGCCGGCGCATTCCCCGATATTCATGCCGATGTTCAGCCCTTGCGGCTTATAGACCCGCTTCAGGCAAGCGCCTGTGCGGCGGGCCAATAGCATCATTTCCGTCACCGTCTCTTCGTCGGCGTCTTCGAGCGTGGCGACATGCTGGTATGGGGCGATCAGCACGTGCCCGCTGGTGTAAGGAAACAGATTCAGGAGAATGAAATTGCGAGCGCCGCGGTAGACAATCAGGTGCGCTTCATCGTCGCCCGCCGCCGGCTTCTCGCAGAAGATGCAGCCTGGCGTTTCGGCAGCCCGGGTGACGTACTGATACCTCCATGGGCTCCAAAGGTAGTCCATAGGGCCGGCGCTTACAGACCCGGTTGAGCCTCAGCCGCGGGGGGAGCGTTTCCGGCAGCGGCGCCGCCGCCGTTCACAAGGTCCTTGAGTTCCTTGCTGGGTTTGAAATAGGGTATGCGCTTGGGGGGCACTTCCACACGGGCGCCGGTTTTCGGATTGCGTCCGATGCGCGGCTTGCGCTGGCGGGTGCGGAAGCTTCCGAAGCCCCGTATTTCGATCTTGTCGCCGCTGCGCAGGGACCGCACGATGCTTTCGAAGAGCGCTTCGACGATGACCTCGGAATCTTTCCGGGTCATCTCGACCACCTTCGACACCTCTTCAATCAGGTCAGCTTTCGTCATGCTTAATCCATCTCCTTCCAAACGTTTGGTCCAGCGTCAGAGTTCGTCTTCCGTTTCGCGATCCTTCACTTTCATCGCTTCTTCGATCGTCATCGTCGCGGCGGCGGCCTGACGCTGATAATCGGCCAGGCGGACGCGCTCCTCGTCGTCCGCGATGGCGCGCACGCTGAGTCCGATCTTCTTCTCCGCTTCATTCATTTTGACGATCTTGAAATCCATCTCTTCTCCGATGGGCAACGGCGGCTCCTCGCGCCCGCGGTCCGGCGAAGGGGGAATCTCCGAATTGTGGCAGAGTCCCTCGACGCCCGGCGCCAGCTCGATAAAGCAGCCGAAACTCGCCGCCCGCGTCACCCTGCCGCGGACGATGTCGCCCACCTGGTGAGACTGGAAAAACGTCTCCCAGGCATCCGGCTGTAATTGCTTGACCCCTAACGACAGCCTCCGGTTGGCGGCGTCGATGTGCAGGATGACAGCTTGAACCAGTTGCCCTTTCTTCAGCATCTCGGAGGGATGCTTGACGCGCTTGGTCCAGGACAGATCGGAGACGTGCACCAGTCCGTCCACGCCCTCTTCGATCTCGATGAACGCGCCAAAATCCATCAGCTTCCGCACCCGCCCTTCCACCACCGAGCCCACGCTGTAACGGTCAGCCACTGTGGTCCAAGGATCCGGCTCGAGTTGCTTGATCCCGAGCGAAACCCGCCGCTCACCGGGCTTCACGTCCAGCACCACGCCCTCGATCTGATCGCCCACCTTGACCACTTTGGCGGGATGCTTCATCCGGCGGGACCAGGTC
>Ga0073932_1005180_pt1 | contig 14431 bp, 14 predicted proteins | sample DewCreD2012metaG_FD_76967 | JGI IMG/M metagenome (GOLD analysis project Ga0073932, IMG submission 76967) | Hot spring sediment bacterial and archeal communities from British Columbia, Canada, to study Microbial Dark Matter (Phase II) - Dewar... ... | reverse complement strand
GGGCTCCGCCGGCGCTTCCGCCGCGCCATGGCCGGGATCGTGCCGATGATCAACCCCTTCGGGTACGCGGCGGCCGAGGCGGCCTACCGCGAGGGCGAGCCCTGGCGCCGCGCCCTGGTCGCCTACCTGCGGGAAAACCGCGATCTCCTCGGCCGGGCCCTGGCCGCCATGCCGGGGGCGCTCTCCGCCGCCCCGGTCGAGGGGACCTACCTCGCCTGGATCGACGCCCGCGCGAGCGGGCTGAAGGAGCCCGCGGCCTTCTTCGAGCAGGCGGGCGTCGGCCTCCAGGACGGCCGCGAGTTCGCCGGCCCCGGCTTCGTGCGGCTGAACTTCGGCTGCCCCCGGAGCCTTCTGCGCGCGGCCCTCGAGCGCATGGGGTGTGCCCTCGAGGCGGCCTTCCGCGCCGGCGCTTGACAACCGGGAGGCGGCCCGCGTAAAAGGGGGCCGCCTCCGGCGCCGGCGGGCGGCGCAATCCGCGGGGGCGACGGAGGGGGCCATGAGGCATGACCGGCGGCCGAGGAGACGGGGCGGCGGGGGCGGGACCGCGCGCTGGCGGGCGGTCGTTTTCGGCCTCGCGGTCCTTTTCGGCGGGGGGGCGGCCGCGGGCGCGGCCGATCTTGCGCTCCCCCCCGTGAACCTCGGGGACACCAATTTCCAGGACGGGATCGCCTTTCCCGGCTGGCTCGTCCAGGAGACCGCAAGCCTCTACCGCGCCGGGGGCTTCCGCGACGCCCAGGGCGGCCGCCGTCCCGGCTCCAACCGCGTGGAGATCGCCTCCGCCGTGACCCACGTCGCCTGGATGAGCCGGGCGAAGCTCCTCGGCGCCTGGTACGGGATGGAGGTGCTCGTGCCCTTCGCGCGGGTCGACGTGCACACCGACTTCGGCCCCCGGGACGCCGACCACGGCCTGGGGGACGTGACCGTCTGCCCCGCCTTCCTGCAGTGGCCCGAGGTGCGGCTCGGCGAAACCTCCCTCTTCCAGCGCTTCAATTTCCTCGTGAAGCTCCCGACGGGCGACTACGAGAGCCGCTCGGCGGTGAACGTGGGCGCAAACCTCGTGAGCCTCAACCCCTATTACGCCGCCACCTGGGCGCCGACGCGGCGCCTGGAGGCGAGCGTGCGCCTCCACTACCTTTACAGCTTCGCCCACCGCGACCCCTTCGACCGGCTTCAGGCCGACCGCGCCCAGCCGGGCCAGGCCGTGCACGCGAACCTGGCGCTTTCGGTCGAGGTGGTCGAGGGGCTGCGGCTGGGGCTTGCGGGCTACGGGCTCAAGCAGGTGAGCGACGACCGGCTGGACGGCGAGGAGCTCCCGCACTCGCGCGAGCAGGTCTTCGCCCTCGGCCCGGGGCTGAAATTCCGCTCCGGCCCCTGGTCGGCCTATCTTCACCTCTACCGCGAGTTCGAGGCCGAAAACCGGCCCCAGGGCAGCAAGTGGGTCTTCCGCCTGGCGAGGACCTTCTGAGGTCCCGCCCCCGCCTCACGCCCGCCGGCGCTTGAGCAGCCGCAGGGCGTTTCCGCGCAGGATCTTCTCCTGTTCCTCCGCCGTGAGCCCGGCCCCCGCGACGCTCGCGAGGGCCTCCCGGGTGAAGTGGCGCCCGCCCGAGGCGTCCATCGGGGCGTCGGAGCCGAAGAGCACGCGGTCGGTCCCGAAGAAGGAGGCCGCGATCGCGATCAGCTGCGGTGCCGTCCCCTGGGTCGCCGTGTCGCAGTAGAAGCGGCGGAAGTGCTCGATGTAGGGCGGCCGGATCGCGGTCGGCTGCCGCCGGCCGGTGTTCTGCTCGAAATAGTCCCAGCCGTACTGCATCCGCTGCGCAAAGAGGGGGATGAGCGCGCCGTGGTGGTGGACCACGAGCGCGAGTCCGGGGTGGCGCTCGAAGACCCCCGCGAAGACGATGCGCACCATGGCGGCCGAGCTGTCCTGGAGCCAGGAGAGGGTCTGCCAGATCTGAAAGCGCGATTCGGCCTCGTCGGCGTAATCGGGGACGGTCGGGGGCCGGGAGGGGTGGATCCAGAGCGGGACCTCCCGCCGGGCGGCCTCGGCGTAGAGCGCCTCGAGGTCGGGGTGGTCGGGACGCTTGACCGTGGGGCCGGTGACGAAGAGCCCGCCCGCCATGCCGAGCTCGTCGAGCGCGCGGCGGAACTCGGCGAGCAGCACCTCGCGGTTCGTGGTGGGCAGGACGGCGACCGCCGAAAAGCGGTCCGGCCGCCGCGCGGCCTGGGCGGCGAGCTCGTCGTTCAGGAGGCGGGCGGCCTCGAGGCAGCGCCGGGGGTCCGCCCACACCGCGGGGGCGGTCTCGAGCCACGGCAGGGGAACGAGGACGGAGTGCGCGATGCCGCACTCGTCCATCAGCGAAAGCCGCCGTTCGGGGTCGATCAGCTCGGCCGTGTTGGCGAAGAGCGCGCGGAAGGGGTGAGGGCGCGGCCCGCCGTGGGCTTCGAGGGCGTCAAGGACCCTCAGGCTGGAGAAATGGCAATAGAAGTCGATCGCGCCGCCGGCGGGCGGGGCGGCGGCGGCGCGGGAGGCGCGCGCGCGGCCGAGCCACCCGGCCGCCGCGGCGGCGAGCAGGGTTTTCAGGAAACGGCGGCGTTCCACGGTCCCCCTTCCTCCTTTTCTCCTTACAGCTTGTAGCCGATGCGGCGCAGGAGTTCGCGGCGCTTCTGGACGTCGGCCTCGGTTTCGATCCCCTTCGAGGCGAAGCCGTCGATGACCCCGAGGATCCCGCGCCCCTGCGCGGTGACCCCGACCACGACCTGGACGGGGTTGGCCGTGGCGCAGAAGATGCGGCAGACCTCGGGGACCTGCTTCACGGCGTTCAGGACGTTGATCGGGTAGAGGTCCTTCAGGAAGATGAGGAAGGCGTGCCCGGTCCCTAACGCCAGCGCGTTTTTCTGGGCGAGCTCGACCAAGCGGGCGTCGGTCCCGGAGCGGCGCACGAGGCAGACGTCGGAGGCCTCGCAGAAGGCGATCCCGAACTTTGCGCCGGGGACGGCCGTCACCAGGGCTTCGTGCAGGTCCTCGACGGTCTTGATGAAGTGGGACTGGCCGAGGATCAGGTTGCAGGCCTCGGGGTTTTCGATGGGGACGACCTCGATCGTGATGGCCATGGGTTCCTCCTTTCGCCGAACGGGCGGGGTTCAGCCGCCGATCGACCGCATCTGGCAGCACACGTGCGCCGGCTCGCCCACGGCGAGGTTGTGGTCCGAGGGCTTGTGGCGGGCGGCGGCGAGAAAGATCGCCGCCAGCTCGCCGTCCGTCGCCCCGGAGCGCAGGGGGCCCTTGAGGTCCTCCTCGCGGTCCGAGAGCAGGCAGGGGCGGAGCCTTCCGGCCGCCGTGAGCCGCAGGCGGTTGCAGCGGCTGCAGAAGTGGTGGCTGATCGCCGGGATGAAACCGATCTCGCCGGCGGCGCCGGGGAGCCGAAAGCGCTGTGCCGGGCCGTCCATCGCGCCCGGCGGGACGGGGACGAGGTCGCCGAGCGGGGCGAGCCGCCGGCGGATTTCGGGCACGAGCAGCGGCTCGCGGCCGGCGAGGCGCGAGGCGCCGATGGGCATGAACTCGATGAAGCGCACGTGCAGCGGCCGTGCGAGCGAAAGCCGCGCGAGGTCGATCAGCTCGTCCTCGTTGACCCCGCGCAGCGCGACCACGTTGATCTTGACCGGCCGCAGGCCCGCGGTGAGGGCGGCGTCGACCGCGGCGAGCACGCGCCCGAGGGCATCGACCCCGGTGAGGTCGCGGTAGCGCCCCCGCTTCAGGGTGTCGAGGCTCACGTTGACGCGCCGGAGGCCCGCGGCGACGAGGGCGTCGAGGTGCTCCTCGAGCAGCAGCCCGTTCGTCGTGAGCGAGAGGTCGCGGATGCCGGGCAGGCGGTGGATGGCGGCGAGGAGGGCCGGGAGGCCGCGGCGCACCAGGGGCTCGCCTCCGGTGATGCGGACCTTTTCGATCCCCAACCCCACGCCGATCCGCACCAGGCGGAGGATCTCCTCGTAGCGCAGGATCTCGGCGTGGTCGAGCCGGCGCTCCTCCCCGAGCGGGATGCAGTAGGCGCAGCGGAGGTTGCAGCGGTCGGTGACCGAGATCCGCAGGTAGTTCAGGCGTCGGTTGCAGGGATCGATCAGCACGTTCGAAACCCTCCCGCGGCCCGGGCGGAAGCGACTTCCGCCGCGGCCGCGGCCGGGGTGTGCGCCTTTCCGCCGGCGTCGCCGCCCGGGCTTCAGCGGAGCAGGAGCCAGCCGGCCTCAACGGTGTCGGCGATCGGCATCACGGTGGAAAAGCGGCTCACCTCGAAGATTTCACGCACGTGGGGCGCAGGCCCGCAGAGGACGACCCGGCCGCCCGCCGGGGCGAGCGCCTTGAGCGCCATCAGCAGGACGCGCAGCCCGGCGCTGCTGATGTAGTCGAGGCGGCTCACGTCGAAGAGCAGCCGCCGCTTGCCCGCCTCCAGGGCCCGCCGCACCTGCCGCTCGGCCTCCGGCGCGGCCTCGGCGTCGAGCCGCCCGGCGAGGCGGAAACAGGCGGCGTCCTCCCGCTCCTCGCAGACGATGTCCATCGTATCCTCCCTTCCCCCGGGGGCGGCCTCACGCCGCCCAGGCGAGGATCGCCGCGACCAGCCCCTCGATCGTGTAGCGCGGGGCCTCGACCGCGACCGCCAGCCCCGCGCGGCGCGCCGTCTCGGCCGTGATCGGGCCGATGCAGGCGCAGGGAACGCCGGCGAGGAGCGCCTCCCGGCGCGCGGGCGGCAGCAGATCGAGAAAGTGGGTCACGGTCGAGGAGCTCGTGAAGGTGATGAGGTCCACCGCGCGCTCCTCCAGGCGGGCGATCAACTCCGCCGGGTCCGTCGGCTCCGGCAGCGTGCGGTAGGCCTCGACCTCGCGCACCACCGCCCCCATGGCGGCGAGCTCTCGGGGGAGCACCGGCCGGGCGCCGGCGGCGCGCGGCAGGAGCACGACGCGGCCGGCCAGCGGCTCGCGCCGGAAGGCCTCGACGACCGCTTCGGCGCGGAAGGTTTCGGGGACGAGGTCGCTGCGGATGCCGCCGCGGCTCTTGAGCCGCGCGGCGGTCGCCGGGCCGATGGCCGCGGCCTTCACCCCCGCGAGCGCCCGGGCGTCGCGGCCCGCCGCCTCCAGGCGGTCGAAGAAGAAATCGACGCCGTTCACGCTGGTGAAGACGACCCAGTCCGTGGCCGCAAGGGCGGCGATCGCCTCGTCGAGCGGCCCGAAGTCCTCGGGGGGCGCGATGCGGATGGCCGGCGTCTCCAGGCACTCGGCCCCGAGGGCCGAGAGCCGGCGGGCGAGGTCGCTTACCTGCTCGCGCGCGCGGGTGACGACGATCCGCCGGCCGAAGAGGGGGCGCCGTTCGAACCAGTTGAGCCGCTCGCGGAGGCGCACCACCTCGCCGACGACGACCAGGGCGGGCGGCCGCACGCCCGCCTGCCGGGCGCGCTCGGCGATGTCGGCGAGCGTCCCGGTGACGGTCCGCTGCCGGGGGGTCGTCCCCCAGTGCACGACCGCGGCCGGGGTCTGCGGGTCACGGCCGTGCCCGATGAGGGCGGAGGCGATGGCGGGCAGGGTCTTGACGCCCATGAAGAAGACGAGGGTGCCGATGCCGCGGGCGAGGGCCGCCCAGTCGATCCCCGATTCGGGCTTGTCGGGGTCTTCGTGGCCGGTGACGAAGGCGATGGTCGCGGTGAGCCGCCGGTGGCTGAGGGGGATGCCGGCGTAGGCGGGGGCCGCCACCGCGGAGGTCACCCCGGGCACGACCTCGAAGGCGATCCCGGCCTCCGCGAGGGCCTCAGCCTCCTCGCCGCCGCGGCCGAAGACGAAGGGGTCCCCGCCCTTGAGGCGGACCACGGTGTTCCCGGCGCGCGCCCGCTCGACGAGCAGGCGGTTGATCTCCGCCTGCGAGAGGGTGTGGTCGCCCGCCCGCTTGCCCACGTAGATCCTCTCCGCGCCGGCGGGGGCGTGGCGCAGCAGCTCGGGGGCGGCGAGGTAATCGTAGACCACGACGTCGGCGGCGGCGAGGCATTCGATCCCCCGCCGGGTGATCAGGCCCGGGTCGCCGGGGCCGGCGCCGACGAGGTAGACGAGGGGCGCGGCGGGGGTCATGGGCCTCCGCTCCCGCCTAAGGCCGCGAGGATCTCGGCCGCGCCCCGGCGAAGCAGGGCTTCGGCCAGCTCAACGCCCAGCTCCCGGGCGCGGCCGGGGTCGCCGCGCACAGAATCCGCGACCAGGCGCTCCCCCTTCAGGTCGGCGACGAGGCCGCGCAGCAGGAGCCCGCCCCCGGCGAGTTCCGCGTGCCCGGCGATCGGCACCTGGCAGCCCCCCTGGATGCGCTCCAGGAACGCCCGCTCGGCGGCGACCGCGGTGCGGGTGGGGGCGTGGTCGAGGGGGGCGATCCGCTCCGCCGTCGCCGGGTCGCCCTCCCGGATCTGCACGCAGAGCGCGCCCTGGCCGACAGCGGGCAGAAGGCGGCCGGGCTCGAAGCGCTCGCAGATGCGCGCGGCGAGGCCCAGGCGGTTCAGCCCCGCCTCGGCGAGCACCACGGCGTCGAGCTCGCCGGAGTCGAGCCTGCGCAGGCGCGTTTCCACGTTGCCCCGCAGGGGAACCACCTCGAGGTCGGGGCGCAGGCGGCGGATCTGGGCCGCGCGGCGCAGGCTGCTCGTCCCCACCCGGCCTCCGGCGGGGAGCTCCGCCAGCCGCTCCCCGCGGCGCGACACCAGGGCGTCGCAGGGGGAGTCGCGCTCGGGGATCGCCCCGAAGGTCAGCCCGGGCGCGGTCTCCGCGGGAACGTCCTTCAGGCTGTGCACGGCGAGATCGGCGCGGCCCGCGAGCAGGCACTCCTCGATCTCCTTGACGAAGAGCCCCTTGCCGCCCACGGCGGAAAGCGGGGTGTCGAGGAAACGGTCGCCCCGGGTGCGGATGATCTCCAGGCGCACGTCGGTCCCGGGCCAACGCCGCAGGAGGGCATCGCGCACCCCTTCCGCCTGCCGAAGGGCGAGCGGGCTGCCGCGGGTGCCGATGACGAGCGCTGCGGCCATCAGGAGCGGCAGCCGGAGCAGCTTCCCGCACTGCAGGAGCCGCAGGAGGAGGACCCGGCCGCCTTCTTCACGGTCTGGCCGCCGGCCCCCTTGCTCACGAACCCGCAGGCGGAGATCCGCTTGCGGATGCGGGAGCTGCGGCAGCTGCGGCAGACCACCTTTTCGCGGCCGAGGACCAGGCACTCGAAATCTTCACCGCAGGCTTCGCAATGGTATTCGTAGATCGGCATGGGACGTCCTCCGCGGCGGGGTCCGGGGAGGGCCCGCCGCCTTCCTTCGTTTCGGCGCCGGGGAAGGGGGCTTCGCCGCGCGTTTTGGCACGCGCGGGCCGCCCTCGGCCCTCCCGGCCGTCGCAAGATAACGGCTTAAAGGCGAAAAGCAAGGCGTTGTCAAGGCTGCGGGGAGGGCTCCCGGCCCGCTTGCGGCGGGGCATCCGGAAAGAGCCGCTCCTCGACCAGCGCGCAGATCAGGTGGCCGATCAGGCCGTGGGCTTCCTGGATGCGGGGGGTGTCCGCGGAGTCGACCCGCAGCGCGAGGTCCGCCGCGGAGGCGAGCGGCCCCCCGCGGCCGGTGAGGGCGATGGTGAAGAGGCCCGTTGCGCGCGCGGCCGCGACGGCCGCCAGGACGTTCGGCGATGCCCCGCTCGTGCTGAACGCCCAGGCGACGTCGCCCGGCCGGCCCAGGGCGCGGACCTGGCGCGCGAAGACCTCCTCGAAGCGGGCATCGTTGGCGATGCTGGTCATGACCGAGGCATCGGTGGTGAGGGCGAGGGCGGCGAGCGGCGGCCGGTCGGCGCGGAAGCGGTTCACGAACTCGGCCGCGATGTGCTGGGCGTCCGCCGCGCTGCCGCCGTTTCCGAAGAGCAGGACCTTCCCCCCCGCGGCGAGGCAGGCGGCGATCGTCTCGGCGGCGCGCAGCAACTGCCGGCGCTGGGAGACCACCGCCTGCCGCACCACCTGCAGGTGCTCCTCCAGCGCGGCGTCGAGGAGGCGGCCGGCCGGGGTCATCCCGCGGCCTCCCCGGCCCGCCCCGCCCCGATCCGGCGGCGCAGCGCGGCGACCTCGTCCTGGAGGCCCCCGCCCAGCCGGCAGGCCGCTTCCAGCTCGGCGAGCGCCTCCTCGAGGCGGCCCGCCTTCAGGCACAGGCGGCCGAGCCGCTCGCGCAGGCGCGCATCCCCGGGTGCCAGCCGGACGCTTTCCCGGCAGAAGAGCAGCGCGATCTCCTCGTTTTCGCCCGTGGCGGCGTAGAGGCCCCCCAGGCGGGAGAGGGACTGGGCGTCGGCCGGGTTGATCTGCACCGCTTTCTGGTAGGCCGAGACGGCCGGGCGCGCGTTTCCCAGCCGCTCGTGACACTCCCCGAGCAGCCGGAAGACGGCCGCCCCCCGGCCCTCGTGCCGCGCGGCTTCCTCCAGGTGAACCCGCGCCGCCTCGGGCTGGTCGAGGGCGAGGTAGGTCTTGCCGAGCTCCAGCCGGATTTCGTAGACGTCCCCGCGCAGCGCGGCCGCCCGCAGGAAGAAGCCGAGGGCCGTGTCCGGCCGCCCGTGCAGGGCGTGCACCAGGCCGAGGTTGTAGACCGCCATGTACTCGGTGCGGTCCAGGCGGACGGCCGCCGCGAAGCGTTCGATCGCGGCCTCGAAGTCCCCGCGGATCGCCAGGCAGACGCCGAGGCTGTTGAGGACGTTCACGTGCCCGGCATCGAGCGCGAGCGCCCGCTCGTACTCGCGCCGCGCGCCCTCGAGGTCCCCCGCCTCGAAGCGCCGGTCGCCGCTGATGTTCAGGGTGGTGGCGTCGAAGACGGCGCAGCCGCCGGGGCCGAAGAAGGCGGCGTGGTCGAGCGCCAGGCGGGCGTTGTCGAAGATCCGCGGCCGCGGGTCGCCGAGGGTGGGGTAGAGGGCGATGCCCGCAAGCGGCGCTGCCGCGGCCAGCGCCTCGATTTCGCGCTGCAGGAGCGCGGCGAACTCCCGCGCCGCGGCGGCCTCCGCGCCGGGAAGGATCACGGCGAGCTCGCCGCTCTCCTCGACGCCCCAGAGCCCCTCCGGCCCGGCGATGCGTCCCGTCGCGGGCGGGGGCGCTCCGGACGCGGCCGCTCGGGGGGAGGGCGCCTCGCCCCCCGGCCGCTCGCGGCGCAGGAGGATCACCCCGAAGCGGTCGAGGCGGTTCAACGTTTCGGCGACGCAGGCGCGGAAGGCGGCCCCCCGCGGCAGCTCGGGAAAGGCGTCGGCGAAGAAACGGTCGCACGCCTCGGGCACAGGCGGGGACTCCCGGCGCTCGCCCCCCACCGGGGGAGACTTCAGGAAGCCGCCCGAGGGCGCCTCCGGCGCGGCGGCCGGGTCCATTGCGGCGTCCATCGCGCTTCAGCCCTCCTCCAGGATCCGCGCCACGGCGGCGACGATGGGATCCTCGTCCTCCGGGAGCACCGTGCGCAGGTCGAAGATCACCGCTTCCTCCTCGATGCGCGCGATGACCGGCGGCTCGGCCCGGCGCAGGGCGGTTTCCACGCGGCGGGCGGAAACGCCGCGCAGGCGCACCTGCACGCAAGGGCTGGGCAGATCGAGCAGCGGCAGCGACCCGCCGCCCGCCTTGGAGGAGCGCCGCGCGACCGTGACTTCGAGCCGCGGGTCGCCGAGGGATGCGAGGCGCTGCGCAAGCGTCTCGGCCCGCGGCCGCAGGGCGTCCTCGGGTTGCGTGAGCTGCCGCAGGGTCGGGATCTCCCGCACCGCCTGGGCCTCGTCGCGGTAGAGGCGCAGGGTGCCCTCGAGCGCGGCGAGCGTCAGCTTGTCGATCCGCAGGGCGCGGTTGAGGGGGTTCTTGCGGATCGCGGCGATCAGCTCGGCGCGGCCGACGATGATCCCGGCCTGGGGGCCCCCGAGCAGCTTGTCGCCGCTGAAGGTGACGACGTCGGCGCCGGCGGCGACCGATTCCTGGACGGTCGGCTCCTTGAGCAGGCCGTAGCGGGAGAAGTCGATGAAGGTCCCGCTGCCCAGGTCCTCCATCACCGGCAGGCCGTGCCTCCGGCCGAGCCGGACGAGCTCGGCGAGTGGGACCTGGGCCGTGAAGCCGACGATGCTGTAGTTGCTCCAGTGCACCTTGAGCAGCAGCGCCGTCTCCGCGCCGATCGCGCCTTCGTAGTCCCGCAGGTGGGTGCGGTTGGTGGTCCCCACCTCGCGCAGCCGGGCCCCGCTCTTGGCCATCACCTCCGGGATGCGGAAAGAGCCCCCGATCTCGACGAGATCGCCGCGGGAGACGACGACCTCCCGGCCGCGGGCGAGCGTCTCCAGGCTGATCAGCACCGCGCCGGCATTGTTGTTGACCACCATGGCGTCCTCGGCGCCGGTGATCTCGCAGACCAGGTCGCGCACCGCGGTGTAGCGCGAGCCGCGCTTGCCCCGCTCGAGGTCGTATTCGAGGTTCGTGTAGTGGAGGGCCGCCTCCCGCACCCGCTCGAGGGCGTCGCGGGCCAAAAGCGAGCGGCCGAGGTTCGTGTGGATCACGACCCCGGTGGCGTTCACCACGCGCCGGAGGTTCGGGCGCCGCAGCCGCCGCACGGCCTCCGCGAGCCGCCGCTCGAAGACCGCGATCGGCGGGGGCTCGGCGTCCGGGGGGGCGGCCGAGAGGATCCGGCGGCGCTCGGCCTCGACCACCTCGCGGGCCGCGCGCGTGAGCAGGGCGGGGGGCGTGCCGTCGAGTTCCGGGTTGCCCCGGCCGGCCTCGAGGAGCCGGTCCACGGCGGGAAGCCGCCGCAGCCGCTGCTGGAGTTCGTTTTCCAGGGGATCCGCGTCCATCATCTTCGGGGGGTTCCTCCCGCGGGGTTCGGGGTCAGCGCGCCGGCTCGGCGGCGGCCCCGGCGGCGAAGGCGCCCGGCGGCAGGGCGTCCAGGATGTGCGGCAGCCGGTCGGGAGGGATGCCGAGCGCCTGCATCCGGGGGGCCAGGGCCGGGAGGTCCGGGCGGTCGATCTGCATGCCGGCCTGGAACCGGCCCGTGATCAGGTTGGCGAGGGCAACCAGGCTGCAGAGCTCCGCGTGGCACCCGGCCTTCTCGGGGCCATGGTGGCTGCGGATGGCCTCGGCGAGGGATTCGGGAAAGGACCAGCGTGCGGCCAGCTCGAAGCCCGTCTCGCCGTGGGTCGTCCCCAGCACCTCCTGCTCGACCGCGAGGAAATCGCAGGCCTTTTCCTCGTGGAGCCGGCGGTAGAAGAGCGGTGCGGCCCCGGCCACGAACTGGTCGAGGACCGCCTTGCCGACATCGTGCAGGAGGCCCGCGGTGTAGGCGAGCCCGGCGCGGGCCCGCCCCGTGGTGCGGGCGATCTGCTCGCAAGCGGCCGCCGTCCCCACCGCGTGCCGGTAGAGGCCGCCGCGGCAGAGCGAATAGCCGGCCGAGGGGAGGGACAAGGTCTGCTCGATCGCCGCGGCGATGACGAACTGGGCGAGGAGGTTGACGCCGAGGAACATCAGGGCGTGGTCGATCGATTCGATCGGGTTGCGGTTGGCGAACATGACGGAGTTGGCGACCTTGAGCGTGCGCGCGGCGAGGACCTGGTCGGTCCGCAGCTCGGCGGCGAGGCGCCGGATGTCGTATTCCTCCTCGTCGATCAGGCGCAGGATCTTGAGCGCCGCCTGCGGGATCGGCTGCAGCCGCTCGATCGCCTGGGCGATTTCCTCGACCGGGCCCACGAGCGCCCCCCCGGCGATCACGGCCCGGAGCCGTTCCCGCCGCGCGCCCGCCTCCTCGAGCCGCCGGAGAAAGCGGGGCACCCCGCTGGCGGCGTATTTCTCGGGCTGGACGGCGCTCGAGACCGGCTCGGGCAGAAGGAAATGCGCCATCCCGCCCACCCCGCCCTGCGGGTCGTAGGCCGCGAGCCCGACGCAGCTGGCGAGATAGGCCTCGAGGACGAGCGGCTGGGTGCGCCCGACGAACGACTCGCCGGCGCTCACGTGGAGACGCCTCATGGAAGGGCCTCGCGCCTGGGCCCCGCGGGGGGGGCCGGGGGGCCGGGATGCCGCCTGAAGGGGCCGGAAATCATTGCGTTTGGATAGCATGGAAGCCCCCGGCGCTTCAACGGTTTTCTCGCCGCGCCGCGGCCGTCGGGGCCGGCCGGCCGCAGGCGGTTCTCCCCGGGGAGGAATTGGGCTATAGTGAGAGAGGGGGCGTTCCCCCGGGGGAGGAGGGCATGGACAGTCTTCTCGTGACGGGCGGCTGCGGCTTCATCGGCTCGAACTTCATTCGCTTTCTCTTCCACGAGGCGGGCTTCCGCGGCCGCGTCGTCAACCTCGACAAGCTCACCTACGCCGGCAACCCCGAGAACCTGGCCGACGTCGCGCGCGACTTCCCCGACCGCTACGCCTTCGTCCGCGCCGACATCTGCGACCGCGCCGCGGTCGCGGCGGCGCTCGCGCGCTTCGCGGTGGACACGATCTGCCACTTCGCCGCCGAATCCCATGTCGACCGCTCCATCGTCGCCCCGGACGCCTTCATCCGCACCAACGTGGAGGGGACCTTCGTCCTGCTCGAGGCCGCGCGGGAGCGGGCCTCCGGCCTCAGGCGCTTCCACCACGTCAGCACCGACGAGGTCTACGGCTCCCTCGGGCCCGAGGGCTTCTTCACCGAGGAAAGCCCCTACCGGCCGAACAGCCCCTATGCCGCCTCGAAGGCCGCCTCCGACCACCTCGTGCGCGCCTACCACCGCACCTACGGCCTGCCGGTCACGGTCTCCAACTGCTCCAACAACTACGGCCCGTTCCAGTTCCCGGAAAAGCTCATCCCGCTCATGATCCTGCACGCCGCGGCCGGGAAACCGCTCCCGGTCTACGGCCGCGGGCTCAACGTGCGCGACTGGCTGCACGTCGAAGACCACTGCCGCGCGATCTGGCTCATCCTCGAGCGCGGCCGGACGGGGGAGGTCTACAACGTGGGCGGCCGCTGCGAGCGGACGAATCTCGAGACCGTGGAGCGCATTTGCGATCTGCTCGACGAGATGCGCCCCGACGGCCGCCTTGCCCCGCGGCGGCGCCTCATCCGCTTCGTGGCGGACCGGCCGGGGCACGACCTGCGCTACGCGATCGACTGCAGGAAAATCGAGCGCGAGCTCGGCTGGGCGCCGCGCGAGAGCTTCGACAGCGGGCTGCGCAAGACGATCGCCTGGTACCTCGAGCACCGCGCGTGGGTGGAGCGCGTCCAGAGCGGGGAGTACCGGCGATGGATGGAGCGGCACTATGGCGCTTGAGGACCTGGAGCGGCGGGAGCCCTGGCGGCGGATCGTCTTCCCCCTGGACGTGCCCGCGGCGAGCGAGGCGCAGCACTGGGTCGAGGAGCTCGCGGGGTGCGTCGGGGTGTTCAAGGTGGGCCTCGAGCTCTTCATCCGCTGCGGGCCGGGGATCGTCGCCTGGATCCGCGAGCGGGCGGCGGGGGGGGTCTTTCTCGACCTCAAGCTGCACGACATCCCGCACACGGTGGGCCGGGCGATGCGCGCGATCGCCGCGGGCGGGGCCCGCTGGGCGACGGTCCACTGCGGCGAAAACCCGGCGATGCTCCGGGCGGCGGTGGAGGGGGCGGCGGGACGCGTGGGCGTGCTCGCGGTCACGGTGCTGACCAGCGTCTCGGCCGAGCACTTGCGGGAGGCGGGCTTCGAGGCCGCCTGGGCGGAGAACCCCGAGCGCCTGGTGCTCGAGCGGGCCCGCCGCGCCCGGGAGGCGGGCTGCGCCGGGGTCGTCTGCTCCGGGCGCGAGGCGGCCTGGGTCCGGCGCGCGATCCCCCGGCCTTTCCTGATCGTCACCCCGGGCATCCGGCCGGGCGGGGCCGCCCCCGCGGACGACCAGGTGCGGGTGGCGTCGGCCGCCGCCGCCGTCGCCGCCGGGGCCGACTACCTCGTGATCGGCCGCCCGATCCGGGAGGCCCCGGACCCCCGGGCCGCCGCGAGGGCCATCGCCGCGGAGATCGCCGCGGCCGAGGCCGGCGCGCGCGGGGCGCCGGGCGCTCACCAGGGCTGAAGCCGGCGCAGCAGGACGAGCGCGATCAGCCCCGCCCCGGCGAGGGCGGCGAAGAGAAGCTGCTCGCGGGTGAAGCGGGGCACGGGGCCTTCCCTTCAGGCGGGGGCGTCGAGCCCGAAGGCGCTGTGCAGGCTCTGCACGGCGAGCTCGGCGTACTTCTGCTCGATGACGCAGGAGATCCGGATCTCCGAGGTGCTGATCATCAGGATGTTGATGCCCTCCCGCGCGAGGGTGGCGAACATGCGCGCGGCGACGCCGGGGTGGCTGCGCATGCCGACCCCCGTGATCGACACCTTGGCGATGGACTCGTCGCCCAGCACCTCCTCGGCCCCGATCTCGGATGCCACCTGCCGCTCGATCGCCAGCGCCTTCCGGTAGTCGGCCCGCGGGACCGTGAAGGTGAGGTCGGTCGCC
>Ga0073932_1005175_pt1 | contig 14439 bp, 15 predicted proteins | sample DewCreD2012metaG_FD_76967 | JGI IMG/M metagenome (GOLD analysis project Ga0073932, IMG submission 76967) | Hot spring sediment bacterial and archeal communities from British Columbia, Canada, to study Microbial Dark Matter (Phase II) - Dewar... ... | reverse complement strand
TGAAAATCGAAATTCTGGGAACCGGTTGCCCGAAATGTAAGAAGCTTTTTGAGAATGCTCAGGAAGCGGCAAAAGCGCTCGGTATAGCAGCCGAGATAGTAAAAGTGGAAGATATCCAGCAGATCATGAATGCCGGCGTCATGATTACGCCGGCACTGGCAGTTGACGGCGAGGTCAAGGCTGCGGGAAAAGTATTAAGTGTGGATGAAATAAAGAAAATTATCGGGTAAGAGGGAAGCCGTTCAAAAGACACAAGACAAAGTAAAAGAGCAGCTTGCACAACCCATTACGAGAGAGGTGGCATGATGAAAAAAATACATCTGGTAATAATAATAGCTGCATGTTGCTGCGGTCTCGTGGCAAACAGCCTGTTCAATAGCGCCCGGGCAGAAACGCGGGAAGAGCAGAAACCGGATAAAGGAACCGTCGTCGCCTATTACTTTCACGGAAATTTCCGCTGTTATAGCTGTTTCACGATTGAACAGTATGCAAAAGAAGCAATTGAAAAATATTTTCCTGAACAGCTTAAAAACGGCAGGCTTTCATTTCAGCCCATAAATATTGAAGAGAAGGGAAATGAACATTTTATACAGGATTATCAGCTTTATACCCGCTCCCTGATCCTTGCTGTATTTAAGAATGGCAAACAGGTTAAGTGGATAAACCTTGAGAAAGTGTGGAATTATATTAGAGACCGGGATGCCTTTTATAACTATGTAAAAACCGAAGTTGAAAAATATTTAAAGGACCTATAAGCAAATGGAACTGTCTTTTCTTCCGCTTGTTTCCGCTTTATGGCTGGGTATTCTGACATCGGTCAATCCTTGCCCGCTTGCTTCAAATATTGCGGCAGTGTCTTTTATCATGAAGCGCATAGACAGATCTTCGGTTGTCTTGTCCTCGGGTTTTTCCTATACGCTGGGCAGAATGACCTGTTATACGGTTCTGGGCGTGCTGCTCACCTCATCGCTGCTGGCCATTCCCCAGACTGCCCAGTTTCTGCAGAAACATATAAACCAGGTCCTGGGACCGGTCTTACTGTTCACCGGGTTATTTTTGCTCGGTCTGATTAAAGTCCCCGTCACCAGCTTTTCATTATCGGACCGTGTCAACAGCCGTATGGCCGACACAGGTGTCATGAGCTCATTTCCGCTGGGTGTTCTATTTGCCCTCTCCTTTTGTCCGGCATCAGCCGCCATATTCTTCGGCAGTCTGCTGCCCCTGTCGCTCAAACATAGTTCACCCGTTTTATTTCCCGCGGTCTATGGTATTGGCACGGGACTGCCGGTGATTGCGTTTGCGTTTTTTATTTCTTTCGGGGCAAAAAATATCGGCCTCCTGTTCAAGAAGGTGACTGCCGTTGAATACTGGATCAGAAAGGCAACCGGCATAATATTTATCCTGATCGGAATATATTATATCATGGTCCACATTTTCTATCTGCAGATACTATAAATTGTTTCTGTATGGTTCGTTTGATCAATAAACAATGAAATTCAAACCTGAATTGCACGCAACTGTAGATGAGCACAATCGTTTAATCCTGCCACCAGAAATTGTTGCTCAATTAGGATTACGTCCCGGCAATAGCATTCCTATCAGTCCGGGACGGCACTGCATATCTGTGCGCCAGCCAATAACGCATCTGAAAAAGATCTATATTGAGCCGACCAATCAATGCAATTTGTCCTGCCGTATGTGCATTCGCTCGGTATGGAAAGAGCCTCTGGGGCAGATGACGCTTGAAACGTTTAATCATATTATTCAAAGTTTGCGCGAGCTTTCGGGACCGTTAACCGTTGTATTCGGCGGCTTCGGCGAGCCGTTGTTTCACCCGGACATCATCACCATGATAGCAGCCCTGAAAGAACTTGGCGCATCGGTTGAATTAATTACCAATGGCACGTTGCTGACCGAAGAGTTTTCGCGCGCGTTCCTTGAAACCGGCATTGATGTGCTGTGGCTCTCCCTGGATGGCGCATCACCGGAAAGCTATGCCGATGTCCGGCTTGGAGCGATGTTGCCGGAAGTGCTGGCAAATATGTCCCGCCTACGTTACAGTTCATGGGCATACCAGCATCCCCAGCCGCATTTGGGCATCGTTTTCGTCGCTATGAAGCGCAATATTGCGGACCTGCCGGCAGTCATGACCATCGGGTCGCAACTGAAGGCTGATCGTTTTATTATAACTAATGTGCTTCCATATACTCCGGAACTGCTGCCCGAAGTGCTTTATACCCGAACCATAGGCGATATTGCTGTGGCGCCGTCTCCCTGGGCGCCGTATATCAATTTTTCAAAAATGGACATGAATGATGACACCCGGGAGACTCTCTATCGTGTGATCCGCTCCTGGCGAATAACCAGTTATCATAAAGACGACGTGGGCGAATCGGCAAATTATTGCCCGTTTATTGAAGGCGGCTCAACTGCGATAAGCTGGGACAGCTCGGTCAGTCCCTGCCTGCCGCTCATGCATTCCCACGAAAGTTATTTGCACGACCGGAGACGGTCTTCCCGGCGCCATGTCATCGGTAACATCGCAAATCAGTCTTTAATTGATATGTGGAACAACCCTGACTATGTCGCCCTCCGACAACGGGTGCAGGACTTTGACTTCTCGCCGTGCACGTTTTGCGGTGGCTGTGACCTTTCGGAAGCCAATGAAGAAGATTGCTTCGGCAACGATTTTCCGACCTGTGGGGGCTGTCTCTGGGCACAGGGTGTGATCCAATGTCCGTAACAAGCACTGGGTTCGAAGGTTCAAGGACTCAAGGGTCCCCAGGTATCTTATCACTTGACCACACGAACTCTTGATCCCTGAAATCCTAATTCTCTATGAAACTCAAACCCGATTCATACGCGCATGTTGATAACGACGGCCGGCTTGTTATTCCGCAGGAAATTGCATTCCGCTATGGATACAAACCCGGAGCCGTTGTGCCTCTGAATCAGGCTGAACAAAACATAACGTTGCGCTTGCCGCCCACCCACCTGAAAAAAGTCTATATAGAGCCTACCAATCGCTGCAATCTTGCGTGCCGCATGTGCATCCGCAGAACCTGGGATGAACCGCTGGGCAGAATGGCGCAAAATATTTTAAAGCGTATCCTTGAAGGCCTGCCTGATTTCTCTCCGACCCCTTCCATTGTGTTCGGCGGGTTTGGTGAACCGCTCTCGCATCCTGATATTGTGGAAATGGTTAAGGAAGCAAAACACCTCAAGGCGCAGGTGGAGTTGATTACCAATGCAACCCTGCTTTCTGAGGATCTTGCCCGCAGTCTCGTAGCCGCGCGGCTTGATGCGCTGTGGGTTTCAATTGAGGGGGCCAAAACGGCAAGTTATGCAGACGTGCGGTTAGGGGGTGAATTAACCACGGTGCTGGATAATATACGCCGGTTCCGCGACAGCAGACAGGCATACCGGACGGACATTGGCGTCGTGTTTGTTGCCATGAAACGCAACGTCCACGAACTGCCGGCTGTCATGCAGCTCGCCAAAGACCTCGGCGCAAACCGTTTTCTGGTAACCAATGTTCTGCCCTATACAGAAGAGCTATGCGCCGAAACGCTCTATACCTGCGAACCGATTCACGAGACCAATCCATTTTTAAACCTGAATAATTCGTTTGAACTTTGTAAAATGGATTTCAACGAGGCAACCAGCACGCCGCTGCAAACCATAATCCGTCACGCGAGTATCCTGAACGACACTGCGACCAATGCCAGCATGATGCAGAATTACTGCCCTTTCATAGAGGGCGGCTCAGTTGCGATCTGCTGGGATGGACGTGTCAGCCCGTGTCTGCCGCTCATGCATACCCACACGAGTTTCTTAAGAGACCGAAAACGGCTCACCAAATGTTTTCATGTCGGCTCGATCGCGGATCAGGGTCTGAAGGAAATCTGGAATTCCGCTGTTAACATCGCTTTTCGGCGGCGCATCCAGGCCTTTATATTTGCTTCCTGCACGTCGTGCAAAGGCTGCGAGCTGGCGGAGAAGAATGAAACAGACTGTCTGGGCAATGGCTTTCCAGCCTGCGGCGGCTGTTTATGGGCGCAGGGATACATCCGGTGTCCGTAAAACACGGGAGAAAGGATTCACGGAATCACGGTTGGCCTGGTGCTTGGGGGCATGAACCATTACGTGCAGCCCCTGGTGATTAAATTTTGACCTTGTTGAGAATTTTTCATTATCGCAGGCCGTTGAAAATTGTTATAAAAATGTCTATGAAAATAATATCTCAAATCTCGTGGGATAGGATTTCGGATAGAGAAAGGGGGTTGATATGCTCACCATTAGAATACTGGGCACTGGCTGTGCAAGCTGCGATAATCTGCACCGGGAAGTTATAAACACTCTGGCCGAGCTGAACATTGCCGCTGATGTCCGCCACGAACGCAATGTCGCGGAATTCTATAAATACGGCGTGGCAGCAACGCCCGCGCTGGTTATTAATGGAGAGGTAAAGGCGGCTGGCAGAGTCCCGTCAAAAAGAGAGATTGTCGAGTGGGTAAAAGCCGCCGGATGAAATTCTTGAGACCCAGCCCGGTAAACATGCCGCTAAACAAACGGCAGCGGCTTGCCGGTGCGGAATGCAAGCGCCTGGCAGGTAGCAATAAGCCGACCATCCTGATCATGCACTCGAATATCATAGGTTGCGGTCTGCTTGGTGCTGCTGATTTCCCGCGCCTCGGCGCGAAGTCGTCCCCTGCCTTTTGGACTTGACACATAGGTGACACTGACATTAAGCGCCACCGTAACCACCCCGCAGGTCTGGCATACTGTTTCAAATGCCTCGTCAATTAAAGAAAAGATGGCGCCGCCGTGTGCCCGGCTGAAAATGTTGTCCATGGTCTCCGGCTCGTAGGTCATCTCCACTGCTGAAAAGCCTTCCTCAAGCCCCACCAGTTCCAGCTTCATCAACTGCGCAAACGGCTCCCTTTTTACGCTCTGCTGAATAGCTTGTTTGACTTGTGGGTCCATGCTGTCTCCTCGCCGCTCAATGTTTAGCGCATATCATTTAAAACCGCCCCTTTTATGTTTCCGTCATCAGGCTATTGAATAATACTGCCCAATGTATCCTGATGTTTCTTAAGCGCAGCCAAAATCTGGGGGGTTTCATTGAGTCCTTCCACAATCAGTTTACAGGACTGGGTTGCGCCGGTGAGAGCATCCACATCTTTCTTAAGGTGCAGCGGCAGTTTCTGGCCTGCTTTCACCATAACGCGCTGCAAATAATCGTCCGCCGAGATCGGCACGCCGTATAAATCTATGGATTCTATCAACACGATATTTTTTATTTTGCCGCTCTGGTCAAAAGAATACACAAAATGCACATTGGTGCACACGTCGCACAGGACATCTTTGAAAACCTCCCGCACAAAAATTTTTCCGTTGTTTTCTGCAACGCCGACATACACCGTCTGCTCATTTTCGAGGATTATTTTCTGAAAGTTCTTAACGCCCGGGGCAACTCTGCGTATATAGTCCATAAGCAAATCTTCGGGAAGCTCTTCTCTAAAATAACTGCTGGCTTTTGCCAGCACGCCGTTCAGATTCTCCAGTGAAATTTCGTCCTGCATATAGCGTATTAAGCCCTTTTTATTGATGATAAAAACTTTATTGCTGATAACCGCACGATTGGGGGAAATTTCAACGCCATAGAGCTTTGCCACCTCTCCGTTTTCATCAACGTAAATGGGATAATTGACATAGTATCTTTCCCTGAATCTTTTTACCTCCTCCGCGGAATCGCCAACGGCAATGCGGATAATGTCCAAGTCTTCCCGCTTATACCGGCTGTAAACGGTTTTAAGAATTTCTATAGCCTTTTTTACTCCTTCATTGCGGATTGATAAAAACGTGAGGGTAATGGTTTTTTTGCCAATACTGTCATAAAGATGGAAGGTTTCCCCTTCGGTATTTTTGAGTGAAAAATCCGGCGGCCGGTTCCAGAGTGCGACCCCCACCGGCGCCTCCTTTTCAGCAATTGCTCGCTCTATGACTGGGGCAAGTTCGGATTCTGCCGGCAATTTGCCGCGGAACCGGATAGTACCGTTTCTGTCTATGATGTCTATGAGCGGCACTGTGCGCACAAAATATTTTTCGTATATTTGTTTCTGAGGATCTGGAACAAGGTCGTAGTCCGGTTTAAATTTCTTTTTAAACTCAAGCACTTCTTCACGATCGTTGCCGATAGCAATCCCGATTACTCGCAGGTTCTTATACTTCTGCACAATGTCGTTGATTCTGGCGACTTCTTCGCGACAGGAGTGGCAATAGGTGTTGAAATGCACGAGCATCAAAACAGTGCCCGAGAATCGGGATAGAGAAATTATATTGCCGTCAATATCCTGCAGAGAAAATTCAGGGGCTTCAGCTCCAGTCATATCGGCCGGTGCGGGGGAGGGATATAGGACTAAAATATATATAATTATAATAATGAACACTTTGTTCATACTTTAAGCGTATTCCTTATGGTTAAAAATGATTTCTGCTGTTACTGGAAGGGAAGAGTGTCTGTGTTACCTATTGTATTCCTGCATATGTAACACTTTTTTTTGCTGATATTTAAATGCCGCCTCGGCAGACAACGCTCACGCAGGCTGCCGCAACGCTGTTTCTCTAACGGCGGCGTAATCCGCCATACCGCCTACAGCGCCGCGCAGAATCTGGCGCCCGATCTGGCTGTCAACAATTCGCGCAGTCTGTTTGGACAGCTTTTCCACCATGCCTTGCCGGCGTTTGGTGCCCCATAGTAAATCGCCAATCATACCCCGGCTTTCAGACGGCGCTGCCGTCTCGTCTCGGTTTGCTTCCGACCCAGCCACTTGCTTTTCCTCGGTCCGTTGTTTCAAAATTTCATAGGCCGATTTCAAGCGTCGCGGTTTGGGTGTCGTTATTCAGGCTTAAGTATCCGACTGAGCAAACTCGGGCCCATTTCGCTGCTCGAAGTGCGCACGGGGTGACCAGCGGTGCCAAACACGTCCCAGAATAATATCGGGTTCGCTTCATGAGCGTATCCCTCAATGTCGATGCTGACAACGCGCTGCTGAATTTTCTCGTTAGGTGTTCCGGCTATCGCCAGACCCGAGACGTCGCCCTTTACATCAGCCATGAAGACCGGCACGCCCAACCGCGATAAGCCCTCAGCCAATACAAGCAAAGAAATGGTCTTGCCAGTCCCGGTGGTGCAAGCAATTAGCCCATGGCAGTTGCCATACTGGGCGAGTAAATAAACAGGCCGATCGCCTTTGCCAATAAGAATCTGGTTCATGGTTTTTTTGCGACAACCATGACTCGCGCTGGTCATAATCGCGGTGCAGATCTACATATTGCTTTTTATTCTATTTCTATCCTTGCTCACTTAATATAAGCAACCTCATAGCAAGTCAAGGTTTTTGATTAACTAATTTTCTTGAAAAAACCTCGGTGGTTTTTTATATTATTGTCAATAAAATACTGCAGGTATGCCAGAAAGCCCCCATTTTTACTGCCAAGGGTGAATTGTTTCACATGAAATCAGATGACCTTAAACAGATCGTAAAGGAAAAATACGGCGCGATTGCAAAGCAGGGAAGTGCACAGACACCGTCATGTTCCTGTTGCTGTCCGGATGCGTCTGCACGCACAGATTATTCAACTTTTAGCGAAGACTATTCAAAACTGGAGGGCTATAACCCTGATGCAGATTTTGGTCTTGGCTGCGGCATTCCAACCGAAACAGCGCGAATTAAGCCCGGCGATACCGTCATTGATCTGGGCTCAGGCGCGGGAAATGATGTGTTTGTAGCCCGACGGCTGGTGGGAGAATCGGGAAAAGTCATTGGCATTGACATGACGCCGGAGATGATAGAAAAAGCTCTGGAAAATAACCGAAAACTGGGTTATGCCAATGTGGAATTCCGTTTGGGTGAAATTGAAAACCTGCCGGTTGATGACAATACTGCAGACGTGGTAATAAGCAACTGCGTGTTAAATCTGGTGCCCGACAAGCTGGAGGCCTATCGGGAAATCTATCGAGTACTGAAACCGGGCGGCCATTTCAGCATTTCCGATGTGGTGCTCACCGGCGATCTGCCGCCGACTCTGCAATCTGCGGCAGAAATGTATGCCGGCTGTGTTGCCGGCGCGCTTAAAAAAGAAGTTTATATGCGGGTGATAAAAAAAGCCGGTTTTATAAACGTTGCCCTGGCAAAAGAAAAACCTATGACCATTCCTGACGAGATGCTTTCCCAGTTTCTTTCGGAGCCCGAGCGGACAGAATTTAAAAAGGATGTCTCTCCCCTTCTTAGCATCACCGTGTATGGAGAAAAGCCCGAATTGATCGGCGGCGGCCGCTGCTGCTGCGATTGAAATTTGCGAACATTCTGTTTTTCTCAATTTACTGCTTGAATCCCATTTCCACTTTCGGCTCTTCGGCCGTTGTAATCTCGCCAAATTTATGCTCATATTTGGCGATATTCTCATTCAGCGCTGCAACAATTCTTTTCATGTGGCCGGGGCTGACAATTATTCGCGCCGTAACCGCGCCCGCTGGAGGCACCACCATTAAATAGTCCATCACAAACTCCTCCTTGGTGTGTGTCACAATCATATTGTTGGCATACACGCCTCCGTGAAGCTTCTCCGGGAAGTTTACTTTGATTTCCTGTTTTTGCTCTGCCATTATTTCACCTCGCGTTCTAATTTGAATTAAGCATCATGACGTAGTTCCTCAAGCCCCAATGCTGCCAATTTTCTTGTTTGTATTCGGCTGTCAGCTTCCCATCCTCTAACCCGGTAATAATCTTTAATCATTTTGTCAGCCGGCGGCAGATGATTTGCCGCGGGTCCATAATTTCTTTTTAAGGTAGTAAAGCGTTCATGCAGATAGTCTGAAGAAGAATCACAACCGCGTCTGAGATTAATGAGATGCTTGAGATTGAATATCCTCTCGCCCGACAGCATCAGAGAGGCAAAGTCCTGCTCCATGCCGGTAACAAGATTAAACCATTCAACGATTTCTTTTGCGGTTATGCCCGAAAACCCTGTGGCAGCATAATTTTGCGCATAACCGGCATGTGAGAAAGCGCACAGCACCAGCGAATTGAGAATGCAGCCATAATCCTGCCCGCGGGCAACCATTTCAGGAGCCATATCAGCATTAAATCTGATAGTCGCCATTTCCATCAAATCAAAGCCCTCAACGCGCGGGTCTGCTGCGCCGGTGTGGATTGCGCCGCGCGGGTCAGTGGCATATGCAAGGGCAAGGAAGTTGTGGGCGCGGGGATCGTGGGCCGGCACTTCAAGACCTTTTACTTCAATGGCATATTTTTCTGCTCCCTTCCCTATCATCTGCGCAGCGCGCCGTGTGCCCTCGGCAAGTATCGCGCCGAAACCTTCTCGCACGCAGATTTTTTCCAACATGGAAAGCATCGCTGTGCCGTTGCCAAAGGTGAGTTGAATGCCGTCGGTATCTTTTTCGTTAATCAATCCCTGCGCAAAGCATTCCATGGCAAAGGAGATAACGCCGCCCGAAGATATGCTGTCTATACCGTTGCGGTTGCATAAATCATATGCTTTCTGCACCAGCCCCAGGTCTGTTATGCCACACTGCGAACCAAGCGGAGCCATTGATTCCCATACATTTTGCCGTAGCCCAGCTTTAACATATGATTCAACGCATCCTGTCGGACAGCTCGCGCATTGATATGGTTGCGCTTCCCGGACATGGTTTTCGATTTCCTTCAAAACAGAGTCTTTATACCCTGCAAGGTATCCATCCCGCCAGTTGTTGACGCCATGCCGTCCATCATCAACAAACATACTGAAAACTGCCGCGGCCTTTTTTAAACAGTGTTCAGGCTCCTTTATCATCACCGGCACGGCTTTGCGTATGGCAGGCAGCAGTTTTTCCCTCTCTCTCACTGCAACGCTCTGGCTTCCGAGAACGGCTATTGCCTTCAGGTTCTTCGAACCCATCACCGCCCCGAAGCCGCAGCGAGCTGCAGTTCGGGCCGCAGAGCCGTCATGGACAACGGCTGCAAACTTTACCAGCCGTTCACCGGCACTGCCGATTGCCGCTACTTTGACCCTTTCGCCGCACAGGTTGCAAAGAAGTTGCTCGGTTTCAAATGTATCGCGCCCTGCCATGTTTTCCGCATCTTCTATTGCCACGGACTGATTTATTATTTTAAGATAAACGGGATGCTCTGCCCTGCCTGTTATAACGATGCCGTCAAATCCAGCCCGTTTTAGCTCTGTGCCCCAGGTTCCTCCGGCATACGACTCCCCCCATACGCCGGTGAGTGGGGAAATGGCGGCAACACAGTGACGCCCGCTCCACGGCACGGGCGTGCCGGTCAGCGGGCCGGTCATGAAAACAAGTGCGTTTCGCTCATCAAGCGGGTCAAGATCCGCCAGAGGACCTTCATCTATCAGCGCTGCAGCTATACCTACGCCGCCGATAAAGTTTTCTGCTAACTTTTCTGCAATAGGTATTGATTCAATCTTTCTCTGGCTGAGATCCACCTGCAAAATAGTGCCAGAGTATCCCTGATACTTCATAGGCAGTTCCTCAACAATTAATCTACGTTGATTGTTAAATATTTTCAATGATAATAAAAGAGAGGCTTGGTGGTCGGGAAATTTAAATAGTGCGCCAAAGGGGACTGCTGATTTCAAATTATGGACTAAAGAAGGATTAATCGTGCCGGTTCAGGATGGACAAAGAACGAAATAAAAAAACGGGGACTACGGGGTCCCCGATGCAACTCAATTTTTTTGAACTATCTATATTGTTCCATATCCTCCGCCACATCCTCAAGCCCCAGGCTGATGAGCCGCTCTCTGGTCGGTATGCCGGTTTCCTTGTCCCAGCCGCGGAAGGCATAATACTCGTCAAGCATTCGGTCAAGCATCTCGCGCGATATTACCATGCCCTTTGACGGACCGTCTTTAATCGGCTCTTCCATGAAGCGCGGCGGCAGCTTGTCGTCCTTTCTGCGGTAGCCCTCGCGCACTGCAAAGGCGCGAATCTGGTTCCAGATGCGCTCAGCAGTTTTCTTGCCGTCTTCAAGGCTCAAGTCCATGCCGGTAACAACATTTATGGCTTGAACGACTGTTTCGGTGACATCCAACGGGCCCCACACCGCTTCTGCGAGGTGGCACAAAATCATGGAATCAGTGAGAATATTCAAATGATTGATACGCGCCGTATATTCTGCCTTGCCTTCAATGGTCTCCCGCTTCACCAGCCCGGTGCGTTCGCCCGTCGGGCGACCGTCATGATGGCTGCCGCCGCGGGGACCGGTCGCATAACCAAGGGCAAATCCGGGCATACCGCGCGCCGAGTGTCCCGCGAAGGTGAGGCCCTTGTTGTGCATGGCAAAAAATTCGGAACCCTGGCCGATTTTTTCTGCGGCGCGCTTCACTCCCTCTGCAAGCAGGTCTCCGATGAACCCCTGCCGCAGCGCCATTTTTTCAATCATCGGCAGAATCAGATCCGCGCGGCCAAAACGCAGCTCCATGCCGTCCGTCTCCTTGGTGGTGATAAGTCCTTTTTCAAAACACTCCATGGCAAAGGCAATCGCCACGCCCGCCTCGATGGCATCCATGCCCATATCGTCGCAGAAACGTTCTGCCGCACACACTACCTCTATGTCATTATGGCCGCACATGGAGCCGAAAGAAAAAATGTCTTCATATTCCGGTCCCTCGTTAATAAAGCCGGCATACGCGCCCGCACCGACGACACAATACTTGCCTGAACCGACCGGACAGGCAAAACACGACTTATTGCGCTTGACGATCTTTTCCTTCATCACCTCGCCCGATAGCCCCTGTGCGTCTGGATACAGTTCTTCCTGCCAGTTTTTATATCCGAAAACCCCTAACGAATTATTGGCATTCACCAGTACCGGCGTCCCGTAGGTTGGCAACACCTGCGACGTAGAAGGCGTTGCCTTGAATTTTGCATAAATTTCTTTATAATATGCTTCGGCCCGCGCATAGTCGGGAATTTCAATGCTGCCATACCCGCGCACTGCGACCGCTTTAACATTTTTTGACCCCATGACCGCGCCCAGTCCACCGCGAGCAAGCGCGCGGCAACCGCAGAATATACCCGCAAAGCGCACCATATGTTCCGCGGCTGGTCCTATGGCGGCAATTTGTATTTCCCCGCTGCCCAGCTCCTCTAACAACAATTCCTGGGTCTCGTAGGATTTCTTTCCCCAGAGATGCCGCGCATCCCTCAATTCGGGCTGCCCGTCATCAATAAACAAATACACCGGCTGGGGAGATTTTCCCTCAAAAATGATGCCGTCATAGCCGGCGTATTTAAGCTCGGGGGCAAAATGCCCGCCGCAGGAACTGTGAAAGAACGAGTTTGTCTGGGGAGACTTTGAATAGGCGCCCATCCGCGAACCCGCTGGAACCATGGTGCCAGCTACCGGCCCGGCAAGCATAACCAGCTTGTTGTCCTCGGAGAACGGGTCAATCCCCGGTTTCAATTCCTGATATAGTATGCGGGCCGCCATGCCGGCGCCGCCGATGAAATTTTCAGCAAGCTCATTGCTGAGCGGTTCGTCATGAAAGGTGCCGCGCGAGAGATTGACTCTCAGTATCTTTCCAATATAACCTTTGTATGTAAACATGGTAATTACCTAAGATATAAAAACGTTTCTGCCTATGACTCGGTTTCCGCGTCGCCCGGCTTAGGGGGCATGACCTGAGACAGCCAGGAGTGCACCACCGCTTCATGATCAGGGATAGTTTTCTGGTCGGGCCGGGGATTATCCTCGTCATAGGTGATGGCGTTGACCGGACAAATCGCCACGCAGCGCGGGTTGCCGCCGCAGGTGTCGCACAATCGCGTGAAGACTGGCGCCGGCAGTTCCGGAATACCCACCATATGAACTTTGATCCGCGCCAGTTTTGGATTGTACACTTTTTCCCTGCCGAATACACAGGCCAGTTCGCACAGCCTGCAGGCTACACATTTTACCGGGTCAACTTTCAATGACTTTTTCATTGCTGTCTCTTCTAATAAAATCCTTCGGCAATCAGTTTTCAAACCGCATCAAACAGGGAGGGCTCTGAGTGCTGAATACTGGGTGCTCATCGCTTTACGTTTTATCCAGGGTATAGGGTATTATTTCGCCATCATCGTCAACCGCCACAATGGCATTGCAGGGACACCATTTAACGCAGTTGGGGTCAGCCGGCTCGCCGCAAAAATCGCACTTAAGCAGTATGCCCGTATCCGGCTCTTGAAACCACGACTTTTCCGGGCAGGGCGCCCTGCAGATGGAACACCCGTCGTACACTTTCTCATTAATTATTATCTCATGCTTGGACGTGCACGCGGCATTGTTAAACGGACCGGAAACCACCGGATAAATTGCATCGTCTTTAATCCAGGCTCTAATGCGTGATTTTTTGGGGTTTACCGAGTCCTTATCATAATGGTTGAGCGAACAGGCAAGCTCGCAGCGGCGGCAGCCGATGCACATCTCCAAGTCAATTCTGAGTTTCATGGCATATACCTCCTGGGGGCACCAGCGCCATACTCAACAGTGCTGTGCCCCACGGTGTAACCGCTACAGTTCGAGTTCCGCAAGAAGGTTCTGCGTAGGAACCCCCTTTGCATCCCATTTACGCAGGCTATAATACGATGACAAATCCTCATCCAGTCTGCACACCTGGCCCTTGGCAGGACCTTCAGGCATCGGCTCATCAACAAACCTGCCTGGCAGCCGGTCATCGCCTGCCTGCCATCCCGACTTCAGGTGATAACTGCGCTCAGCATTCCAGATGCGCTCACCGGCCTGCATGAGTTTATCCGGTCCGAAACCGGTGCCCAGAGTCGCAGCAGCCATAGCATCAATATCATCCACGCCAATACCCAACAAAATCAGCGGACAGAGCCCGAGCGATTCGCTGAATGCGGCCGTGTCCTGGAGCCGCTTGACAAAGGCTGAACGGCTTGCAGGCTTGCTCAAATCAAGGCCTTGTGTCAAATTGTAGGCTACCATGGCCAGCGACATGCTGGAGAAATATTCAGCGCCATTATTGGACGTCGCCCCATACAGCCCTAATGCATTAATGCCGCGCGGATCAGCAATAAAGGCCTCCATACTGCGGACGCCCATAAAACATTCCGGATGGCCGAAACGGGCTGCAAGCTGCGCTCCCCCATCCGCAAGCAACGCGCCGGTGGCTTTTGTCTGTGCTAGCTGCTGCAGTACATTGAGCATTGATTTGCCGTTGCCGAACGCAAGCTTTTGATCCAGGTCTTTTTCTGCGGCAAACCCTTTGTCCTTTAACTCCATTGCGGTTGCCAGTGCTGAGCCTGCCGCAAATGTGTCAAGGCCGAGTTTGAGCGCCAGACAAACCGCCTCAAGAATGTGTTCAATGTTTGAGACGCCGCAGGCGGAACCGAAAAACACCAGC
>Ga0073932_1005169_pt1 | contig 14466 bp, 8 predicted proteins | sample DewCreD2012metaG_FD_76967 | JGI IMG/M metagenome (GOLD analysis project Ga0073932, IMG submission 76967) | Hot spring sediment bacterial and archeal communities from British Columbia, Canada, to study Microbial Dark Matter (Phase II) - Dewar... ... | reverse complement strand
CCAAACGCCGCGCCCAGGCCGTGGGGCACTCCGGCCCGGGCAAATGGAATTCGCGGAGCACCTCGGCGATCTGCGCTTCGCGCGTCGCCGACAGAGGCCGATCAACCGCCTTGGGCGAACCGCCTTCGCCGGAACCGGCCGCCGCAGCCGCAGCGGATTGATCGGAGACGGACTCCGATGCCGACGCCGACACCACCCCCGAATCTGATTCCGCTGCCGAGTTCCTCGCCGTAGATTGCGCCGCCGACTCCACGTCGTCTTGGGCGGCCCCATCGACCGTCGCCTTCCTAGCCGACTCGAACAGGCCCTGGGTCGTCGCCGGATCGGCCACCAGATCTACCGCGCGGACCTTGAGAATCCGTTCGACGACCCATTGATCGCCGTCGCGGCGCAATTGCGCCTGAATGTTGTGCGAGAAGCCGACGTTTTGCGGGGCGTTTTCCGCGTCCCAAACAAGCTGCTCGGCCAGCGCGTGCTTGGGGTTGAAACGGAAATCGGCAAACAGGCCCTGCGACTCGCGGAAACGCACGTTTTCCAACGAGCCGATCCGATCGCGGTAGTCGCGCGGCCCGGTCGGGTCGCCGGAAGGGTGATTCACGTTCACCCGCGCGCCCTCGTAAAGCGGCACGGCTTCGATCAAGGCCTCGGGCTGGTAGCGTCGCCCGTTCCGCGAATGAAGCCCAAGGATCTTCACCTCGCGCAAGACGGCCGCCGCCCGGTCGATCCTTGCCGGGGCGTCCCAGCCGCGACAATACTCGCAGACACACTGCTCCCACGATCGCTGCATCGAAGCAACCCTCCAAAGAAATCGCCTGCGGCCGCGACGGAATCGCGCGTCGCGCCGGGCGGCCGCGCGGGCGGATCCGCGGTTCGAGCACGACAGCCCGCCGACGGCCTGAATTGACCTGCCGGGCGCGACTGTTGGGGTATTCGCACCATTCGCCCCGGCGAGGAACCGCAACGGCTCAATAGTGAACGCAAGTATAGTTATCCTTCCGCGAGCGTGCAACGCGATTCTTTGGCCACCAGAAAAATCCGGTCGCCGGCGCGGGCAATCGCCCCCGCCCGCAATGCAGCCGCGGCGTTTGCCGTTGCAACCGATGCTCCCAGCGGCCGAGAGCGGACGGTTCTGTCACCGGGAACGTCTCATGTTCGCATGAAAACGGGGCGTGAGACTCCCAGGGCGCCGACCCGGCGAGTGCCGCAAACCGGCAGCGGACGCGGGCCGAACGTCGTTTCGACAACGGCTCGATCCGGCCGTTTGCCCCCTCGGCCGGGCAGGCCATTCACCGGGCCGCAAGAGCGGTCCTCTGCTAACAACTTCCGAACAATCCCCCATGCTGCGGCATCTGTCGATGGCCAACAGTTAGGGAAAGAAAGATTGGGTGCGATGATTTCCGCAAAAATCGGCCGGAGCCATACCATTTGTTCCGGTGTTCAATTAGAGTAGAGATAGCGGTTGATTTGTTTTGTTGTCGGCGTTCTGTTCCTGCCCGGCGATCGCGTCTTTCGGTCGCGACAGGCCGCCCTGCGAAAGGAGTCAACCGCGAGGAACGAGAGGAAGAGATCACGGCGGGCCGCGGGTCGCGCAGTTATCGCCCGGCCGCACGAGTCGTTGTCCGACTCGCGGCGGGCGAATTCTCGGGTGGTGCGCGGCGGCGGTCCGGGGGCTGCGGTCCGGTTTGCGCCGATCGAGACATGCGCTGCGTGCAACCGCGGGCGCGGGGCCGTGCGCGGCTGATCGGCAAGGCCGGCCGCCGAACAGAGAAGCAGTGCGCGCGACGCCGGCCGACGCGCCTCGGATGAGCAACGATGAGCATGCTGATGGAACCGGCCTCGCCGCCTGAAGAGGTGGAGCGGCCTATGGTGTCTTCACACCCGGCGCATCCCTGGGTGAAGCGTTGGCTGACCGCCCTGACCGTGATGCTCGCGGGCAGTTGGGTGGTCGTCACCGTTGCGTTGCTGCGCGACGGGCATTCGGCCGGAGTTCAACCGCCCGTGCAAACAGCCGCCGACCCAGCCGCCGCACCGGTGGCGGCCCCGTCGGCCGACCCTTGGGGCGAGATCGTCGCCGTGCCGATCGAGTTGACTCCTCCGCTGGAGTTCGTCCCCGAACTGGCCCCGCCGGCCTCGGACGAGGTCGTTTGGTCGTTCAACGGGCTGAGCGTCACGGCGGCCGTTGAGCTGCTCAATTCCCTCGGGCTATCGGACGCGGTGCGCACGCAACTGGTCGAATGGATCGAAGTCGATCCCGAGGCCGGCGGAACCGCGATCCGCCCGCGGCGCAGTTTCGTGCTTTCGCTGTCGCCCGACGATCGGGCGAGGCTCTATGCCGCTCTGTCTGCATTCCCCGCGAACGAAGACATCGCCAACGCCTACCGCCATCGCGGCGACGACCTCGATTCGTGGCTGGCGCCCGCCGGCGTGTCGCGCGAAGTCCGCGACCTGGTCGCCCCGCTGGTTTATCGCGACGGACAGTACTTGCTCTTTTCCGACCTGCGGCTGATTCAGCGATCGCTGCCCTCGGGCTTGGAACGGATCAAGCTGATCAAAGCCTTGTCGCGCGAGCAAACGTACTTGCTCACCCTCCGCGTCGGGCCGCACAGCAATCTCGACGAATTGGTGGCCTACTGGGCACGCGGGGGGCGCGAACGCTACGTTCGTCCGTTGCTCGAGGCGGCCGTGCGCAGCGGGCGAACCTGCGAGGTGCCCGTCGTCCATCTGCTGCCCACCTTCGCCCGTCTGCGGCTCTACACCTATCCGTCGCCGCCCGAGAAATTGCCGGCGCTGAATCGCGACTGCCATTGGAGCGCCTTCAACTTTTTCAACGACGAGCCGAACGACCGCTTCGCCGACGGGGCGGAGGTCGTGCGCACGCTCAACAGCGAGTACTACCGCGTGTTCGGCAACCTGCAACTGGGCGATCTGGTGATGTACGTCGTCAACGAGCAGGCGATTCACACCTGCGTGTACATCGCCGACGGCTACGTGTTCACCAAGAATGGGAACACCTCATCGCGTCCGTTCATGTTCATGAAGCTCGACGACATGAAGGAGTACTACCCGACGACCAAGCCCGTCGAGGCCCGGTACTACCGCAAGAAAAACGTCTGATCGACGGATCATCCGCGATACGACCCGCCGGACGATCCGCGAAAGAGTCCGCGGAATGATCGCGGCCGAGTGCGGCGCGACGAACACCCTCGGCCGGCAACAATTCATTGATTAGCCGCGGCCGGCGGCTCGGGAGCGGAAGGGGCCGGATGCGGGGCCGTTGGGGCAGCAGCCATCTTTCCGGCCGCATCGCCCGAGGCGGGGTCGATCGCCCCGCCGCCGCTTGGCGCCGCAGGTGTCTTGCGCGATTGCCGCGCGATCAACCGTTCGAGCCACTTCGGCGGCTTAACGTCGCGGACGGTCGTCTCGGCCACGCGGTCTTCGAGATTCGGCCGCAGCACCACGGCGATCAGCAGCGGCAGATACCATCCCAAATACAAGCCGCCGTCGTAGGGATGAACGAACTGCGCTCCGGCGGCCAACGCGGCCGTGCAGCTCAACAGGGCCGCCAGGTTCTTTTGCGCGGGCCAAAGCCCCATGCTGATCGCCACGGCAACAAGCGCCACCATTGCCGGCAAGCGAAAAACCAAGTCGTGGTGTTCCCAAAAACCGCGGCACTGCTGCGGCGCCAGCACCCCGAAGCCAAACATCTGCCGCCAATGATGCAGCCATTGGGCCGGATGGTCGGCCGCGAGCGCCAGGATCAGGGCCATCGCTCCCAACGCGGCCAGCGCGCCGCCCAAGAACCGCAATAGCCCGCGCCGCGCGTAAAAAGCGCACCACAGCGGAAGCAGCAGAAGCGGATACCAGATCAATCCCGCGGCAACGGCCAGCAGCGCGCCCGCCGCCGCCGGCCGCCGATAGCAGACCACCGCCCACAGCAGAAGCAGGCCGGGCAGAAAGTGATCGAGGCAGGCTGTCGCCTCGGCCGTGTAGGGCATGAGCACGTACCAAGCGGCCGCCGCCACGCCGGTCTGCACGTTGTCGTAGTGACGCGCGCCGAGCACGATCAAGCCGGCGACGATCAACAACTGAACGGCCACGGCCGCCCCGCGGACGGCCGCCTCGCGCCACGCCTGCCGCCGCGGGTCTTCCGGCTGGTCGGCCGGCGCGTCGCTCAGCAATGCGGCTAGGGCCGTGCACGCAGCCGCCGAAGGTTCCGGTTCGAACCCCGGCCGCACCTTGCCCGTCAGCACGTTGGCCGACAAAAACACCAGCAGCGCCGCCAAGGTGAACGTCAGTCCGCCCGTCGAAAGATTCGGCGTGAGCAGCGGGCGACGAACCATCAATGTGTCGAGCACCAGCCGCACGCTGAAGAAGCCCGTCATCAAAAAGAGCCACCAAAAGCCCAGTTGCTCGCGGCCCGACGTCGGATCAGGCGCCACCAACGGGGCCAGGAGTCCGCGGCCCGCCGCCACCAGCAGCATTCCCGGAGCAATGGCCAACAGGGCCAACAGATCCAAGTTTCGCACGCTCAACACGCGGCTGAACTTGAAGAAGATGCCTACAATCATCAACGACGCGATATAAACCCACGTCGTCGGTTGTAGATCATAGCCGGCCAAGATCTCACCCATGCAACGCCGTCCCTGTACCGCGAACCGAGTATCTCTCGTTCTCTCGGCGAAAACACTAGCGACCAACGGGAGCGGGTACTCGCCCGGGTGCGGCAGCACCGCTTGGTCGGCTGCTTGCTTGGCGGCCCTGCCGCCCTGAGCATCACGATACACCCGCGCGGCGAAAGGCCGCAAGTACCGTCACGACTGCCGCTTGCCGCAAGCCTTCGTTCCGTCGCAAGCCGAACACAGCAAACCGCAGTCCACTGCATCGACCGAGCTGGGCGATCGGTCCGCCGTGTTCGGCGAGCCGAAGGCGGTCAGCCTGTCGGAGGCGCGAGCCGTTGTCGGGCTTCGTCGGCCCAAGGGCTGTCGGGCGCCAGGTCGAGGAACGCCCGCCAATGCCGCTCGGCCTCGGCCGCCTCGCCTCGTTTGTCGAGCAGTCGGGCAAGGAAGTAATGCCCGTCGGCAAAGTGCGGATGATAACGCAACGTGCCGCGAAATGCCGCTTCGGCCAAATCGTTCTGGCCCAGTTCGATCAGCACGCAGCCCAAACTGATCCGTGCCTCGACGAACTCCTCGTCCAGCTCCAAGGCCATGTAGTAGCGTTCGCGGGCTCCATTGAGGTCTCCCATGCGATAGAGCAGCTCGGCCGTTTGAAAACACAACTCGGCCGTCGGGCCGCCGGCGGCCATCGCCGCGCGATACATCTCGGCGGCTGCCGCCCATTGACCGTCGTCTTCCAATTCGGCGGCCAAATGGGCCAGGTGCCCGGCATGGGTTGGCAACGCAACCTTTCGCCCGGAAAGCAATTCGGCCGCGGTGCGGGCCATCGCCGCTGCCGGCGGGTCGCTCGACTCCTTTCGCCCAGATTCCTCGCGCGCTTCGGCTCCCGGTCGAAGCACTTCCGTCGCCGGTTCGCTTGCGCCGGCACGGGCCGATCCGCCCGCACCGCCCGCCGCACACGCGATATCTGCGGCAGCGGCCGCCCGTTCCGCCCCGGCGCCGGGGCATTGCTCGGCCTCTGAAGCGAACAACCACCGAGTGCGGCTCGACGAACCGGTTGCAGCGGCATCGGTCGCGGCAAAGCTCGCTTCGGAAAAGGCGGCTTTGCCGGAATCCAAAACGTCGGAACTCATTCCCGCCGCAGCGGCCGCCGGCGTTTCGGCCCGAGTTTTCGAGCGCGTCTTCGGCACCAGCAGCAGATCGACCTGCGGAGAGAATGAGAATCCGAAGAGCCGTTGGCCGTCGGCCTGCGCCGGGCCGGTCGGCCCGTGATAGACGATCCGTCCGGCCGCAACCGACCAATTCGGCCCGTGCAGCGGATCGCCCGCCTCGGGAAAGCGCCGCCGAAGCGACTCGATCTGTGTTTTGATCGCGTGGGGCGAAGTGCCCTGCGCGCACAGCAGGGCCAACCGCTGGGCGGCCTGGGCGGCATCGCGATCGAAGTAGTACACATGCCGCACTTGGCGCACCGGCCGCAGCCAGCCGCGACGGGCCCAGCGGCGAATGGTCCAAGCCTCGGCGCCGACCATTCGCGCCAGCATGGCCGGCGTGTAGAGCCGCAGCACATCCGCTGCATCGCACTCTCCGGCCGCACGGCGCCGCGCCTCGGCCTCGTCCACAACGTCGATCCGCCCGGCCCGAAGCGCCGCGGCCGCCCGCGGGTCCAACTGTTCTGCCAGCCGCTCGCGGTCGGCCTGAATCGCACTGCCGGCCAACACGATCAACTCGGTCCGGCTGTTGGGGCGCCGTTGCACCACGGCTCCCTGCCCGCGAAACAGTTCGATCAACGACCTGCGCGCGCCTTCCGCAGGCTTGCCGATAATGGCCACGCGCCGGCCGAACCAGTAGCGGCGGCCGCTCTCAGATTGTCCCGCATTGTCGTTGCTTGCCGTAGGAGTCATCGGGACCGCAGGAGTCGTCAGGCGATTCGCACTCGGAGAGGCCTTGTCGAACGATTCGTTTTGTCGTTCCCGATGTTGTGCCGACATTCCGTGTGCTGTCGCAAGATGTGGAATAAAGACGCACCTGTTCGACAAGGCCGCCGGAAAAAACGCGCCGCGCATCAGCCCGCGCGCGGTCGCCGTCACAGTATCTTCGATCTTCGCGCCGCGCGCGGAACGGTACTCCGCAGTATAGGCCGTCTTCGCCGCTTCGCACAGCCCGACCATCGCTGCCGCGGTGGACTGCGCCGCCCCGCCCCGACTCGCCACCTCGCGCGGCCGCCGCAATCCCGCCGTCGTCCCAAGCGACGCGCCGCCCTTCGGGGCGCCAACCGTTCGGCGGGTTGCCGAAATCAGCCGCAGTGTCGGCCCACGGGCGTTGACGCCCGCCGGGTCATCGCGTTCAATGAACATTCCGGTGCCGGTTCCCGTTCCGACCAAACGCCGAGGCGGCCGAAAGCCGCAGCCGCTTCCGCGGGGCGAGGCGCCGCGCCGAATAGTTCCTGCTCGAACATCGTTCCTCGGGATCAGTCCGCATTGCCGAGAACGCGCGAGCGAATCGGCCGGCTGCGGCCTGGCGACGCGCGAACCCTTTTCCGTTTTCCGCAGTCCTATTTCGGTTTTGATCTGTCATGGCTTCCGACTCGCCGAACCCATCGTCTGCTTCGACACCCCCGGTCTTGGCCGTTGCGGCCGCGCCCAGCTATCCCGCCCCGGCCAGGCGTTCGCCGTGGGTTGTGCTGCTGCTGGTCTTCCTAATCCTTTTCTTGGGCGGCTCGCTGTTGGTGAATCTGGTTTTGCTGGCGGCCTTGGGAGTTGCCGGCGCCGGCGGAGAAACCCGCGTGCGAGAGAGATATTATTCGCACCAGCCGCAGGGGGCCGCGGAGGTGGCCATTATCGACATTTCGGGAGTGATCATCGACGCCGAACCGACCTTCAAAGGGTTGATCGATCATGCCCGCGGAAAAGCCGGCGACGGAAAGCTCAAGGCCGTCGTCTTGCGCATCAATTCGCCGGGCGGAAGCGTGTCGGGCAGCGACTACATTTTTCATCAGCTCAAGAAGTTCCGCGAAGAAACCGGCGTGCCGCTTGTGGTGAGCATGGGCGCCGTGGCGGCCAGCGGGGGCTATTATTCGGCGATGGCCGTCGGCGACGCGCCGGAATCGATCTTCGCCGAACCCTCGACGTTCACCGGCTCGATCGGGGTGGTGATTCCGCACTATAACATCGCCGGCCTGCTCGACAAGCTGGGGATCGAGGCCGATTCGATCGCCTCGCACCCGCTGAAGACGATGGGCAGCATGTCGCGCCCGATGACCGATGAAGAACGAGCACTATTCAAGGCGCTGATCGACGAAGGGCTGGACCAGTTCAAAGAAGTGATCCGCTTCGGTCGGCCGCGATTCCGCGACGACCCGGCGGCGCTCGACCGCTTGGCCACCGGCCAGGTGTTCAGCGCCAGGCAGGCGCTGAAGGCCGGATTGATCGACCGAATCGGCTTCCTCGACGACGCCGTGGCCCGAGCGATCGAACTCGCCCGACTTGACCGCAACGACGTCCGCGTCGTCCGCTATGCGCCCGAGACGAACTTGTGGGAGCTTCTCGGCGCTCAATCGCGGCAGACGAAGGCGGCCGATCCGCGGGCATGGCTCGACGCCCTCACGCCGCAGCCGTACTACCTTTGGACCGCCATGCCGCTGCCGCACTAGACGGCTCGCGCACTGAAATGATCGCTTTTCTCCGGCAAGAAAAGACGGCATCTCATGCCGTGCGAGGTATAGACGCGGCTGCTGGCCCACTGTTGTGCGACGGGCGGTTGCGCGACAAGCCGCTGCGGAACGGGCGGCTTCGCGACGAGCGGCATCCGCGCGCAACGGCGGCACAACGTGCGGAACGCGGCTGTCGCGAAGGACCTGCGGCCGCGGTGCAGCGAACGGCCCGGTTGCCGAATGATCCACGGTCCATCACGGCGGGTTACTGCGGCAGCAGCTTCGGCGGCTGGCCCGACTCGAACTGCTTGATCAGCTCCAACATCTTCTCTTTGGTGCTGAAGTCGGGGTAGGCCGGCTCGGCGACCATGCCCCGCGCGGCCAGCACCCGCGCCGACGCCCGGCGCGATTGGCCGGCCAGCTCGACGGCCCCGGTGAGCACGCGCATGCACTCCAACGGCGAGTGGAAGCCCATCCCATTGCTTGCCGCCACGTAGTCCCAACGCATCTGCGCGCGGCGGACGGCTTTGCGGGCGTCGGCCAGCTGGCCGTCGTCGGCGCCGGCTTCGGCCGCGGCGGCGATGTCGAGATGGGCGCGGGCAATCGTTTCTTCCGCCGCGGTCAGTCCTTCGCGGACCTTCGATTGGATCGACTCGACGCGCGCGATGATCTCTTTTTCGCTCCAACGGTGGCAAACGGCGCACGAGTTGGCCACGTCGAGCAACGGGCTGCGGATATGGTGATTGGTGTATTTCACCCCGCCCTCGGTGCGGTACGGCATGTGGCAGTCGGCGCAGGCCACTTGGCGATAGGCATGAATGCCGGTGGTGTAAACCTCGTAGTCGGGATGCTGCATCTTGAGCATTTTCGTCTTGCTGACCGCGTGCGTCCAATCGGCGAATTCGATTTCGTCGTAGTAGCGCTCCATGTCTTCGACCGCCAGGCCGTGCTTCCAGGGGAAGGTCAGGTACTTGCCGTCGCCCTTGAAGTAGTACTCCACGTGGCATTGGGCGCAAACCAGACTTCGCATTTCTTGGTGCGAAATCGTCGCCAGATCGCGGCCCATCGCTTCCAGCGCCTCGCGCAGCGCCGGCCGCGTGATCTGCAATTCCATGGTGTTCGGTTTGTGGCAGTCGGCGCAGGCGATCGGGTGTTTGGTTTCCGCCTTCACCTCGTCGAACTTCTTCGCGTAGAACTCGGCAATGCCCCACCGCTGCATGAGTTTGGGCACGTCGGCGCTTTTGCAGGCCATGCACGTGCCCGGGCTTTGGGCCGAAATGCGCTTCGTGTGCGTTACGTCATCAACGGCGAAGATGTGGCCGCGGGCCTGGCGAAAGTCTTTCGAAAACGGGTTACCCGCAAACAACACGCCGATGACGGGATGTTCCGCCAGGTAGTCGCGCGGATACGAGCCGCCGAACTTCGTCCGCGTCGCATCGTCTTTCTGCATCCGGTAGGTTTCGTACTGCCGCGGATAATTCAGGCCCCAGCGAGCCGGGTCGGTTTCATCGTCGGCCACGGGGATCGGCGGGCGCTGAATCCGCGCCTCTTCGCGCCGCTGCAACACGTTGGCGGCCAACAGTCCCAAAAGGAACGTGGCGATCAATCCCGCGGCGAACAACGCCCATCCGCGCCAGGCCGGCGCGCCGTTGACGGCAGTCTTTTCACTCATCATCTTGCGCCTTGATTGATGAATCGAGACTCACATACAATCCCCGAACGATCAACCCCCATCCGATCGCGGCGGCAGTCCTCGTTGCAAGCGGCTAACGGCGCCCGTTCTCGGCAGGGCGATCGTCGGGCGCGGGCGGCCGGCCGCCGACGCGCATCGATCCCCACGGGTCGTTCCAGGCCGGCAGCGACGGGCGAAAGACCGCCGGACCGGCCGACTGGCTGCGGACCGTGCCGTGCGGCACATCGCGGTGGCAATCCCAGCAGCGGCGCTCTTCGGCGGCTGCGGCAAGCGAGGTTTCATGCACCACGGTCGCGTGGCAGCGGCGGCAGTTCTCCTCTACCACCGGAACGGCCGCTTTGGAAAGCCGAATGACCTCAGGCTCCCAACGCATGGTGAACACCGTCGCATGCCAAAGCCCGTCGCGGGCCTTGAACGCATAGTGCGAAAACACGTCGGTATGCGGCACGTGGCAGTCGTTGCAGGCGGCCACCCGCGCATGGCTGCTGTGGCGCCACGTAACATAGTGCGTGTTCATCACGTGGCAGTTGACGCACGTTTCGGGGGAGTCGCTCAGGTAGGAAGCCGCCCGGGAAATATAGGCGGTGAACAGCCCCGCCCCCGCCGCCATGCCCAACACCAAGAAGCAGGGCATGCGCCACCGAGCCGAAACGATCCGCAACAGGAAGAGTTCTTGCAGCCACGAAAGCATCGTTCGGCTCTCCCGTCCCAAGCCCGCCCAGCCGTTTCGAGTGATCAATCGCCGATCGATCGTCGCCTTTCGCCTGCCAGCCGAGTCAGCGAAATCAATATCCCGTTAATCGGAAAATTGTCAATTGCGACGGATTTATTTCTCGCAGAGATTCCCGCTTCGCGTTGGCTGCGGCGCCTTAAGGTCCAATGGACAAGCGAGTTGGGAAGAGAAAAATTAATGATTCGCGTCGCAGGACGCGGCGAAAATAATCCCCGGCTGCGAACGGACCCTATGGGCAGTCGATCGGTGTGTGCTTTCACCCGCCAATGGCCGTTTTTCCCGGGTGCGCAATGCCTGTTGCCGTCGCAACGGCTTAAGAGGCCGGCGGGGCGTGCCCGCTTTCGAGCAAGCGGCAGCGGCAGGCTGCCGGCCGTGCAATCGTAAGAACGACGGGCGACAAGAGACGAACGACAACCGCCGCCGGCGCACGATGGGTTTTGCCGAGACGTATTGCGTTGCGACTAATCGAACCGGCAGCGATGCGAGCGAGCCGGTTGTATGCCGTTGGGGCGAGCGCCGCGGGGCGCGCGGCGTCACCGCTTGTTTGCGGCTGGTCGCCGACCTATCTGCGGCTTGTCGCTGGTTTGTCCGCGACTGTCACCATTTCAGCCCGAAGGCGGCTCCGCCACTGCCGCGGCCCAGGCCGCCACGGAGCGGTTTTTGCGGGCCGCTGCTGCGCGGCTTGGCAGGAGCGGCCGCTGGCTCCGGTTCGGCGGCCGGCGCGTCTTCTTCGCTTTCGGCCGCTTTCGGCTTTGGCGGCGGAAGCAGGGCCTTCATCGAAAGGCTGATCCGCTGCGCCTCGGCATCGCAGGAGAGCACCAGCACTTCCACCTCTTGGCCTTCGCTTACCACGTCGGTCGTCCGCCACACCCGCTTGTGCGAAAGCTCGGAGATGTGAACCAATCCCTCCACCCCCGGCTCCAGCGCCACGAACGCGCCGAACTCCATCGTTTTCGAAACCCGGCCGCGAACGACGGTGTTCGGCGGGTACTTCTCGGCGGCCTTCGACCACGGGCTTTGCTGCAACTCGCGATAGCCGAGGCTGATCTTGCCGGTTACGGGATCCACCTTTTCGATGCGCACTTCGACGCGCTGCCCCTCGCTAAGGATTTCGCTGGGGTGACTGACGCGGAACCAAGCCAGTTGACTGATGTGGATCAGACCATCGACCCCCGGCCCCAGTTCGACGAAGGCGCCGAAGTCCATCAACTTGCGGACCACGCCCTCGCGGATGTCGCCCGGCCGAAGCGATTCGAGCAGCTTCTGCTTCGCGTCTTGCCGCTCGCGTTCGAGCACGGCCCGGCGGCTGAGCACCAGCTTGCGCCGTTCGGCGTTGGCCTCCATCACCAAACAGGGCCACGACTGTCCGACGAACTGCGCCAAATCTTCCACGCGATAAAGCGCGATGTGGCTGACCGGAATGAAGCCGCGGATGTGGTTCACCTCGCACTCCAGCCCGCCGGTGTTGTGGCCGGTGATCCGCGCCTCGACCACGGCGCCGGGCTGGAGGTCGCTCCAGTTTTCCACCGAAACAGCCGAGCCGGGGATCACCAACTCGTACAAGCCTTCTTCCGCTTGGAATCGCTGCACCTGAACGTCGATGAACGCCCCCACCTCGGGCGCGGCGGCGAATTGGGCCAGCGGCACGACGCCCTGCTCGCGGCTGCCCAAATCAACGAACACCTGATCGCGACGAACGGCAATCACCCGCCCGCGCACGCGAGAATCAGGCTCCAGCGCCGCCTCCGGCGCCGTGGCGGCCCGGCCCATCAGCAGATCGTCGAGCGGGGCATCGGCCAACGCTTGGGCGAATTCGTCTTCCAACTCGGGCAGCAGCGCCCGGCGGCGATTGAGCAAGTCGGCGTCGTCGCTCCGAGACATCCGCGACGAACGAGAAATTTCAGGCGAGGCAGTTAAGCCCGGCGGTTCGATGGTCGCCGACGGCGGAGCGGTCGCGGCCGGCAAGTCGGCCGAGGACGGCACAACGCCGCTGGCGACCGACGAAGATCCTGCCGACGGCGCCAATGGCGACACCGAAGCCGACGCGCCAGCCGCTCGCTCGGCCTCGCCGAGAACGCCGGGCATTGGCCCATCGGCCGGGGCCGTCATTGCGGCTGGTGATGCTGCGACTGCCGCCGGGGTGTCGGCGATACCGGCCGAGGGCGACTGCCCCAATGGGTGCGGCTGTTCCGATCGCGGTGCCGCGCTGCCCGGGCGCGCGTCGAGCGGACGATTGCCGAGACTGCCTTGCCGTCCGCCATGCCGTCCACCCGATGGCCGATCGCTGCGCGATTGGTTGCCGCTGCGGGAACGGTCGCCGCCCGGTCCGGGCCGCTGTCCGTGCGAACCCCGTCGATGTCGCGGCGGACGGTTGCCCGGCCGATTGCCGGCGGCCGGCGCCTCGCCCGAAGCCGCGGCCGCACCGGCAACCGCGCCCTGGCCGCCTTCGGCCGTGCCCGGCGGTTCGACGGGAATCCAGTCGCGACGGCGCGGACGGTAGGCCGACGGATCGCGCTGCGAACCGATCAAGATGCGGCGTTTGCCCGTCGCTTCCTCGCCCGACTCGTTGCCCGACAGGCCCTCGGACGGTTGCCGAGCTTCAACAGCGGAGCTGCCCCCGGCATCGGCCGCCGACGGCTGGTTGCCGGCTGGCGAAGCGGGCAGGTCGGTCGGAGCACCCTCGGCAGAGGCGGGTGCGGCCAGTTCAGTCGCCTCGGCCGGGTTGGCGGCCGGCACGGCGACCGACTGGGCTTCGGTCGAATTGGCCGTTTGGCCCGATGGATCGGGCGGATCGGCGGCCGGCTTCGAGGCAGGTTCGGTGGGATCTGCGGGCAGTCGTTCGGAAGGCGGTACGGAACTCACGGTCGCGCTGCAAGAAAAAGGGAATCGTTTCGAAACAAACAGACGAATCTTTATTCTAAATGAAAGCTGGGGAAACGCAACGCACGGACGCGGTTGATCGGCTGCGGGATTCCTTGAGTTTTCGGCCGAATCGCGCCGCCGCAATTGTCGCGGCCCGCCCGGAACGGTTCACCTCGACGGGCAAACGTTGCACGAAACGACCCGGCGCGAGGCTTGCCTTCCCGTCGGCCTCGCCGAAAACGCGGCAGGTCCGACGTTCGTCTTCGCGGCGGAACTCGGTGGACGAAAAGGCTTTGATGAAGCAGAATGGATGAGGAGCCATTCGATGGCGCGGCGTGCGGGCGCCGTTTGCGGGAAGGGCACCGCCGAAAGCCGCCACGACGGCAGATCGAGTTGGGCGGGCCGTGCGGCGCTGTTGGCCGCCCGAGACCCTCGCGACCGTGTCGCGACAGCACCGCAAAACATGCCGTAGTGCGGGGCCGCCGGGGCAGTTGCCCGAAACATCGAACAGCAGAGACAGGCGATGGCGTACCAGTTCATGTGCCCTCAAGGGCATCTGTTACAGGCCGAGGAATCACAGGCGGGGCAAATGTGCGCTTGCCCGTTGTGCGGCGTGCAGTTGATCATCCCCGCTCCGGTGGTTTCGGCGCCGCCCGAGCCGGCCGCGCCGCCCAGCCGGGTCGAGGCGGCCTGGTCGCAGACGCCGGCCGCGCCGCCCGGGGCCGCGCAAGGCCCGAACTTGGGCGAGGCGTTTCCGGCCTTCGGCCCGGCCGCGGCAACGGGCGGTGCGGCATCGGCGAACCAAGAGGCCGAACAAGCCCCGGTGTTTGTTCCGACCGACATGCGCGAACCGGTCGCCTTGGCCCATCTGGTTTGTCCGTCGGGGCATGTGCTGGAAACCCCGCGCGAAATG
>Ga0073932_1005160_pt1 | contig 14490 bp, 10 predicted proteins | sample DewCreD2012metaG_FD_76967 | JGI IMG/M metagenome (GOLD analysis project Ga0073932, IMG submission 76967) | Hot spring sediment bacterial and archeal communities from British Columbia, Canada, to study Microbial Dark Matter (Phase II) - Dewar... ... | reverse complement strand
CGCCGCCGGTCATGTGGTCGCACCGCTCGATGTTGTCGAACACGAACGGCAGCTCGAGGCAGTGGAACGAGCGCGGGCGTCCGTCGAGCACGGGCGTTTTCCAGCAGAACCAGTAGTTCCACGCGGGGGCGGCATTCAGCGCCGCCTTGCGCGTCACCTGATCGATGGCCGCCTGCCGCACCGGCGCGGTGGCGATCAGCGAGAACAGGTCGAGCGGCTTCGCCTTCGGGTTCGCCTTGCGGAACGCGGCGATGATCTCCGGGGCGCGGTCTTTGAAGATCTCCGAGACGCGCTTTTCGAGGTCCGCTTCGGTCATGTGCTCCATGGCCGGGTTGCCCATGGCCGAAACAAATTCGTTCATGACTGTTCCGGCGATGATGGGCACATGGGCCGAGACCTCCGGCGCGTCCGGGTCGAAGGGATGGCGCGGCAGGTCTTTGCCGTCGACGACCGGCGCCCAGCCGAGCGTGCGCCCCATGTCGCTCAGGCGGATGATGCCGGGGCGCGGCGCGATTTTGTTGCGCGCCGCCACGCCGGCCATCACCAGCGTCTGCGCGGGCAGCTCGTGGAGCCTGCCGAGATCATTGCGCGAAAGACCCAGTTCGGCGAGGGTGGCGGCGGCGAGTTGCGCCGCCAGATCGGGCGTGGAAAGGCGCAGCGCCGAGCCGCTCTGCACGATGGCCTTGTGGAAGAGCCCCTTCGCCGCCGGCATGGCGAGCAGCGCGTTCACCTTGCCGCCTCCGCCGGACTGTCCGAAGATGGTGACGTTCGACGGGTCGCCGCCGAAGGCTGCGATGTTGTCGCGGACCCATTCGAGAGCGAGGATCAGGTCGAGGATGCCTGCGTTGCCCGAGGATGCGTAGCGCGGGTCGTACTCGGCCAGATAGAGGTGGCCCAGCGTGTTCAGGCGGTGATTCACGCTTACCACGACGACGTCGCCGCGCCGGGCGAGGTTCTCGCCGTGATAGGACGGCAGCTCGTGTCCCGAGCCTGCCTGGAAGCCGCCCCCGTGCAGCCACACCATCACCGGGCGCTTCACCGTGCGCGACGCGCTGGGACCGGGCGTCCAGACGTTGAGCCGCAGGCAGTCCTCGCCGGGCTGGCCGTCGTCCCACTGGAACAGCCACGCCACTTCGTCGTTGGCCCAGCCATCGCGCGGCTGCTGCGGGCACACGGGGCCGTAGTGCATGCAGGAACGCACGCCCGCCCAGGGTTCGGGCTTCCGCGGAGGAAGGAAGCGGTTGGCGCCGCCCGTGGGCGCGCCATACGGGATGCCCTTGAACGTGAAAATGCCGCGGCGGATGTAGCCGCGCACGCGCCCCGCCGTGGTTTCAACGACGGCGAGCCGATCCGAGGCGAGGACGGGATCGGCGGCGGCCGCTTTCCGGACAGGCACGCTGGCCGAGGGGCTCTGCTCGGGCTTCTGCTGCGCCAGGGCAGGCGCGGCTGCAGCGGCTGCCGTGGCAGCGAGCAACGTGCGGCGGGGCAGGGAATTCGTGTCGGACATGGAACCTCCGTGGCTGAGTCTGTTCTGTTTCGCGCGGCCGCGCCGGCGTCCGGTCAGCGGCCGGCCGGAACGTGCGGCCATCGGGCGGCCGGCGCGCGCAGATTGCGGAGCCGGTCATCCGGTTTTCGCGCTATCGAGCATTTCGACGCGGCCGGGGAGCGGGGAGGTTACTCCGCTTCGAATGAATGCAACCGCATCCGGGGGCGGCTGTTTCTAGAGCAGACGGATGATTTCGTCGAGCGGCACCGCGCGGACACGGCTGATCTCCGTGTGGATCGTGTGCAGTGTTCAGGTCCTCAGCGTGTTGTGCAGGGGAACTGTGATTCAGCGGGGCGGCGGCCACCTTGCGTGGCGCTTTCATGCCGCTTCCGTGGGGATCAGTTCATCCTTGACGTAGTGGAGCTGAATCAGACGCGGGCGTTCCTGGCTGTCTTCGAAGTACAGGGCTGTGGCTTCGCGCACGTTGGCTTTGAGTTCATCCCAGGCGTCCGCCTGCGTGAAAATGGCATGGCCCAGGGCTCTGGCCCAATAGCCGCCGTCTTCGGCGTCGCGCACTTCGAAGATGATCTCCATGGCTCTGCCGCTATTTTCGCCCGAAATCCCGCCAGGCGGCAGAAGATTTGTGCCGGGGCGCTCCACCGAAAATCGCCCTTCAGGCGGGGCCCGTGAGGGGACCGCTCACTTCCGGGCGCTTCGCTCCCTTCGTTCGCGGCACTGAATCCGCTGCCGGGCGCCTCGATTTTCAACCCTGTTGATAGCCCGTAGGGTCATCAGCCCTCCCCCGGATGCGCCGGGGAACCCCCTTTCGCCCTCCATCCCAAGCCTGCCTCAGACCCCCGCAATCGCGCGCCCGGCTCGCCAATAGATCCATAAAAACAATTCATAGCAATCCCCTCTTGCATTTCTCCGGCTTGTACGCTAATCTTGGGAGCGTGATGCCGTTTGGCGCGACAGTCTGTGACCCTCAGCTCCTGTCGCCCAAGGGTGTCTCCATTCTCGTCATTGTAGGGATCATTCGGATTGGAGTCGCTGTACCGGCGCCCGCCTGAGTGACCCTACACCAAGGACAAATTCCGAGGGCCACCAGGCGGGCAGATCCCCGCAGGTGGCCCTTTCGGTTTTTGCCCGCCTGACGGAATGATCCCTGTCCCGCAGCGAGCGGTGGCTTGAGAGAAACAAGGAGAGGACAAGAGTCGATATGGCCCAAACGATGAGCGGTGCGCGGATTCTGATGGAATGCCTGCAGCGCGAGGGCGTGGAAGTAATCTTCGGCTACCCGGGCGGCGTGACCCTGCCGCTGTATGATGCGATGTACGAAGGCCAGATCCGCCACATTCTGGTGCGGCACGAGGAGAACGCCTGCTTCATGGCCTCGGGCTACGCCCGGTCCACCGGCAAGGTCGGCGTCGCCTGCGCCACTTCCGGACCCGGCGCCACGAACCTGACCACCGGGCTGGTGGACTGCATGATGGACTCGATCCCCGTCGTGGCGCTGACCGGGCAGGTCTCGTCGAAGCTGATCGGCTCGGACGCCTTCCAGGAGGCTGACACGTTCGGCATCACGCGCTCGGCCACCAAGCACAACTACCTGGTGAAAGACATCCGCGAACTCGCCTCGGTGATCCACGAGGCGTTCTACATCGCCTCCACCGGCCGGCCCGGACCCGTGCTCGTCGACATCACCAAGGATGTTCTGCAGGGCCAGGCGCACTACACGCCCGTTCACGCTATTCACCTGCCGGGCTACAAGCTGGTGACGGAAGGCCACGCCGGCCAGATCCGCCGCGCCGCGCAGATGATGTGGGAAGCCTCGCGGCCGTACGTGTACGCGGGCGGCGGCATCATTGCCAGCGGCGCTCACGAGGAGCTCCGCGAGCTGGTCGAGACGCTCGACGCGCCGGCCGTGCTGACGCTGATGGGCCTGGGCGCGCTGCCTGGCGATCATCCCAATTTCATTTCGATGCCCGGCATGCACGGCTCCTACGCCGCCAACATGGGCATGTACGAGTGCGACCTGCTGATCGCCCTCGGCGTCCGCTTTGATGACCGCGTCACCGGACGCCTCGCCTCGTTCGCCCCGCACGCCAAGGTGATCCACGTCGACATCGACCCGGCCGAGATCGGCAAGAACCGCGCCGCGGACCTGCCGATCGTTGGGGACGCGAAGAAGGTTCTTGGCCGCCTGGTGAAGGCGCTGAAGGAGAGCGCTCCGGAAATGCGCGGCCTGCGGGAAAAAGAGCGCCGCGAGTGGTGGGAGCAGATCCGCGCCTGGAAGGAAGAGCATCCGCTGAAGCCCGTCTTCAGCGTGGACGAGATCAAGCCGCAGCACCTGATGGTGGAGCTGGACCGCCTCTGCAACGGCAACGCCATCGTCAGCGTCGACGTGGGCCAGCATCAGATGTGGGCGGCGCAGTTCATCCGGTTCAACAAGCCGCGCACGTGGCTCAGCTCGTCGGGACTCGGCTCGATGGGCTTCGGCCTGCCCGCCGCCATCGGGGCGCAGGTGGCGCATCCGGAGGCGCTCGTCGTGGCGCTGGTGGGCGACGGAGGGTTCCAGATGTCGATCCCCGAGATCTCCACGATCGCCAACCAGGGCTTGCCGGTGAAGACCATCATCATGAACAACGGCTACCTGGGCATGGTGCGGCAGTGGCAGGATCTTTTCTATCAGAACCGCCTCAGCGCCGTGCAGATCGACGCTTTCCCGAACATCGAGAAGCTCGCCGACGCGTACGGCATCAAGGGCCGCATCGTCGAGAAGCCGTCCGAGCTGCGCTCCGCGCTCGAAGACGCCTTCCGCCATCCCGGTCCCGTGCTGGTCGACGTGCGCGTGTCGCCGTTCGAGAACGTCTACCCGATGGTGCCCGCCGGCGCGGCGATCAACGAAATGGTGCTCGCTCCGCCCAAGCCCGTCGAGGTGCCCGCCTGAGGAACCGCGCCGAGGAGAACGACCCATGCTGATGACCATCTCCCTGCTCATGGAAAACAAGCCGGGCGCGCTGATGCGCGTCACCGGGCTGCTGTCGCAGCGCGGCTACAACATCGAGTCGCTCACCGTCGGGCGCACGCTCGATCCGACGCTGTCCCGCATGACCATCTGCGTCGACGTCGAGCCGCGGCTGCGCCCGCTGCTGATCAAGCAGATGAACCGCCTCGTCAACGTCCTGCAGGCGCACGACCTCACCGAAGCCCCCGCCGTCATCCGCGAAATGGTCCTGCTGCGCATCCGCGTCAGCCTGGAAAACCGCACGGCGATCCTGAAAGAGGCCGAGATCTTCGGCGCGCGCGTCGTCGACAGCTCGGTGGACGGTTTCGCTCTGGAAGCCAGCGGCGATCCGGAAAAGCTCGAAGAGTTCGTCGCCGTCATGCAGACCTACGGCGACATTGAAGTCACGCGCTCCGGGCTTGTGGCCGTCTCGCTCGAGCCGCGCAAGCTCAAGCTCGCGCCCCCGATTCCGAAGGGGCACTCTGAATCCGAACCCGCTCATACCCGATAGAAGGAAGGAAGTCTCACTCACAATGGCCAAGCGTTATTACGAACAGGACGGCTCGCTCGAGCCTTTGCAGGGCAAGACCGCAGCCATCATCGGCTACGGCTCGCAGGGCCACGCCCATGCGCTCAACCTGCGCGACTCCGGCGTCAGCGTCGTCGTCGGCCTGCCCGCCAGCTCGCGCTCCCGCGCCAAGGCTGAAAATGCCGGGCTCACCGTGGTGACTCCGGCCGAGGCCGCCGCGCGCGCCGACTTCATCATGATTCTCGTGCCGGATCATATCCAGGCCGATCTGTACAAGTCCGATATCGCCCCGTCGATGAAGCCCGGCAAGACGCTGATGTTCGCCCACGGCTTCAACATCCACTTCGGCTTCATTCAGCCTCCTGCGGGTGTGGACGTTTCGATGGTGGCGCCCAAGGCGCCGGGCCACCGCGTGCGCGAAGTGTTTCTTGAAGGCCAGGGCGTGCCGGCGCTCGTCGCTGTCGCGCAGGACGCCTCGGGCAACGCGTTGCGCAATGCGCTCGCTTACGCGCTCGCGCTCGGTTCGCTCAAGGCCGGGGTCATCGAAACCACGTTCCGCGAAGAGACCGAGTCCGACCTGTTCGGCGAGCAGACCGTGCTCTGCGGCGGCGTCAGCGAACTGATCAAGGCGGGTTTCGAAACGCTCGTCGAGGCCGGCTATGCGCCCGAAATCGCGTATTTCGAGTGCCTGCACGAACTGAAGCTCATCGTCGACCTCATCTACGAGGGCGGCCTCAGCTACATGCGCTACTCGGTTTCCGACACTGCGGAATACGGCGACTACACGCGCGGTCCGCGTATCATCGACAGCCGCACGCGCGAGGAGATGCGGAAGATCCTTGCCGAAATCCAGTCCGGCGCGTTCGCGAAAGAGTGGATGGACGAGAACCGCAGCGGGCGGCAGAAGTTTCTGGCGATGCGCGAGGCAGCGCAGAAGCACCAGATTGAAGTTGTCGGCGCCGAGCTGCGCCAGATGATGACCTTCCTCAAGAAGAAGAAGGTAGAGCAGTAGAAATCCCGCCGCGCGCCGCGCCCCGCCTGAGGGGCGCGGCTGCGGCGGTTCGACAGGGAGCAGGAGCAGAAGATGCGGATCTGGACATTCGACACGACGCTGCGCGACGGCACGCAGGGCGAGGCCGTCTCTTTTTCGGTGGAGGACAAGGTGCTCATTGCGCAGAAGCTCGACGACCTTGGCATCGACTACATCGAGGGCGGCTGGCCGATGTCCAACCCGAAGGACAAGGAGTTCTTCGAGCGCATGAAATCCGTCAGGCTGAAGCATGCGCGGCTCACGGCCTTCGGCTCCACGCGCTTCGCGCGCAATGCGGTCGAAAAAGACCCCAACGTGCTGGCCCTGGTCGAGGCCGGCACGCCCACGATCAGCATCTTCGGCAAGAGCTGGGACATCCACGCCACGCGCGTCCTCGGCATCTCGCTCGAGGACAACCTGGCCCTTATCGCCGACACCGTGCGGTTCCTGAAAGAGCAGGGCCGGGAGGTCGTCTATGACGCCGAGCACTTCTTCGACGGCTTCAACGCCAATCCGTCGTACGCCCTGCGCACGCTGGAAGCCGCCAAGGAAGCCGGCGCCGACGTGCTGGTGCTGTGCGACACCAACGGCGGCACGCTGACGGACCGGCTGGCCGAGATCGTCGCCGAGGTGCGCCGCCGCTTCGATGGCGTGCTGGGCATCCACTGCCACAACGACAGCGACCTGGCGGTGGCCAATTCGCTGGCCGCCGTGCGCGAAGGCGTCACGCACGTGCAGGGCTGCATGAACGGCTACGGCGAGCGCTGCGGCAACGCCAATCTGGCCTCGATCATCGCCAACCTCGAAGCCAAGATGGGCTACTCGACCATCGGCCCTGAGAAGCTCACCGCGCTCACGTCCGTCTGCCACTACATCGCCGAGCTGGCCAACCTGCCGCTGCCGCCGAACCAGCCTTTCGTCGGCCGCGCCGCGTTCGCGCACAAGGGCGGCGTCCACGTCTCCGCCGTGCTGAAGGACTCGATCACCTACGAGCACATCAAGCCGTCGGTTGTCGGCAACCGCCAGCGCGTCCTGCTCAGCGACATGAGCGGCCGCGGCAACGTGCTCTACAAGCTGGAACAGTACGGGCTGAAGGATCGCATCAGCGAAGAGGCCAAGCGCGAACTGCTCGACCGCATCAAGACGATGGAGTACCTCGGCTACGAGCTCGAGGCTGCCGAGGGCACGTTCGAACTGCTCGTGCGCGAAGCTCTGCAGCCCGGCATGCACTTCTTCGAGGTGGTCTCGCTCGAGGTAGAGACGCGCAAGATCGGCACGCGCGACTCGATGACCACCGCCACCGTCATCCTCCGCGTCAACGACGCCATCCACTCGGCCACCGCCACCGGCGAAGGTCCGATGAATGCGCTCGACCTCTGCCTGCGCCAGTGTCTCTCGACCGTCTATCCTGCCATCGCCAACGTGCGGCTGACGGACTACAAGGTCCGCGTCATCTCGACCGAGCGCGGCACTGCGTCGAAGGTCCGCGTGCTCGTCGAGTGGAGCGACCACCGCCGCTCGTGGTGCACCGTCGGCGTCAGCGAGAACATCATCGAAGCGAGCTGGAACGCGCTGGTCGACGCCATCCGGCTGGAGCTGATGCGCCTGGCAGACAAGGACGAAAGCATCGAGAAGGCCGTCGAAGATTACTGCTGGGGCGTGTGAAGCGCCGCGATCCCGAGCTTGAACGCGCGCTGCGCCGCTCCGTGCGGCGCAGGGACGCCTCGCGCGACGAGGCGATTCTCGACGTCATCCGCCGCATCCCGCGCGGGCGCGTCGCCGCCTATTCCGCTGTCGCCGCCGCCGCAGGCTATCCGCTGCACCACCGGCTGGTCGTACAGTTGCTGCGCCATCGGGGAGACCGCCTCCCGTGGCATCGCGTGCTGGGCGCGGGCGGCGAAATCCGGCTGCGCGGCGAAGCGGCTCTCGAACAGCGTCTGCGGCTCGAAGCCGAAGGCGTCCGCTTCCGCGGCAGCCGCGTGGCCGCCGAGCATATACTCAAGGCGGAAGACCTCGTATGCCTGCGCCTGTGATCGACCGCCGCACGTTCGCTGCATCGCTATTTGCACCGCTGGTTTCCGCGCAGTCCCCGGACTGGGTGGATCTTTTCAACGGCCAGTCTCTGGACGGCTGGAAGCCCAATGAAAACCCCTCGTCATGGCGGGTGGACGGAGGCGCCATCGTCACGGCCGGGCCGCGCTCGCACCTGTTCTACGCGGGACCCGTGCAGTCGGCGCAGTTCCGCAACTTCGAACTCGAAGTGGAAGCGCTCGCCGAGCCGCTGGCGAATGGCGGCGTGTACTTCCATACGGCGTTTCAGCCCGAGGGCTGGCCCGTGCGGGGCTTCGAGGTGCAGATCAACAACACGGCTACGGGGGAGGGCAGCTACCGCGAGAACAAGAAGACGGGCTCGCTGTATGGCGTGCGCAACGTTTACCGCCAGTTTGTCAACGACAACGAGTGGTTCACGCTGAACGTACTCGTGCGGAACCGCAACGTGCAGGTACGGCTGAACGGGATGCTCGTGGTGGACTATACCGAGCCCGCGCCGCCGCCGCCCTACCCGGGCATGGAAAAAGAACGCCGCATCGGTCAGGGAACGTTCGCCCTGCAATGCCACGACCCCGGCTCGCGCGTCCGCTTCCGCCGCATCCGCGTCCGTCCCTTGCCGGACAACCTCCCTCTGCCGCAAGGCGCTGTCGAGCCGGTCGCGGACGCCGACTGGCGCGACATCCTCGCCCTCGGCGCGCAGAACTATCCCATGGCGGACTACCACGTGCATCTCAAGAGCGGGCTGACGCTGCAGCAGGCGCTCGACCGCTCGCGCATCGACGGCATCTTTTACGGAATCGCCATCAACTGCGGCAAGGGGCACGAGGTGGAGAGCGACGAAGGGGCGATGAAATTCTTCGAGCGGATGAAAGGCCAGCCGTGTTTCATCGCCATGCAGGCTGAGGGGCGCGAGTGGATGCAGATGTTCTCGCGCCGCGTGGCCGCCATGTTCGACTATGTCTTCACGGACTCGATGACCTGGACCGACAACCGCGGGCGCCGCATGCGCACCTGGATTCCGGCTGAAGTCGGCACGATCGCGGACCCGCAGGAGTTCATGGATACGCTGGTGGCGCGGGCGGTGGAAATCATCGAGAAAGAGCCCATCGACATTTACGTCAATCCCACCTACGTTCCGGATCAGCTGCAGCCGCGTTACGACGAGCTGTGGACCGAAGAGAGGATGCGGAAAGTTCTGCAGGCGCTCGCAAAGAACGGCGTGGCCATGGAAATCAACGACAGATATGAGATTCCCTCGGCGAAATTCATCCGCATGGGCAAGGAAATGGGCGTGAAATTCGCGTTCGGCACGAACAATGCGGGCCCGCGGGATCTGCGCCGGTGCGATTACGGCCGCCGCATGGTGCGCGAGTGCAAACTTGCCTGGAGCGACTTCTGGACGCCGGCGCCGCGGGGCGCACGGGCAGTGGACCGCAAGGGGGGTGCGCTACGTTAGCCGGCAGGCGCGCGGGTGGAGCCGTTGACGTCAGCTCCGGGCTGCTCTGATCGTCCGAAATTGGCGGGCGCCTTTGGCCCCGCGCGTGTCAACCGGAACGGCCCGGGCGCGTGACCACCCTCCGTCGAGGCGCGGCAAGGAATGGACCGTATCTGTTCAGGCTTATCAGGTCTTCCCCTCGGACATCCGCGATCCTGCCACTGAAGCGGCAAGGCTGCCTAGGATCAAGAAAGCCGCCGGAGCGGCTGCCCTACAAGGCTGTTCCCGGTTCGTCCCGGATTCCGTCGTGGAAGAAGGGGCTGATGGTTCCTGTCCTCTCTTTCAGGCGGCAGTCAAGCCGAGGCGCGAGGCCATGTCTTCGTAGGCTGGGCCCCAGGCCGGAAGGCTGGCGAGGACCTGCGCGGCGTGCTGGGCCACCCAGCCGTCGGTTTGCGGGCCGGGCGCAGGCACGCGCTCCAGTCCGTGCAGCTGTTTCCAGACCTGCTGCCAGCGGGCATCGTACGAAGCCAGAGCGCCCGCATCGGCGCCGCCGCGCAGGATCGATTCGATCTTCGCGGCCAGGTCGGCGCCTTCCCAGAAGCCGAGGTTCATCGAGTGCACGCCCGCAGGGCCCGTCAAGTGCGCCGCGTCGCCGGCCAGCCACAGCCTGCCCGCGCCGAACCGCTTCGCCAGCCGGCGCTCGAAGCGGACGACAATGCGCCAGGTCAGCTTCTCGATCGAGCCCGTGAACCATGGGGCCCGCTCGCGCAGGTATTCGCGCAGGTGCGCCTCATCGAGCACCGGAAGGTCGAGCCCGTGCGACAGCAGCACGCGGTCCTTCTGCCGTTCGGTGGGGAAATCGCCGAAGCCTGCCTTGCGCAGGGCCTCGACCGGATCGGGGGCGGAGGGCCTGTAATCCGGCAGTTCGAAACTCCACCGGGCCGCGCCGCCGGGCAGCGGCCATAGGACATTCATCGTGCCGCCGTCGAGGGCCACGCGCACCGTGTTCTGCAGGTCGGCGTCGGTTTTGAACTCGAAGACGGCGAAATACTGCGCCGGGCCGACCTCGGGAAATTCGGAATCCAGCGTCCGCCGGACGCGCGAGTTGTAGCCATCGGCGCCGACGACGAATTTCGGTTCGAGTTCCCAGGTTTTCGCCACGACCCATTCCGTATGGGCGACGATATAGCCGCGGGATTCCTTCTCGAATTTCTGCACGGTGACGCGCGCGTGGTCATCGCCCTGCGCCACGGCCGCGGCCTCGTGCCGCCAGCCGACGCGCACGCCGAGCTTTTCGAGTTCGTCCTCCAGCAGGTTCTCGAGGGCATCCTGCCGGACCACGGCCAACGGGTGCTGCGCATCGCCGGCATCCAGAGCCACGCGCGTGCCTTCCCGGTCGCAAAAGGCGATGCGCCGCACGGGGTAGGACTCGGCGAGGATCTTCTCTTTCAGGCCGAGCTGCGCGAACAGATCCAGCGCCTGCGGGTGCACCGCCAGGGCATAGCTGTGCGTGCAGGCCCAGACGCCCGTGTCGATGATGCGCACGTTGACGTTGCGGCGCGCCAGCGACAGCGCAGTGAACAGCCCGACGGGGCCGGCTCCGACGACAAGAACTTCGGGTTTCAGTTCATCGAACATGGCAGCACTCCTCGTATGAATACGGGCAGATGCAGAATACACCGGGCGGTGACGGCAAGACAAGAAGCACCTTGCGGCGGCCGCGCCGCAGGCGGCAAGGGTCAGCCGGTTCCAGGCAGCCACAGGGTGGAGATTCGTTGATGTCGCGCGCGAGACCAGGGCCAGTTTGCCGGGCCCAGCGAGGCGCGAGGGGACCGCTCACTCGAAAATCGCTGTTGGGTTGTGAGGTTGGGAGGGAACCGCTCACTCTCGGCGGCTGACGCCGCCTCCGTTCGCGGCTCTGACCCTCGCTGACGCCGCCTTCGTTCGCGGCACAGAACCCGCCGCAGGGCGCCGCGATGCTCTTCCCTGCTGATGGAAAGCAGGGGCATCAGGGTTGGCGGGAGCAGGCATTTCCCGATCCGGGCAAGGAGGGGGGAGTCATGAGACACCCGTTCGCGTGCTCATGTCCGGGAACAGACGGAAAAGCAGTTTGAAAAACGAACGGATTTCTGATAGAAGGGTGCGGAGGGATCCTGAGCATGAAGCGGCTTTTTTCGAAGCAGTCCGGCCTGATTCTGCTCCGCTGGGCGGCCGTAGCTGCAGCGCTGCAGCTTGGGACCGGGGCTCTGAACCAGCAAGCGACGCCTGAGCATCCGATCACAAGAACCGGCATCGTCATCGGCTGGTTTGCGCTTGTTTTTTTCCTTGCCGCGGTCTATCACCTGATTGCGCGGGGATGGCGCAGCCCGCTGGGGTGGACCTGCGCTTCGCTGGCGGCCGTGAATTACGCGGCGGTGTCTCTTCACTCGGACACGCTGGCGCCGGTGATTGCTCTGTCGTCCCTCTTAGCGGCGGCTGCTGTCCTGTTCCGGCTCGGGGCGCAGCCGGCGCTGATGCTTGCGGCGGCTTCCAGTCTGGTCCTTGGTTTGGTAGCGTTTTTCGCCAGTATTCTGCTGGCCGCGCCGCTGAATGGAATCTGCAGCCGGTCTGCGCCGTGGGTTTGCCAGCTGGCAGGACTGCTTTGGGGAAGCGTTGCTGCAGCCGTTCTGTGCCTGGCGTTCTGGTATTCGGCAAGACGGCTGGATGGCCCCGCTCAGCCCGCCGGACGATAGGCGGGGGCGTGGCGGCGCGTCACCGGGCGTGGGGCGCGCGGGCGATGCCGCGGCCGATGAGAATTCCGGAAAACGCGCCGAAATAGACATCCGAGGGCCAGTGGCGGTAGCCGGTGACGCGGCTGACGCTGATGGCCGCAGCCGTGGAAATCAGGCTGATTTTGAGCCATTTCGGCGCGCGCGGATGCGCAGCGACAGCGGTTGCGACGGCGAAAGAAGTGAGGGCATGGCCGGAGGGAAACGCGTCGCCGCCGGAATAGAACGAGCCGCGCGAGCCCGGCGCATCAGGCCTTTCTCTCCATGTTGCGCCTTTGATTGCGTAAGTCACCGCGAGCCCCGAGGCGAGCGCGAGCGCCGCGTCGCGGCCGAGGTGCGACCAGGCAGGCTTGCCGGCATAATGGCCGTAACCTGTTGTCACGACCGTAGCCATCGTGAGGCCGGCCATGGAGCCGATCAACGAAACGCGGCGGCTCCAGTCGCGCTGCGCCGGAGTGCCGGGCAGGGCACCCACCATGGAGCGGTCGGCGGATTTCAGCGCCACCGTGCCTGCCACCAGCGGCAACGCGAGCGTCCACGCCTCCTGCTGCGACATTTTGAACGGCGCGGTCCAGATGCGCTTTTGATCCGTGGCGAAATCGCGCAGGAAATCGCCTGCGGGGCTGCCGTGCTGCCCGAAAATGGACGGGCAGCAGGCCACATACAGGAGGAAAATCCTCAGAGCGCGGAATCGCCGGAATTGGCGCTTCGTTTCGTGGCCGGCTTTTCCCATCACAAAGGGCAGTGCTGGCATGGATCGACGGAAACGCCCTCCCGCAGGCCGCGGGAGGGCCGCAACACATGCCCGGTTCCGGGCATGGCGGCTCCGGTCTGAGAGTAACACAATGCGCCGCGCAGCCAGCTTCAGCGGAACCGCGCGCCGCGCAGGATGGGGGAGCGCTGCGGCTGAGCCGGGGGCGGCTCGGGCTCGGGCGGGGGAGCGGGCTTGCGCACGCGGCCATCGAGATGAGCGGCGATGCGCTCTTCCTTGGCCTTCTGGAATTTGGGCGAGCCCGGCTCGAGCCCGGACACTTCCCGGACCTCGGCATCGGTCACTTCCATGGCCACGGCGAGGCAGCGGCTGAGGAAGTTCCTGATCCGGTCCTGCACGACGCGGTGCTCGCTGGTGAGACCGAGCAGCAGGACCTGCTCGCCGGGGGCTTTGGAGAGCACGGCGAAGGTCTGCGAAGCGCGTTTCAGTTTCGGGCTCCTGATCGCTGCGGCGAGTTTCTTTGCCGATGCCTCGAGCTTCTGCCAGGGTGCGGCCTCCTGCTTCGTCATCTGGGTGGCGGCCACGAGGGCCGAGCGCTCTTTCGGCGTCAGCTTCTCGGTCAGGCAGTACAGGACGATGGCATACCAGTCGACGTGGAACGGCGCGCCGAACGGGATCATCGCCTTGAGTTTCGCCAGCTTCTGGAAGGCGGGGAGATTCACCTTGGGGCCCTTCAGGCCGGGGGAGAACAGCGTGAGCAGCCCTTCCTGATCGAGCGCGGCGAAGACGTCGCCGGGGTTGGGTTCCTGGGTGATCTCGTACAGCTCTTTGAAGAGCGCGCGCGGGGCGATGAGTTTCTGCACGCCGGCCTCGCGGGCGTTGAGGAACTGCTGCCAGGTCTTCTCTTCGACGTTGAAGCTGAAGCGCGTCTTGAAGCGGATGAGCCGCAGCAGGCGGACGGGGTCGTCGTAGAGCGCGTAGGGGCTGACGGCGCGGATCTCCCTGTGCTCGATGTCGCCGGCGCCGTTGGTGGGATCGATCAGCAGGCCGCGGGAGGCGCGGTTGAGAGAGAGGGCGATGGCGTTGATGGTGAAGTCGCGGCAGCGCAGATCCTCGTGGATGGTGGCGGGCGACACCTGGGGTTTTGCGCCCGGTTTGGAGAATTTCTCGATGTGCGCCATGGTGATGGCGCAGCGCGCGCCGGAGGGGAAGAGCAGTTCGGCGGACTTGCGCAGATCGTCGACGGCGACGATTTCAGCCTTATGCTGTTTGGCCAGATCCTTGGCGAACTTCAGCGCCGGGCCTTCGACGGTGAAGTCGAGGTCGCGGATGGGAAAGCCGCCCAGCATGTCGCGCAGGGCGCCGCCCGTGAGGAACAGGCTGACATTGGCCGCCGCGGCGGCCTGCTGCACCAGGTCGAGCACGGCGCGCTGCTCGACGCTGAGGTGATTCTCGAGAATGAACATGTAAT
>Ga0073932_1005157_pt1 | contig 14498 bp, 13 predicted proteins | sample DewCreD2012metaG_FD_76967 | JGI IMG/M metagenome (GOLD analysis project Ga0073932, IMG submission 76967) | Hot spring sediment bacterial and archeal communities from British Columbia, Canada, to study Microbial Dark Matter (Phase II) - Dewar... ... | reverse complement strand
GGCCCTGGACGATCCGCGGCACGCCTATCAACTGGCGGTGCTCAAGGCGCTGAACGGCCAGGCCGACTGGCCGGCGCGCCAGGTCTTCAGTTTTGGCCGCGGCGCGCCGGGCTTCGGTCATTTTGTGGCCACCTACCGCACCGATGGCGATCCGCTGCCCGCGTTCGAGGGGGAACCGCAGCTCCTGGCGCTGCCGCAGGGGCTGGACGAAACCTTGGAGCGCTATTGGAACGCGCTGAACGCCGAGAACCGCGTGGCCTTAATGGTCAAGACGATTGACCGGGCGAGCGGTCGCTGGCGCGTGGGAGTGGTGAACCGCCATGCGTGATCCGGCGCGGAAGGGAGGGGTGGCGCGGCAGGGAAACGGAGGCGGGCGGGAGCAGCCGGCGCCGCTGCTGACGATCAGAGACGCGGGATCCGCACCGTTCATGTACACCTGAGGGTTTTGCGTTCAGGCGGCGACGATGCCCGAGTTCCTGGAGTTCGAGGGAGTCAGCAAACGCTTCGGCCCGCTGTTGGCCGTGGACAACGTTTCGCTGTCGATCAAGCGCGGCGAGATTTTCTCCCTGCTGGGCCCGAGCGGTTGCGGCAAGACGACGCTGCTGCGCATGCTGGGCGGTTTCGAGACGCCGGACCGCGGCCGGATTCTCCTGGACGGCGAGGATCTGGCCGAACTGCCGCCCAACCAGCGCAAGGTCAACACCATTTTTCAGAACTACGCGCTGTTTCCGCACCTCAGCGTCTGGGACAACATCGCCTTCGGGCTCGAGGTGGCCCGGCGGCCGGCCCGCGAAATCCGCGCCGAGGTCGAGCGCATGCTCGCCCTGATCCAGATGCAGGACCAGGCGCACAAGAAACCCCATCAGATCAGCGGCGGACAGAAGCAGCGCGTGGCCATCGCGCGGGCGCTGATTCTCAAGCCCCGCGTCCTGCTGCTGGACGAACCGCTGGCGGCGCTCGATCTGAAGCTGCGGCAACGGATGCTGATCGAGTTGGACGCGATCCACGATGAAGTCGGCATCACCTTCCTCTACGTCACGCACGACCAGGGGGAGGCCATGAGCCTCAGCGACCGCATCGCGGTGATGGACCGCGGGCGCATTGAGCAGGTGGGCACCCCGGCGCAGATTTACGAGGCGCCGACCAGCAGTTTCGTGGCGGCGTTTATCGGCGACACGAATTTCTTCGAGGGCGCCGCGGTCGAGGTTCTGAACGCCGACTACCTGCGGCTGACGGTGGAGGGGTTCGCGGACGTCGTGTGTTTCAACGACAAGCAGCTGCGCCCCGGCCAACTGGTGTACCTGAGCATTCGGCCCGAGAAATTTCGCCTCCATCGGGAACGGCCTCCGGACAAGCCGCTGCACAACGTGGTGCGCGGCCGGGTGGAGGACGTCATCTATCTGGGTTCGCATACCCGTTGCTGGGTGCGCGTCGGCGACTATCGGATCGCGGTCTACCAGCAGCACAGCCGGTTCTTGCTCGACGAACAACCCATCCGCTGGCAGGAGGACGTGTGGCTGTCGTTCCATGCCGACGACGGTTACATGCTGGAACGTTACCGCGAAGCGGACGAAGACCTGATTCAAGCGGCGGCGCCCGGGCTGGGGGCGCCGCCGGCGGCGGAGCGTGCGACGCTCTGAAGGAGACGCCGGCGCGTGAAGCGGCGACCCTGGCAACGGCGGCGGGACGAATGGCTGCTGACGCTGCCCTCGTTGGGCTGGCTGTTGCTGCTGTTCGTCATCCCGACGGCCCTGGTGTTTGCCATGGCCTTCCGGCCGGTGGACCCTTACGGCGGGATCGGCGCCGGCTGGACCCTGGCCACCCTGCGCAGTCTCGGCAATCCGAACTATCCGGCCATTGTCTGGCGCACGCTCTGGATCAGCGCCGCGACGACCGTCTTCTGCGTCCTGTTGGCGGTGCCGGCGGGATACGGCATGGGCCGCGCGCCGGCCGCCTGGCGCTCGAGGCTGCTGCTGCTGGTGATCGTGCCGTTCTGGACGAGTTTCCTGATCCGCGTTTTCGCCTGGAAACTGCTGCTGCATCCCGAGGGGCCGATCAAACGGTTGCTGCTGTTCCTGCGCTTGACGGAGCCCGGCGCCCCGCTGTTGTACTGCTCGGCGGCGGTGCTGCTGGTGCAGGTGTACACCTTCCTGCCGTTCGCGATTCTGCCGCTGTATGCCGCGGCCGAGAAATTCGACTTCTCCCTGTTGGAAGCCGCGCGCGATCTGGGCGCCTCTCGCGCGACGGCCTTCCGTCGCGTTTTCCTGCCGGGGGTGCGCCGCGGATTGCTGACGGCCGTCTTGATGGTGTTCATTCCTTCGCTCGGTTCCTACGTGATCCCCGACCTCGTCGGCGGCACCACCAGCGAGATGCTCGGCAACAAGATTGCGCAGCGCACCTTCGTAGACCGTAACCTGCCGCACGCCAGCGGGTTGTCCGCGCTGCTGACCCTGGCGGTGCTGGCGCCGCTGGCGGCGATGTGGCTGTTGCAGCGCCAGCGCGCCCCGTGGTTGGCGAAGGAGGGCGAATGAAGCGCAGCCGCCTGCCGCTGGTGGTGCTGGCCGCCGTGCTGGCCTTTTTCTACCTGCCCATTCTGGTGCTGGTGGTCAATTCCTTCAACGCCGCGCGCTTCGGCGGAAGCTGGGGCGGGTTCTCGCTGATCTGGTATCGGCGCCTGCTGCGCCAGCGAGAAATCTGGCAGGCGCTGGAGAACTCGCTGCTGATCGCCGTGGGCGCCACCGCCGTCTCCGCGGTGGTGGGCACGACGGCCGCGATCGCGTTGCACCGCTACGCGACGCGGCTGCAGCGCCTGCACTACAGCCTGATCTACACGCCGCTGGTGATCCCGGAAATCCTGATGGGCATGAGCCTGCTGCTGTTCTTCGTTGCGCTGGGGCTGGAGTTGGGGCGCTGGACGATCTTCCTGGCGCACGTCACGTTTTGCATCAGCTATGTGGCCATGGTGGTGCTGGCGCGGCTGCAGGATTTCGATTTCGCGCTGATCGAGGCGGCGCGCGATCTGGGCGCCAGCGCCTGGGTTGCCGCGCGGCGGGTCTTGTTGCCGCTGCTCGCGCCCGGCATCGTCGCCGGCGGGCTGCTGGCCTTCACCCTGTCGGTGGACGATTTTGTGGTCACCTTCTTCGTCGCTGGTCCCGGTGCCACCACCCTGCCGATCCGCATCTACAGCATGATCAAGCACGGATCGCCGCCGCTGATAAACGCCTTGTCAACGCTGCTGCTGGCGGTTACGTTTGCCGCCGTATCGGTCAGTCAACGGTTGATCAAGAGGAGTGCGTCATGAAACGAAGCGTATCGGGTTTGTTGTTGGGAGCGGTCTGCCTGTTGAGCGGCTGCGGGCGGGCGGGCAAAACGCTGCATGTGTACACCTGGGCGGATTACATCAAACCGGAACTGGTGGCGCGGTTCGAGGCGCAGCAAGGCTGCCGCGTCGTCATCGACACCTTCGACTCGAACGAGAGCATGTACGCCAAACTCAAGGCCGGCGCGACCGGCTACGACATCGTTTTCCCCAGCAGCTACATGGTCAAGATCATGCACGCCCAGGGCATGTTGCAGCCGCTGCGGCCGGAATGGTTGCCCAACCTGCGGCACGTTGACCGAGACTACCTGAAGCTGGCCATGGATCCGGCCATGGAGCATAGCGTGCCGTACATGCTGACCTACACGGGGATCGCCTGCCTCAAAAGCAAAGTCGCGGGGTTCGAGCCGAGCTGGGCCATGTTCGAGCGCGCCGATTTGAAGTCCCGCATGACGATGCTCAACGATATGCGCGAGACGATCGGCGCGGCGCTGAAGTTCCTGGGCTACAGCCTCAATACGGTCAACGACGCCGAACTGGCGGCCGCCCGCGACGTGGTGCTGCGCTGGAAGCAGAACCTGGCGAAATTCGAGAACGAACAGTACAAGACCGGCCTGGCCTCGGGGGAATTCTTCCTCGTGCACGGCTACAGCGGGGACATCATGCAGGTGAAGGCCGAAAACGAGGACATCGTCTTCGCCCTGCCCCGGGAGGGATATTCGATTTCTTGCGACGATATGGTCATTCTGCGCCAGGCGCGCGAGGTGGAACTGGCCCATGCCTTCATCAATTTCCTGCACGATCCGGAGGTGGCGGCGGAGAACACGGAATTCATCCAGTACCTGTGCCCGAATGCCGCCAGCTACGAGAAATTGAGCGCCGAAATCCGCTCCAATCCGAGCATCTTTCCGCCGCCCGAAATCCGCGCCAAGGGCGAAGTGATCGCCGACCTCGGCGCCGACAACGCGAAGTACGTCAAGGTGTGGGACGAAATCAAGGCCGGCGAGTGACGCCGCCGGTCAGCGCTCCAGCCATCGCAACGCGGCGGCGACCAGGAAGACAATCCCGTTTTCCAGCGCCTCGTCGTTGAAGTCGAAGCGCGGGCTGTGCAAGGGCGGACGGTCCTCGCCCAATCCCAGTCGAAACATGGCGCCGGGTTGCTCTTGCAGGTAAAAGGCGAAGTCCTCGGCGCCGAGGGAGGGCTGCGTCAGCGCGACCCACGCGCGGCGGCCCAACGTTTCCCGCGCGGCTCGGCGGCCCAGCGCCACGGCGGACCGATGGTTCACCGTCGGCAGGTAAGTCCGTTCGAAGGCGATGCGGTGTTGCGCCCCGGCCGCGGCGCAGCAACCGGCGACGATCTCGCCGAGCAGCTTGCCGATCCGCTCGCCGACGCGGGGATCTAAATAACGGATGGTGCCGACGAGTTGGGCCGAGTCGGGAATGATGTTGCTCGCCGTGCCGGCCCGCAAGCGGCAGACGCTGACCACCGCCGGCGTGAGCGGGCTGATGCGGCGCGCCACGATGGCCTGCAAGCCTTGCACGATCTGCGCCGCCGTGAGAATCGGATCCACGGTCGATTCCGGCCGCGCGGCATGGCCGCCGCGTCCCAGAACCGTCACGGCAAACGTGTCGGCGGCCGCCATGAAGGGACCGGGACGCGAGCCCACGGCGCCCACCGGCATGTCCCCCCAACCGTGCAGCGCCAACACCATGGCGGGCCGCGGATTCTTCAGTGCGCCGCGCTCCACCAGCCGTCGGCCGGACGCGGACTGTTCTTCCCCCGGCTGAAAAACGAAGCGGACCGAACCCGCCAGCCGCGCGCGCCAACGGCTCAAGACCCGGGCGGCGCAGAGCAGCATGGCGGTGTGGCCGTCGTGTCCGCAGGCGTGCATGACGCCTGGGCGGCGGGAGCGATAGGGCAAGCCGGTTTCTTCCCGCAGCGGCAGCGCGTCCAGGTCCGCGCGCAGGGTGATGTTCGGACCGGGCCGCGCGCCTTGGAGCAGGCCGACCACGTCGGTGCCCAGAAACGGCGGCAACAGACGCAGCGCCGTCCAGCGTTTCAACTCGCGGCGCACCAGCGCGGCGGTTTTGAATTCGCGATCCGACAATTCGGGGTGGCGATGCAGATGGCGCCGCAGGCGGATCGTTTCCGGCAACAGCGCCCGCACGGCCTGGCGGATTTCCGCCGCGTCTGGATCTCGTTTGTGCTGCGCCATGCGACAGGCATTAGCACAATCTCGCGCGCCGCGTCAATCTGCGCCAGGGGACGCGGCGGGTGGCGGGATCACCCGATGGCCTGGCTGCCGGTTTCGCCGGTGCGAATGCGGATGCATTCGGGCAGGTCGAGGATGAAGATTTTTCCATCGCCGATCTTGCCGGTCCGGGCGCCTTTGATGATGGCCTCCACGGTGGGTTTGACGAAATTGTCGTTGACCGCGATCTGCAGCTCGACCTTCTTGAGCAGGTTCACTTCGGTGGCCGCGCCGCGGTAGGTTTCGGTGTAGCCCATTTGCTGCCCGCAGCCGATGACGTTCAGCGCCGTCATTTTGCAGACCTGCGCTTCGTAGAGCGCCTGCTTCACGTCCGTCAGCTTTTCCGGTTGAATGACCGCCACAATCAATTTCATGCCGCGCACCGCTCCTTTCTCACTTCGTCAGAAAACCTTGAAAATCCGGGTAGGCTTCCATGCCGTGTTCGCCGACGTCCAAGCCGCCGAGTTCCTCCTCGCGCCGGACGCGAATGCCGAGGGTGTGTTGGATCGCACTCCAGGCCAGCCAGGAAACGCCGAAGGCAAACAGCGCCACGCTCGCCGCGCCCAACGCCTGTTTGCCGAGCAGCGTCCAGCCGCCGCCATAAAACAGACCGTTGCCCGTCGTCTCGGGCATGACGGCGTCGCAGGCAAACAGGCCCACCGCCAAGGTGCCGAAGACGCCGTTGACCAGATGCACCGACAAGGCGCCCACGGGATCGTCGATGCGCAAGCGATCGAACATCAGCACGGCCAGAACCACCAGGACGCCCGCGAGCGCTCCGATCACCACGGCCGCCGGCACGCTGACATATGCGCAGGGAGCCGTGATGGCCACCAAACCGGCCAGGCAGCCGTTGAGAATCATGGACAAGTCCGGCTTCCCGAGCAGGCGCCAAGCCGTTGCGGTGGCGGTCAACGTGGCCATGGCGGCGGCCATGTTGGTGGTGACGGCGATGCGGGCAATATCGGCCACATTTGCCGCCATGGTCGAGCCCGGGTTGAAACCGAACCATCCGAACCAGAGCACCAGCACCCCCAAGGCCGTGGTGGACATATTGTGGCCGAAAATCGGCCGCACGGCGCCGTCTTCGCGGTACTTGCCCAATCGGGGTCCCAGCAGTAGAACTCCCGCCAGGGCGGCCCAGCCGCCCACCGAATGGACGACGGTCGATCCGGCAAAATCCCACATCCCCAGCTTTTGCAGCCAGCCGCCGCCCCAGACCCAATGGCCCGTGATCGGGTAGATCAAACCGACAATCACGAAGGAAAACAGGATGAACGAGATGAACTTCACGCGTTCGGCGACGGCCCCCGAGACAATCGTGGCCGCCGTGCCGGCAAACACCAGTTGAAACAGGAACTTGGCATAAAAGGGCACGCCGGTCCAATTCAGCGCGCTATAGACACCCTCGTAGCGGTCGCCGATCGCCGGGCTGTTGTCAGCGCCCGCGGCGCAGAACAACCCTTTCAGGCCCACGAAACCGTTGCCGTCGCCGAACATCAGGCCCCAGCCGAGAACCCAGAAAGCGAGCGAGGCAATGGCAAAGACAATGAAGTTCTTCGCCAGAATATTCACGGCGTTCTTGGCGCGGCACAGGCCGGACTCAACCATGGCAAACCCGAGGTTCATGAAGAACACCAGGAACGCGGCCAGCAGAACCCAGACCGTATCCAGCGCGATCTTGGCCCTGCTTAGCAGCTCCGCCACCTGCGGAGTATCCGCGACGGTATCCGCCTCGGCCGCCATGACTGTTCCGCTCGCCAGAAGAAGACCCACGATCCATGACCACCTGCGCATGCCTCTCTCCTCCTTTCTGCGTTCCGTTACTCGATCCACCGCACGACACCATGTCTTCCGATGTGTTGGTGGCATACACGAAGCGTGCCAGAAGGCGGCCTGAACAACTAACACACTCAACTCGAATATGTTGTGACAGAAGAGGTAACAAGAAGCAAAGAATCGAAATCAAAACAGTTAAACAGTTATGTATGTATTGGTAAACAAAAGTACATTATTGTATCCGTATTCGATATTGTTTGTTGCTGAAAGTCGAGGGGTTGTCGAGTCGGAGGTTCTTTGGGCAGACATGGAGAGAGAAGGAGGCGCGATCAAGGAACGCGCGGCAGGGGCGACAGTGTTGCGTGCTGCGTGCAGACAAGGTTTGCTTGCGGCGATAAACGCTTCTGCGTATGATGCGGCCTCCATGCGGAGGAAGGAAAGTGGCGACATGGCGAAAACCTACAAGATAGCTGTAATTGGCGGAGACGGCACCGGTCCGGAAGTTGTGCGCGAGGGCGTCAAGGTTCTGAAGGCGGCAGCGGCGCGCTATGGTTTAGCGTTCGAGTTTACCGACTACGACTTTGGTGGGGCGCGCTATTTGCGCACGGGCGAGACCCTGCCTGATTCCGCCATCGCCGAGCTGCGGCGCCACGACGCCATTTTCCTTGGCGCAATCGGTCATCCGGACGTCAAACCGGGCATCCTGGAGAAAGGCATTCTGCTGCGCATGCGGTTCGAATTGGACCAATACATCAATCTGCGGCCGGTCAAGCTTTATCCGGGCGTGGACACGCCGCTGAAGGGCAAAGGGCCGGCGGACATCGATTATGTAGTTGTGAGGGAAAACACGGGCGACCTCTATACGGGAACCGGCGGTTTCACGATGAAAGGAACGCCGCACGAAGTGGCCGTGCAAAGTTCCGTTTACACCCGCTTTCAGGTCGATCGGTGTCTGCGTTACGCCTTCGAGTTGACCCGGAGACGGAACAAGAAAAACACGTTGGCGCTTTGCGGAAAAACCAATGTGCTGACCTACGTGTACGATCTTTGGGAACGCGCATTCCACGAGATGGGAGAGAAGGAGTTTCCGGACGTCCGGCGCGAGTACTACCACGTGGACGCGACCTGCATGTGGATGGTCAAGAATCCGGAATGGTTCGATGTGATTGTGACCGGCAATATGTTCGGCGATATCATCACCGACTTGGGCGCCATTACCCAGGGCGGGATGGGAATTGCGGCCGGCGGCAATATCAATCCTGGGGGCGTCAGCATGTTCGAGCCGATCGGCGGCTCCGCGCCAAAGTACACCGGTAAGAATGTGATCAATCCGCTGGCGGCGATTTGTGCCGGATCCATGATGCTGGACACCCTGGGAGAGACACAAGCCGCCGCCGCCATCGAGAAGGCCGTGATGCAGGTGACGGCAACGAAGCTGAAAAGCCTTGCTGCCGGGAAAATGGGCTACTCCACCACAGAGGTCGGTGATTTGGTGGCCCAGGCTGTGGCGTGAGATTCCGATGCCGAGCACACGATTCTTGGACCTACGCGAAACAAAACCGCACCGTCATTAACGAACCAACCATGAACAAAGACTTCAGTGTCGCAATTGTCGGAGCAACAGGCGCCGTAGGAATTGAGATGCTTAGAACCCTGGAGGCGCGATCCTTTCCAGTTCGAAACCTAAGACTCCTTGCGTCTGAGAGATCAAAAGGCAAGACTCTGAAGTTTAAGGAACAGGATATACCTGTGGAAGTTCTTGGTAATCAATCATTTAAGAATATCGACATCGCTTTATTCAGTGCTGGAGCTTCAAGATCCCGCGAGTTTGCTCCGCTTGCGGTTCAACAGGGAGCCGTGGTCATCGACAATTCCTCAGCATTCAGGATGGATAATGATGTTCCGTTGGTAGTGCCGGAGGTCAATCCTGAAGACGTTTTCCTGCACAAAGGCATTATCGCCAACCCCAATTGCTGCACAGCCATACTTGTTGTAGTTCTGTACCCGCTGCATTCGTTTAACCCGATTCGAAGGCTTATCGTTTCCACCTATCAGGCAGCCAGCGGTGCGGGTGCAAAAGCCATGGCAGAGCTGGAAGAACAGACGGCCAAGATTCTTCAGGGTAGTCGTGATGTCAAAGCAAGTGTCTTACCACAACGGATTGCCTTCAATCTGTTTCCTCATGTAGATGTGTTTTTGGACAACGGATACACGAAGGAAGAGATGAAGTTCCAGAACGAGTCTCGCAAGATCATGCATGCTCCGGAGCTAATGGTCAGCGCAACCTGTGTTCGTGTGCCGGTCCTCCGGGCACATAGCGAATCTGCAAACATTGAGTTTACGAAGCCAATCACGCCGGAAGAGGTCCGCAAGATTCTTATGGCCGCGCCCGGTGTGAAGCTTGTGGACGACGTTTCCAACAAACGTTATCCGATGCCGGTTGATGCTTCTGGAGAATACGATGTCCTCGTCGGACGGATACGCCAGGATTGCTCGAGAAGCGACGGCAAAGGAATCGAATTGTTTGTCAGTGGCGATCAGCTTCTCAAGGGAGCGGCGCTGAACGCTGTGCAGATTGCAGAGGTCTTGATCAGTCGGCCTTGACCCGTTGGCCAGATCGAGACAAGCGGCTGATGACAACAGCAAGGACAGAGATATCGGCTGGGCTGACTCCTGGAATACGGCTGGCTTGACCAAGATTTGCAGGTCTGATACGGCTTAACTTTTCTTGACTCTCGCGTCGGATTGCCCGGATGGCAAAGTAATCGAGGTCATCCGGAATACGAATTGCCTCAAGGTGTCTGGACTTGTTCGCTTGATTCTCCTCTTGGAGGATGTATCCTTCATACTTGGCGAGAATCTCCACCTGCTGCTGTACCTCTGGTGGCGTACAAGGATTACTGCCAGCAATGTCGCGGTATGCTACTCCAGGTCTCCTGAGAATCTGAATTAGCGGCACGCCATTGCTTTTCTCGCTTCGAAGGCGACTCAGTTCCCTCTGGACACTGTTCCATAGCTCGCGAGTTTCCGAAACGAACTCCGGTGTATTGATTCCAATTTCAATGGCTATGTCCAAAAGCCTGAAGCGGGCATTATCCTGGCGAAGAATGAGACGTCTCTCCGCTCGCGAGGTGAACATGCGGTACGGCTCATTTGTTCCCTTGGTTACCAGATCGTCTATCAGTACCCCGATGTATGCCTCAGAGCGGGAAAGGACAATTTGCTTTCGCCCTGCAGCTTTCCTGGCTGCATTGATTCCGGCCATGAAACCCTGGGCCGCAGCCTCCTCATATCCGGTGGTTCCGTTGATTTGACCAGCGAGGTATAAACCATCGACAAGCTTGCTCTCAAGCGTTGGTCGAAGCTGAGTCGGATCGCAGAAGTCATACTCAATGGCAAACCCAGGCTTAACAATAACCGCCGATTCAAGTCCCGGAATTGAGCGAACCATATCTTCCTGTATTTCAATCGGCAGACTGTTAGAAATTCCGTTCGGGTAGATTAGTTCTGACGATCTACCCTCAGGTTCGATGAAAACATGATGCTGATCTTTATGTGGAAACTTGACGACCTTATCTTCAACCGATGGGCAATACCGCACGCCAGTTCCGGTGATCATTCCGCCATACAGAGCGCTGTTTTGCAGGTTATTCCGGATGATAGCATGGGTTGTCTTGTTGGTATGCGTGAGAAAGCATGGGAGCTGGTCTGATCCCGGGAGCCATGGGCGCAATGAAGCGGTAAAACGTTCCACGTGGAACAAACGCTGTAACTGGGCCTCGATTTCTCTCGACTGTTCCACATGGAACAGCGTTCTGTCCTTGCTTGCGGCCCATGAGAAAAGAGGCGCTGGATTCTCGCCATCCTGACGACTCATCGATAACGTATTAACAGAACTCTTGAAAAGTCTTGGTGGTGTTCCTGTCTTCAACCTCCCGATTTCGAAACCAAGGCGTCTCAGACAACGACCAAGCTCGACGGATGAGGACTCGCCGTTTCCTCCTCCAGGAAATGACTGATGTCCGATATGGATTCTTCCGTTGACTGACGTTCCAGGCGTCAGAATAACTGTCTTTGCTTTGATTTCGGTTCCGTCAACGAGACCAACTCCTGTTACTCTTCGATGTGCTGTGGCAATCGAAGCAACATCAGCTTCAAAAAGGCGTAGGTTTTCTGTGTTTACAACAACGCACTGCATTCTGGCTGCGTAAGCCTGTTTGTCACACTGGACACGTGTGGCCCTAACAGCAGGTCCATGGCGGACATTCAAGGTTCTGAATTGGATGCCAGAGTAATCCGCATTCCTCGCCATTTCTCCACCAAGCGCGTCCAGCTCGTGAACAAGGATTGACTTTGCAATGCCACCAACAGAAGGATTACAGGGCATGCAGGCTGCGGATGAAAGGCTCTTTGTGACAAGCATTGTCGAAGCGCCACACCTTGCTGCAGCAAGTGCCGCCTCACACCCGGCATGGCCACCGCCGACAACGATTACATCATAAGTGATGCTCATCTTGATCTCATTTACCTATACAGAACCTTGAAAAAATCCCATTCAAGATGTCGTCTGTATAGACCTTACCACTGATTGACCCAATGAGTTCAAGGGACGATGCAATGAGAGACGCTACTAAGACAAAATCTACGGTTTCTCCGTGTTCAAAAATAGTTATGGATTGATCAAGATATACTTTTGCCGCTGCGAGGATTGATCGATGTCTTTCGGATACCATCACGACAGAGTCATAATTACCCCGTGACAATAACCTGTTAATAACAGCAGATCGAATGCTGTCAACACCGTCACCTTTAAGGAGACATGCCGGTATGAATTCGTAGTGGCTATCGGTATTTTTCAAGTCTCCGGACAGAAGATCAACCTTGTTCATAACAAGGATTACGCGATGGCGGTTGTCTTCTGTAAGCAATCCAGTTTCCGATGAATGAAGGGTTTGTGTTGCGTCATGCACCAGAACGCAAAGATCAGACTTTTGAATCATATCCAAAGCTCGAACCACGCCGGCTCTCTCAATTTCGCATTCTGTGTCTCGAATCCCAGCCGTGTCAACCAGTCGGATTGGAAACCCATCAATAATTAAATCCTGTTCAAGTGTATCTCTTGTAGTTCCAGGATGTTGAGTAACTATTGCTCTTTCAGATCCGAGAAGGAGATTGAAGAGAGTTGATTTTCCTGCGTTCGGCAATCCGGCAATCACAACTAGGGCGCCTTCGCGCAGGATACGGCCTTCTTCCCAAGTTTCTGTCAGTTTGTGAATGTCTCCGGAAATGACCCGTAAACTAGATGAAATCTCCTGTGGAACGAGGATGGCCTCGTCATCTGGAAAGTCGATTGCCGCTTCGATCGCGGAGGCGATATTCAGGACACGATCATAGATGGAAGCGATGGCCCTGCTCAGCTTGCCTTCGAGCTGCTCCATGGCAGCGATGGCCGCGCGATCTGAACGGGCTCGGATAAGATCGAGAACCGCTTCGGCCTGAAGCAAATCGATGCGGCCATTCAAGAACGCCCGCCGCGTGAATTCGCCTGGCTCTGCCATTCTGGCGCCTGCATCCAGAACGGCCTTCAGAATTCGCTTCGAACAGACATAACCGCCGTGACTTTGAATCTCCACGACATCCTCGCGCGTGTAGCTGTGCGGCGCGCGGAAGATGAGCAATACGGCTTCGTCGGCATCAGCAGCGGCTTGATCCGCAGCACTACGAACAAAGCCGTAAACAAAAGTTCCTCCTGCACGCTGCGAAGGCGGGGGACCAGAACAGCGAAATATGCGGTCGGCAATGGCGAACGAGTCCGGACCGGAGACACGGACAATCGCAATTCCACCCTCTCCTGGAGCCGTTGCAATTGCCGCAATCGTATCGGAAAGCAAGACCATGGTTTACCGTCGCCAACCTTGGTGTGCTGCGAACGTCGCGCGACGGCACAGCAGCAAGACCAGCGTCTTCAATCGGCACAGCGAATCACGCGCGGATCGCTGTAACGATCAGCTTCATCCATCGACGGCGTCGAAAACTCTAGATAAACAGCGCCCTTGGGTCCGGCCAGGAAAGCATGCTTCGTCCCCTTGGGAAGCAATACGTTGGTTTCCATGGTCATATAGATTTCGCGCTGAGTTGTAATCACTTGTTCCTGACGTATTTTGTCGAGGAAAGCACGGAAATGCCGTGGAATCAGGTAGGGACGCGTTCCCTTGGGCGCATGCAGGACGACAGCTTTATCAGCCAGAAGAACGCCGTCTCCGTAGATGGCCTTGAACGTTTCCGATTTGCCGTGGAAGACCGAATTAGATCCTGCCGGCTGGATTCCGGAAGATCATCCTCGCCGTTAAGAGCTTGGCAAATAACATATAATCCATTCGAGTACAAATACTTGATCCTTCCTCCAATCCGGAGAACCGAGCCGTCTTCCTGATAACATCTGATGCCCTTGAACCCCTTGATCAAGCCATCCATCCTGACGAAACCATCAGGCAGTCGTGCGCCACGCCGCAAAACGAAAGTGTCCACATGGCCATGCTCGAGCAATAGCTGCCAGGGGAGATTCAGTAGCACTTTTCCCGTGTGGCCCTCGCCATCTTCGTTGCGGTGAATCACGACGGTTTCCAAGCCCAGCCCAATCCGGCAGAAATCCTTCCAGGTTTTGCTCAGATTGAACCCCACCACTTCGATGCGGCTGGGCTCGATGGCCGCATGGGGCAGAGCCTTGGCATATAGCGCGGCATAGGCGCATCTCGCCCGACGCACGGCGGCTGCGCTCAGAGCAGTTTGCGGCTTTCTTTTTCCGCCCGTCTGCCTAGATGAGTTGTGTTTCAGGTTGTACCCCGTGGTTCCCAGTTTTTTGATCCCCGAACTGCGCACGTGAACCAGACAGATTTTCGCCTCTTTCGGCCGGCAACGAAAGGCACCCCGCTGAGCACGGCACGCTCATCCTACACGCTCCCGATCATGGACTTCAAGCAGGATTGACCCGACAGCGGGATTTGCCTGACAACGAAAAGCGCTGCCGGCTTTTTCCTTTGGCAATCCATTAGCGCGTGTTTTTGAGGGTTTAACTTTCTTGTAGACAAATTCCGGTTCTTTTGCTTGTCTATCCTGGATGAAAACCATCCAAGAAGGGCGGGGTCGGC
>Ga0073932_1005152_pt1 | contig 14509 bp, 11 predicted proteins | sample DewCreD2012metaG_FD_76967 | JGI IMG/M metagenome (GOLD analysis project Ga0073932, IMG submission 76967) | Hot spring sediment bacterial and archeal communities from British Columbia, Canada, to study Microbial Dark Matter (Phase II) - Dewar... ... | reverse complement strand
GTTGGCCAGCGCGCGCGCGATGGCCACGCGTTGTTGCTGGCCGCCGGACAGCTCGAATGGTTTGTGCTCCAGCCGGTCGGCCAGGCCCACTCGGACCGCCAACTGGCGGGCGATGGCCCGGCTTTCGGCCTCGGATCGCCCCTGGTAGAAGAGCGGGATTTCGATGTTTTCCAGCACGGTGAGCTGCTGGATGAGGTTGTAGGACTGGAACACGAAGCCCAGCCGCGCTCCGCGCACTGCCGACAAGGTGTCGTCGTCCATCTGCGATACATCCTGCCCGCCCAGCAGGTAGCGGCCGGAGGTGGGGCGGTCCAGGCAGCCCAACAGGTTGAGCAGGGTTGATTTGCCGCAGCCCGACGGCCCCATGATGCTGATGTATTGCCCCGCATGGATGACGAAGCTCACCCCGCGCAAGGCCTCGACGGTGACCAACCCCATCTGGTAGTGCTTGCGGACGTCGTCGAACTGGACAATCGGAGCGGACATGGGTGGCGGCGGCAGACCGACGGCCTAGCCCAAAGGGCGCGGTGGTGTCGGTCGGATGGCGGTCTTGTCGGCCTTGGGCGGCTTGGCGGGCACTTCGGCCGGCGCGCTCCGCTGCGGCTCGGGAGGCTTGGTGTCCGGCCCGGGCGCGCTGCCCTCCGGCGGCCGGAGCAGGACTTGCTCCCCCGCTTGCAGGCCACGTTTGATTTCGATGAATTCATCGGTGAACTCGCCGATCTCGACTTCCCGGCGCTCGGATCGGACACCCCCCGCCACATAGCAGTAATGCCCGCGGTCGCCGGCCAGGACGGCCTGCACCGGCACATACACCACGTCGGCCAGCCGGTTGACCAGGATTTCCACCTTGGCGCTCATGCCGGGCTTGATCCAGTCGTGGGTGCCGTCAATCGCCACCGTCGTGCCGTACACCTTCATGTCCGGGTTCATCCATCGGTTTTGAGAATCGGGCAAGACGGCCACCTTGGTCACTTCCCCCGTGAGCACTTTGTCCGGAAAGGCGTCCACCGTGATGCGGGCCTTTTGGCCCTTTTGGACCTTCTTGATGTAGGTCTCGTGGATGCGCACGTTGACGGCCATGCGGGTCATGTCCGGGATGGTGATGATGGCCTGGCGTTCCCGGACGGTGGCGCCCTCGCGAATGGGTTCCTCGCCGCGGAAGTACATGTCGTCCCGTCCGCCGCCATACACCACCAAGCCGCTTTTCTCGGCGCGGATGGTGCATTTGGCCAACTGGTCGTGGAGGTCGTTGCGTTGGCGCAGTTGCACCTGGTACTGCCCCTCGGCGGAACGCAAGCGGGCGGCGGCCTGGGCCAGTCTGGAGATGCTCAACCGCCGCGTCTTGTCCAGCTCCCGCACCGCGTCCAGATAGGCTGACAACGACTGCTCAGCCGACTTGGCGAAATCGTATTTGAGGAACAGGCTGCGGGCGGTCTCGGCGGTTTGGACCTTCAGGCGGCTGTTGTCGTAGGCGATCTCGTCGCGCTGCAGATCGTTCTTGGTCACGAAGCCCTTCTCGAAAAGCCGGCGCGTGCCCTCCAGCGTGGCGGCGGCCTGGCCCAGCTCCTTTTGCGCCACTTGCAGGTCGTCGTCGAACTTGCGCAATTTCTGTTTGGCTTCGCCGTCACCCAGCAGGTCGGGGTTGGCATACTTGAGGAAATCCACACTGCCGGGCGAGGGCAACTGGAAGCTGGCTACCGGCACGTCCGATGGCGGCTGGGCCGCTTGGTCGGGGGTGCCCCCTGGTACCGCCTCGGTGTTTGCCCCGTTCGATCGGCGCGACGGACGGACGCCCTCGAGAGTCTGGCGGGTCGGGTCGGAGGCCGGCTCGCCGGCCGATGTCGCAACAGCCGGGTCGTTGGGACGGCCCGAGCCGGGCAGTGCTCGCGTGCCGTTGCGACCGCGGAGCAGGACAGGCGAATCGCCATTCCCCGCCGGCCGCTCGGCCGCATCGGCCAGGATGGGCGGCTGGACACTGTTGGTACTGGCTTGCGCAATCAATTGGTCCAGCCCCAGGTCCTTGACGATCTCGGCGGCCACGCGGTCACCCAGGAACTTGTCGAAGTCCATGCGCGCGAATCGCACCTTCTGCTCGGCGGCCTTGAGGTCGCTGAGGTTTTGATTCAACTGGATTTCGTAGTTCTGCTGGGCGTCGGTGAGATTGGCCAGGGCGGACTGGTACTGAATTTCCTGCTGCGCGATCTGCTTTTCCAGCTCGGAGGAGTCCAGCTCCACCAGCACCTTGTTGGTGCGCACGTCCTCCTCGGTGACGAGATAACCTTCCTCGACGATTTTGAGGATTTTTGTGCCCTGGTACCCGACGCGGACTTCGCACTTGATTTCCTGCGATTCGAGCGCCTGCAAGCTGCCGCCCTCCAGCACGGTGATCTCCAGCGGGCCACGCCGGGCCGTAAATGTGGCGACGCTGCCGACTGCTCCGCCGCGCTCGCGCCACAGCAGCCATGCGCCGGCCAGCACGAGCAGGGCCGCCAGCGCCAGCCGCCAGCGGGGTTGCCGCCGGACCAACCTCATGAGTTTAGCGAGCATCTGCATATTGCAGCTCCTTTCCACGGACCCTTTGAACACCCCAAGGCGCGTTCGTGCCAGCACGGAGCAACCCGCCTTGTCCGTTAGCGGCGGCGGCACCGGCGGGCTGACACCCCGCCAAACCCCGCAATGCCGGGCCATACACCAGAACGTGTGACGGGCGCTTTTTCATTCCGGTGGGGTGTCCCATTGGCCGCGGTCCTTGATGTAAAGGATGCCCAGGTTGTTCCAGAACTGGAGGCGGGCGATGGTGTGGTCCACAAGCGCCCGGGTGCGCTGGTTCTTGGAATTGACGAGATCGTTTTGGGCGTCCACCTGGTCCTGGGCTTTGGCACGCCCCAGCTCGGCCAGAAGGTTCTGCTCTTCGACGCGTCGCTCGGCCAGTTTGACGCCGATTTCGCTGATCTCGTAATTGCGCTTGGCCTGGTCCAGCGCCCGCCAACTGTCGCGCACCTGTAGCTTGATCTCATCGGCCCGTTGTTCGACAGCCCGGGCCGCGCGGTCACGCGCGATGAGCGCCGAGCGATAGGCATTGCGCTCGGCGGTCCGGTCCAGTCCCGGATCCACCTCCAGCCCGGCGCTGTAATTGTACCGGTCCACCTCGGGCATCGCGAAGCCGCGGGTCTGGTCAGGATCACTGCTGAGGGTGACCGACGAGGTGAGGTCCACTCGGGGTTTGAGCAGGTTGGCGCGCAGGCGCACGGTCCGGTCGGCATCAACCAGTTGGTCCTGCGCATTCAGATAGTCCATGCGCGCGGCCATGGCGATCTCGATGGACTTGTCCAGGCTGATCTCCGGGTGGCGGATTTGCAGCCTGGCAAGCTCCTCGTCATCCAGCACCAGGTTCGTGTCAATGGTCAGGCCGAGTTGAAGTTTAAAGTTGTCCAGCGCCTGTTTGTAGCTGCGGATGGCGTTAATCCAGGCGCTTTCGGCCGAGAGTTCCTGTTGGGCCAGGCGGCCCAGGTCCGACTGCGTAACCCGGCCCTCCTGCGCCAAGGCGCGGGTGCGCTCGGCGTTGCGTCGGGAGCTTTGAAGGTTGAGGTAGTTGTTGCGTACGGTGTCGCGGTTGCCCAGCACGCCGTAGTAGGCGGTGGCGATCTGCACGCTGAAATCGCGCCGGTACTGCACAAACTCCCGCAGGTCATAGAGCACCTGGCGCTCGGCCTGGGTGAGGGCTTCCATCTGTTGCTGGTAGCCGGCGTCACGCACCAGGGGCCGAATGAACGTGGCGTTGAGCTCGGACGAAGACCGCTGGCCGCCGGTCAGGAAGCGCAGAAACGAGGTCGTGAGCGAGACGCTCAACCGGCCGACGTCGCGCAGCAGCCAGTTTGCGTTGATTGCCCCCGAGGCGCTGACCTGTTGTTGCTCGACCAGGTTGTCGCTGAGGACAGGCCGCAGTTCGCCGGTCACCTCGTCAATCTCGTACTGAACAGTGCGCTGGGTTCGGCCCGCAAACGCCCCCCGGCCGCTGGCGGAGAACAGCGGCGTGAAATTGTGGCGGGTGAGTGCCAAGGCGAGGGCCGACAGGTAGAGCTGCTCCTTGCGGGCCTGGTAGGCGCGGCTGTGCGTCACGGCCAGCGCCAAAGCGTCCTCCAGCCGCAACACCCGCGCGCCCTGCTCGCGCTCGCCATCCGGACCGAGAAACTCTTCAACGTGGGTGCGCACAGGCAGGCCATCCAGCGACACCACGTTGGTCCGCTCGATGGTGAAGGCGGGGTCCATATTGGTCACCAGCGGGGACTTCTCGCGAAGAATGCCGTAGGCAGCACGGTCGGCCGACCGTCGGAAATGGGCCGTCGTGCAACCGGCCACGGCCAGGATCAGCATCCCGCCGCACGCCCGGCTCCAGGCCACGCCCGTGTTGCTTTTTGCCATCAACGTCTTAATGGACTGTTCTCGCAAGACTCGTGTTCAAACTTTGGTGCAACCGATTGCACGGCGCGAGTTCCCTATGGCTGCGCGCACGACGGTTGACCCAACCCCGCAGCCGACCCGGCGTCGCGTCAGTAACTCGCGTTTGCTCACGGTCGTTTGACCGGGCCAGCGTTGCAAGCTCACGTCGTGGACGCCCCGCATGGCGTCAGGGCGTGCTCAGTGAAGGGCTGGCAACAAGCGGGCATGGACCGCATTCGCCAGGGCGCCAACCTGCTCCCGCAGCCGGGCTGGTTTGCCGGGGAAACGGGGGCACAGTCTCCCTTGCCCCTCGAATTGGCGTTAGCCCGGCTGGCGTTACCCACCGGGCGGCCCGGTCGGGCTTAGGGACGGTTGACCTGTTGCGCCCGAACAGCGTCAACTGCGGCGGGAATCGAAGCCGAGGGGGCACGACCGTCTATCGCCGCAGCGTGTGGCCAGCCCTTGGCCCGCGGTCCGGAATCCACGGCCCATCAGGGCCACGGGGCCGGGCGACGGCGCGGATCGTGTTCGCTCATCCTCCTGTTCCAGATCAGCCCAGCCGCCGTCCGGCAACAAACTGGTTGCAGCCGGCCGCATGGTTCGGGGCGCTGCAGGCTGCGCCGGGCCTTGGGTTGTTTAACGGGTCTTCGCCGACGCCGCGCGCCACAAGCCGCCGTCCATGCGCTCCGTCTGCCGGCAAGACCTTGCCACTACTGTCCACATGGTCACCGGCGCCTGCAGCTTATTGCCCAGACGGGCACACAGCGGGGCACGCTTCCCCGCATATGGTACGGGTGCCCCCAGGCGCGTCGGGGGGCGAAAAGTGAGTGGCGGCCGCAGCACTGAGGGCCGGCGGCCGCCACGTAATACACTCCGGCCGCGTGCTACTTCTCCTCCGGGATGCGCATCCCGTAGAACGACCGGTACACAAACACCAGCGCGACCAAGAACAGCACGGCGCCGATGATCATGCGCACCATGGGGCTGCCCGTGCCGGCCTTCTCGTTTTCGATCATCTTGACGGCGATTTCCACCGCCAACAGGCCGAACAGCGTGGTGAACTTGATCACCGGGTTCATCGAGACCGACGAAGTGTCCTTGAACGGATCGCCCACGGTGTCGCCCACCACGGTGGCGGCGTGCAACGGCGTGCCCTTCTCGCGCATGTCCACTTCCACGATCTTCTTGGCGTTGTCCCACGCGCCGCCCGCATTGGCCATGAACACGGCTTGGAACAAGCCAAAGAAGGCGATGCCGATGAGGTAGCCGACAAAGAAATACGGGTCAAAAAACGCCAGCGCCAGCGCCATGCTGAAGATCACAATGAAGATGTTGATCATGCCCTTCTGCGCATACATCGTGCAGATGCGGACAACTTCCTTGCTGTCGGCCACGGAGGCTTTGGCAGCGTCCAGTTTGATGTGGTCCTTGATGTACACCACGGCGCGATACGCCCCGGTGACGACCGCCTGGGTCGAGGCGCCGGTGAACCAGTAGATGACCGCGCCGCCCACCAGCAGGCCCATGATGACCTCCGGCTGCACGAGGCTGAGCTTGGCGATGACGTCTCCGAACTTGCCCTCCAGCAGCATGATGATGCTGAACACCATGGTGGTGGCGCCGACAACCGCTGTACCGATGAGCACCGGCTTGGCCGTGGCCTTGAACGTGTTGCCCGCGCCGTCGCCTTTCTCCAGTTGGAGCTTGGCGTTTTCCAAGTCAGGCTCGAAACCGAAGTTCTTGCGGATGTCCTCCTTGATGTCCTTCTGTTGCTCGATCTGGCTCAGCTCGTAAATGGACTGGGCGTTGTCCGTCACCGGGCCAAAGCTGTCCACCGCAATGGTCACCGGCCCCATGCCCAGGAACCCGAAGGCCACCAGGCCGAACGCAAAGATCGGGGCGGCAAAAGAGTAGGCCTTCAGCAATTCGGCCACGGGCGAGCCTTGGAAGGTGGCGAACTTGTAGCTCAGGAACATCAGCAGCAGGATGACCATGCCCTTCCAGAAGCCGGAAAAATTGCCCGCCACAAAGCCGGACAGGATGTTCAGCGACGCCCCGCCGTGCTTGGAGCAGTTGGTGATTTCCTGCACGTGCCGCGAGTGCGTGCTGGTGAAAATCTTCGTGAATTCCGGGATCAACGCCCCGGCAATCGTCCCGCAACTGATGATGGCCGCCAGCACCCACCACAACCCCGGATGCTCCGTCATGCTGCCCACCATCAGGTAGCTGGCCACAAAGGTCACCAGGATGGACACGACCGAGGTGATCCACACCAGGTTCGTCAGCGGCGCCTCCGGGTTGAAGTCCTTCCGGCTGCCGTAAAGCGCCTCGCTGAGCTTCAAGTTCAGGAAGTAGGAGAACAGCGAGGTAATGATCATCAAAATGCGCATCACGAAAATCCACACCAGCAATTGGGCGCAGATTGTCTGCAACTCGGGCGCGGCCAGCGCCAGCGCCAGGAACGCTATCAGCGCCACGCCCGTCACACCGTAGGTTTCGAAGCCGTCGGCCGTCGGCCCGACCGAGTCGCCCGCGTTGTCGCCGGTGCAATCGGCGATGACGCCCGGGTTCTTCGGGTCGTCCTCGGGCAGCTTGAACACGATCTTCATCAGGTCCGAGCCGATGTCGGCGATCTTGGTGAAAATGCCGCCGCAAATGCGCAGCGCGCTTGCGCCCAGGGATTCGCCGATGGCGAACCCGATGAAGCACGGCCCGGCCAGGTCCTTGAAGAACGCCAGGATGCAGATCATGAAAAACAACTCAACGCTGACCAGCAGCAGGCCCACGCTCATGCCCGAGCGCAGGGAGATCATCAGCGTCTTGAGCAAACTGCCGCCCAGCGACGAAAACGCGCCGCGGGAGTTGGCCACCGTGTTGATGCGGATGCCGAACCAGGCCACACCGTACGAGCCGAGAATGCCCAGAATCGAGCAGGCCAGGATCAGCAGCAGGCGGGGCAGCGTCTCATGCTGCAGCACCAGGAAATAGTAACACATGCAGATGGCCACCAGCAGCCAGAGGATGGCCAGGAATTTGCCCTGTTGTAGCAGGTACGTCTTGCAGGTTTCCCAAATCGTTTGCGACACCTCGCGCATCCGCTGATGCACCGGCAGAGCCTTGGTCTGCGCATACTGAATCCAGCCAAAGGCCGCCCCCACCAGGCAAACCGCCAAGCCGATGTAAAGCAGCATCAGCCCGCTGACGTTGCCGAAGTTGGCCCCGCCCAGGTCGGGGATTTTAATATCCGCCTCGCTGGCCAGCGCGCCCAGCGATCCCAAAAACAAGAGCGCTAACGTTGCAATTCCTCTGCGATTTGAGTTGTCGTGTTTCATATACGCGCCACAGGTTGCGGACAGACAGCACTGCTTGCCAACACTTTTTTTGCCCGCCAGAAGCCGGAATTTGCGCGTGGTGGCGTGCCCCCGTGGCGGCCTTCAACCTCCCTTTCGCAGCGCCGGTGCGGGCGGGCATCCTCGGGTCTGACCCGTGCCCGCACCATTCTGGCTCAGTCCGTCGTGCTGCCGGTGTTGTCCTGCAGGGAGAACCATCTTCCGTCGCGTGCAGGGCGTCCTGCCAGTAAGATACCCAGAACACAATCAGCCGGGGGGGCAGCCCCCTGGGCGTAGCCTCCCCAACGCGCAGGGCGGCGGCAGGTTAAACGCGATTCCGCCCGGCAGCGCCATCGGCGCACGTCGCTGAGGCTCCGCGGTGCAGGCATCGCAAGCTGGTGGCGCATCCGCACGGCACGGGGGGCGGGCTGACCGCGGCGGAGGGCTGGATTACACGCTGACGCTGAACGGGAGTCTGACCAATTGCACCTTCGATGGGGCCGGGGAACTGGCCTCCGGACACCTGGTCGGCATCTGGACCAACCACTACGACAGCCGGGACAACCTGCTCTGGACCAAGAACCCGCTGGGTCAGGAGACCCACTACGGCTGAAGCGCCAAGCACGAACTGACCGCCGTCACCAACGCCGTCTGCCTGCTGACGAACATCCCGGGGTTTGCCCCGGTGAAATACCGGATTGCCTGCGCCTTCGATCCGGTCGGCAACGTGACCAACCGGCTGATCAGCGGTTTGCAGGGCTTTACAGACACCATCCAGACGCGCTATCAGTATGACGTGATGAACCGGCTGGCCAATGACGGCCCGGCCTGGGCGCAGACCTATCGCGTGCGGCTCGAGGTGGACGACATTGGCAGCGCGCAGAAGCTCTGGAGCGCGAACAATCCGGATGGCCGGCGCGTGGCCATCGGCTCGGAACTGACCGCCACGCTGTATTACATCCATCTGCCGACCAACAACTCGGACTTCGTCGAAAAAGGGGTCACCGATTCGAGGCTCAGGTCAAGACACGAAGATTCCCCCGGGCCTCCCTGCCGCCTGCCTGGGGGTGGCCGTATGCAGACAGGTCAGGCAGGCCGATTGGATCGGACGTCATCGTCCCCATCGTGGTTGACCGAGTCGCCAGCGCGGCCAACCAGCCGTCCCGCCGACCCGATTTTCGTCGTTTGTCTGGTTCAGTCACTCGTCTGGTTTCGGCCGCGCAGGCGTGGCCCAGCCGGACGCCGTGCGTCCTGCCCGCCGCCGCAGCCATCGCGAAGCGTCTTGGAGTGCGGCAGTCCTCTGCCGCTTTTGACCAGTTCGGTGACCCATTGGGACTTGTAGGGGCGACCGGCGCGGAGATAGCGCCAGCGCATTTGCGTGAGGACTTCCTGACGGGTGTTTGGGCTCATTTGGCTGTTCATGGCTCGGTAACACCCATTTTTGAGTCAACCGGGGCTGTCCGACAGCCCCGTTCTCCCGCTTCGGTAACAATCTTTTTGAGTCAAATCGGAGTCAAATCGGTGGTCAAAACGGAGCTTGCCAAGCGGGCTGTGGGTGATTATCGTCCCCGTCCCCTAATGGGGACAGACACTCGCCGCGGTCCGGTAAAACTGCCGTCGGCGCAAGACAGACACAGCGTATGGTCAGAATCCGGTTAAAGCGTATCGGGGCCAAGAACAAGCCCGCCTACCGCATTGTGGTGGCGGACAGCCGTAGTCCCCGCGACGGGCGATTTATCGAGGAACTCGGCACCTATCTGCCCCAGAAAAAGGGTGAGAAATACACGCTGAATCTGGAGCGGGCGAAATACTGGCTGGGCAAGGGCGCGCAGCCCAGCGAGACGGTGGCCAGTTTCATCAAGAAAGCCGCCAAAGCAGCGGCCTAGCGTCGGCTGCCCGGGTCCCATGCAGGCGTTTCTGGAGTATGTCGTTAAAGGGCTGGTCACGTTGCCCGAGGCGGTATCGGTGACGCCGGTCCAGCGGCACGGCGTGACCGTTTACGAGCTGCGGATGGATTCGCGGGACGTAGGGCGGATCATTGGACGACAGGGCGCAACGATCAATGCCATCCGGTCGCTGACGCAGGCTGGCAGCGCGAAGCGCGGCGTGCGTTGCGCAGTCGAGATTGTGGAAGAGCAGCCGCCCCCGGCCTGACAGGGCGGGCGGTGGTCGGCTGACGGCCCTGCCAGGGCGGTCAAACCTTGCGGGGCTGGTCGTTTGGCCAGACCGGGCAAGCAGGAGGCCGGCGCGCATGAAGATTGATGTGCTCACGCTGTTCCCGGCGATGTTTGCCGGCCCGTTGGATGAGAGCATCATCAAGCGGGCGCGCCGGTCGGGTCTGCTGGACCTGCAGGTCCACAACCTGCGGGATTACGCGCACGACCGGCACAAGACAGTGGATGACCGTCCGTTTGGCGGCGGACCGGGCATGGTGTTGAAACCCGAGCCCCTCTTTGAAGCTGTGGAGCACCTGACCGCGGGTCGGTCCGATGCGCACGTGATCCTGCTCTCGCCGGCGGGCCGGGTATTCAACCAAGCTATCGCCCGGGAACTGGCGCGCCGGGACTACCTGCTGCTGGTGTGCGGCAGCTACGAGGGCTTTGACGAGCGCATCCGGCAGGCGCTCGCCGATGACGAGCTGTCGATCGGCGATTACGTGTTAACGAACGGCGCCCTGCCGGCGATGGTGATCATTGACGCAGTGACGCGGCTGTTGCCCGGGGCGTTGGGCGACGCGGCCAGCGCGCAGGATGAATCGTTCAGCAGCGGGTTGCTGGAATACCCGCAGTACACGCGGCCGGCCGAATTCCGCGGCATGAAAGTGCCGGAGGTGTTGCTCTCCGGCAACCACGCCGGGATTGCCCGTTGGCGGGCCGAGCAGGCGCGGGCACGCACGCTGGCGCGCCGACCGGATTTGTTAAGTAGCGGCCCACCGCACGAGGCTCGCGAAACAGAGGTCAGGCAACAAACCGAGCCTGCTGACCTCGGCTCGAAGGAAAGACAGACAGTATGAACCAAGCATTGCTGGACAAGATCGAGGCGGAGCAATACCGCAAGGACAAAGCCGAGTTTGACGTCGGCGACACCGTCCGCGTGCACACGCGCGTGGTGGAAGGCGACAAGGAACGGATTCAGATTTTCACCGGCCTGGTCATCGGACGCCGTGGGCATGGCCTGAACGAGACCTTTACCGTCCGGCGCATTAGCTACGGGGAAGGGGTCGAGCGGGTGTTCCCCCTGCACTCGCCCCGGGTCGAGAAAATCGAGGTGGAACGCAAGGGGGCCGTACGGCGGGCCAAGCTGACCTATCTGCGCAAGCGCGTAGGCAAAGGGGCCCTGCTGGTCAAGGAAGCCCGGCCCAAGGTGGCTGCGGTTGCTGGCAAGCCCGCTCCAAGCGCACCGGCATCAGTCGCTGCTCCGTCGGACGCTGCCGCCACGGCTCCAACATCGGCGACCCCGCCAGCCGAGCCGGCCAGCCCATCCGCTCCGACGGCCTAAACTTCCCCTGCCCGCACAGCCGGAGCGACCTGCCGATTGTGGCAACGGCCGCTCGCCCGGTTCGGCGAGTGAGTCGCCCGTCTGTCTCATTGCCCCAGCAGGCTCAGGCCCGCGCGGATCCACAGGGGGATGCTGACCAGTCCCACCAGCGATGTGCTGACGACCACGCGCAGGGCCGTGGGCGGGTCGCCGCCGTAGTGCCGGGCCATGATGATGGGAAACACCGCGGCCGGCATGGCCGCCTCCAGCACCAGGACGCGGCGCAATTCCGGGGACGCTGGCACCAGGCTGGCGAGGCCCAGGAACACCACCGGCAACAAGCCATTGCGCAGCAGCACTGCCGCTCCCATCACGCGCCAGCCGGACGCTGAGTGGAATTCCCGCGCGTGATCGGCAATCACCGCGCCGATCAGGATCAGGGCGATTGGTATGGCGCATTGCCCCAACCAGTGCAACCCGGTGCGGGCCGGGTCAGGCACCAGGGCCTGGCCACCCAGCGCGTTCAGCGCCAGTGCCCCCAACAGGGCCAGCAACGGGGCGTTGAGGGCTTGACGCCAGTTCCTGCCCACCCCTTGTCCGGTCAAGACCATGACACCCAGCGTCCACAGTGCGGCTTCGACCCCGAGCATGAAGACGAACAGCACGCCCACGGTGGCCTTGTCGAAGAGCAGCAGGGCCAGCGGCAAGGGCACGTAACCGTAGTTGTAGATTCCCACCGCGGCCACGAACGTGCGCCTGGCCTCCGGCTGGTCCAACCGGTGCCAAAGGCCGGCCAGCGCGGCAAGGCCCATGCCCAAAGCCACGCTGCCAAAGCCCAGCGCCGGGGGGAGCAGCAGATTCCGCCACTGCGTCAGCGCAGTGTTCCCCAGAATCGAATCCAGGATCAGGCACGGCACCAGCAGCCGGAGGGTCACGCGCAGCAGGCTTTGGTCGGCCTCCTCGGTCAGCCACTCCAGTTTGCGCATGACCAGGCCTGCGACAATGATGCCGAAAACCGGCAGTACCGCCCCCAGGACCGTGGTAAACTCAGTCATCGCTGCTTGCCCGCTCCGCGTTGGCAGCCCGGCCGTACTGTGCCACGATGAATCGCGGCCGGTGGTTGTCATCGGTCCGGATGGCCTCGATCGTCCAAGGTGGCGCGCTGAAAAGTTGGGCCGCGGCGTCGGCCTGGCCGTCTCCGAACTCCATCATCAGCCGCCCTTCGGCAGACAGAAATTCGCCGGCCTGGCTGGCCAGTCGGCGGATGAATTCCAGCCCATCCGGCCCGCCGTCCAACGCCGCCGGCGGATCGAATTGCCGCACTTCCGGGGCCAGGGTTTGGATTTCGGCCGAAGGGATGTAAGGCGGGTTGCTAACGATGAGGGCGAAGCGCATCTGCCGGGGCACGGCGGCGAAACCGTCCCCCAGCGCCAATTGCACGCGCGCCGCCAATGCGTGTCGGGCCACGTTCTGCCGGGCCACCTCCAGGGCCTCGGGGGAGATGTCCACGGCCAGCACGCGCGCCGCCGGGCAATGGGCCGCCAGGGCAATGGCCAGACAGCCGCAGCCCGTCCCCCAATCCAGGGCCGTGGCCGCCGCGGGCGGCACGCCGGCCAGATACTTCCAGCCACATTCGGCCAGCAATTCGGTCTCAGGGCGCGGGATGAGCACGTGGCGGTTGACGGCCAGTTCCAGACCGCAAAAGCTGGTCGTGCCAATGATGTGCTGCACCGGCTCGCGGTGTCCCCTGCGCTGCACGGCGTGCCGCATGGCTTCGACCTCCGCCGCGGTGAGCGCGCGCTCGAAGTTCAGATAGAGCTGCATCCGCGGCATCCCCAGCACGTGCGCCAGCAGCAACTCGGCGTTCAGCCGGGGCGACTCGACCCCCTTGCGAGCCAGGAACTCCGCGCTGCGTTGAATCGTCTCCAGCACCGTCACGCCCGCCAGCCTAACCGTCCGGCCCGCCCAGGAAAAGGCTTGGCAAAGGCCCGGCTGCGTTCATTATTTTGGCTGCACAGGATGCACGGCGCCGGGCGGTTGGTTCCCTCGGAGGCCGAAGCAACAGTCACCAAACAGCAACAACCAGAACCTATGCCAAACAAACCTCTGAACGTCGGCTTGGTGGGCGGCGGACGCGGCGCTTTCATCGTCCACCCGCATCAAAAGGCCATTCACTTCGACGGCACCCGCCGTGTGGTCGCGGGCGCGTTGTTCCCGGATCCCAAGATTGCCCTGGAGGAGGCTGCCAACTGGCCCTACCCGATCAAGGGCTACGGGAGCTATGACGAGATGATTGCGGCCAACGCCACGCTGCCCGAGGACGAGAAACTGGACTACATCCTGATTGTCACGCCCAACCACGTCCATTACGACCCGGCCATGAAGGCCATGAAGGCCGGGATCGCGGTGTTTTGCGAAAAGCCGCTTTGCCTCAACCTCAAAGAGGCCAACGACCTGGTCCGCACTGCCCGCAAACTGGGCGTGCCGTTCGGCGTGGCGCACACCTATCTGGGGCACTGGACCAGCCGGCTGTCGCGCTACATTGTCCGCAGCGGTCTGCTGGGCGACATCCGCTGGGTGGACAGCTACTACATCCAGGGCTGGCTGGCCACGAAGTTGGAGGCCACGGGCCAGCAACAGGCCGCTTGGCGCACCAACCCGAAGCTGGCCGGTGGCAGCGGCTGCGGCGGCGACATTGGCACGCACGCCCTCATGCAGTTGCGTTACGTCACGGGACTGGAAGTCACGCACGTCAGTGCCCAGCTCGAGACGTTCGTTGAAGGCCGGCTGCTGGACGATCACTTCACCATCTACTGCAAGCTCAACAACGGCGGCAAGGCCCTGGTGCGCGCGTCGCAAATTTGCATCGGCCACAAGAACGACCTTGGCATCACCATCGCCGGCACCAAGGGGACGCTGGAATGGCGGCAGGAAGACCCGGAGCGGCTGACCATCTACCTGGCCAACCAGCCGGACCGCGTTTATTGGCGCGGCGCCGTCACGCCAGGCGACGGGTTCCTGCCCAAAGACATGCCCGCCGACCTGATGGCCGAACCGACCATTCCGCCGGGCCATCCCGAGGCGTTCCACGATGCCTTCGCCCGGCTGCACCGCTGCTTCGAGGCCGATGTGCGGGCGTGGAAAGCCGGCAAGAAGGTCATTATTGACGGCTCGAAATACGCCAGCGTTGAGGATGGCTGGATGGGCATCGCCTTCATCGAGACCTGCGTCAAGAGCAGCAAGAAGAAGGGCGCCTGGACCGC
>Ga0073932_1005148_pt1 | contig 14515 bp, 8 predicted proteins | sample DewCreD2012metaG_FD_76967 | JGI IMG/M metagenome (GOLD analysis project Ga0073932, IMG submission 76967) | Hot spring sediment bacterial and archeal communities from British Columbia, Canada, to study Microbial Dark Matter (Phase II) - Dewar... ... | reverse complement strand
TGTAGGTGCCGCCGTCGGCGAGGCCTGCGATCTGCTGCTGGATGACGGGAGTGTCGGTGACGGCGGTGATCACGTCCGCGGTCTGGTTGCCGTCGGGCGCGATGACGGCGTTCGAGGTGACCGAACACGAGCCGCCGTTCTTGTCCCAGACGGAGGCGGCGAAGTGTTCCGAGTGCTTCGCCATGTTCTCGAGCGGCCCGCCGATGGTCTGGTGCGGGCCGCAGTCGATGGGGCCGGAGAACTGGTCGCCGGCGCGGTTGGCTGGTATGTAGCCGAGGGCGTTGGTGATCTCGCTCGCCTCCGGCGGGCTGGCGCTGATGGTCACGCTGACGCGGTCGTTGGCCGGGTCGTCTGCGGCGGCAAGCGAGACGCGCGTGCCTTGGACCAGGTTGATCGCCCGGCGTGTCCCGACGTCGGCACCATCCTTCTGGACCTTGTGCGGGAGCTCGCCGCTCACGATATCGGTGGCCGTGTGCGTGTGGGCGGGCAGGTCAGCCGCTGCGAGGTTCGCTCCAGAAGTCACGCGGCCTCTGGCATCGACTGTGACCTTCGGATACGTGCCTGGCGCTGCCCCAGACGGAGCCATGGAGACGACGCCCGAGTCCACGGCGAGGCCACCGGCTGGGTCGATCTGCACGATGCCCTTGTTGCCGTAGCCGGCGTCCGGATAGGAGAACGCGCCGAAGGTCTGCCCGGGCGCGAAGTCGATGATCGCGTCGGCCACCAGGCGGTCGTTGGCGTTCAAGGCGAGGCCCAGGTCGCCGGAGCCGTCGGCCTTGCGCCACTTCACCGCTCCAGTGTTGGGTAGACGTACCAATCCCGTGGCAGCCTTGTTGCCGGAGCCGAATTCCGCACCGTCGACGAACGCCTTCTGGCCGGTGAGGATCACCGCGCCGTCTTTCCGGACGTAGTTGCGGCTCGACGCCGTGCCGAGATCTTGCTCGATGGCGACGACGGCTTCCTGAAGGGCCTTGATGTAAGCCGACACCATGTTGGCGCGCACGGTGGCTCCGGAGGTGTGCTGCGCCGCGACGGTGCAGAACGCTCCGCGCTGGCAACCGGTGAACTGCGTGGCAGTCTTGCCCGTGTAGACGATCAGTTCGTCGTCGATCGAGAGGATGCCGTACTCGTCCGAGAAGCCCACGCCGGTGGACTCAACGCTGATTGTTGTGTCATTGGCGTAGACCGGCATCGTGGCGATCGTCTCGAGAGGCTTCGCGGAAAAGGCATCCGCGGGCGAATAGAGGCTCGATGCGTCGTCGATGGAGTTCGGAAACTTACTCGGCATTCATCCTCCTCGAATTGCAGCGAAAGGCATTCAGCCGGCTGCTTGCCGGCGGCGCGTAGGCCGCTGCCACAGGCGCCTCGACCGCGCGCGCGACGCGGGGCCGGTGATAACTTGCCAGCGTCGCGGCTGCCTCCGCTGCCGATTCCAGCGGCACGGGGCGCGAGTTCAGGCAGAACTGATCGAAGGCCCAGAAGCAGAACGAGTACAGCCCGCGGTTGCGCCACATGCCGTAGGCCTCGCGCATCGGCGGATCGGGCGGGCCGTAGATCCCGGCCAGGTACATGCATTCGGATGCCGGGCGGCCGAGCTTCAGCGGGAACTCGAGCGTCTGCCGCATGAGCCGGGTGTTCTTCTGCCAGACGTCGTAGTCGAATCCCTCCGCACGGAAGTACTTCACTCCGTACGCCGAAGTCTTCCATTCGTTGGGCAAATTCACGTGGAAGTTGAGCGCGCGGAAAGCCTGATCGGGGGCGGGCTTGCCCTGGTTGGCGTCAAGCGGCCAGAGGCACTCAAACACTGCCGAGGGGTGGAACCGCTGGACGTAGCGGATCACTTCGGCGCAGTACTCCCAGATGCGGTCGCGCAGGAAGTCGGCCGCTTCGATGTCGTCGTGGGGCGAGTCGGTGTTGGCCAGGAACCGATGCAAAGGCCGGCCGTAGCGGGCCTGGAACGCCGCCTTCGTATCGTCGTCGTAGAACGGCATGCCGGAGGCGTTCGGGAAGTACCACCACTGCGTCTCGCCGAACTGGAGCACGATGGGCAGGCCGGCGGCGGCGATCTCGTCGGCGCACTCCTTGTACATCTGCTTGAGGTAGTTCCGCACCCGCGTGCCGAAATGCATCTGGTGTGACGGAATCGGCAGGAAGACCGGCTCGCCGTCCCAGTAGCGCGCGGCCATCGCCATTGGGGGCAGATAGCACTCCATCGAGAAGGCGAAGCTGGTGCCGATGCCGGCCTGCTTGAACTCGCGCGCGAGATCCCGGATCCAGTTCCGCGCACCCTGGGTCATCACGGGCGCGATGGTGTCGATCATTTCCCAGTCACCTTCGGCGCCGGGTTGGTCTAGCGCCGGCGTGCCTTGCGAGATGCTCAACTGCGGACTGGCCGAAATCGTGAAGGTGTAGCTGGGTGCGCGGGAGCGGATGTGAATCGAGCCGCCCTCGCTGGTGCACCAGACGCCGGGATAGGTGACGTTGATCATGGCGCGCAGGTGGGCGGCGATATCTTCGGTCGAGAGACCTGCGCCAGGCGCGAAGTAGAGCGTGGCGCCGGAGAGGTTGATCCACAGCGGCTGGTCAGGCTCCCAGGCAGTGATGGCGACCGTGCAGTTCGGGTAGGTCGCCTCGATGCGGCGGCGCTTGTTGTTCCAGAAGACACCCATGTAGACGTCGGCGTGGCCCATGAAGCCAAGCTGCTTCAGGTGCCAGACGTGCCACGCCGGGGGCTTCTTGTAGCCGTGATCGGTGTCGAAGTCGATGGCGAGCGAGACGTTGGGGTAGACCTTGGGCGGATCTGGCGGATTCTGCGGCTCCAGCGGCCAGAGGTAGTCGAAGTAGCAGTAGTAGCCCGAACTCGCGGGATGCTTGTCGAAGAGCGCGCGGATCTCGACCGTGTGCGCTCCGACCGGCAGGCCGACGGCGAGCCTCTTCATCGCCGCGAGGCCGTTGTAGTCGTTCAGGTACAGATCGTGGACGGCGGGTGCGCCGCCGTCGATGCTGACCGCGATCCGGCCGGCATCGCGGCCGAGCCAGGTGCCGAGGTAAAGATCGTGCTCGCTGGGGTAGGAGTAGCGGATGGTCACAGCCCGGCGGTCCTGGTCGTCGTTCGAGGCGGAGCGCTTGGCGTGGCCGAGCGACCACCATTGCGTCGGCCAGCCCGCGCCGTAGCGGTAATCTTCCCAGAAGCCTTCGTACCGGCAGCGCCCATCGGATTCTTCGATCCGCGGCGCGCCGCCGCCGACCTTCAATGTCCGGTCGCCGGTGACCGTGAGGTTCGAGATGCGCACCTGCCACTCGATGTCTGAACGCGTGCCAGTGATGGTCGAGATCCGTTGGATGCGTGTGCCGGGCGGCCAGGCCTGTGGAGCCGAGGAATCCTCGCCGCGGCGCACGATGACGCGGTAATACCACGTGGCCGGATCATTCGGGTTCGGCTTCTGGAGGCCGAAGTTGGCGATGCAGGAAATCCGTTCCTCGGCGCTCGGCGTGCCGACGTAGTATTTGCGCCCTGCGGTCATCTCCTCGGCGTTCGTGAGATGCCACTCCTCCGCCATCCCGGCGGGCGAGGCCGCGACGCCGTCCTTGAGCCGCCCGCCTTCCCGCAGCCCTGCCTCCACATCCTCGAAGCGCGGCGCGAAGGTGAGGTGGATCTTGACGATGTCGGAGGCCGGCACAGGCACGAGCGTCTGGCGGTCTCCATTCTTGTAGCCGGACAGCGCGGCGAAGGGGAACGTGAAGCGGTAGATGCGCGTGTTTCCAGCGCCTCGAACAGCCGTGGAAATAACGGTAGCGCCGTCCTGCAGCCCGACGATCTGGTTGGCCGGGTCGACGGAGACGCGCACAGGCATCCCGTTGGCGTCGCGCCCATATTGTCCGAGCGGGCCGGCTAGCTTCAATTTGAGGGTAGCGGAGGTGTTGGTGGTCTTGAATGCATCGACAGCCAAACTCGCCGGCTGATCCCCATAATCGGGCTGCGGATGATCAACCATCCAGTCTCTCAACACGCGCCCGAAGTGCCGCGCCCGCGGCAGCACGCGGCAGACGGCTCCGGCCGCATGGCGTTTGGCGAAATAGGCCGTGAAATTGCCGGCGGCCACGGAGATCACCTTGACGACCTCATCGTTGGCTGCGCCAATATCGATGCCGACATAATCCCCGGGACGCATCTCGGCTGAGGATTGCACCCGCACGGTATAGATGCCCGGCACAAACCGTGTAAGCGTGGCCGATCCGGAGCCGCTGTTTGACCAGACGACCACGGGGCCGTTCTGCCCTGGCTGCAACGTCACTGTAACCACATTGCCGGAGGCCGTACAGCCCACCAGGCTGCCCATGTTGGCGTTAAACCATGATGCGAAGAACGAAGCGATCTCGGCCGCGTTGGCGAACAAGCCTTCCCGCACGGCCACAGTGGTGTTGTTGACAGCAAAGTTGTGGTAGAACCACGGATCCCCCTGCCACCAAATGGCCTGATCGGTCGATGGGGCATCCGGATTGCCGATATCCCGGGTGATTACGGTTTCCAGGTCGCAGAATCCGATCGCCTCGGCTGACGAGCACGACCAGCGGGTCCCCATGAAGTAGACATAGACTTTGTCGGTCAACGCTGGCGTCGGATGACCGATCAGGAGGGAATCCAGGATGGCTTCATCACGGTCCTGCAGTTCAAACTCGAATCGCCCTGGAGTGACAGCGCCAGCCACAAACGCTGCGTGGTCCATGACCGGGACCTCGTAAATATCCCCGGCGCCCGTTGTGATGGTGAGCTTGTCCCAGCCCACGCTCGGATACCGCGGGCAATCCGGCCGGACATTGCCCTCCTCGCCATTCACGGGTAGCACCTCCATGTCGTACTGGAGGGTCAGCCCGGAGAGATCCGTCACCGGGAGCGGTTTCAGGCGCAGGTGGTTGAAGTAGTCGTAGGCGGAAAAGAGTTCGACGTTGGCGAAGTCCTCGGCCGCCTGGAAGATGCCCGAGATCTGGAAGCCGGTCTCGGTGGCATCGTGGAGCGTGGTCGTGGCCGCGCGGCCGGAAAAGCCCTGTAGCTGGATTGTGCGGCGGGGATCGAAGAGCCTTACAATGTCCGAAGACATCTCATTCGTGCCAAGATCGACGAAGCATGTTCGGCCTGTGGATTGCCCTCGCGGCTCTCGTCATTGCGCTTGTCGCCACATTTTGGCCCCAGCGCGTCAAGCCATCCGGAGATCGCGGCGGGCAGAAAGATCGCGCGGGAGAGCGCGAGCTCAAGTGGAATAGGGACTTCCACGACCGGAACGGGAATCAGGTCTGAATCACGACAGTGAGATCCGAGCCCGGGTCGGGTGTCGGCACGCGGTAGATGTCGTAGCTCAAGTCATCGCCCTCCATGAGCACAGGCGTCGGCCAGATCGTCGGCTGAATGAACGTCTGCGCCGGATGGTCGCGCCGCACGACCGCCGTGAACTGCATGCTCGCAGGGTTCACGGAGAGCACGCGCACGTATTCTTCATGCGGCGTCCCGAGTCCGAGATGGATCCACATGCCCGGCCTGAGCAGGAAGGCATTTTCGTCCTGGATCGTCCAGCCCACAGTCAGCGTCTGCGGGTCAGGGCTGCCCGTGATCGGCTCGAGAATCACGTTGCCCCAGTCCATGTATGGCAATCGCCGCTGGTCCGGCGGGGCCTTGCCCTCGTAGGTGCTGGTCAGCGGCGGATCCCACGTCCAGATAGCCATGTACTCGAGCGGCTCCCACTCCGCGCTGCCAGCGCGCTGCCGCTTGACAGTGAAGAGCTGCGCGCCGGGGTCGCTCGTGCCGCGCTGCACATAGGCGTAGATCGAGCGGATGCTGGCCGAGTCTTGCACCCGCAGCGGCAGTCCGGCTGTTTCCTCGACCGCCAAGGGGCCGGGGCGCTGGAAAATGTAGGCGCCGCCGTTGCAGGTGCGCAGGCCGGGCATGTAGGGTTCGCTGTGACGGGACAGCAGGAAGACGGTAAATGGCCCGTAGCCGAAATGGTTGGCCACGCCGGCGAGCGCCGCCACGACGCAGGCGCTTGGCAGTTTCGCTTCGATGCGCGCAGGCAGGCCCGGCGTGCGGAAGAAGCCCTTGCGGACGCTGAACGTGAAGGTCTTCTTGTCGAGCTTGTAGAAACGAATGCCGGCCAAATGCGCGCAGCGCAGAGTGCCGAAGGTGGCCTGCCCCTCGGGCACGCCTGGATAGGCGCGCTGGAAGACGAAGGTCCCCGACGGCACGACATCGCCCTCCGCGCCGGGCCCGATGATCTGGGCGCACTCATACGAGCGGCGGCCCGGGTTGTCCGGATCGGCGGATTCGTCATTGAACACCACGAAGTCGCCGACGCGGAAGACCCGCTCAGATTCCGGATTCACGGCGCAGATAACGGTGGCCGGATCCGTCGCTTTATCGAGCGGCTCGTCGATCAAGGCCCAGGGGTCCGTGGTCAACTCATCGACGTAGTAGAGCGCGAGCGTGATCTCGTGCGCTCCGACGATATTGGCATTGCCGGAGGCATCGGGTTCAACCGACATGTCGTCGATGGCGAAGGTCCCGTAATCGCCAAGACGCGGCGTGCCGGTCAGCACGCCGGGCACACCCGTGTCGATGAGCACCTCCTCGGCGGGCGGCTCGGGCACAACGTCGGCGGGCTTGGGGCCGGAGACGAGGTCGTACATCGAGTCCGTCACCGTGCGGCCTTGGATGTCGATCGAGTAGTCGCGGTTGAGCCGCCAACCGGTGACACGGAACTCGCCCGCGCCGCCGGGCATGTCAGGATGCGTGAGCGAGCAGACCATGCCGGGCTCGGTGTTGAGAGCCAGCACGGTGCTCTTGAAGGCGATCTGCCGCGCTGCTTTCCATTCGGCCGGCGTGATGCCTCCGAGCTCTTCGCGCAAGCGAACCGTGATGACCCGCGCTGCTTGCGACTTCGACGCCGTGCCGGACAGGTTGACGGTGGACTTCAGAAACAGCGGCCCGCCCGCGCCGCCGAGGAGCGATGCATGGTCGATGTCGTAGAGCGAGATCGAGTTGGCGACGAACTCGAAATCCTCGTCGGCGAAGTTGGCCGTCAGGTGGTTGAACGAGGGTTTCAGAGGCGCGAGCTGGAGGCTGCGGAATAGAATGTTGCCCTCGGTGAACGCCTCCACCGCCGAGGAGTTCACGCGCACGCCGAGCTTGAGCTTGCCGTTCGCGAAGGTGTAGTAGCCCAGGCAGTTCATGAGCACTTCCTGGAGCCAGTCGCGAAGGGGTTTCTCTTCCTGGAGCACGCCGCGGAACTTGAACTGGGTCTCGGTGCCCGTGCCCACCAGCTTTGAAACTTGCTCGTCGCAGATCGCCGCCGCCGCTACGCTCGCATCGACATCGAACAGCGTCTCGGCGTAGTCCAGTTGCTGCGTGGTGGCGGTTGCGCCCATCCGGATGCCGCGCGCACGGAGCAGCATATTCACAGCGATCCAGATGGGGTTGGTCAGCGCGGGTTGCCATGCGCGGTTGCTGGGCGCAGTCCACGTCCAGCCGCCGAGTCCCTGCGCGACGACCACCTCCATGGTGTGCTCGCTCAGGCGCGAAAGCTGCAAGCCCTTGGCGTCCGAGCGCCGAAGCATGACGAAGGCCGTGCCGGCCGCGCGCTCAGGACCCGCGTCCGTGTCCATGCCGAAGGTCACTGGATTCGGATCGGCCCCCAAGCTCGTCATCAGCCCGAGCGAACCCGGATAGCCGTGGTGGTACTGCCCGTCGAGCTTGTGACCCGCGCCGTAGGCGCCCAGCGGGCCTTCGCCCACGATGCCCAAAGCCGAGTAGAAATCGCTCTCGTCGCGGCCCGAGGCGATCTTGGCGTTCACCGGCATGGCCGAATCGGTGTAGATCTCGGGCAGGACCTGGTCGTAGATCGAGTCGGCCACGAGCGAGACGGAGGTCAGCGTCGAGCGGCCGAACCCCCAGACGCCGGTCGAGTTGTCCTTGATGCGCACTCCCTGAGGCTTGGCCATGACGCCGCCGTAGTAGTCGTTCATGCCATGCGCCCGGCAACCGTTGGGCGTGTCGAAGCCCTTGTCGCAACGGCCGGGGTCAGCCTCGGGGAAGCGAACCAGATCGAGCGCGCCTTGCGAGCCGAATGGACATGCCGCGGAGTTGAAGGACTTCCAGCAGGTGCGGGAGATCTTGCGCGTCGGATAAGGCAGATTCAGTTCGTACAAGCCGTCGGCGGCCGTGACGCGGAACTCAGCGCCCGAGTCGCAGGACCAGTTGACGATGTTTCCCTTCCAGAGATCGACCTTGATGCCGGCGCCAACGTGAAACAGGCTGAAGGCGATCTCGGCGCGGAAGAGATCGACGTCGTTGGCCAGATCGCGCATCACGCGGTCTGCATTGCCGAAGGTGAACTGAGCCTCGTCAGATTCGTTGCCGATCGACTGCGAGATGCCGTCGAACTCCAGGAGCCGCGCCTGGTAAAGCTGGACGTCGATCGTACACCGGCGATCACTGAGATGGATGGCGGAATATCCAGGCTGAAGAGGTTGAATACGAACGAGCGGGATGATCTCCTGGACCTGGGAGAGCAACGCGGTCTGGAGTGCGGCGGGCGGGAAGCGATTGACGGTCTGGTTGAGCGGGTAGGACGGCGTCGCCTGCGGGATTTCAATGAGCGTCACGCCGAGAGAGCAGGCCCAGTCGGCGACCATCTCCCAGGAGAGCGGCTCGTTGGCGAAGCGGCAGACGACGGGCGTGGTCCCAACGCCGTTGTCATTCGGCACGATGTAAGTGAACGCGCCGTAGGGGCCGTACTTCGTCTCCCAGAAGTTGCGCAGGGCGATGCGCTCGGCGTCGCGGAGCCACTGCTTGCGAATCGTGAACCGCCGCGCGCCCGTGCCGAGCAGGAAGCGCTGTTCGATTTTTGAGTTGCCGCTGCCAAACTGGTGCACGGCGACCTCATGGTCGCGGCGCACCTCAAGCGGGAAATCGGGCGTGAGAGGAAACACCCCGCTCGGCGTGATCTCGGGGACCGGGACGTTACCGAGGAAGTCAGGCAAGCTCGATCAACTCCAGCGAGAGATCGATGCGCGAGAGTGAGGCGCTCTGTTCCCACGCACCGGCAAAGCGAACGGTGTAACGGCCCGCGACAGCCTGCCCTGTCGGGTCGTGTGAGAACTTCGGGCTGGTCTCATAGGGGTCATAGAAGTAGAACGGCTCGGTGGGGCCCTTGCGGGCCTCGTAAAAATCGCGGAGCGTCACGAGCTGCGCGGGCGCGAGCCGTTTCGCCAGCCGCCAGCGCTTTCGGCTGTTGGTTGCCTGAACCGATCGCTGCGATTCGCCGTTGCTGTATTCGTTGTCGAGAACCGGATACTCGCGCTCGTGCACGAACGCTCGCGACAGGCTCGCCGGCAGCACCGTCAGCGGCGCCGCATTCTGGACCGAGCCGGGCATCAGGCTGTCACCAGGTCGAGGAGTCTCTGGTCCGGCCGCGCGCCGATCTTGCGAGCCACGAAGCGGGCATAGTTGGCCGGATGATTGCCGTCGCCAGATGGTGCGTAAACGCGAAACATCTCTTCAGCCGTCGGCGGTTTTCCCTGCGTGTAGCGGCCATCCAGATACTGCCCAATCAGTACGCGCAGAATGCGCCAGCCCTCCTCGATGGCACGTTGGCTCATCTCTTCGCGCGAGGCGCCGGGAAAGCGCTCCGACGCCCAGGCGACGAAGTCGACGTAGCCCTTCGAGGTCGGGTACGGCCTGCCGCGACTGTCCCGCCACTGCCGGATGTTGCCTGGGTTCGCGTTGCGCTGAGCAAGGGTTGGCTGCGCGGCCGAGCGATAGAATCCCTCCATCTCCGCGATGGCCTGGGCAATATTCTCAATGAGTTCTTGTCGGGTCATGACACAATCAATCCGGGGTTGAGTTGCAGGCCGGTCATCTCGCGGCGGCCGGCGTTCTGCTTGGTCGCTGCCATGGCTGCGGACTGCACGGCGCGCGGATTCTCGACCACCACACGTACCGTTTCCTTCTCGAAGAACTCCTTCGCGCCGGGCACGGTGATGTTGATCACCGTGGGCGCAGCGGACGAAGGCGTTCCACTTCCGATGCGGTCGAGGGCCAGACCGCTGGCGCTCGATTGGAACAGGCTTCCGCCCTGCTGGAGCAGCGAGACGGGACGCACAGTGGCCGGAAGCCCGGAGGTGCTCTGGCCTGTGGACAGCGCGTAGAGTTCGACCAGGTCGCGGATCTGCTGGCTCCGGATGGCCATGTCGAGGTTGCCACCGAAGCCTTGTTTGGCGATGTTCACGATCTCGGCGAGAATGTTCTTCTCGCGGATGTCGACGCCGTAGGTCGCTTTGATTTTCTCGCGGGCCTTTTCCTGCGCGCCCTTCACGAAAAGCCGCACCAGGCCAGCCACGGCCCCAATTCCGGCGCCTATGGCCGCGCCGACGGGACCGCCATATTTGAAGCCGATCATCGCGCCGCCGGCCGTGGTCATCGCGAGACCTGAGACGCCGCCGCGCTGGAGGCCCATCATCGCGAGCGTTGCGCCACCAAGCAGCGCGGCATTCGACCGCCCGAGGGCCGAGAGCTTCTGGCCCATCGTCGCGGCTTCCCAGGTCACGGCCTTGCCCGGCGCGTACTGGACGCCGCCGCCGAAACCGAAAAAGTCTTTCCATCCGCCAAGCAGTCCGCCCCAGCCGCCACCAGCACTCGAAGGGACAAACGGCGGCGTGCCTAAGCCTCGGGCCGCGCCGCCGGGGATTGGGCCACCGCCGCCCCCCTGTCCGAAGACCGGCACCGCGCCGACGCCGAGCAGTCCGCCGAGCCTGCCGAGCGTGCCGCCGGAAGAAGTGCCACCAGCCAGCGAGACCCGCGTACCTGTAAACAACTGCATCAGCATCGCGGCCACGCGGCTGGTAACGACATCTTTGATTGCGGTGAGCAGCGCGGTCTTGAGCGAATTTCCAATCGCCGACCAGATGGATTGCGACTTGGTGAGCAGGGCGTCGAAGATACCGTCGGCCTGGCGTTTGAAGGAGTCGAAGATGCGCTGGTTCTGGTCGCGGACGATCTGCGCTTGGCGGATTGCCGCCGTCTCGCGTGCGCCCTGAATGGCGGCGTCAGCAGCTTCCTGCTGGAACCGCCGGATCTCGTCCCGCTGCGCGGTGAGCTCGGCAATACGCGCCTGGATTTCCTCGGCCCGGTAGCCCAGCCGCTTCAAGTTCGCCTCTTCCTCGATGACCATCCGAGAGGTTTCGAGGTCGAACAGCCGCATGCGGATCTCGTGGACCCGCGTGAGGTAGTCGATCTCGATGGCCGCCTTGCGCTGCTCGACGGCCAGTTTCTGCTCGAGGGTCTGGGCGTTGGTGGCATCGAGCGCCCGCAGTTGGGCGTCCCGCGCGATCCCGGCGCGCTGCTCCTCGATCCCAAGCACCTGCTCGAGGTGGTCGAGGTTCCGCTTCGAGATCTCCTCGTTGTAGGCCAGCCGTTGAGCGAAGACCTGCGCGTCGAGTTCCATCCGCCGCCGCGCGGCTTCCTCTTCCGCGGTCAGATATTCGGCGAGGTTCTTGCGGTTGGTCTCCTGCACCTCTTTCTGCCAGTTGGCGAGCCGCTCTCGCAGTTCGCCGATGACGTTCTCCCAAGCCTTCTGCGTCAGGGTGATCCGCTGCTCGTTGCCCCGATCATCGACGAAGGTGGTCCACTTGCGGATCTGCTCCTGGACCTCGGCCATGTCACGGGCAAAGCCGGTGAGCCCGCGCCGACGCGCTTCTTCGAGCGCCCGTGCGCTCTCGCGCTCCACCTCCAACTGGCGCTTCCGGATCTCGGCCGCCCGTTTCAGGGCTTCGAGGTCGGGTTCCTGGGGGTTGTGAATGGTCAGCTTCGGCCCTTCATATTCGAACGCCTGCCCGCCGGGGAGCCATTGCTTGCCCATCACGAGTTCGCGGATCTGGTCATCGGTCATCCCTTGCTTGCGGAGGGCGTTAACACTCGTCTTGCCGCTCAGCAGGTCGTCCCGCAGCGCCTTCCTCTGCATCTCGTCGAAGCGGGCCTGAAGTTGATCCTGGGTGTCCTTCCACTGCGAGTAGATGGCAAAGCCAGCGCCGACGATACCGACCGCAAGCAGCGCATAAGGGTTGATGTTTGCGAGTTGCAGCGCGGCAATCGACTTCGCGAGCGCCATGATCTTATCGGCCAAGGCGTAGGTGGCCAAGGCTCCGGAAACCCACAGCGCCACCTCGCCGAACTTCTGGAGCAGATCGGTGTTCTCGCGCAGCCAGCCAACCAAGCCGCGCAGGTTGCCGATCAGAGCCTTGAAGTCATCCTGGAACTTTGCGCCGATGTCCTCACGCAGGTTGTTGAACTCGCGGCGCAGCGCACCCAGTTGGCCTTCGACGGTCTGCGAGGCCGCCGCATGCGCGCCCTGGATCTTCGCGCCTTCGCGCATGACGGCGTTGTAGCGGATCTGCTTCTCCTCAGTCTCAGTCAGCGCGCGCCCGAGTTGAAGCTGTGCGATCTGCGTCTCTTTCTGGAAGTCGACGAACAGGCCCAGGGTGCGGAGACCGCGCGAGGCGCCCGATTCGATGGCCATCACGATCGACTCGAGGGCCTCGCCGGCCGTGATGTTCTGGACCGCGGCGGCGTCCTTGGCGAGCTTGGCCATGCCTTGCGCCTTCGAGAGTTCCAGATCGGCCACGATCAGCCGCTGAACCGCGTGGGCCGCCTCGGTATACTCGAAGCCGATCTCTTCGATCGCCGAGACCTGCCTGACCGCCGCAGCCGCTCCCACGCCGTGGGCATTGGCCAGCGCCTTCAGCGAGGCTTCAGCCTTTGCGTTCCCGGCGGCCATCATGACCGAACCGACGGTAAAATCCTTCGCCCAGGCGAGCGCGCTCTTGATGGCGTCGGCCAGGAGGTTACCCGCCGTGGCACCCTTCACCATGGCCGCCGTCATGCCGTCGATGCCCTGCGCCGCGCCCCGAGCGGTTCTCACCGCCGACGCCTCCATGCTCGACAGGCTCGCATTGACGCTCTTGATGGACGCATTGGCCCGGTTCGCGTCCACTTCCACAACGAGTTCTAGCTTATTGTCGGCCATGCTGGTTCAACTGCTCGCGATCCAAGGCGTCGCGTTCGTCTTCGAGCAGGATGAGGGCCCGGTACTCATCCGCCCGGATCTCGTCCAGGCCGATTTGGACGCCCATCTTCAGTGCGGCCTTGAGATCGATCGCACGGCGCATCAGTATGCCCGCCTCGGAGGATTGAGCTGCATCCAGCTTGTCGAGTGGACAGTGGTCACAGCGGCTGCCGTCGTCGGGAGCGTCGGGGCAGAGGCCGGGATCGCAGAGTTCCTCGCGGCGCAGCGCCCAATGAATCAAGAATCGCAGGGAGGGTTTTTCGGGCCACTCCCCAGCGCTCAGTTTGGGTCCGAAGATTCCTCAAATGCGCCATCCAGAGCGTCGATGGCGGCTTTCACCGCCACGGCCTGGTGGATCACGGGCACGTCGCCCGCATAGCCTTCGGTCGATTCCACCAGCTTCTTGTAGAGCGCCGCCGCCGGGGCCAGGTTAATGATCAACTCCTGCCGGTTGTATGGCAGATCGAGCACCCGCGCGAAACCGCGCCGGTATTCGAAGACGTCTTTGGCCGACGGCATGCGCAGCGCATGGCTCACGGCGCCCCCGAGGACGCGCATCGTCACCCGGAAGCCGTCGCCGGTTGGCGCGACGTCGTCGACATCGGCCTGGCTCAACTGCTCGATGATGCGGCTGGCTTCAAAGGCATCCACATCGGGCGCGTTCTCCTCTGGCAACCGGATCTTCGCGAGCAACGCCGCGTCGGCTTCTGCCGAGTCAGGGATGGTCGTCTCCGAGACGCCGCGCCCCAGTTGCTTCACGATGACTTTCCGCTTCTTTTGGCGGTCGGTCCACTCGTCGTCGGTGGGGAAGCGCACGCGAATCGGCTTTACGCCCTCGGGCGTGCGGAGATGGATGGTGATAGGTTGTTTTGCGTCAAACATGGAAGTCCTCTCTACTGACAGATCCCGTCCACGCCACACTTGGCCACGGCCGAGACGATGCCGTTGGTGGCGTCCCACATCGGCAGGCATTCGACTGACACCGTGACGATGCCTTCCGTCTCGCCGACTTCGGCGGTTGCAAAGGAGACCTTGTGCCAAGTGAGCTCGAGTGAGTTGTTCGAGTCGTAGGCGAGCGAGATCACCGCCGTGCCAGCCGTCTGCTGGCGCAGTTTGGTGAGCTCCGTCGAACCGTTCTCAAAGCGGGCGACAAAGCGCAGCGTGCCCTGGCGGTTGCCGAACTCGAGCCGGCCCCGGATGGCGCCGCTCGCGCCGTCGCCGGGTGCCTGGAAGCCCGAGCCAGGAAAGAAGCCGCCGTCCAGCCGGACGTTGTTCTTCCAGGACGTCTCAAGCGAAACGATGTTCTTGTTCGAGACGTAGTTGACGCCGTTGATCGTGAGCGCGAGCGACGCCGACGGCAACAGTTTCTCTACCGTCGCCGCCGGCATGGTGATGCCTGAGGGCTCGAC
>Ga0073932_1005147_pt1 | contig 14517 bp, 13 predicted proteins | sample DewCreD2012metaG_FD_76967 | JGI IMG/M metagenome (GOLD analysis project Ga0073932, IMG submission 76967) | Hot spring sediment bacterial and archeal communities from British Columbia, Canada, to study Microbial Dark Matter (Phase II) - Dewar... ... | reverse complement strand
CTATAGGTGTGAAGATATTACAGACTGATGTACAAAATTTGATGTATTTTTATCAAACCCCATATTGGCAAAATCTTGTTAACGGGTTAGTTTTTCTATTTTTTCACACTTAACATTTTCTGTGTACCAAAGTTAGTGTAAAGTCCTATCATTATTTTTTCAAGGTGTTCATTATACTGTTGAATATGGTCAGCCATACCAATAAAATCAACAGTTGTACGGAATGGTTTTTCGCCTTTGGGTTTTTCAATAAGTTCTGTAATAGCATTTGCGACTTTTTGTGGGTCTTGTTGCGGGTTATTTTTTAAAAAATTTTCAAAGTTGTTTAGAACTATTTCGGGAACTTTTGCGAAATCACCGTAGGTTTCTTCTCGGCTTTTATCACTTGGTCTTAACAAATTATTTGAAAAGGGAGTAGGGTAACCACCTGGTTCAATAATGCAATTCTCAATTCCAAAGGCTGATAGTTCAACTCTGTAATTTTCAGCTAATGCTTCTAGTGCCCATTTTGAAGCCTGATACACACCATAAAATGGCAATACTATTCTTCCAAGTAAACTCGAAATGTAAATGATTAGCCCGTCACTCTTCTGGCGAAAATAAGGTATCACAGCCCTGTTCATTCGTTGAACGCCAAAAACATTTATATCAAATACCTTTTGGAAGTCAGATATCGTAAAAAATTCCTGCATCCCAATCACTCCAACACCGGCATTGTTTATTAATACGTCTAATCCGTTAAGTTCAGAAATTGCATTTTTTACGCCGTTTGTTACACTAATATCAGCTGTAACATCTATTTCAATTAATTTTGCTCCCGCATTTCTTAATTCTTCAGCAGCGTTTTTGTTTTTACCGTTAATATCGCGCATTGAAGCAGCAACCTGGTGACCTCTATGTATTAGTGTCAAAACCGTTAGTTTTCCAAACCCACCGTTTGCACCTGTGATTAAAATTTTCTTTGCCATATGTTTCCTTTATTTTTTTATTTAAAAATAGTAAAAAATATCGGATTAGTTATGGTGAAAAGTTCAGATTAAATGGTGAGAAGTTCAGACTTTTTATTAGCTTCACGGAATTTTTTAGGTGTTGTTCCAACATAGTTTTTGAAAAACTTTGTAAAATTAGAAGGATCAAAAGTCAGATGTCTGGCTATTTCAGCTATGGGTTTATTGGTGGTTAGAATCAATTCCTTTGCGATCTGAACCAAACGTTCTTCATAAATGTCACAAGGCGATTTGCCCAAGACTTCCTGAATAGTGTTACTTAGATGTTTTGGGTGAATAAACAATAACCTGGCTAAATCCTTTATTTCAAAAGTTTTGTCAGCATTTCCGTTTTTCAAATCGGTCAGGTGTTTGTCGAGTTCCTTAAGATATTGAGCAACTATTTCTTTTTGTCTTGCTGATGCTTTATTTTTATATGATTTCATAATTTAAAAGTTAATTTTGATTGTGTTCTTTCAAATATCTTTGGCAAATTTTCTAACATCTTGCAATATTTTGTCGCGTTTCGAATCGTTCTTATAACGAAGTCTGTCAATTCTCATTACTCTTACAGGTTTAAATCCGCAGAACTCCAGGGTAGCACGTTTAATAGCATATATGTCGCTATTACGATATCGCCACCATATCCACCATTTTGGAGCGTCAGAGGTTGTAATTATATCCGCCGAACGCCCTGTAAGCAATTTATCCCAAAATGGGTCGGTTTGGTGATACTTGTATGCAAATCCTGAATATAGTGTCCTGTCAAAAAAACCTTTCAGTATAGCTGGCATGGACCCCCACCATATTGGATAAATTATAGCCCATTTATCACACCATAAAATATTATCTTGTGCGGTTTTTAAGTCAGGTTCCAATTCTTGACTTCCATTATATCCCTTCCATAAAATGGGATCAAATTTCATTTGTCCTATTTGCTGAGAACGGGTCTCATGGCCGGCTTGTATTAAAGTATCCTTGTATGCTTCAAAAATTCGACCATTGAAACTATCGCTGTCTGGATGTCCGAGTAGGATATATACTTTCATTATGTTCTTCTTTTACCATTTTACGTTAGATAAATCTAATAACGAACGCAATGTATTTAGAGATTTCAAAATTGAGATTATTTTATAATAAACTTTTGTGTATGCATCTTACCTGATAGATCAGTCAACTTCAAAAAATAAATGCCTTTAGGAAGTTGTGGGATATTAATCTGAGCCTCAAAAGTTTTAGTAAAGTATTTCTGTCCTAAAATATCATAAATAGAAATCTCTTTAATTGCAAGTTCTGTTTTAATTGATATTGTGTTTTGAACCGGATTTGGATAGACAATTATTGGTGAGATAATATCTGTACTATTATTTTCCTCAACTGAAGAGGTCGAACAATTTAAAGAATGCTGTGAAAAAAAATTCCAGATTAAATCAGTTGCATTAAGCTGTGTTGAAACAGTATCGCCAGCAGAAGTTTTATTGCCTCCTGGCCATGAATGGCCACCATCGGAGGTTGTATAAATCATTACTTCTGAACAAGATCTACAATCAGACCATCTTTTTCCTAATACACCATTTGCATTGTAAACCGTATCAAAGTTAGCTGTGCAAGTATCGTTTTGTACCCACACACCAATAACAGAATCAATTGGAGGCATATAAAAACCAGCAAAACCGGTTCCGTATCCGCCATTATACGGAACATGAGTATCGGGCAGGGAATGAATGTGGAGTAAAGGTAATGTTTTTGCTGGACTGCAAGCATCGGTTACTACCATGGTTGTTGCAACCGGTGCAACGGCTGCAAAAATATCTGCCCTTTCACAAGCTAATCTGTAGGCCATCATTCCTCCATTTGAGGCGCCGGTTAAATATATCCTATTTGCGTCGATATTGTAATTAGCTTTGAGGGTGTCAATCATTTTTACGATGAATCCAACATCATCAATATTGTAAGTAACGGAATTTCCACAACATGTACCTGCATTCCAGGTACGTATAAAAAATTTTGTTCCGTTTGGATAGACTACAATAAAATTACTTGTGTCTGCTTTAATGCTAAGATTGGAAATATATTCCATTGTATCGGCATCGTGACCACCGCCATGCAATGCTATTACTAAAGGAAATGGATTAGTACCATTGTAAGCTGGTGGAATATGAATTTTATAAGATCTCCAATGAAGCTGATGATAAACTGAATCTAAAATATTTATTTGTGCAAATACTGTTGTATTAATCAGAAATGCCAAAATTATAACTATGAATTTTTTCTTTATCATATTAACCTGATTTTAAAGAATGATTATTGTTAGTTTTTAATGAATCTTTCCTTAAAAATCATATTAGGTGTTTTAACAATAAGAAAATATACTCCTTTTGAAACTCCAGAAATGTCGAATTGGTTTTGATTCGATTTTTGAATTATTTTTCTTCCTAAAATATCATAAATAGTAACCACGTAATCATTTATCAAACCAGGAATATCAATAGATATTTCATTTTTTGTAGGATTAGGATAAGATTTGAACCTCACATTTTGTACCATATAATCATCCACTGAAGAAATATAATTTAATGGAGTATCACATCTTCTTAATTCAAATTGTCTTTTAAGATATGGTTTGTAAGAATCAATTTTAGCTGCAGAATAAAATATCCAGACTTTGTTACTTCCAACGTATGGTTCTGGTTCAGAGACGTTCAATGTGCTATCGAACTCGCTTAGTAACCACATTATTTGCTGGGAACTATCGATTGTGGTTAGCCAAATTTCGCCCGGTTGGTTAAAAGTTGTATTAAAGAAATTTCCTCCATCGTTATTAACCTGGAATGCTGAATACAGTTTTCCATTGAATAGGAAGGGCTCGTGTGATTGATTTAGTGCCGGATTTGATAAATGTATTGATGGCGGAACCACAACTGCATCTTGCGAAAAAATCTCTCCAAAATTTGTTCTTTTATAAAAGTGAGCAGTGTCTGAGGCATTAATTCCGCTGAGGAAAAATTGTTCGTTAGTTATCGGATTTAGAACCGGATAGCCATCTATTTTATTTGCAAAATCATTTGTAACCGGAATTGGCGGAGATTGAGGAAGGTAAGCATTTAATTCTTTTGCTTGCACACTGTTGTTCTGATCAGCGTAACCAAAAGTTAAGTAATGACTACCTTTTATCCATCTTGGAACAATAACATCCATTGGAATTGGAAGGGGATAAATACTTGGCTGTTGTTCTATTAAATAATCGTTTGCTGGGTTATCTAAATCGAGCAGATGCATTTGATAATAAGAATTCAGCGGTGTATTAGAAGAAAATCCATTTACACTATCATTTAATATATAAATTACAAATCGCTTGTCAATTCCAGGAAGCTGTGATGGATAAAATACTCTTCTTTTATTTACTGCGGGTAATAAAATGTTTGTGACTGTAGCGGAAGTGGGACCGGTAGGTCTAACAAATTTTATTTGTCCCAATAACGTGGCACCAACATAATAAGGACCAATATTATCGACACCCCAATCAGCTGGACGGGCATAAATATTTGAATTAAATGGATTATAACCTTTTCCATCTGGGGGAATTAAATCGCCGGTATTCGGATCAACTCCGCATTGCCACACTTTGCCAGTTAAACCATTGGAAGTATCCAGCTCAATCCAGAGCATATAATTTCCAACCGGAGATAATTCTGGATTAACATAATTTACATTTGTATCACCGATTATCTGATCATTTATAGTGAAGTTTTGTGCATTTAATATTTCATTGCAGAATAAAATGATTGTAAAAATTAATTTAAGGTAACTCATAAAAATCTAATATTTTAACAATTTAATTTATAAGTATAACAAAAAATAGAAGTAAGAGGTTTAATTTTTCAGTAATTTATTATGGTAATTCAATATAATTATTAATTTAAAACAATCTTTGCAATAAAGGAATATTATTTTTCGGTTAATTTTTTTTACTTGAATAAAACTTAAAACTTTTAGGTGTAAATATATTGGACGAGTAAAATAGATTGTTAAAAGTTGGCAACTAACCGAAGGTGGCGATTTCCAACCCATCAGTGTTAACTAAACACAAATGTTAATAGAAGCAAATAGCTTAATTCAACCACTTACTGGTCGTTTCTGGATAGGTGCTCTTGCTGGGCGTTTTTCGCTATTTGTTTATTGATCTTTCGCATCTATTTCGTACCGCATTCTCTCAAAGAATTCTTTGAATAACCAAAAAACATTTGTCTTAACTCTTTTTAAATAAATCCCAATTATGCCCTTTCCAAATATTAAAAAATTATATCACTTAAAACTATTTAGGTGGTGGGACGGCAAGTCAGTAGGCGTCAATTTTGTTATTCTCTGATTGCATAAGATGGTCCCACATTTAGTAGCGTGAAGGATGTATATCGGTTTGCATATTGGTACGGTAGTAGTAGATTAATACCGCAAATGTGGGATCCTTTCGATTTAGCACGACTTGTGCCACTCCGTGGTGGATATTCAATCTTCCACTTTACCTGTTATTTCCTCCTACGCGCTAGATCGGGCTTCCTTTTATTTGAATGGAATAGTACAGTTATTTTTAATATTTAACTAATTTGTCCATGATTAACTTTTTGCCAAATTCATCTTTTACTAAAATTAGATACACAGATGGTGCAAAATGAGCAAGGTTTATATTTTTTTCGTAAGTTGATATTATTCTACTCCCTGTGATTGTGTAAATTTCGATCAGACATTTTTTTTCTGTGTTTACAGTAACAAATGAATTTACAGGGTTAGGGTACATTATTAGTTTTACACTTTTCGGGTTATCGGCGATGTTAGAGATAGTGCATAAAGTATCAAGCATTTGCAGGTAGGTAGTATATGCCAGTTTATGAGTACCCAAAGTGTCCATTAAACCCAGTGAACCAACATATCCTTCAAATATTGGTGAATTAACCTGGTAAAAATTTGCCCAGTAATTTACACTTGAACTATTAAAATCGGCAAGGAATTGTAATTCCACCCCTTCAATTTGGGGTTTATACATAGTTTGCCAGAACAGTTCTTCAATAAAATTACGTTGCATAATTTCCGAACTATTTGTAAGAGATGAAGAAGGAAATCCCACCTCTTTAATAACTATAGGTTTTGAACCTGCCTTTTGCAGCAGTGTATTCATATCAGAAGAAATATCAGAAATTGCGGTTGAAATAACTGTAAAATCATTATTTAAAGGCCAATAAGTAATGCACAAAACATCCGAAAAATTTTTAGTGGATTGCCAGATAGTATCATTGATTTCAATTCCATAGATATAGGTAACTGCTGTCGAAATTTTTATACTGGGATAATTCAAATGAACATAATCAGAAATATTTGAAAAAAGTGTAACAAATTCGTCAATCTCCTCAGGATGATCTTTAAAATAAATATCTGATTCAACCCCGATCGAAAAATAATCAACAGTGGTGGCAAATGAATCTATCAGGTTTGTTGCAAATTCGAAATATGCGTTTGTTAAAGTGGTATCCTCAAAATTCAATCCGGTGAAAGCCGCAGGCACATAATTAACATATGTAGAAGGATTCTTTAAACTCAAATGAATTTTTAAGTTATAAGTACTTTTTAAGCTTTTGACATAATCCACATAAGCTCTTATTTGTCCATGGTCCATAAGATTCTGCGCTTCTGCCCAGGTAAAATTCAACTGAGTAAATCCATTTCCTTTTGAGTACATCATCTGGTACCAGTTTGTTTTATCTGTATTAGTCCAATTTTGCGGCCAAACAGGTATTAGACCATACTTAGAAGTTGGACATTGTGCTTTACAGTCTAAAGCAAAAAGAAGGATTGAAAGGATAAATGTTTGTATTATTATACTTTCATATTTAAAGTTTTTGTATTTATTTATTTTCATAACCTCAAAATATCAGTTTAAAATCCGTGATAGACAATTAATTGATCTTAATGTTCCATATATAAATAATTTGTTATGAAAACGCTCTTTAATTTCATTTGAGGGGGCTGATTTAAAAAATAATTATAGTCCTTATTTTGGAGACTATATTTTTCCTACACAGTTATTAATATAGCAAACAAATTACACATAAACGCTGTTGGGTACGCTTTCTAATTTTTTCGTCAAATTAATTTCGCTTTCTTTTGAATTCATATGATGCAAACTTGTTCCAAACTTTTGTACTGTCGGAATATGATTCAATTAAAAGTGTCCACGTGTCGTTGTCTTTGTCATATTTAAAAATATCTCTAAATGGTGAATCTGGGTATGGAATGACAAACTCAATTGATGTTAATTGAATTTTACCTGTCCCGTGTGGGACAGAATATGATGGTCCAAATGAGTCGAGCCAATGAGCATAAACAGTATTTGTCGCTGAATCCACACCCACAAAAATTTGAGCTTCGTATTGAGGTGGATTGTTAATATCCCGCATATGTATTCTTGAAAAAGTGTTATTTAGAACTGGTTCCACATTTACCGAATATTCAACCGCTTTATCAATCACTTTTCCTACGGCATGCCAATTGCCGTCAAGTCGCTTTAACAAATCAGGACGATGGTCATTCATAGCTTTTTGTTGATTATAGTTGCAAGACACTAAAACTGTGAATGTCGTTATTAAGATTAAAAAAGTTTTTATATTTTTCATATATTATTTTTAGTTTGTCTGTGCCTAAATTTATGCACTTTATATTAAGAACCGTCGTTCAATTAAAAAATTAATTATCAACTGCTTCACTTTTTAGAACAATCCTTGATCCCTTGCTCTGTATCATTGCGTTATACATGTAGTCTGGTTCAATGAGTTGTTTTTGTTGTATAAGGAACCTAATTCAGAAAAGGTAATTAATATGCTGCTCTAAATAGATTTCAGAATGTTTAATTATTCCGAAGTTTCTATTTTGCGCATAAAATTATAAACCTCTATCTGGGAGTGAACTATTTTATCGCCTGATTTTACAAATTTATTGCTTTGAGAAGCATCAAGGATTCGTGCTTTAACGTTATCCTGCCATTGAATATCGAATACTTTTTTAAGATGTTTCCTTATTTGCTCATCAAATATGGGGCATGTAACTTCTATCCTGTGTTCAATATTCCTTGTCATCAGATCAGCAGATGAAATATAAATTTCCTCATTTCCGTTATTGCAGAAAATCATGAATCGTGTATGTTCTAGAAATCTGTCAACTATTGCAATAGCACTAATATTTTCACTTAGTCCCTTAACTCCTGGTACAACAGAAAACATGCCCCTAGCAATTATGCGGATTTCAACGCCGGCCTGACTTGCCTCATAAAGGCGGTCGATAATTTCCATATCGGTTATGTTGTTAAACTTTAAGTAGATATATGCTTTCAAACCCGCACGGGCATTTTTGATTTCGTTGTCGATCAGTAGTGATATTTTGTTTCGGAGGTGGAACGGTGAAATTATGAGGTGGTAATAATTGTCTTTACGGTAGTTTGCGTGGAAGAAATTAAAAACTTTCTGCACTTCGTTGGTTATTTTCTTCTTGTAGGTTAATAGCAGATGATCGGTGTATATTCTTGCAGTATCCTCATTGAAATTTCCGGTTCCAATAGCTGCATATCGTTGTACGGTATTGTTTTTTACCCTTGTAATGAGGCAAAGTTTCGCATGTACCTTCAGGCCCGGGACTCCGTAAATAACTTTAACTCCTTCATTCATTAGCTTGTTTCCCCACAGGATATTTGCTTCTTCGTCGAACCGTGCCTGAAGTTCAACCACTGTTGTTACGCTTTTCCCGTTTCTGACTGCATTCAAAAGTGCATTTATTACATTTGAATTGCGGGCCAGCCTGTACAGTGTAATCTGAATTGAAGTTACAAAAGGATCTATGGATGCTTCCCTGAGGAGATCAATAAAATGGTCGAACGTATGATAGGGGAAAAAGAGCATTATATCTTTTCTATGTATTGCCGAGAGGATACTTTTACCCAAGGGGATGTCTTTATGATGCAATGGAACCAGAGGTTCATAATTTAGTTTTTTGAGTCCGAGTTTTGGAAAATTCATGAAATCTTTGAAGTTATGGTAACGGTTACCTGGAATTATAACGTCATCGGGACCAAAGTTGAATTTTTTTGCAAGCAGTCTGAAGAGGTCGGAGGGCATTTTCCTATCATATATAAAACGGACCGGTGTGCCTTTTTTCCTTTGTTGCAGGCTTCGTGAAAGTTTATCAATGTAATTAGCCAAATAATCATCTGCAATGTCAAGTTCAGCATCCTTTGTAAGTTTTATTGTGTAGGCTGTTATCTCATCAAAATCGAAAATAAAGAATACTTCTTTCATCCCAAATCTTATAACGTCGTCAAGAAAGATAAGGTATTTATCACCATCTCTTTCAGGAAGCACAATAAATCTTGGTAACACATCTGTGGGAATTTCAAGCAATGCGTACATTCTACTTTTTGTTTTTTTCTTTCTGAGTAGGATAGCGAAATATATTGCATCATCAGTAAGATTTGGAAGTTTTGATTCAGGTTCAATAACGAAAGGCATCAGTCTCGTTCTTACTTCATTCCTGAAGTACTCTGTTACAAAATCTGCCTGCTCTTTATCAAGTTGCTTTTCATTAATGATATGAATTTTGTTTTTTGAAAGATCTTTGAGAATCTCAGAATAGATTTTTTCAAAGGTTTGATTCTGTGATAATACAATTTCATGAATTTTTTTAAGGGTTTTTTTAGGATCATATCCCAGCATATCCCTGGCATCGGCTTTGTAATATGAAAGTCTTTTAAGCGTTGCAACCCTTACACGAAAATATTCATCAAGGTTATTTGAATAGATACCAAGAAACTTCAAACGTTCAAGCAAAGGCACATCTTTGTTTGCAGCTTCCTGTAGTACTCTTTCATTGAAAGATAGCCAGCTGATCTCTTTTGGTATGTATTTTTTGCTCATTTTCGTTATGGTAAAAGTAATAATTCAGTGATGCCGGAACCGGGTTTTATTTCATTCCAATCTTTTATGTTAAATGAAATACATACAATTCCACTTTTTGGGATTTCCCCAACTGCATTCCCGGTAAGGTAATTGGCGATATTTGTAAAAGAAGGGTCGTGTCCAAAAAACACGACAGAATCATACTCCTTTGCTGATGATTCTAATATTTGCAGCAAAGTTTTCTCATTAAATCTGTAATATACTTCGCTTCTGATAATGATTGATTCTGGTTTAATGTAATATTCAGTAGCAAAAATCAGAGCAGTTTCCAGTGCTCTGAAAGCCGGGCTCGAAATCAACAGACCAGGATTATTTATTTTCTCCCGTAGTTTCGCCGCCATAAGGTGAGATAGATTTTTCCCCTTAAGCGTTAGTGATCTTTCAAAATCGGAATGGCCTGTACCATGACTTTCGGCCTTCCCATGTCGCATAAAAATTATTCTTTTCATTGTGAAATGATTTTTACAGTTTTTAAGGATTAATTGGTGTTTAAATACCGAAACATGTTCCCATCTCTTTTGCTCTTACGAGAAGACTATTGTTACGCTCTACCAGCCTGGTATGTCCTGCGACTTCACTTAAAGGAACCGATTTGATTTCACCATTAATCTGTGCAACCATCTTTCCATAGTCTCTATCAGCTATCATGTTGGCGGCGGTTGCTCCGAATTTTGAAGCAAGTATGCGATCCATTGGTGAAGGTGTCCCGCCTCTCTGAATATATCCTAGGACAGTTACTCTGGTTTCAAGCCCTGTAAGTTCGTAAATACGTTTTGCTATATAACCGCCGGCCGACTTTTCCTTAGCGGGAATTTTTATTCCTTCTGCTACAACAACAATTGAATATGGTTTGTTCTCCCTTACTCTTTTGAGAAGATATTCCTTTATCACTTTTTCGTCGTATGGTATTTCAGGAATAAGGATTACATCACCTCCTCCGGCTATTCCCGAATAGAGTGCCAGCCATCCTGCATTATGTCCCATAAGCTCTATTACCATTATTCTTTTATGTGAATTGGCTGTAGAATGAAGCCGGTCAATTGCCTCGGTGGCTATGGTAACTGCGGAATCAAAACCGAAAGAGACATCTGTACCCCACACGTCATTATCAATGGTTTTAGGAATGCCGATAATATTTAAACCCTCCTGTGCAAGTAGATAGGCTGTTTTAATGGTGCCGTTTCCACCAATGCAGACAACACAGTCGAGCCCCATCTGTTCGTAATGCTCTCTGATAAGTTCGGGTTTGCTCTTCTCTTTTTTGTTTTTCTTACTTCTTTTGAACGGCTTTTCGCGGGAGGTACCGAGGATTGTGCCTCCAAGTGTAAGGATACCTGATAAACTGCTTTCAGTAAGTTTTACATACTCTTTGTTTATCATACCTATGAAACCATTAGAAATGCCGATTACTTCCATGCCATATTTTACAATTGCAGTTTTGCCAACTCCCCTAATTGCTGCATTTATGCCTGGACAGTCGCCACCAGCAGTTAATATACCAATCCTCTGAGTTCTTTTGTTTTTACGCATGATTGTTTTTTACTTTTGTTTCCTTAAAAATTATTTTAATTTTCGAAATTTCCAGGGTTAACTGTTTAATTTACGAGAATTAATCCAAATATACGAAAAAAATGTTCAGTACTGTTTGTTTGATTATCTTTGCTAATGTTAAATTCGTAACATCTATTTAAACATTTACTTGTATTTTACAAGTTTTTTATTAATTTTTCAATTATGATCTCCATCCAGATAAAAATAAAGGAGATAAAACCGGCACTTGTAGGGTATATTACAGAATCTCTGCGGCTGTTGAAAAGTAATCAGTTTCCTAATGAGGATGCTGTTCATGATATTAGAGTACTGATGAAAAAATCACGGGCTGCGATTAAATTGATTTCCTCACAGGTGGAATCTGATTTTTACAGCAGGGAATATGGTACTTTCAGGGATGCTGGTCGGATACTTGCATCATGGCGTGAAACCTCGGTGCAGAGAAAAACATTAAAAGCTGTCAGAAAATCCTACAAGGAACTTTTCGAAAGATTAGCAGAAGATTCCCGATTAAAAGAAATAATGAAAAAGCCCGAATTATCTGCAGATAACGATAGTGTGGTAAAAAAGAAAATATCGGAATTGGAAAATATTCTCAGAAGATCATTATACCGGATACGGTTTTATAATTTAAAATCTCTTAAGACATTGTATCTTTTACAGGAACTTGAAAAAACTTTTATAAAACTTTCTGAATTATATCTATACTGCCGAAATAATCCTAAACCGGCGAAGCTTCATACATTGAGAAAAAGAACAAAAGATTTCCTTTACCAGCTCTATTTTTTCCGTCCGCTTAATCCTCAGGTTGTTAAAAAGATAGAGAAAAGACTTGATGGTCTTGCACAAAATCTTGGCAAGTATAATGATATAACTCAGATAATCGATGCTCTGGGATATAGATATGGAAATGCTGAAAATTCACCTGAGCTTGATGAATTAATAGTAGTTTTAAAAGGGATTCAGGATCAACATCTTATAAAAGTGTGGCCTATTGCTTACAAACTATTCCGACCGGGTCAGAATCTTCAGGATCTGATTGGTATAAGTAATACTCAGGTTTGATCGACCTACCCCCATTTCATGTATTATGTTGAGGGATTGGCTATAGTTAATATTGTTATCACTATTACACCAATAATCACACGTCGTTGGTATAAAACGATGCAGGATATCTGTTTCTCATGTGGAGCGTCTTTTGCGACACCCCGCTTGCGGGGACTTTGACATTTTATAAAGTGTTAGCAGCCGTTTGCGGCGGACGAGGGCTGGGCGCAATGACCAATTTACGTTTTCTGAGTGTGCTCAATTGTCTTTTGAGCATTCTTCTTTCTGGTCGCAAGCCCTATAATGAAGGACACAATTCCTGTGCTCAAGTACAAAGCAGCTTTTTCGCTAAGCACACTTACCACGAGGAACACAAATGCAACGAAAAAGAATGCATAGCCTGAGTCGAAGAACTTTTTTATCCAAACCGCCTTTCTATTGTTGATGTAACATCAATTGGTGCACCGCCGTTTGCAGCGACGATAATTTGAGATGACAATATTGGTGTGAAATCATTGTTGTGCAACCTGTGAAATAATTTTTTTTCTGGTTTTCCACCAGCAAAATACAAAGAGCAAAGCAGGTAATCCATACAATATGGTCATCACAAGTATTGCCCCTTGGGTAACCGTTGGCGGGGCAAACATGATGAAGGGGATGAGGGAAACCAATGCCAAGGTCCCACCGATTCCCTCCCACTTCCACGCAATGATTAGACCGACGAATACCAAGAACATGAATACGGTCATCACGATGCGGTCACTACCAATAGCAATTGTCCCCTTCTTCACACAATCTGCTACGAAGAAAATCAAGAATACAGCTACTGCGAGTATCCCAATTATTCTTGCCAACCAACGAATGATAGTTACAAATAGGGTGGACTTTGGTGTAATGTTATTCATCTTAATCTCCAGTCTGTTTGTACGTTTATAAATAGTGACGAAATTAATTAAGTTTTTTGTTGCAAATACGGCAATGGTCACATTGTTGAAATAAAACGATGTAGGATATCTTTTTATTTTGTGGAGATTCTTTTGCGACATCCCGCTTGCGGGGACTTTGACCTTTTATAAAGTGTTAATCGCAGTATCTCTTACCTTAGAATACTATAACGAATTTTGGATAGGTCCTCGTTCGCTTTTGGTTTACGAAATACAAACAAATGCTCATGCATTATTAGATAAAACTTAAAACTTTTAGCCTTATCTTTCCATCGCTGAGCGTACTTGGTATTATGCTGAGTTTTTATGATTTCCTCCTTTAAGGCAAAGCCGTTCCGAAGGCATCGTTCGAGGACAAAGTAGGATAGGGGAATGTAATGTTGCCCTTTTCGAGTGTCACCGATGAGCAGGGCACAGTATCTGTTGGGCTTGAGAACACGAAAAAGTTCCTTGATACCAAGTTCCAGTTGTTCAAGGAATTTTGAAATACTTGACAAACTCGATAGATCATCGGGGTTCTTACGATCAGAATAGGTGACAATGTTCGCATATGGGGGATGTGTGATAATCAGGTCAATCGAATTGTCATCGTGATTTTTAAGATTTCGCACATCACCGATTGATACGGTTTGAATAGAATCATTATTGACTTTGAAATTGAGTCGCTGTTTGGTAATATCGACTGCTTTCTGATTTATATCGTAGCCAATGGCGTTGCGGTTCAGAAGCCTCGCCTCGATCAAAGTTGTGCCATTGGTCGTAAAATTACGGTGGGAAAATCTGATCAATCGTCCAATGAGCATATCGGTAGAAATTGATGAAGTCATTTGGTTTCCATTCAACATTTCTGCTGTCAATGCCACAATCAATTAATTTGTTCTTTCGTGATTGTAGTAAATGAGTGGCGTTAAAAGTTCCATTATTAAGGGAAGCTTCAATCCATCTTGTCTTGCCGTCAAATAGAATGGACACAATCTCCCTGGTAGAGAGTTTTCT
>Ga0073932_1005142_pt1 | contig 14533 bp, 14 predicted proteins | sample DewCreD2012metaG_FD_76967 | JGI IMG/M metagenome (GOLD analysis project Ga0073932, IMG submission 76967) | Hot spring sediment bacterial and archeal communities from British Columbia, Canada, to study Microbial Dark Matter (Phase II) - Dewar... ... | reverse complement strand
GGGTTGGCGTAGAGACGGCCCGCCGGGTTGGCGTAGAGACGGCCCGCCGGGTTGGCGTAGAGACGGCCCGCCGGGTTGGCGTAGAGACGGCCCGCCGGGTTGGCGTAGAGACGGCCCGCCGGGCCGTCTCTACAGGTTAACGGCCTTGACGTCGATGACCTGGGGCAGGGCGCGGATGGCCTCCAGCGCGGCGGCGGGCGGCGCGTCGTCCAGATTGATGAAGGAGACGGCGGTGCCGCCGGGCGCGTCGCGGCCCAGACGCCACTCGGCGATGTTGACCTGGAATTGCGCCAGCAGGGTCCCGACGGCGCCGACGACGCCGGGCAGATCACGGCTGGCCATCACCAGGGCGTGGCCGTCGGTCCGGGCATCCATGCGGAAGCCGTCCATCTGCACCAGGCGGCCCTCGCCGCCGCCGAAGAGCGTCCCGGCCGCCAGGCGCTGGCCGCCCTCCCACGACACCCGGCACGAGAGCAGATTGGGATAATCGACCAGGTCCATCCCGCGCGTCTGCGTGACGTCCAGCCCGCGCTCGGCGGCCAGCGCCGGCGCGTTGACGTACGTGGCCGGCTCGCCGGTGACGTGGGGCAACAGACCGGTCAGCAGGGCCACGGCGATCGGCTTAACCAGGCCCGCCATGCCCTCGCCCTTCACTTCCACCTCCACCCGCGTGACGGGGCCGTCGGCGACCTGAGCCAGCAGCGCGCCGAGTTTCTCGGCCAGGGCCAAATAAGGCCGCACCAGACGGAAATCCGGGCCGGCGGTAAAGGGCAGGTTGACGACGTTGCGGTAGTTCTGGCCGCGCAAGGCATCCAGCACCTGGTCGGCGATCTGCACGGCGACCTCGCGCTGGGCCTCCACGGTGCTGGCCCCGAGGTGCGGGGCGACGACGACGTTCGGCAGCGTGAGCAGCCAGGAACGGCTGGGCGGCTCGGTCGCGAACACGTCCAGGGCGGCGCCGGCCAGGTGGCCGTCCTGAAGGGCCTGCACCAGGGCCGCCTCGTCCACGAGTTCGCCGCGCGCGGTGTTCACCAGCCGCGCGCCGGCCTTCATCCGGCGCAGCTCAGCCGCGCCCAGGAGCGGACGCGGCGCGCCGTTCAGCGAGGCGTGCAGGCTGACGAAGTCGGATTGCGCCAGCAGTTCGTCCAGCGTCACCAGCGTGACGCCGGCCGGCCGCGCCACCGCGTCGTCCACATACGGGTCGCACGCCAGCACGCTCAGGCCGAAGCCCAGCGCGCGCGCGGCCACGGCGCGCCCCACGCGCCCGAAACCGATCAGGCCGAGCGTCTTGCCCTGGAGTTGCGCTCCGAGGAACAGGCCGCGCGTCCACTCGCCGCGCCGCACTGAGGCGTCGGCGGCGGGCAGGTGGCGGCAGAGCGCCAGCAGCAGGGCCAGGGTGTGCTCGGCGGCCGAGACGGCCACCGGCTCGGGCGTGTTCAGGACCATGACGCCGCGCTCGGTGGCCGCCGCCAGGTCGATGTTGTCCACGGCCACGCCGGCCCGCCCGATGAGCTTGAGGCGCTCGCCGCGCTCGATCAGGCCCCGGTCCACGGCGGTGCCGGAGCGCACGATCAGGGCGTCGTAGGCGCCGATGGCCTCCCGGAGCGCGGCGCCGTGCAGCCGGCGGTAATCCACCTCGGCGTCGGGGGCCGCGCGCAGACGCGCCAGGCCTTCGTCCGGCAAGGGATCGGTGATGAGGATGCGAAAGGGGGCCGCCATCATGTCTTCAACTTTCAGCCGGATCGAGGTCCACGACAAACCCCAACCGGCGCGCCAGGGCCGCGTAAAGGGCCGGGTCCCGGAAAGTGACCTGGCCGGCCCGGATCAGCTCGACGCCCCGGCGATACAGCGCCTGATGCTCGGCCGGCGCGTCGGGCCGCGCCAGGGCCAGCGGCAGCACCGGGGCCAGCGCCGGCGTGTGGATGAAGACCGGGGCCTGCGCGCGCATGCGTTCCCGGCTGACCACGCCGCCGAAGCCGACCAGCAGGTCCACGGCCCCGGCCGCCTCCAGGTCGGTGATGCCGTCGCCCACCAGCAGCGCGCGGCCGCGGTGCGCACGGCGCAGCTTGCGGATGACCTCGGCCTTGCCCTGGCCCAGGGTGAGCGGGCCGCCATCATGCGCCAGGACGCGCTCGTCGGGGTTGCGCCCGCCGGGGTGACGCCAGCTCTCCCACCAACGCCCGGCCAGTTCGTTGTACTCCACTTCGACGGCGTAGACGTGGTCGTCCGCCAGGCCCAGCCAGCGCCCGAACTCGCGCACGCCCTCGGCCAGCCCGCCGCTGACGATGAACACCTGGCGGCCCAGGGCGCGCAGCGCCTCCAGGACGGGCCGGGCATCCGGCAGGAGCGTATCCCGGTACAGCTTGCCCAGCCGGCGCATCTGGTCGCGCGTCGGGTTGAGCAGCTCCAGCCGGCGCGAGTACACGGTCTCCAGCGGCAGCTCGCCGTTCATGGCCCGCTGGGTGAGCGCGGCGACCTCGGCTTCGCGGCCGGACCAGCGCGCCATGGCGTCAATGCCTTCGACCGCGCACAGCGTGCTGTCGCAATCGAAGATGGCCAGCTCAAACGGCGCCCAGTCCGGGGCGAGCGGGCGGGGGTGGAGCGCGGGAGGGGACGTCATCGCCGGGCGCCGCTACCTTTTGTCCGTCTCCGCCAGCACCGCCTCGGCCACCTGGCGCATGCTCAGGCGGCCTTCGCGGGCGCGGCGCTGCAAGGCGTGATAGGCCTCGTCCTCGCTCAGCCCGCCCTGCATCAGGCGGCCGCGCGCGCGCTCCACTAGTTTGCGCGTCTCCAGCGTCTCCTGCAGCTCGGCCACCTGCCGGGCCGCCGCCTGCGCCTCGCCGAAGCGCTTGACGGCCACGCGGATAGCGGCGGCCAGGTCGCGCTCGTCCACGGGCTTGATCAGATAGCCCTGGATCGGCAGATCGGCGGCTTTGTCGATCAGCTCCCGATCGCTGTAAGCGGTCAGGATCAGGATCGGCATGGGGTGCTTGCGGGCGATGACGCGCGCGGCCTCCAGCCCGTCGGTCAGCGGCATGCGGATGTCGAGCAGGGCCAGGTCCGGGCGCGCCGTGCGGACCAGGTGGAGGGCGTCGCGGCCGTCGGCGGCCAGCAGCACCTCGTGGCCCATGGCGGTCAGCATGGCGCGCAGGCCCAGGCGGATGAGGGTCTCGTCTTCGGCGACCAGGATGCGGAGTTTATCGGTCATACGGTCCGCCCCGCTAATCGGCGGGGTCGAGCGGCAGCTGCGGGATGCGGATGACGGCCTGGGTGCCGGTCGGCTCCCGGCGCTGGAACGCCAGCTGGCCGCGCAGGTCGTCGCGCACCAGCGATTCGACGATCTCCAGCCCCAGGCTGGCCGGGGGCTCGGCGGGCAGGCCGACGCCGTCGTCGGCCACTTCGACCACATACTCATCCGGGCGGTGGCCGAGCGTGATCCAGACCGCGCCCTGCGCGCGCCCGACGAAGGCGTGCTCCAGGGCGTTCTGGAGCAGCTCGTTGATGACCAGCGCCAGCGACGTGGCCGGGCGCGACGGCAGCACGACCGCCTGGCCGTCCACGTGGATCGTCACCGCGCAGTCCGGGTGGAGCAGGCTCTGGGCCGTCAGCCGCGCGATGCGCTCGGCGACGTCCTTGACGTCCACCAGCCGGTAGCCCTCCTGGGCCAGCACCTCGTGCACGGCCGCGATGCTCTGGATGCGGTGGACGGCCAGGTGGAGCACGTCCCGGGCGGCGAGCCCGGCGCTCTGGCTGGCCTGCAGGCGCAGCAGCATCGCCACGGTCTGCAGGTTGTTGCGCACGCGGTGGTGCATCTCGCGCACGACGGCGGCGTTGGTGGCCAGCTGGGCGTTCTCGATCGCCAGCGCCGTCTGGTTGGCCAGGGTGGAGAAGAGCGCGATCTCGGCCTCGCTGAACGTATGCGGCTCGGCCGTGAAGCAGTTGAGCACGCCGATGACGCGCTCGCGGACGATGAGCGGGACGGCCAGCATCGAGACCAGGCCCTCGCGCACGGCGGCCTCGCGGAACGGGAAGCGCGGGTCGGCGCGCACGTCGGCGACGGTGACGGGGCGCCTCTCGCGCACCACCTGGCCGTCGATGCCCTCGTGGCGTTTGAGCGGCGGCTTGCGCCGGTAGCTCTCGATGGCGCTCTGCGCGGCGCGCACCACCAGCTCGTCCTGGGCCTCGTCGAGCAGGCGCAGCGTGCAGACCGGGGCGCCCATGACCTTGGCCGCCATCTCGACGATCAGGTTGAGCATCTCGTCCAGGTAGAGCGGCGAGTTCACGGCTTCGCTCACCCGGGCCAGCGTGCTCAGCTCGGTGATCTGCCGGTTCATGTGGTCGTACAGCAGCGCCCGGTCCAGGGCGCCGGCGGCCAGGTCGCTGATCAGCGCGGCCAGCTCGATCTCCTCCGGCGTGAAATCGCGGGCGGCGCGGGTCTGCACGTTCATGGCCCCGATGACGCGTTCGCGGTTGATAAGCGGCACCGCCAGCAGGGAATGGAACTGTTCCTCCTCGGTCCACGGCACCCAGTGGAAACGCGGATCGGCCTGGGCGTCGCGCACGGCGGCGGGCGCGCCGTGCTGGGCGGCCCAGCCGGTGAGGCCCTGGCCCATCTTGAGCGACCCGAGGCCGATCGCCTGGCGGGCCAGGCCGGTGGACGCGCGCAGCCAGAGCGTCTCGCCGGCCGGGTCGAGCAGGTAGATCGAGCACGAGTCGACGTGCATGACGTGCGTGGTCTTGTGCACGATCAGGTCGAGGGTGCTGTCCACGTCCCAGGCGGCCGAGAGGGCGCGGGCGATCTCGCGCAGGCCGGCGATGGTCCCGGAGATCGCCGAAGGCTGAGGCGGGAGGGCGCTCACGGCCGCCTCAAACCGGGTCAGGTCGCCGGGCGGACCACAGGCCGTAAACGCCCAGCGCCAGCAGGCTGGCCAGGAAGGCCAGATAGAACCAGCCGGGGCCGGTCATCCAGCGGAACGGGTCCGGATAGCGGACCAGCGCCAGGCCCTGGAGCAGGCCGAACGCGACGCAGCTGGCGGCCACCGGGCGGACGCGGCTCCAGTCGTTTTCCAGCATGACCTGGGCCGCGGCCACCCCCAGCCCCAGCAGCCAGGCGCCGATGGCGCGCGCGGCCAGCACGGTCAGGGTCCACGGCCAGATGTCGAGTGTGACCTGCGGGGCCACGAACAGCATCGCGCCGGTCGCCACCAGCACGGCCGACTGCGCCGCGATCAGGCCGCGCAGCCAGAGCGGCAACGGGCGCTGGGGCGGCGGATCCCCGGCCGGCTGGCGGACCTGCACCAACAGGAGAATCAGCAGGACGAACGGCACGACCGCATAGATCGCCAGCCAGACCCAGGCGAGCCCTTGCGCCTCGAGCGGCTGCTCCGGCCCCAGGTGGAATTGATCGATGTGGACCAGCGAGGTCGCCAACGTCAGGCCCGTAAACAGCAGCACCGCCGGCACGGCGATGCGGGCGCGCGCCCAGACCGTCTCGCGGGCGGCCAGCAATTCGAGCACGCCGCTGGACCAGTAGGCGGCCCCCAGGAAGGCGGCCGTCAACGGGTTCCGGATGGTCCAGGCGAAGAAGCGCTCGGTCTGCTCGGTGAGCACAAACAGTTGGACGCCGGCGATGAACACCAGCAGGGCGGCGCCGCCCAGCAGTCGGCGCATCCACGGGTGGGTGGTCTGGATCTGGGCCGTCAAGTTTGTCACGCGCACTCCTCCCTGGCAAGTGAGCCGATTCTATCGGACCTGCGTCGTTTCGCACAACGGGTAGAGTGGGGGAGGCGCGGCGGCGTCACCCCAGGCTTAAGGCTTATACAGGACACTTGACAAAACGGTTTATTGTATAATCACGGGTAGGCCAGCCTGGTCGATGGGGTGAGTGCATGACTGAGTTGACGATGTCGCCCGTGGATTCGATTGGGAAACTCCCGGACTCGCCGAAGTACAACATCAAGACGGTCTGTTCGGAGACCGGTATCCGGCCGGTGACCTTGCGCGCCTGGGAGCGGCGCTACAACCTGCTGCGCCCGCACCGGACGCGCAGCAACTATCGTCTGTATTCGGAACGCGACCTGGCGCTCCTGCGCTGGCTCAAGCAGCGCGTCGACAGCGGCCTGACCATCAGCACGGCGGCCTCCGAGCTGGCCGAGATGCGGCGCACGGGGGCGTGGCCTGAGCCCGTGCCCCGGCTCCCGCGGCTCCAGCCGTCGGCGGGCGCCGCCGCCGCGCCGGCCGAGTACGCCATGCGGCTCTACACGGCGCTGGTCAGCCACGAAGAGGCGGCGGCCGCCGGGGTGCTGGCCGAGGCGTACGCCACGCACGATATCCCGACGGTGTGCGTGGACGTGATGACGCCGTGCCTGGTGAGCATCGGCGACGCCTGGCAGCGCGGCCAGATCCGCATCGCCACGGAGCACTTCGCCAGCAACTTCCTGCGCGGCCGCCTGATCACGCTGTTTCAGGCGCAGCCGATGCCGCGCAATGCGGCCCGCGTCCTGGTGGGCTGCGCGCCCACCGAGCTGCACGACATCGGCGGCCTGATGCTGGCCGTGCTCCTGCGGCGCGAGGGCTACCGGGTCGAATTCCTGGGCCAGGACGTCCACATCGACGACCTGATCGAGTACGCGCGCCTCGAGCGGCCCGCGCTCATCTGCCTGTCGGCCAGCTCCGAGCCGGCGGCGCGCGAGCTCGGCCGGGTCTACACCGGCCTGGCGAGCATGCGCCCGCGGCCGAAATTCGGCTTCGGCGGGCGGGCGTTCAACCTGCATTCCGCGCTGCGCCAGTCCACGCCGGGGACCTTCCTGGGGGAGACTCTGCCGGAAGCGGTCACAAACGTCCGGCGGCTCCTCGGCGCTTAACGCCGCACTTCGACGTTACGCACCCGAAAACCTTGTACAAGACGTGGCCGCGGTATTGTACAAAGTGTTATACTATCTTTGTGCAAACCGAACGGACCACTCACGGGGGCGACGACCAATCGCCCAAATACAATGTCAAGGCCGTCGCGCATCTGGTCGGCATTTCGCCAGTCACGCTGCGCGCCTGGGAACGGCGCTACGGCCTGCCGACCCCCCAGCGCGGGGCACAGGGTTACCGGCTGTATTCCGAGTATGACGTGCGCACACTGCGCTGGCTGAAGGCTCAGACCGAGGCCGGGATGAGCATCAGCCGGGCGGCGCGCTACCTGGCCGATCTGCGCTCGGCCGGGAATGATCCGGCCCTCACGCTGCGCCGCGAGGCGGCCGCCGGGGAGCCCGCCTCGCTCGGGAACCTGGCCGCGCGGTGCGTGAGCGCCTGGGCCGTGCTGGACGAGGACCTGGCCGCGGAGACGTTGCGCCTGGCCTTCTCGCTGTACCCGATCGACCGCGTGCTGCTCGAGGTGGTGCGGCCGGCGCTGATTGACATCGGCGAGCGCTGGCATCGCGGCGAGATGCCGGTGGCGGTGGAGCACTTCGCCACCCAATTCTGCCTGCGGCACCTGCTCAGCATGTCGGCCGCCGCCGGCGCGCCCTCCCGGCCGGGCGTGATCGTGGCCGCCGGCGCGCCCGGCGAGCATCACGAAATCGGCCTGCTGATGCTGGTGGTGATGCTGCGCTGGCGCGGCTGGGACGTGAAGTACCTGGGCCCGAACCTGAAACTGGAGCGGCTTGACGAGGCGATTGGCCCCTTGCACCCGCGGCTGTTGCTTTTCACGGCCACGCGGCCGGAGGCCGCCGCCGCGCTCCACGCGCTGCCCGCTATCCTGTCCCGGTTCCCGCCGCCGCCGCCGCGCGTGGTGGTCGGCGGCCCGGCTTTCCAACAGCCGGACGAGGCGCGGCCGGGGGAGTGGCTCCACCTGGACGATTCGCCGGCGAGGATGCTGGCGGCGATCGAAGCCTTGATGCAGGGCGCAGCCGGCGGCGCGCCGGTCTCCGCCCAGGGAAAGATGTGATGGCGAAACGACTCAAGCCGGGCGATCTGGCCCCGGACGCGGCGGTCCTGGACCTCGACGGCAACACCATTCAACTCAAACAACTCTGGCAGACCGGCCCGGTCCTGTTGAGCTTCCTGCGCCACTTCGGCTGAATGTTCTGTCGCGAGTGGCTGGCTCAGTTGGAGCAGCATAAGGACGACATCCGCGGCGCCGGCCTGCAGCTGGCGGCGGTGGGCATCGGCGAGCCCAAGCATGCCCGCCGCTACTGCGGCCGCCTGGCTCCGAGCGTGACCTGCGTCGCCAATAAGACGCTCGAGGCCTACCGGGCCTTCGGCCTGAAACAGGGCAGCCTCCTGCAACTGGCCGGGCCGCAGGTGTTCCTGGCCGGCGCCCGCGCTGTGGCCGGCGGGGCGGTGCAGGGCGAAGCGACGGGCAACACGCTCATGCTCGGCGGCGTCTTCGTCATCGACCAGCGCGGCGTGATCCGCTTCGCCGACTATGACGAGTACGCCGGCGACCATCCGGATTTCGACGACATCCTGGCGGCGGTGCGGACGCTGGACCTGGCTCAGCCGCATTAAGGCCCATGCCGAAATGAACTGAGCCAGGCGCCGCGCAAAACCGCGCCAGGCAAGAGAAGTTCGTGCTAAAACGTATGCCCGTCTTTGAATACTCGTTCACCGTGCGCGCGCCGGTCGAGGCCGTGGCGCGTTTTCATCAAGACACCCGCGCGCTGCGCCGGCTCTCGCCGCCGCCGATGTTCGTGCAGCTGCACCGCGTCGAGCCGCTCGGCGAGGGCTCGGTCTCCGAGTTCACGCTCTGGCTGGGCCCGCTTCCGCTGCGCTGGCAGGCCGTGCACTCCGATGTCGATCCGACGCGCGGCTTCACCGACACGCAGGCGCGCGGGCCGCTGCGGCGCTGGCGGCACACCCATCGCTTCGAGCCCGTGGACGAGACGACGACGCGCGTCACCGAGTACGTCGAATACGACCATGCCGACGGGCTGTCGGGGGCTTTCACGCGCCTGCTGTTTGCGCCGGCCGCTCTGCGGGGCCTGTTCGGGTATCGCCGTTGGGTGACGCGCCGGGCGCTCGAGGGGCAGCGCTAGCCCGCGGACGGGAACGCCAGATGGAAGTCGTGGTCATCGGGGCCGGCGTCGGCGGGCTGACCGCCGCGGCCTTGCTCCTGAAAGCCGGCCACCGGGTGACGGTGCTGGAGGCGCACGTCTACCCCGGCGGCTGCGCCGGCACTTTTTATCATCAGGGCTATCGCTTCGACGCCGGCGCCACCCTGGCCGGCGGCTTCGCAGCCGGCGGCCCGCACGCGCGCCTGGCCGAACTGCTGGACCTCGCCTGGCCGGTGCGGCCGGTGGACCCGGCCTGGGTGACGCACCTTCCGGATCGTTCGATCACGCAATGGGCGGACGCGGAGCGCTGGCGCGACGAGCGCCGCGCCGCCTTCCCTCAATCCGAAGCGTTCTGGCGCCGGCAGGAGCTGCTGGCCGCCAGCGCCTGGGACATCGCCTCCCGGCATTTCCCCTGGCCGCCCGAATCGCCGCGCGAGGCGCTGGACCTGGCCCTGGCGCTCCGCCCGGCGACACTGCGCGCCGCGCCCTATCTCTTCAGCAACATGGCTCAATTGGCAGGCGGCGCTCTCCAAGATCCAGGCTTCAAGACTTTCCTGGACGCCCAGCTCTTGATCGCGGCCCAGACGACCTCCGACCACGCCCACGCCCTCTACGGCAGCGCCGCGCTCGACCTGCCCCGGCGCGGCGTGAACCATGTCCGCGGCGGCATCGGCGCCATCGCGCAAACGCTGGCGGACTGGATCCGGGCGCACGGCGGCCAGGTGCTGTATCGGCAGACCGTGGAGCGCCTGGAGGTCCGGCGCGGCCGCGTCACAGCCGCCCACACCGATAAAGGGCTGCGCGTCCCAGCCGAGGCCTTTATCGCCAACCTCACGCCCTGGGCGCTGCGCGCGGTCCTGGGTGACGACGCGCCGCCGACGCTGCGCCAGGAAGTGCGCCGGCGCCCGGCCACGTGGGGCGCGTTCACGCTCTATCTCGGCCTCGACACGGCGGCGTTTCCCGGCGTCGGCCCGGACCATCATCAGGTCATTGTTGATCCGGCCCGGCCGTTGGGCGAGGGCAACTCGGTCTTCATCTCGCTCTCCGACCCGACCGATGCGGCGCGGGCGCCGGCCGGGGCGCGGGCCGCGACGCTCTCGACGCACACCGCCATCGCGCCCTGGCGCGCCTGGCAGGCCCGCGACCCGGAAGCTTACGAGGCGCGCCAGGCCGAGTACACGGAACGACTGCTCGCGGCGGCCGAACGGGCGCTGCCGGGCCTGCGCCGGGCCGTGCGGCTGTGCCTGCCCGGCACGCCCGCCGCCTTTGAGTATTTCACCCGCCGCCCGCAGGGGATGGTCGGCGGCTTCCCGCAGACGTCCCTGTTCGCTGCGCGCGGCCCGGCGACCGGGATCGACAACCTCTGGCTGGTGGGCGACTCGGTTTTCCCCGGGCAATCAACGGCGGGCGTCACGCTGGGCGCGCTGCGCGTCGCGACATCGGTGCTACAATGGAAGCCGCATCGCGCCGCGTTTTCTCCCGCCCGGTACGCGCTGCGATCCTAGCGCGCGCCCGGCCTCAGCTGAATCTGGCTTCTATATGACTGTCCTCATTGTGGGCGCTGGGATAGCGGGCCTGATGGCGGCCCGCGAACTGCGTGATCGTCCTTATCCCGTGATCGTCGTCGAGAAGAGCCGCGGCGTCGGCGGTCGGCTGGCGACGCGCCGTTTGGGCGAGGGCCAGGCCGACACCGGCGCTCAGTTCTTCACGGCGCGCACCGGAGCTTTTCAGAGGCACGTCATCCATTGGCAGGCGCAGGGCCTGGTGTTCGTCTGGTCGCGCGGCTGGTCCAATGGCGTCGGCGCGCCGGCCGAAGACGGCCATCCCCGGTATGCCGTGGCCGGCGGCATGAACGCCCTGGCCAAAGCCCTGGCGCAGGACCTGAAGGTCCAATTGAATTCCAAGATCAGCGCGCTCTCGCCGGTGCGGGATGGCTGGCAGGTGACGGACGGCGAGGGCCGGATCTTCCCCTGCCGCGCCGTGCTGCTCACGGCGCCCGTGCCCCAATCGCTCACGTTCCTCGAAACGGGCCGCGCGCCGGTGCCGGCCGCCGACCTGGACGCCCTGCGCGAAATCCGTTATGCGCCATGTCTGGCAGGACTGTTCCGCCTGGACCGGCCGGCGCGCTTTCCGGAGCCGGGCGCCGTGCAAGAGCCCGGCGGCCAGGTGAGCTGGGCGGCCGACAACCAGCGGAAGGGCATCTCGGCCGGGGCCACGGTGATCACCGTCCACGGCGATCCGGAGTTCAGCCGCAGTTACTACAACTCGCCTGAGGCCGACATACTGGGCCGGCTCCAGGCCGCCGTGAAGCCCTGGCTGGGAGACGCGGTCGTCGTGGAAGCCCAGCTCAAGCGCTGGCGTTACGCCCGCCCGCTGACGGCCCATTCGGAACGTTGCCTGCTGGTCGGGGGCGTCCCGCCGCTGGCCTTCGCCGGCGACGCGTTCGGCGAGCCGCGCGTGGAGGGCGCCGCCCTCTCCGGCCTGGCGGCGGCTGAAGCGCTGGCCCAGGTGCTGAGGTAGGCTCCGCCCGGCGCCGCGCCGACCTCCCCCGGCTCCAACACGCTCTCATGAAAACGTGGCAACGCGTCGCGCTCACTGCCCTGGCGGTCATCCTGATCGCGGCGCTCGTCGTCCCCTACCTGATCCCGCTCCCCGGCCCGGCCGGTCTCCCGCCCGAGGCGCTGGCCGCGGCCGACGGACGTTTCGTGGACGCGGCCGGCACGCGCACGTTCATCCAGGAGGCCGGCCCCGGCGATGGCCCGGCCGTGGTCCTCGTCCACGGCTTCGGGGGGCTGACTTACACCTGGCGCCATACGCTGCCGGCGCTGGCGGCGGCGGGCTATCGGGTGCTGGCGCTCGACCTGAAAGGCTTCGGCCTGTCCGAGAAGCGCTTCGACCTGGATTACTCGCACCCATCGCAGGCGGATTTTGTGGCCGAGGTGATGACGGCGGCCGGGATCGAGCGGGCCGCGCTGGTGGGGCACAGCATGGGCGGCAGTGTGATCGCGCACTTTGCCCAGCGCCACCCGGAGCGCGTCACGGCGCTGATTTTTGTGGACGGCGCCGTGCGCGAGGCCGCGAGCGACGGGCCCGGCGGCTCGATCTTCGGCGTCCCGGTGCAGCTCGGCGTCGTAGCCGAATTCCCCCCGTTCCGGCGCTGGGGACAGCTGGCGCTGCGGCTGTTCCTGACCCGCGAGCGCCTGTCCGAGATTCAGCTCAGCGCGTATGTGGTCCGGGAGGTGGTGACCGAGGCTGTGCGCGAGGGCTATCTCAAGGTCCAGTCGGTGAAGGATTGGGACCTGGCGCTGTTGGGCGTGCTGCGCGACAGCGGCCGGAATGCGCTGGCCCAGCCGCTGGCGACGATTCGGGCGCCGACGCACGTCGTGTGGGGCGAGCGCGACCCGTGGATCCCGCTGGCCCGGGGCGAAGCCCTGCAGGCGGCCCTGCCGGGCGCAGACCTGATCGTCATCCCCGGCGTGGGCCATTTGCCGATGGAGGAAGCGCCCGAGGCCTTCAACGCGGCGCTGTTGGCGTTGCTGGCGTCCCCCTAGGCGGTCGCCTGTTCGCGCGCGGCGCGGGCCTGGCGCACGATCTCGGCGATGTGGCCGAGATGGCTGTCGTCGTGGGCCAGGCCGCGCACGAAACGCTCCACGGCGTTGACCGGCGGGCCGTCCGGCCGCAGCCGGTGCGTGTTGTCCAGGTGCGGCGGGTCCGGCCAGACCTCCAGGGTCGCCTGCCGCATACGCCGGCTCTCCTCCAGCCGGGCGCGGCACTGGGCCAGGGTGGTCACTGTCTGCCAGGGGACCTCGTAACGTGAACGGCGCTGGTCCGGCACGCTGACGCCGCGAGCCAGCTCGGCGGCCAAGAACGCGGCCTCCTCGGCGGAGGCGGTGGTGTGCACGATGACATGGCCGAGCGTCCAGGCCAGGCTGACGTCCGCCTCGGAGGCGGCGGCCTCGTCGAAAGCGTCCGGGTCCTGCGGCACAAAGGTCACATCGGCCTCCTGGCACTCCGCTATCAGGCGGAGCTGCGCGTCAATCATCTCGTCGGTCAGGCGGCGCAGGTCGTCGCGGGTCAGGTCTTTGACCAGTTCGGCCATCGTCATGCGCTTCTGGCGCACCGGCGTGAAGTCCAGCATAGGTTGATCCGTAAACGCAGCCAAAGCGATTGTAGTCTATCGCCGATACGCACCGGCGCCGCCGCGCGCCAGGGTCAGGGCGCGTCGTGCCCGGCCTTGGATTGTTTGTAGGCCGCCAGGGTGCGCGCCTTGACGACCTCCCGGTCCACGATCGGCGCCGGGTAGTCCTGGCCGATGACACAGCCGCAGGCGCGCTGCTCCAGGGGGCTCATCGTCCACGGGGCGTGGATGAACCTGTCCGGCACGCGCGCCAGTTCGGGCACGAAGCGCCGGATGAAGCGGCCCTGCGGATCGAACTTCGCGCTTTGCAGGACGGGGTTGAAGATGCGGAAGTACGGCGCCGCGTCGGTGCCGGTGCCGGCCGTCCACTGCCAGCCGCCGTTGTTGGCGGCCGGGTCGCCATCCACCAGGCGGTCCATGAAGTGCTGCTCGCCCTGACGCCAGTCGATCAACAGGTCCTTGACCAGGAACGAGGCCACGATCATGCGGGCGCGGTTGTGCATCCAGCCCGTCTCGGCCAGCTGGCGCATGGCGGCGTCCACCACCGGGTAGCCGGTGCGGCCCGCCTTCCAGGCCTCCAACTCATCCGGCGCGTCGCGCCACGGGATGCGGCGCAGGCCGGGCTGGAAGGCCGTCTTCAGGACGTCCGGGAAGTGATACAGGATGTGCAGGTAAAACTCGCGCCAGATCAGTTCGCTCAGCCAGGCGTCGGCGCTCTGGCGGGCGTAGGCGGACCCGGCGGACCGGCCGGCCTTCAGCGCCGCGACCACGGCCGTCCGCGCCGAGAGCATGCCGAAGCGGAAGTAGGGCGAGAGCGCCGAGGTGCCCTCGGCGTCCAGCTGGTTGCGGCCTTCGCCGTAGGCGAAGATCCGGTCCGACACGAACCTTTCCAGGCGGCGCCGGGCCTCGGCCTCGCCCGGCGGGAACAGGGCGGGGCGGGCCGGAGGAGCGGGGATGGGCAGCGAGTCGAGCTCTGTGGGAGGCGACGGGAGATGGGCCGGCGCGGGCAGCAGGTCGCCCTCCGTCGGGGGGCGCAGGGCTCGCCAGGCGCGGCTGAAGGGCGTGAAGACCGTATAGGGACCGCCGCCGGCCTTCTGGACCTCGGCCGGGCGCCGCACGGCGACGCCGCCGGTGAGGGTGAGCGGCAGGGCGCGCTGGACGGCGGCGTCGCGCCGGCGGGCGTACGGGCTGAAGTCCTCCTCGGCGAAGAGCGCGCTCGCGCCGGTCTCGGCCGCCAGTCGCCGCAGCGCGTCCAGCGGTCGGCCCCGGCGCACGATCAGGCGCGAACCGCGCCGGCGCAGGTCGGCGTCCAGGGCCTGCAAGCCGCCGTACAGGAAAGCGCGGCGCGCCT
>Ga0073932_1005138_pt1 | contig 14542 bp, 16 predicted proteins | sample DewCreD2012metaG_FD_76967 | JGI IMG/M metagenome (GOLD analysis project Ga0073932, IMG submission 76967) | Hot spring sediment bacterial and archeal communities from British Columbia, Canada, to study Microbial Dark Matter (Phase II) - Dewar... ... | reverse complement strand
CTCTCCACCCTTCGGGGGGAGAGGGTCGGGGTGAGGGGGGCTTACAGAATCAAGATCTCCCCTCACCCTAGCCCTCTCCCTGAGGGAGAGGGAACGAACTTCACGCTAATCTGCGATGAACCGTCGTTCTCTACAACATTTTTTCCCGAAAGGAGAGCTCACGCCTGATTTTCCAGGGCGGTACCGCCCTTCGCTGGTGCCAGGGCGGCACGCGCTTTTCCGAGGATCTCGATTTCGTCGCATCCCTCCCCATGCACGAGTCCATGCGATTTCTCGACAGGCTGCAGCCGGCAATGAGGAACGATTTCATTCTGCGCTTCGGTCCCGGGGAATTTTCCATTCGCTGCAAGCAAGGACGCAGGAAGAGGGCCTGCCAGGGTTTTGTCGAATACCGGCCGAGCGGCCTGCGGGAAAAGATCGCGATCAAAATCGAGATGTGACTGCTGAAGCCCGACGCGCTTCCGGAGATGAACAAGCCCGCCTTCGGCTCTCTGCCCGCCGTTTCCACCCTGGCGCAGCGTGGCGAGCTCAGGGTCCCGCCTTTTGGCAGCGTCATCCACATCGAAACGCACGAGGAAATCCCTTCGGACAAGGTTCGAGCGCTTCTTGAGCGACGGTGCATCAAGGGACGCGATTTCCATGATAAAGAAGGGACTCGGCCGGGAGGCTCCCGAACCGAGACCCGTTCAGACTGCGTTACCACCAGACGTAACGCCACCCCCAGCGGGAATAGAAGTAAGGATGCCCGTAATAGTATGGGTAACCATAATAATAGGGATCCATCACCCTTTGCGGCCAGAGGTGGAGGTCTTTCACCTCCAGAAGCGGGTACGTGTACTGGATCTCACCCTGAGGGAGGGCCTGCTTGCCCACGATCTTTCCCGCCACCGTGACCTCGCGCCCCTGTGCATAGATGGCGGGATCCAGGTAGCGACGCTCCAATGCGAGAAAACGCCCCTCAGAGACGTCCGTGACCTTGGGCCTGTCCTGAAAGTCCGCGGGCTTCTGCAGGATCTTCAGGAGCGTGCCCTCCGGTGTGTTCGTCGCCTCGAGAATGGTGCCGCTCCAGATCACCACTTTCCCTTCATAACGCTCCGGGCCCGCCAGGACCTCCCGAAGCGAGAGATCCGCGGTGGCCTCGCTCCGCACTTGTTTGGATATGACAGACGCGCACCCGACGAGCGAGAGCAGCAGGAGCATCAGCCCCGCCCTCGCAAAGAGTCCCGCTTTATGATGCAGGCCGACAAGTGCTGAAGCAGAGCCCCTGCCCGGCCATCCAATTCCATGGCCATTCTCTCCAAACCCTTTGCCTTGTTCCCGGCTCATGACTGATCACCTCCCTGAAGGATCAGGCTTTATATGTAAAATAACCCGGCAGATGGAGCACCTCAACGGGCTCCGGGAACCGCCATGGTCGTTGCTGCACTTCTGAGGTCATCCCGTCTCGGCTTCCACGCGCAACCTTCGTCGAGGAGGCTGCTTCCCGGTGACACCTGGTCCTCTCGACGGCCGTCCTCTGTGAAGGCTTCCGAGCGCGACATGCCAGATCGGCCGCAGACCCCCGCTTTGCGCATAAATACCCGGAAAGGTCCGCCGGCGTCCAATTTCCGAGTCCTGCCGTGAGGCGCCGCAAGAGGATGGGTTTTCCCCTTTCCCGCAGCCCGGCCGCCGCTTCGATTCATGAGTACTCCGGCGCTACTCGCCCGTCCAGAGGATATGGATTTCAGCAAAGGCAGGTTCTGCGCGGAAGGCAAGGCGTTCGAGGCCGGAATGCGCCGAAGCCCTGCCCCCAACGCTTCAGTGGGGATGATCGTGGAGATGGCTCTCGTGGCCGGCGTGGTCGTGGTCGTGAGCTCCATGCTCACCGCTGTGATCATGGTCGTGGACGTAAACCGAACCTCCATGCGCGTGATCATGAAGATGTTCGTGGTCATGTTCATGAGCATGGGCGTGTGCATGCTCGTGGCTGAGCTCCTCACCCCCGTGAGAGTGCCCATGCGTGTGAACGTGCCCATGTTCGTGAGAGTGCATGTGCCTGTGCTCATGTCTTCCTTCCATGGCCGTCCTCCCGTTCATCAGGTTTCCGGATCCTCCAAGACCCGCTCTTGAATCCTGCGACCAGCTCCAATAGGTTGATGGCCAACCACCCGTACCCGTCCCTCCGCACACTTTTCGGCGGATGGATCCAACGCACACGCCCCGAAGCCACGAACGGCGGATCCCTTCCGAGGTTTGACCTCTTGTGCTCATGTCGTAATGCTCACCTGCATCTCTGTCAACGCCCACCCATCGACACAGGACGGGCTTTCCAGACCGCCTGTTACCGCCGGCCTTCCGTGTCTGTGAACAACATCCCGGAGAACATGACGGGAGGAATCATCAGCGGCGAACCGCACGTTGCGCCGCGACCGTCCCGGAGGCAGGCGTTCGCTTCCTCGGCAATGGGCGGAAGGTTGACTCTACCTTCGTTATTTCGGCGAGGGGGGGGAGGCCCGGGGGATTTGCAGAAACGGAAGATATTTCACAGCGGCATTCTTCCAGGGAAGCTTTCCACCAACAGAACCCGTTGAGTAACCATGTCCACACCGCGGATCCGAGCCGCTAAACGGTATCTCTGTCCATGGATGTCGCGAATCGTCAACTCCCTGCCTTCCGATTCAATGGCCTCGACGTCCTGAATAATCAGCTCTTCCTTGCCTCCTCTCACCAGATAGGCATGCAGCCCATACATTGACCACTCCTTTCAGTGAAGTTGACCTGTCGCCACGGGACGCCGCGGCCGATGACAGCAGGGAGCGCAGTAGTGCCTGCCCTCGACTTCCAGGGCGTGCTCGCGGAGCACCTGCTGGCCGCAGCCCGCGCAGGATAGATAGATTGCGGGAGTTTCGAGGGTTACCAGGGGATGGACCACCTCCTCCACATCGAAGAGCTCTTCCGACTGGGCGGTGAGCAGCCTCGAAACGCGTTTGTCCAGGATCTCCTGGAACCGCACCACTTCATCCAGGGCGATCTGATTGCACACGATCTTCTCCTCGAGGACGCGGTACTCCTGCTCGTCGTCGAAGGGAAACCGCCTGAGTCTCAGGGAGAACCCTTTTCCCCCGCTTCGCGAGGAGAAGGTGTAATTGTGCTTGCCGTAATCGATCACCTTGAGGCTCTGGTTGCCGAGCGTCACCCCGAGGAGAACCTGGAGGGCATCCAGGGCCGAGGTGCAGTTCTCGGCCAGAACGGAGATGCGCCCGGTAGGCTCTCCGTCCCTGAACAGGAGACCCAGCGCATATTCACAGGCTTTGATCCCAATGGCCAGTTCCGGGCACAGGTGCCCGTGGAAATCCACCACGCGTTTCACGGTCATGTTCACCAGCATTTTACGCTCATCCCTGTCGAAACTCATGAGTTCATCATCGCTCAATACGCGGAAACCGAGCACCCATTGCCCCTCGTTAAAACCGTTTCTCGATTCGCCCCCCTGAAGGTAGAGGAAATAGACCTCCCCATCGTCCGCCTTGACCAAATAGCCATGCAGAGCGTCTCCCTCCCGCATCCTGAAACGCCCCAGGACTTCATCGACCCACAGCGCTCGAACCCCGTAGGTGAAATGAACCGGCGCCTGTCGCGCATTGTCGAAGTCGACACGCACCTTTTCCTGGATGTATCGCAGCCAGTCGCACCGTATGGATCTCAAGGCCTCGGTCGCGTTCATGGATCATCCTCCATCCTTCCCGTGAGCAGGTGAGCCAGAACCGATCGGAGTCGAGGCGCAAACCGGTCCTGAGGGGCAGACAAAAAAAGCCAGGAAGACCCGACAGGCTTTCCGCCCGTCAAAACCTTCCTGGCTTCATTGGCTCGAGCAAAAGAAGAGAAGACTCTGTAGTTCCCGACTACAGCCTGTCCGGCTCAACATCACATATTTATTGCTTATTTCAAAAGGATCACGCCTGTCAACATAAAACCGGCACACATGACCAAGGAGCACACAAAACCAGGAAGAATTGGAGCCTGGGCAGGAGGGCCTTCTGCGACTACGAGATTTCGCCTCCCTCTCCCCCGTGTCGGAATAGGGGAGGGTCCGTATTGTTGACTTAAGAACTCGTCAATGCGACACATCCAACTCTCCACTCCTTGGGGCGATGTTGTCGACTCATACTGAATAAAACTCGAAAAGTTACCTTTCTCACCGCAAAGATGCAGAGGTTATGGGAATGGATGGCAGCAGTCTTTCTCTGCGAGCTTTGCTTCTCTGCGGTGAATTCATGAGCAAGACTTCGTAGCCTCAACAAGGTTTAGCGGTGGCACGGGCCGGGCGAAGCTTGCCCGTGATCACTTGACCTCGCATGGGCAAGGTCCGCTGAGCCCATGGCACCCGGCAGCCAGGGGACCGCGGGCTGAAGTCAACAGCAAACTCTTGGCCTCATCGGGGCAAGCGGTTGAGGGAAATCCCTCACCTGTCCATTGATCCTCAACCTGTTGCCTCAGGGAGGAGGACGGTGACAAGGCTCCTCATCAACTCAGCGGCGGAGCGCTTCAGCGCGTGTGCATCGCGCGGACCATCGCGCCGAAGCCCTGGCTGATCGTCCTCGACGAGGCGGTGAGCAGCCTGGACATGCTGATCCAGGCAGAGGTGCCGGAGCTCATTTCAGGATTGCGGCGCGAGCTCCGCATGGCCTTTCTCCTCATCTCCCACGCTGTTCGCGTCGTGTGAAGGGTCTGGGACCGGACGGCCGTGCTGGATCACGGGCGCATTGTAGAGGGCTGCGACGACATGGCCCACCTCGACCGGTTCTCCCACCCGGCCTCCCAGTCCCTGCTGAAGTCGGTCTTGCCCGCCTTTCCCCGATGAACCGGCATCCGGCTGGCCTGGACTGCGGGCCTGAGCTGTTGGCCTGAGCTTGACAGAATTCCCGAAAACCGCAATCTTACCTGGGTGACGATAGGCGATATAAAGTCGAGAGGAGGTTTGAAATGGCAGAGCATGCGAGAAGGAGGGCCGTCTACGAAGATTTGTTCTCCATACCGGAGAATATGACGGGAGAGATCATCAATGGTGACCTGCACGTCACTCCGCGACCGTCCAGGAAGCATGCGCTCACTTCCTCAGTCTTGGGCGGACGTTTGACTCCCCCGTATTATTTTGGCGAGGGGGGAGGTCCAGGAGGTTGGATCATTTTGGATGAGCCGGAAATTGCTCTTGGAGAGAACATCCTCGTTCCCGACCTGGCCGGGTGGAAGAAAGAGCGGTTCCCCGTCGAAGAGCCTCACAACTGGATCTCCGTTACACCCGACTGGGTGTGCGAGATCCTCTCCCCGGCCACCGCCCAAGTTGACCGGACTGAGAAAATGCCCGTGTACGCCCGTCACCTCGTCTCCCATGCCTGGCTCATCGATCCGATCCTCAAGACCCTGGAGGTCTTCCGCCTCGAGCCCGAACGGTGGATCGTTCTGGGCGTCTTCGCCAAGTCGGCCAAGGTTCGCGCCGAGCCATTCTCTGAGATCGAGATCGACCTTGGCCTCCTTTGGCTCGAGTGATACACGGTCCGATCCCCGAAGAGAGCGGACTGTTGACTCTCCGCTGCCCGGTGTGTAGCGTGGACAATAGTAAGGAAATTCAGCTGAGCGCATTGAAAGAGGACCGGGAAGCTTCCAGCCGATCAATCTTGACGGATATTCCTATTTCCACCCCCCAAACCTTGATGAAGAGGCTGAAATAGATGTCTTCTCAAACGGCCAAGGAACCCAACCATTATACCTATACAGATTATCTGACTTTCTCGGATGATTTTCGATGCGAAATCATCAACGGGCAAATTTATGATATGACTCCTTCCCCAACGCCAAGGCATCAGCGTATATCGGGTCAGATTCATGGACTAATATGGAGTCATCTGAGGGAGCAGGCCCATGCCTGCCAGGTGTTTGCAGCTCCTTTGGACGTCGTTATCGCCGAAGATCAGATCGTACAACCCGATATATTTATCGTGTGCGACCGACAAAAGATAGAGAGGACCCATGTATCGGGAGCCCCGGAGGTTATTTTCGAAATCGCTTCTCCTTCCACGTCTCTCAAGGATCGACGGGAGAAAATGGAACTGTATGAACGCTCGGGTGTCATCGAGTATTTCATTATCGATCCCGACGCCGAGTTCATCGAAAAATACATGTCGATCGATGGGAAATACGGAAGAGCAGGGATCTATGCCGGCGATGTCGCATTTCACATCGACACCATATCTCTTGAGCTGAGAGCACAGGACCTTTTCCCCGAATAACTCCAATAACCGATTGGAAGACATTGAGATCGACGTACCGGGGAGCGAAGTCCACGCCCACCTTGCGAAAATCCCTCTTCAGGCACTCGGCGACGCGCACGTTTTCAACGGAATCGTTGGAAACCACGCAATCGAGTGCTCAGGGACGCCCGCCGTATTCTCGAAGACCGTCTCCGTCCTCATCGACGAATCCCAGCCCGTCCAAGATGCTGGCCGCATCTCGAGGGGAGTGGACGAGGGGAGCGGTTTCCGCAAATCCGGGGCACCCATCGGGCACGAATCCCAATTTGGGCCAGCTTCCGTAGCCCCCTGAAAAGAGGTCCATCATCGCCTGGTAGTCCACGGCCAGGGAGAGGGCGCGGCAGAAGGCGGGATTGTCCGCGGGCGGCTTGCACGTATTGAAGAAAAGCGCCCTGGGGACTCCCAGATTGCCGATGGTGGCCGGGGAAATGTGGGAAGCGCCTTTCAACGAATGGATAAACGGGACATCGTTTGCCATGGGGAAGTTGAACGGCAGGTCGATTTCACCCTTCTTCAAGGCCAGATAGAGCGTGCCCGCGTTCTTGAAGGTGCGGATGCGCACCGAATCCACCGCTGGCCTGCGGGGTGCATGGCCCGGGTTCGCAACAATGGTCAGGATGCCGTTTCGACTGTCGAGAGACTGAAAGATGAACGGACCGCACCCCAGAGCCGCTCCGGGCTCGAAATAGGCGCCTGGATCGGCGACATTCTCAAAGATGTGCTTCGGCAGGACCCCGATGCCGCTCACGTTGACGGGGAACTGTGAATTGGGGCCGACGAGGCGAACGGTCACCGTCCCCTCGTCGACGGCCTGAACGTCCTCGAGCAGGTTGAAGTGGCGAGCGTAAACCGGGAACTTCTCCCTCAGGTATGTAGAGGTGAAGGCCACATCCTGCGCCGTGACCTCTTTGCCGTCATGCCGCTTCACATCCCGCCGGATCCTGCAGGTCCAAACCTTCCCGTCGGGTGAATCCCACGATGAACCCAGGTCTCCGACCATGGACCCGTACTCCGAGAAGCGGGTGAGGGATCGGTGGGTCAGGAGTCCCCTCCAGATAGCAAAGGAGCGGTTCTCGATCCCCACGTTCCTCACCTGCATGGTCGTCCCGATTTCCACGCGAGCCACCGATCCACCGCTCCAGGGCGATGCTCCGGCAAGGAAGCTCAAAAATGCGGCCAGAAGGACGACCCCAGGCTGCATGGTCGCGCCCGCGCAGTGGCCGGCATGAAATCGTCCCGCGAGGGCATGACCGAGTCGGTCAGGCAGCGGCCGACCACCACCAGTCCCATCCATTTCTCCTCTTCGCCCGCGACCAGCCTCAGAATGGAATCCAGTGTGCCCCGCACGATCTTCTCACTGCCGGAGCAGCCCGCGTGCTACACCACGGCCACGGGCATGTCGACGGGATTGAATCGACCCAGGACTGCGACCAGTCTGTACAGACCTTCGAGCGCCATGTAGAACACCAGGGTCCCGGGATACCTCGAAAGGTCTCGGGCGAGGTCATCGGGCTCCTCGTCCCCGACGAAGCGCCGAAGGTCCGTCTGGGCCACATAGCGGGCGTTAGCCCCCGTGCTGCACCTCTTGAGTGCGGCAAATGCCGCGGTCATGGCGCCGATTCCAGGAACGATCTCCACCTGGTCCTCGGGAAGACCTTCAATGAGCCAGAAAAACAACTGGCTGAACACGGTGGGGTCGCCTCCGTCCAGGATCACCAGATTCTTTCCGCGGCCCATCCATTCCTTCAGCTCCTCAACACACTCGTCCCGTTGTCGGAACTTGCTTTCCAGGATCGAGGCGCGCTCTTCCGGGGTGTATGAGTGGAACTCGCGGACTCAGAACCGCCCCTCTTGCCTCCAAAGCTCGTCCCACTTCTCCGGCCCCTGGACCTGCTTTCCCCGCAGATATTTCTCGACCTTGGCGGCTTCCTCGGGCTGAGCCAAAACCAGGTCGGCGTTCCCGATGGCCTCGACCGCCTGCAGCGTGAGATGTTTCGGATCCCCCGGACCGGTGCTCACCAGCCAAAGCTTACCGGGCTGAAAACCGGAATGGTCTGCATTGCTCACATCGGACTCCAAGCCCGGCGATCATTCCCTAAAAACGATACTTCACCCTGAGCATGGGGGACCAGAGACGACCTCCCGTCATCTTTTCCCTGAAGGGTGATGGGACCTTAAGTCAACACCATCGCGCGCGCACCTCCCGCGACATCATCATGAAGAACCCCCTGAGTCACATGACGAGGATCTCCCAGGGGTCCGAGGCTGGCTTATTCATAAAAGAGCAACACTCGGTCGGATTCAGGCTGAAGATCTTCTGGAGGTTCGAACCGGCTTGACATTCAGATCCAGGGGAGCCCAAGAAGGGACTGAGCCCTTGGACGCCAATGTCCATGGTTCATGGGGAGGGCAGCTGCTTCCTTTGGCCGCGGTCGGCTGCATTCCTTCATCAGAGCCTGTCAAAGAGCCCATTCTTCAGTGCCGTTGACTCACGTCTTTGTGGGTGCTGATCCTCCCACGGTTTGGCTCCACCCAACCGCGCTCAATAAAAAAGCCACCAAAGCCCGCTGCACTGGGGGCCTTCGTGGCCTCACCGGGACGCACGCAACAGCGAAAACACGCAGTCCTGTTTCGACAAGAGATTGTTCAGAATCTTTGGAGAAATCTTTGGAGAATCGGAGCTCCAGCTCCGCAGTCCGTTGAGCTGAGTCCGGGCGCAGGTGAGTTTTTCGCCGCGTGAACCGCGGGATGTGGTGAATAGATTGCAGCCCCATAATCTTGACAACGGAATCGAAAACCGCAATGCTTCGATGGAGATGCGGTACCATCAAGTCAAAAGGAGGTTCGGAATGACAGAGCCCGCAAGAAACGGCGCGGTCTACGAAGATCTTCTTCAGATTCCTGAGAACATGACCGGGGAGATCATCGACGGCGAGTTGATCGCTACCCCAAGACCCTCGAGGAAGCATACCGGTGCTTCATCGGCATTGGGGTTCGAGCTGGCTCCCACATATCAGTTCGGGCGAGGTGGGGGACCTGGTGGGTGGATCTTCATCGTCGAGCCTGAAATCGGTCTTGGTGAGCACATCCTCGTCCCGGACCTGGCGGCCTGGAGGAAAGAGCGCTTTCCTTACGCGGAGGAGACCAACTGGATCTCGATCCCGCCGGATTGGGTCTGTGAAGTCATGTCACCCGCCACCTACCGCATCGATCGCACCAGAAAGATGACCCTTTACGCTCGGCACGGGATCCCTCACATCTGGCTTGTTGATCCCCTGGCCGAGACGGTCGAGGTCTTCAAGCTGGAATCGGGGAGATGGTTTTTCCTGGCGGCTTTCTCAGGCGACGAGGAGATGAGAGTGGAGCCTTTCGATGCCGTCGGGATTGACCTGGCCCACCTGTGGTTGAAGCCGTGAGCCGCAACAGAGCAGCATGGCTCACGAGATGGAGTCCCCCACGATGATTTGATCCCCGCTTCGGTCGTCCATCTTTATGCCCTCGCGAGATAATCTTGGCCATGTCGGATGCCTTGCTTGCTGCAAGCCTCGAGCTTCGCGCCCCGGCCGCGCAGCGACTGAGTGGGTCGAATCCTGTTGAATGCGATGTCAATGCCTCCGCTTTGCAGGCCCCGCGTTGACCGGCGCAGCCCGGACGTGAGCGTCCCCCGTCACCGTTTTCGGCCCGCCACGACGAAAAGCCGCTCGGTCTCGACGACCCGTAGGATTTCGAACCCTGCTTCAACCAGGTAGGCCGCGACCACCTGCGCTTCCGGAAGATGGTCGCGGGCCACTGCCGGGGATACGGTCTTGTGGAGGGCGTTGATGTGGTCTCTCCCCTGGGAATGGCATACGGCCAGGGTACCGCCCACCCTCAGGCTCGGCGCCAGCTGCCGCGCGGCATTCGGCTGATCCTCGAAGTGCGGGAACACGGAATAGCAGAGGATGACATCGAAGGAGGACGGCGCGAAGCATGTGGCGAAGACGTCGGCCGCCATATAGCGGACGTTTTCATGGGGAAGCTTGCGCTCGGCCACCCGGATCATGCTCTCGGCCATGTCGACGGCGGTGATCCTGCCCCTGGGGCCGATGCGCTCGAGGAGGAACGGGATCAGAACCCCGGTGCCGGCGCCCACATCGAGAACGGCATCGCCCGCCGTGATCCCGAGCATGTCGAGGATTTCGTTGATCCTGTCGGGATCGTGCCGGCACCGGTCATCCCAGGTCTCCGCCATGGAGTTGAAAAATTCCCTGCGATCCATGTCTCTTTCATCCACAACATTCCCTCATGCCCCTTTGGAGCATCCTGACCATGAAAAGGCCACGCCCCGGCTATTTTCCAGCGGGAGGCTTGAAACCTTGAACCTGCAACCTCTCTAGCCGGAGGGTTCAGGAAAGATGAAGTCCTCCGGGCTTCAGGTAGCTCTTCACGTAGTCCCCGACCGCATCCTCGAGGGAGCGGAATCCGAGGGGACAGCCGGTGGCCTGGAGTCGCTCCATGCTCGCCCGGGTGAAATACTGGTATTTCGGCCGGAGGGATTCGGGCATGGGGATGTAGTCGATCTTGACCGGAAGCCCGAGTGAATCGAAGACGGCCCGGACCAGGTCATTCCAGGAGCGCGCGATCCCCGTGCCGAGATTGTAGAGGCCGTTCACCTCTCCATGGGTCAGAAGCCACCACATGACTTCCACGCAGTCCTTGACGTAAACGAAATCCCGCCGCTGCTCCCCATGGGCGACATCCTCCCGGTGAGACTGAAAGAGCCGCACGCTCCCAGTCTCCATGACCTGTTGGAAGGCCTTGAAGGCGACGCTCACCATGTCCCCCTTGTGATACTCGTTGGGGCCGAGCACGTTGAAGAACTTGAGGCCGACGATGCGGGCCAGGAGCCCGGTTCGCTCGGCATGGAGGTCGAAGAGGTGCTTCGAGTAGCCATAAATGTTGAGCGGCTTCAGCCGCGAGAGCTCCGTGGCATCCGAGAAGCCGTGCTCGCCGCCGCCGTAGGTCGCCGCACTGCTGGCATAGAGGAAGCGCATTCCCTCCGCCGCCGCCCACTCGGCGAGGGTGCGGGTGAAGCGGAAGTTGTTCTCCATGAGGTAGTCGGCATCCCGCTCGGTGGTGGAAGAGCACGCCCCCAGGTGCACGACGGCATCGGGGAGGAATGCGAGGCTGCCATCGAGGACCTGACGCAGGAAGACATCTTTCTGCAGATAGTCCGTGTACCTGAGTCCCAGGAGATTCTTCCATTTGTCGCCGTCTCTCAGCTGGTCCACCACCAGCACGTCCTCGATGCCCTCCCGGTTCAGCTTCCACACGAACGCGCTGCCGATGAAGCCCGCTCCGCCCGTGACAATGACTCGCTTCAACGTTCTTGCTCCTTCCCGATGTCCTGGTACTACAATGAGACATGAACCCGGATGTTGTTCCAACGTAGGGTGGGCAAGGGCTCCATCTTGCCCACCGCGTTCGTGAAGCCGCATGCTTTGGTGGGAAGGGCTGCCGCTTTTACCCACCCTAAGAAGAGCTCTCGTTCCGGTTCCAACACCGGAGCGCCCCAGCAGGCAGTATGAGACCTCGTATGTGTGTACCTGGTTATGGAGTCCCACATCGCATGAAGGGTTCTCCATGGCTCAGCTCATATGCCCTACCGGCTCATGGGGGCCTGCCGGCATCCTGGCCGCTTTTGGCGCGCACCAGTGGGGCCAGAAAGACGTCGATGAGCTTGTCCATCTGGTGGGGCAGCGGCTCCGAAACGGCCCCCACCACATGAACGGGCTCCTGGGTCAGGGTGAGCAGGAGCTTGATGGCCCTGCTGTTTGAAACGGCGCCGGCCATGGCCTCGGTGAGCTCCCCCATGAAGGAGTTGCTGATCAGGATCGAAATGGAGCCGATGACCACGTCCACCTGGCCGACCGAATGGCACAGGGCCCCTTCTCCCGCCGCTCCCCGGTTGGCGCCCGCCTTCAACATTTGGGAGGTGGCGATGGCGTTGGTGCCCAGGGCCCAGACCTCGACGTTGTCACCGAAAGCCGATCGAATTCTCTTGATGACGGCCGATCCGATGGATGCCCCCTGGCCGTCCACTACAGCAATTCGAAGCAATACCGATCTCCGATCTTCCGCTCGCGCGGGAAAAGTCCAAGGCTCTAGAGGGCGAATTCGTCCATCAGCATGCACCCCCAAAAAAAAGCAAAAGCCAACAAGGCATCAGGCAGTGAGCACCCGAGCCTTCTTGGCTCTCATGTTATGCTGCAATAGAATGGATATTTCTTGGGGGGACTTCCGTCCGCTCGTTGATTGCATGTTCTAGATAGGCTAAAGAGGTACAGAAGTCAAGCTGAGAGAATGCGTTGCAGCCTGGATTTGTTGAGCGATCCGACCCGGCCGGCGGGCGGAAGATGATGAGAAAAGGTCCCATAGGTGAGCATTGGAGGGCAGCGGCTCTCTGAAAGGGCGCTTGCCTGGGGCAATGCTGCTGAATCGATGGGTGGCACGGGCCAAGCGAAGCTTGCCCGTGGACAGATGGAACTGCACGGGCAAGCTTCGCTTAGCCTGTGGCACCCCCTTAATTCAAGAGTATTGAACCTGATTCAATCCCCATGGGCATCCGCCAACAACGAAGGATGAAAAGGGGGTCCACTCTTCAGGCATACAGCTTTGGGTGCATGGGGAGCCTGATCCAGCGGAGAGCAGCCGCAGGGTGCTCAATGACGGGCCGGGTGAGCCCGTGGAGGATTCCCCACGAGCACACCGCGGCAGCGTCACTTCATCGCCAGGGGTTGGGCCGGTCCATAAGGGATGGAGCCAGGGAAGCGGATGGGAAAACACCCTTCAGGGTGAAGATGCCTTACTGGGCTGCGACTTCCAGGAGCATGTAGCCCCGCTGATTGATGAAGTCGGCCTTCTTCGGGTTGGGGGCCGGCTCCACCAGCCTGCAGTACACGATCCAGAAACCGGCCTCGTCAAAGTCCAGAGTGGCCAGCCCCAGATTCGACCAGGTGGTCGTCTGCTTCGGTGGCGGTGGGATTGTCCCGTCGTGGGTATGGGACGACTTCGTCGTGTAGAAGACCGGCGTCCCTTCGGGGACGGGTTTCCCGTTCTTCAGCACCTGGATCCACAACTTCTCCCCTACTTTGGACATCCCGGGATTGGTCAGGGGAACCAGCTCGATGTCATACTTCTTTTTGTTGAGGTTTCCGCTGGTGTGGGTGTTGATGGTCACAAAGGTTTTGATGGATTTGACGTACATGCCGCTGCCGTTCGGCTTGATGGTGGACTGATCCTTGATTTCATTCTTGCACAGATTCACCCAGGTCCCGTCCGTGAGCTGGGTGTAGCAAACCGGCTTCAGGCTGAAAGCGCTCAGGAGATAGGTCCCTGCCGTCTCGAGCTTCACATCGCCCACAGCGCGGCGCATACCCCCAAAGATGAAGGGTGGGCCGCCATTGGTTCCGTCGGGATTGAAGACCTCCAGCTTGAAATTCTCCTCGAGGGGGTTTTCGTCGGGATGGAACAAATCATGGCCGGCAGTGAAATCGAAGCTGATCCACTGAGGCGTCTCATAATAGAAGTCACTGGGCATGATCCAGTAATCATGGGCCATGACCGGCATGGTGACGGCTGAAAGCAGCAGAGCAACAGCGATGACAAGCTTTCGGTGCTTCATTTGGTGCCTCCTTTTCCTCAATGATCATCGGAATGCAGGATCTCTCGGACAGCGTGCCCGGCCCAGGCACGGTTCAATCTTCATGATCGAGTGGCCAATCCAGAAGAACATGGGACGCGGGGTGCTTCCCCCACCGTTGATTCGCAATCCTTGCCGCCCTGGAAGCGTGGGAGCACTGATTGCGCACCTGGCTTATCCCTTCAGCGAATGCAGGACCCGGCCCATAAAAAAAGCCGCGAAGCCTGACAGTTTCAACTGTCCCAAGGCGTTCGCGGCCTTCGCTGCGGTGAGAAGCCATACCGGATAGCTTGTAACAGCCTCCTATAGCTGCATAATTAGAATACTAATAGGGTGAACCCGGGTACCTGTCAATGGAAAAAGCGTGTCCCCTCTCTCAAGTTCCCCCTCGGGCAATGATGAACCTCAATCTGAGCTATTGGACATAAGCAATTGGCTTTTAGCAAAAAAATTCGGATCATCGTGGATTAGCGTGAGGGTGACTTCCTCTCCACCCTTCGGGGGGAGAGGGTCGGGGTGAGGGGGGCTTACAGAATCAAGGTCTCCCCTCACCCTAGCCCTCTCCCTGAGGGAG
>Ga0073932_1005136_pt1 | contig 14552 bp, 14 predicted proteins | sample DewCreD2012metaG_FD_76967 | JGI IMG/M metagenome (GOLD analysis project Ga0073932, IMG submission 76967) | Hot spring sediment bacterial and archeal communities from British Columbia, Canada, to study Microbial Dark Matter (Phase II) - Dewar... ... | reverse complement strand
ATAAAATCTATTAAATATATCTTGTTCGCTTGCACTTGTCAGCTCAGCATCAGCTTTGGTACTATGATGAGTACCCATATCTAAAAAGCCAAACTGATTTTTACTGCTATTGATAAACTCATTATACAAAGCATATCCCCTGTAATAATCCCCACCACCCATCTTAGTTAAAAACTCCTTCTTTACATTGCTATCAGGAAAAAACTTATGCATAGCCGCAATAGCTACACTATTCGCTACATCTTCAGGAGCATTAGGATATGCCTCGTAAAAGGTTTGTTTATACTTTTCTAACAAAGGAAACTTATTGCTTAACTCTTCATAGACTTCAAAAGTTTCCCCTCCTTTTGGCTTGATAGCTGTGTATTTGCCAGCCCTTTGAAACTTATTCATAACACTATACATTTGCCTTAAAGTTAAAAAAAATATATGTTATATTCAAATTTTTCTCATAAAATCAAACATAAAACATAGCATTTTTTGCTTGTAACTCTCTTTGCCTTGAAAGCGATAAAGCCTGCTTATACAATTGCAAATCCTTTGCTCGCTTAATCTTATCCCCATATACCCAGTTTGTCAATAACTTCGTCCCACCACTTATTACCCCCCCTAATACATTCGCTACTAAACCAGCACCGGGTATGACAACATTCAAAGCACTACCTACCGATTTTATCCCTTCTGATATAGTATCAGTCATTTGCATGTTCTTATTATACCAATCTAACACTGCATCTGCATTGTCCTCCGTAACTTCTCCCTTTGCTACTGAACCCCTATCTAACTTATTTATCAACCCTTGTTTAGCTTTGTTATTCATCTTGTCAAACTCTACAATAGGATTATTACTGATATTTCCTAATAAACCACCACTGCTAAACTTGGTTAGCCTCCTTACCTTCATCTTACCACCACAAGCTAAATCCTCTATCATATCTTCTAAACTTTTTATAGCTTTACCCCCTAATACCTTATCTAAATGCTTGATAGGTATTTCTAATACCTCCTTGCTATTTGGGAAATAATATTCTTTGTTAGGTTTCATAATACGCATATCACCCCCATCTCCAATAGCAAGCAACTCTTGACTTACCCCTTTCATAGTTATCCTACCATTAGGAGTTTTTATTCTTAACATAAGCTCATCTTTATAGGGCGAATTATCTTTATACCCCATAATGCTTACGTCATCTATACGCTTTGAAAACTTCGTTCTCATAGGCTATTCCTAATTTTCTAACTAAAACTATATCTAAATATAGTAACAACTTTCTGTATCTCTACATAATCATTAGTATCATAATAAATACCTATTTCAATAGCTTTATCCCTATACCTGCGTCCTACAATATTACTGCTCTTATCTGTATAAGGTATAGAAAACCTTGCCGTATGCTCCCTATACGATATTCTATTTACAAGATTGTTTAATACCCCCAAAGGAATACCATTTGCATAATAAATAGTATCCGATATGATATTACCATTCTCATCAGTTATCCTATAAAACAATCTCGTTGGTAATATATGATTAGATACAATCATAATATTATCAAATATCTTTTGAACTTCATAAGCCTTATTGACAATATAATGAAAAAATAATGGCACATCTACCCCATAAAACCTGTTCCTATTGTTACTAATATCATGCTGATATATGCTTGCCATACCTAATGGATTATGTATAGGACTATCAAAAGGATAGGTAATCAAATCATTACTAACATCACTTAAAGCATAATAATCGTCAAATATACTAAATGCTATAAGCGGATGATAACTATGCACTATAAATACATTCAGCTTCTCTGAATATACTATATTGATAGCTATGTTAGGATTTTGCTTCTTATATATAACAAAGTTTATCTCATCATATTTTCTATTGTAAAAACTACGAACATAAATAGCTCCTTGCAACTCTCTGCTATCCCCATATATGTTAAATATATCATTCAAAAAAGAACTAATCCTACCTTCACTTAAATCCCTTACCCCTTCACTCTCTATTCTACATATAGAACGTCTTTTCGCATCTACAAAATAAATAAAATTATCCGTAGCTATAACACTATCCCTGTGAATACTACCATATTTCCTTGATAAGGTTGCTTGATAAGGCGTAAGTATGCTTGAAGTAGAAATATAAACGTCTGTCCCTTCTCCTATAGGTTGTCTCTCATTAAAACTTATTAAACTTACCCCATCTTCTTGTATAATATACACCCTATTATTTAACACCCTTACTGCTGTTCCCTTGCCTAAATTTAAATCATAATCCTGATAACTCATAGGCATTACTAACCTATAATTATCTATAAAACTATTGTTAATATGCTTCTCTGAATAGTATAATCTCGTTGGAAAATAAGATTGTATTTCTAATGGTTCATTGACATAAATTAAATCTACTCTGTAATTACCCCATTGACTATTACCACCACGCTCATATTCCTTGCTTTCTTCTGTATGGTAGCTTTTGGCAAACTTAAACATATTCATAGGAATAGCAGAATGATAATTGCCTTCGCTTTCTTTTATTCTTGGAGGGTTAGCATAAGTTCGTATTAAGCTGTTAGCATATACAGGGAAAAAAGAACGTCTATTCCCTTCGGTATTATTGCTCATCTCTAAACGCTCATTTACATATACAAGCTCACGAACCCTTGCATAAGGATTGTAATTATTATCGCATTTAGCCATAAGCACCATACCACCATATAAATACTTCTCCCCTAAACCAAAATCATGTTTAGCCTTACTATACCATATCTTTCTATACCATACCCCTTGATAATTATCCCCATTCATACCACGTACTACATACCCATTACTCTGAGCTTCTGCTTTGCTAATGTTTAATGTTACAGGTATGAAAAAGTTCGTTTCAGTAATGCCATCATAAAAATCTTGAATAACCGCTTGCCTGCCATTCTCATCTAAAAACAAATCTACTATCCACGCTCTATCACTAAATCCTCTATTATTATAACTTGGAACATAATTCACATACATTCTTCCTGGTTCAAAATACTGAAAGCTACCATCGTCATACATAGATAAGTCAAAGCAATCAAAGAAAACAGTTTGTGCTAATGTGCCATAATTATTATTGACAGGCGTATGTAGTTCGTTTAATGCCGTATTATTAGGACTTAACAATTGCGGAACACCACCTACTAATAAAGCTCCTGTCCTTTGTATAGGATGCGTAGCCGTTTCCCAACCATCGCCTAATGTTATACCTAAATAATCATTCCAACTTATCATCACTGGAACTCTAAAAAAATCAGGCGTATCCATATATGGATGGCTTACTTTATACCCACCCATAGTGTCTGTCTGTATCTGTGAAGTGAATTTCTCATTCGCCGCATACCTATCCCCAAATACAAAAAAACTCCTACCCTTGAAAAAATAATTCTGTATCCTCGCATAACTATCATTAGGACTACTTGCTAAATGCGGAAATATATTAGGGTCTGCATAACTAAAATCCGTATATAACATGCAAAAGTTAATACCAGCATTATTATTAACATTAAAATAAGGCTTAAGTTCTGTTTTGTATTGATAAGAAGGCAACAAACGATATGAACCTACTACTTCAAAACCAACAGCATTGTTATTTAAGTTTGTTGAATATAGTCTTTCATTACAGATAATATCTGAACTAATAAAAGCAAGTCTAAATGGGTCTTTTAAATGTTGAGAAACAGCAAATAATATTTCAGTTCTTTGTGGTTGATATTCATCATCAGCTTCATCAGTGTTTGCTCCCCCTAATACACTTGCAGGTAGTGGCACTACATACCTCGTGTTTGTCGTATCCCTTAAATATAACGAATACTTATCAAAGTTAGAATTAAAATAAAAATTGTTAGAACCATAATGAAATTTATACCCACTATTATTGTGTTGTATAAATGTAGATACCTCTCTTAAAGGATAACTATCAAATCCCCATTTCATAAATGGGACGCTATACGTAGGAACAATAACCCCTTGTCCAAAACAATCTTTCTTACGTTTTAAACGAACAAACTTAAAACCAATAACATTATCTTTTACATAATCATTTTCAAGACTACTGATGTTCCAATCGGGTAAAATGAATTCAGGAAATATAGCTATAAGCTCGTTAGTATGTAAATTACTTGTAAATATCGTTCCATTCCAAGCATTCCTTGAACGTTTAGGAAATCTATACACCCCCTTGTTATTAGGAATACTACTAAAACTACTTATACAATCTAAATCATCATTACCACGTAATAAAAACACATTCGTCAATACATTACCCTTTAAGATAAATTGTACGCCAAATTGATATATCTCCCCATAGTGATACCCTAAATTGTAATAAATATGATATGGCTCTCTATAACCACCATTATTTATATCTATGGTGGGATAAGATTGTATGTATAAAGCATTTGGATTTAGATTTAGGCTAAAATCAGCTATATCACTTACCTTGTATTTTCTATGCCTAATGATAATATTGTTAGCATATTGCTTTAATAGAGTAAAGGCTTGTTCGTTAATAATATCAGCAGTATGAAACAATAACAACCTACTATCTATTTGTGCTAATGATTTTACCTTTGCTATTTTAGCATAAAACTCATTTATCTTTTTATCGTCATACATAGTTACTGGCTCTAAACCAGTATGCCTTATTTGTAAAGTAGAATTACCTAATATAGCAATAGGTTCTCTAAAACCATATACCCCATATTTCTCCTCCCCTACTCCATAGATGATTTCATAATATACATGCAAATACTTAAATTGCGTATCTATATTACTTACTTCTAATATGTTTGTTACATCGGCAAATGTGTTTTCATAGTTTTCTGATGTAGTAAAGGCTATATTGGTATCCCCATATCTGCTATCTTCACTACCCCTATCCAAAGAATTACTTCTTGTTTCATATACTACCACAGGCATACTACTTGCTACTACGGGAGTTTCATTTATCTTATCTATGCTAAATGTAAAATGATAGATATAGGTAGCATGCCTTAACTTACCCGAAAACTCTTGCCCTACATAATCTACCTTTACAATATTGTCAGACCTTAACTTTAAGTTTATTAAATCATCAAAATTACTTGGTTCATACATTCGCTTTGTTAGCTTATACGTACCATCTTCTTCCCTGCTTATCCCAGTATTGATAATCCTTACTTCATTCAAAAAATCAGTAAAATATAAATTATAACTACCATCATAATCTAACCTTGCTTCTGCTTCTACTGCATAGTTCAAATCAAAATTAAACCTTGTACTACGAAAAGGTAATCTATTTGTATTGACAGGGAAAGGTAATGAAGGGTCATAATAATTATACAAAGGCTTATAAGTCATAGAGATACTTAACCCCGTAACTTCTATATTAGCCGTACCATTTAAATGAAAACTACTTACATTTAACGAAGGAAATACACCTACCTCCCCTTCATTCGTGGTAGGGTTATATGAAAAGATATAACAAAACTCTCTTGCTACTACATAACCTAATGGTACAAAACCCGTAGTTAAAGCACTAATAAGCTCCGTACCCTTTATGTTTGTAGCAATAAAAGAATTACCATCTTCCGTGTATAAACGAAAATTATATGCTTCTCTTAAACTCTCCGCATCTAATAAAGAAATATGAATATCCTTATTAAGACCTTTGGATAATACATTTATATGATTATCTTTTTGCATAAGATATTACAAATATTTTTTTTAAATTACTATTATTCTTTTTTTCAATCCCTATTAACACTACTTGAACAAGATTGTTACAACCATTATCAGATAATCTTATTACAATCTTAAAAATTCTTTCTTAATATCCTTAATAAAAATACCTATTAGCATTCCAAGAAAGTAATGTTTTAATAGCCTTATCTAAATAGTTTCTATTAAATTTAGTTCTCCTTGCCTTTTGGAATTCTTCTTGATATATTCGCATGCTTTCTTGATAGATAGCAGGTGCTATCTGACCACTTCTAAACTTTGCATAATCCGACCTATACACACAATAAGCTACACAAACATTTAATAAATCTTCATCAAATAAGATATGATAATGTTCATTGACTTTAATCCCTTTCCATTCTATACATACTTTACCACTTTCTCTGTTAAAATGTAAGCCTTTGTCATCAAATACATAATCTACAAATATACCATATATTTGCTCTACAAAGTTCTCTTCTCCTCGCCTTACTTCATCTACTAACTGCTTAGGATTAAATTCAGTAATAGAAATGATTTGATATAAATTACAAGGTAATCTGCTTGCATCAATCATATAGTTCTGTATGTCTATACAAGTAACTTCGTGGGTTATTAGTAATCTACCTAAATCCAATAGACAATCATATACCATCTCTTGAACAATACGCTCATGCAAAGTTATTCCATAAAAGTCTTGCAATTTCTCCATTACAGCAAGATGTGTAATATACCTGTTTGTATTAGTGTTTATGTACATAATTATCTATCTTTTTGTAAAACTTATTCTCTAATGAAGACTTACTAAACATTGCTTCTTTTGCCATAGTAACAGAACACATATAATTACCTTTGTAAAATACATCTATTACATATTTATTGTACAATAAAGAAAACAAGTTCTTTCTACTTTTCTTGCTTAACTTTGTCTTTAAGGCTCTCATACGTGCTTCTTCACTAATAACTAAATCCCTACGTCTAAACTCTAACTTACCAAGTCTTGCTATACTCCCTTTCTCTATAATTTCTGTAAATACAGGCTCTAATAGCTTTCTTAATAAATATTGCATAAATACAATTACAAAGATAGACCTATGAATAGGATTTTTTACTGATGACTTAAACTTGTTTTTAGTAAAAGCTATATAAGCAAAAAACATAAATAAGGCAAATATCAATAATCGCCTTATCTCATACGCATAAGTCATCAAACGTATAGTACATATACGCATAATCATATTGTATAGTACCGAATGCAAACGCACTACTAAAAATTTCTTACCACTCTCATGCTCTATTTCTCTTATACTATCCCATCTCATACTATATCGGTTTGTGTATTAGATTGCAATGGCTTTATTTGTTTATATTGTACATATGAAGCTATGAGCTTACCAGTGATTATATCTGCAAACTTATCAGGTATAGGAAAAGCATCTTCATCGCTCTTACACACAGCACAATCATATTGATATAATTCTCTTGGGTCTTGAAAAAAGGCTTCAATAGCAATATATTGTAAATCATATGTAGGTGGATTTATTATGATAAGCTCTGTATTCCCCCTTATCCAAGCAATAGGCTTGTTCCTTGTAAAACGTCCTACACCAAATATGTTTAATGTAGTACCCGTCTTAATAAGAAAACTTTCATAATAATCCATACTACCTACATACCTAACATCTATTACAGGTGGTATTTTAGCATATAACACCTTTTGCTCACTTTGCAAATCTATACCACAACACTCTGTTAAAGGACGACATACCAATTCTATACAATTGATACGCTGATAGAATTGGCTTAATTCGTAATCACTAAAAAATCCATTGCGTCTATACTCATCAAATAAACGACGAGAAGTCATAACTATCTCATCTTTTATTTGATTGATGTGAATGTTCTCATTGATAACACCCCAACCCCCATTGATAGTGTTCTGTACTATGGAAGCAAGTTGCAATAACGTAGCCATATCATTAACTATTCTTATCCAAAGTTAGTAATTTTTTTCAAAAAAAGATAATATTTTTTTTGTTTTCTAAAATTATTGTTATATTTGTAACGCCACAAGAGACAGGGTTCTTGGCTTAAAAAAAAGCCAAGAAAAGGGCTGACGGGATGTCAGACCCTTTTTTTTATTTTTATTTATTTTTGATTATCTTAAAAATATTTTTATCTTTGCAATACCAACCTACCTACTACCGCTTATGAAGGGGCTAACCAATGTTAGTCCTTTCTTTTTTTACATACATACTAAATAAAAAAAGCATACTTAAAAGTATGCTCTTTTTTTAGCGTTAAACCGAAAACAATCAGAATATTAAACTATACAATAGTATTCAAACCTGTTATTAGAGTAGTAAGGTTTGTATCTACAAATAGCATATAGTCAAGCTCCCTCGTTGCTACTTGTGAAGCAATACTTACCCCATTAGGCTCCTCTAAATTTCTTACCTTCCAATGATAAGTTCTGTATGTCCTCCCTTTAATAGGTCTGTTATTCTGACTATGCAAATCGCTATATGGCATAGCATTGCATTCACTTATAATAGGCAAAATAACATCATAATGCCCAGTACCTAAATTGTAAGGAGTAACTACTGTTATAGTTTCAGCATAACCCGATACAATAGGTTCTAATTCATAACCTAACTTTGCTGTTACTCTTATAGTGTTAGCACCAAAAGAAGCAAGCGTGAATTTTCTATTTATGTTAGCTTTGTTATTATACAAAGCAAGTATAGCATCACGCAATTGCGTTGCAGTCAAAGTTGTTTCTACCTTAAAATGCACTTTATCGTTATTATCTCCAATAGTACTGGTATCATCGCCAAAATGTTGCAATTGACGAGACATAATATTTACTATTATCTCATCCCCTACCAATGGAGCAGTAGGGAAGGTAATATCTACTACGTGAGCTACAGGTGCAGTATAAGGTACTTGAACAGCACTAATCAAATCTGCTTGTGCAATATCTGCAAAACCTATCATGCGGGCAGTAACATTCACACCCCACGAAGGTACTGCAACAAGTGTTGTGCTATTGAAAAAGGTGAGTGTTAGCTGTTCAGGCGTATTCACTACCATAGCACGTTTAGGAATTACTAATGTTGCCATATCTTTTTATTTTTTTAGTTGTTTTTTAATGGTATCTCTTGTAACGATACTTGATAACCTTGTAAGTTAGTAGAACTCTGAAATATCCTTACTATCTTATCAACGATTTGCATATCTACTTCGTCCGTATAAGGAGGAGTAGTAAAGGTTAAATCATTTTCGTTGATATAGTAAAGCTGTGGAATACCTATGTATTCAAGCCTTACATCGGTGATAGCAGAAGCATTATCAGTGCCAACTCTAAAATACAATCTGTCTTGAATGATTTGGTATTGTGGATTTCGCAAGCTCGGTCTCCAATAATAATTGTTTTCTGAATAACCTAACTTATCAGCTGTCGTTTTCTGTACTATCACCCACCTGTCTTGACCACAATCATAGTCCGTTATCCTATACCATACAGATAACAAACGTAAATAGTCAGATGGTAAAGTAATGTACTCGTTGTTAATATTAGGAAATGTATTGAATATCACAAATTGCCGTAAATCGTCTGTACGCTTTTGTGTTACCTCAAATTCCTTATATTTTTCATTGATATATTCATACAAAGCACGCTCACTATATCTGTTGAAATCTACTATCTCAAAGGTAGGTGTGTCGTACTTGTCTAAATCTATCACACAACGCTGATATACTTGCAAGCTATTCATAAATTATTTTAGTTCAAGACTATACCTGCCTGCTATAACCGATACCCAATCCCTTTGCTCTGGTGCATCTAACCATAATAGATAACCATCTAAATCAGTAGCTATCATCTTCTCTTTGTAATAATAGTTAGATAAGTTAATGCTTATCTCTGCTTTGTCTATAAGTAGATAAGCAAAATACATCTTATCAAGCAATTCACTATTATTTGATACTTGTGCAAAGGTTTTTCCGTTTGCTGTCTTTACGTTCTTATCTAGAACGTCAAGCAAGAAACTTTCAAGCTCATATTCGTTTGCATCTGAATTACCCCCGAAAATACGAACTAACTTGCGTTTCGTAGATAAAGGATATTCAAAGATTTTATTTTTTAACTTGATAAGCTCTTTCTCTTTGCTTACCTTTTCTTTGCTATCCTTCTCTGCATCTTCTATACGCCATAAAGCAGTTTCGGATTCAGGATTGACATAAGGATGTTTTTGCACCCATTGCCAATCAATAGCATCAACAGGATTAGATAAATCAAAAACTACTCTACCCTGTAATACCCTTGTCGTTTCTGGGGTAACTACATGAACAACAAAACGCTTCTCTTCTTCCGAAAATACAGGTTGTCCCGTATATACCTTACCTGTTCTTTTATCTACAGGCGGTTGTATAATATGTCGCATTCGCTTACTTACAAATGCACTATCTTTACATACTAATACCACCTTCCTATCTTCTGTTGGTATGGTATATTTTACTTGTAAGCTATCATAAATGAATTTGTCTTTCTCATTTACAGCTTCTAACAAGTCTGCCGTATCTACGGCTTTGTCTTCTTCTATTGCTTGACTTTTTCTACCTCTCATAGATTATACAATTGAACGTTCTAACAACATACAGCTATCTGGATTTAATAGACGCAAACCAATAGTGCCTAATGCTATCTTGCTCATACCATGCACAGGAGAGCTTACTACACCACTTGATTTACCATCTTTACCCCCAACACCTACAATATCATTGATAACTAACTTTAAGCCTTCTTGATAGAATGCCGCAAGGTTAGGTTCTCCATCATAAGTAGATGTATCAATGAAAAACATTTTGCTACTATTGAGTGGATAACCAAATTCGTCCAAAGTATCAGCTTGGTTTTTTCTATCAAGCACACCATTTACCGTAACAGTGATAGTGCTGTTTCCGTATATGTACTTTACAAAGTTACCCCCTAATGATATGTTATTACCACTGCGAGTAGCATATACACTATCTCCTACCTTTAAGCTATCTTCCATCAAGTCCATAAATATACGCTTACCACGACTACCTGTAACAAGCGTAATATTTACTCCACTTTCAGCTTTGTTCGCACGATATTCCACTTCCCCAATTACATCTTTTAGCAAAGATTTGGTAAGTGTATTATAAGATACTCTGCTACTACTGCTGATTTGCCTTTCAAGACCATTACCCGTATAAAGTGGTTGTTTAGTAGTAGGGTCAATCTTGTGCGAAACACCATTGCTATCTACGGTAGTACGTCCAAACAAGAGAATATTTTCTTTATCCATCGCTACTTTCTCCAATAACATACGTTCATATTCGTCCATAATAAAACGAGCCTTGCTTGTATTGTCTTCAACAATATACTTGGTTACATTTGCAAGACCCGATATGCTTACTTGGGAACGGAAAGTAGTTACATATTCTCTATGCACTTGCTCTGCTCTACGCATCTTAAAGAAACCTCTATCATTAAACTCGCTTGTTGCAGGATACATATACTCAATCCTACGACCTGCTGATGTCCATACATCACTTACACTATCATTTACATCATTACTTACAAGCGATACACGATAACGATATACACCCGAAGCAAGTGGAGTACCACTATCCTCAAAATAGAGCAATACCCCATTCTCTAATTTACCTACTTCACCAATGTTGAAAAACTGCTCATCTAAACATATATAGAACGAACTATTGTTGATACCTAAATTAGCACCCGTAGTACCACCTGCTACTAAATTACATAGCATATTAGGTTCTCCAAGCAATCTCCATTCCATATATATGCCATTTATACCATGTTCTTTGGCTTTGTTTGTACTATACACAAAGCCTAACCCTTCTGTCATATTAGTAAGTGAATACTGTGGGTACAAACGTACCGTCTTACTAATCAACGCAGGAGCAACACGAAAAGCATTTGTTAGCTTTTCATACGACAAATGCCCATTATAGTCGGCATGTACTTTCTTACTGATTTGCATATACTTTAATGTTTTTAATACTCATTTAACTTTTCATCAATAAAACTTTGCTTTTCAGCATTTTTAACCTTATTTTGTGGTATATAAGGCTCTTTCAGTAACTTATCATAGAATATCTTTTTAGAACGTTCTTTGAACGCTGTTTTTAAATACCCTATGAAATCGTCAGCATGATTTAATATAAATGATACCAAAATTAGATTTTCATTGCTTTGCAATGCTTTATCTAACTCGGTTAAACCATTTTCGTCCGTTTGTGTAATATAAGCAAATAAACGTTCCTTGTCTTCTTCCACTAATGGATAACCATAAATAGCTTGTAAATTATACAGCTTATTAGCTATCTGTTCCATCTCCTCCTCTCTTACCTTTTCTATTTGCTTTTTACGTTCTAATAGTTCTTCGTGTTTTTTGTTTAATAATTTACTAAACTGCTCGTTTTTAAATGTATTTATCTTTTGCTCTAACTCCCTTTTAATTTCTTGTGCTTTTGCTTTTACTTTGTTTTTAGCTTCTAACCCCTCCAATAACTCTACCGCTTCCTCTTCACTGAAACCCCTACTCATAAAATCAGCTAAAACAATATCTTCGTCAGAAAAACTATGTAGCTCTTGCAATTGCTCAATTACTTCATTGCTTGCTAATACATAGTCATTGTAAAACTCATCTACACTACCCCCTTGACTTAATATCTCATCAAGCAAATAGGCTTCTTTTGTCCTGTAATTCTTTTGCTTACCACCTTGTAAATTCTCCTCAATCTTATACCCTATATAATCTAAAACTTCTCCTATATTAGGATTATTGTTCTCTTCATATAATTCATTCAAATCTATATCAAACCTATCTGATAGATAATTTATTATCTCTACATGATTAACTTTATTTTGGTTAGGTTTTATATGCTCTGCATTTTCATTTTCATTGTCATCATCATTTAATAGAGAATGCAAAAGCTCTTGGACTTTATCTTCTTTCTCTGTGGGAGTAGATAATATTCTATCCGCAATTTCTTTTTCAGAAATATCTTGGTCTGCTTCTTCTAATACATCTACCCCTTCGTCAGTAATAGTCTCTAAATCTCTTATCTCTTCTTCTTTGTTAGGAGAGAGACTATTTACCATTAAAGGTGATACTATTTCAGTTCCGTTCAGTTCCATTGTTATTTGTATTTGTTTTTCCATCTCTACCTGCTAAACCAAAAAAAGAAAGTATAATAGGTAGCAAAGTAGCTAAAAAAGGAGTTGCTTCTGATAATGTAACCTTGTTTTTATGTACTAAATACAAAATAACAAGCGTTAATACTAAACATATAAATACACCTAATAAAGTAATAGGTATATCTTTAAAGATATTTTTGAAATGAAAGTTCATAATTATCTATGTTTTTTTCTTGCTTTTGCTTGATTTGGGTTTTCCTTCTGCTTGTTCCTGTTCTTCATTACTTGTTTCCTCGTCTTTGGCTACTTTTATTTCGCCTATAATATACTCAAACAAGGCTTTAATAGTCTTTATATTTCCACTTCCAAAAGGATTGTAATCGTTTGGAAAAAACTCGTTAAAAAACTTATCCTTATTCATATGAGTATTTTTTAGCAATTTTAACAATAATATTTGATATTTCCAAATAATAATTAAATTTCTATAAGTGTATTGGTTATTTCATCTCCTATTTTATACCAATCCAATATCTCTAATACTTTCCATTGCTTACTGGGAACGACAATACAACCAGCACTCCAATTATCTACAAAATTACTAATCCCCCCTGTATGTATATTGATACCAAACATTCCTTGTTGTTGTATTGTCTTATCTATAAGTAGGTTTCTATTCCCATCTCTCCAAATACGTACTGGTTTTACTTGTAATAACTCTAAACTCTTAAACCCGAAACGTGTTTGATGAGTAAAACGCCAAGTATTTATGTATTGTCCTTGTGCTAATACAGCAGTTCCAGTAATACCCCCATACGTGATAGGGTTATACACCCAATAATGTCCTGCTCTTGTGCTTGCTTCTACTGCCCATTGTATTTGAGAGCTCTTCCAATAAAGCAGATAATCTGAATATTTATTGTCAAATCTATCTTCTTCTTTTCTAACTGATATAAGTTGTGGAATAGTTATATCATAACCATATCTAAGAAAATAAGCCTTTATCCATTCTGAACAAGTTATGATAGCTTCTTTGGATTGCTTACCAATAATGCCGTCTAATTTCAAATTAAACCCTAATAAATCATTGCAAAACTTTTGTAAAATAATATTTATATTTTCCATAACTGCAAGTATTAGATTTTACGTCTATCCAAAGCATCCATACTTTCACGTTTTAGCTGACTTATGCTTATGAGTATATCGTTTAGTAATTTGTTAATTTCATCTAAACGAACATTTATTCTTTCTTCTAATTCTTTATGACTTGCTTTTAATGTTAAAGCCTCATTTTGTAGATATTCTAATTTTATTTCAACTTTTAATACCCTTTCTCGCATAATACCCCATGATAATAGAATAGCTACTACAAACGTAATAATCTTTTCAAGAATAGAAACAAATTCAGTATTCATAATTTATAAGTTTATTTTATTTTATGCTGGCATTAAATAAACATCAAAACAGCAAGTCCATGCTTCATATTGCTTTTCTTTTATTATCATCATAAGTACAAAAACTTTGAACTTTGCTTTCTTACAAAATCTTGCGGTGTAATTAAACTTATATCTTCCCAATCTGTACAAAAATAATTTGCATATTTTTGTACTAACTCACT
>Ga0073932_1005129_pt1 | contig 14564 bp, 13 predicted proteins | sample DewCreD2012metaG_FD_76967 | JGI IMG/M metagenome (GOLD analysis project Ga0073932, IMG submission 76967) | Hot spring sediment bacterial and archeal communities from British Columbia, Canada, to study Microbial Dark Matter (Phase II) - Dewar... ... | reverse complement strand
TCTTTCATCCCGATGAAGATGATCGGGGTCAGCTCGAACATCATGTCGCTGGGAGGCATCGCCATCGCGATCGGGGCGATGGTGGACGCCGCGATTGTCGTCGTCGAGCAAACCCACAAAAAGCTCGAAGAGTGGGAGCGGACGGGCAGGAAGGAAGACTATCACCGCGTGGTGATCAACGCGGTCAAAGAAGTGGGCGGACCGAGCTTTTTCGCCCTTCTGGTCATCGCGGTCTCGTTCATGCCGGTCTTGACCCTGGAGGCACAGGAGGGCCGGCTGTTTAAGCCGCTCGCCTACACGAAAAACCTGACGATGATCGTCGCCGCGGTTCTGGCGATCACCCTCGATCCCGCCATGCGGCTGCTGTTCACGCACATGAAGAACTTCGAGTTCCGGCCGCGCTTTCTCGCACGGGCCGCGAATGCGGTGCTGGTGGGCAAGATCCACTCGGAGGAGCATCACCCGATTAGCAGGATTCTGATCCGTCTCTATGAACCTGTCTGCGCCTGGACACTGCGCTGGAAATACTCGGTCATCATAGGCGCGGTCGCAATGGTCATCCTGACCATACCCATTTATGAGCGTCTGGGGTCCGAATTCATGCCGCCGCTCGACGAGGGCACTTTACTGTTCATGCCGTCGACTCTGCCGGGCCTTTCCGTAACCGAAGCGCAGAAAGTATTGCAGATCCAAGGCCGGATCATCCGGTCGTTTCCGGAAGTTGAGAGTGTATTTGGAAAGGCCGGCCGCGCCGAGACGTCCACCGACCCGGCGCCGTTCTCCATGATGGAGACGACCATCGTGCTCAAACCGCACGATCAATGGCGGAAGGTGGACACCTGGTATTCATCGTGGGCGCCGGACTGGGCCAAGAGGATCTTCCGGCGGTTCACCCCCGACCACATTACGACCGAGCAACTGGTCAACGAGATGGACGCCGCCTTGAAACTCCCCGGAGTCGCCAACTCATGGACGATGCCAGTGAAGGGCCGCATCGACATGCTCACGACCGGCGTGCGCACGCCCATCGGCATCAAGGTGTACGGGGCGGACTTGGCCGAAATCCAGCGGATCACCACGGAAATCGAAGGCTTGCTGCCACAGGTCAGGGGCACGCGAAACGTCTTCGCGGAAAGGACCGGAGGCGGGTACTTCCTGGATTTCGATTGGAAGCGCGATGCGATCGCGCGGTACGGCCTGACGATCGACGATGTTCAGGAAGTGGTCATGAGCGCCATCGGCGGCGAGAACATTACGACGACAGTCGAAGGAAGGGAGCGTTACCCGGTCAATGTCAGATACTTGCGGGACTTCCGCAGCGACATCAACAGGCTCGGCCGCGTGCTGGTCCCTGTCATGAACGGTGGAATGAATGGCCAGACAAATGGCCAGACGCAAGTTCCCGTGTCGCAGCTCGCCGATATCAAGCTAGTAGCCGGACCATCCATGATCCGCGACGAGAACGCCATGCTCAACGGGTACGTCTACGTCGATGTGGCAGGCCGGGACGTTGGCAGCTATGTAGAAGAAGCCAAGCAACTGATCCGGGACAAAGTCAAGCTGCCTGCTGGGTATGCCCTGGAGTGGAGCGGGCAGTACGAGGCTATGGAGCGCGTGAAGAAGCGCCTTTATGTGGTGTTGCCCCTGACCGTCTTCCTGATCATGATGCTGCTTTACATGAACACGAAGTCCGGAGTCAAGACGATGCTGATCATGCTGGCCGTGCCTTTCTCTGCGGTCGGAGCGATCTGGCTCCTGTACTTCCTTGGCTACAACATGAGCATCGGCGTCTGGGTCGGGCTGATCGCGCTAATGGGCGTGGACGCGGAAACCGCAGTGTTCATGCTGTTGTACCTGGACCTCGCCTACGAGAAGGCGAGAAAGGAAGGCCGGATGAACAGCCTCGGCGACCTCCAGGAAGCGATCATGCACGGCGCGGTGAAGCGAATCCGGCCGAAGTTCATGACCGTGGCTTGCATGTTCATGGGACTGCTGCCGATCATGTGGTCAGCCGGCACGGGCGCGGACGTGATGAAGCGCATCGCGGCGCCGATGATCGGTGGAATCTTCACATCGTTCATTCTTGAGCTGGTGGTTTATCCGGCAATTTACGAGGTATGGAAATGGCACTTCGAAGTCAAAAAGCAACTCGCGCCGCATTCGTAACGGCTATGGCGCTGGCGCCGGCGCTCTTCGGCCAGCAGGAGTTGCGGTACAACGTCGAACACGACCACTCGAAATGGTGGCCTCCCCTCCAGGCGGCGCTGGCTGGCGATGGTTCTGGCACGTTGGTGATCACGGCGCAGGGCATTTCGTACCAGGAGAGCAGCAAGAAGAAAAGCAAGAAGCCCGAGGAACTCCATCATGCCCAGTGGAATTACGAGGACATCCAGCAGCTCCGGGTCGCGCCGCAGACCATCACGATCGTCACCTACAAGGACCGCAAGTGGCTGCTCGGCATGGATCACGAGTGGGAGTTCCGGCTGCCGGAGGGGCAAAGCTTCAGCGCTGTTTACGAACTGCTCAAGAACCGCCTTGACCAGCGGTTCGTAGCGGCCATCGCTGAGCGGGACATCCAGCCGCTTTGGGCGGTCCCGGTGAAGCTGCTGGGGCGAATCGAGGGCTCGGAAGGAACCCTGGAAGTGGGGGCGGACCGTGTCGTCTACCGCACGGCCGCCAGGAACCAGTCCCGAACCTGGCGCTTGGAGGACATCGAGAACGTCAGCAGTTCGGGGCCATTCCAGCTCACTCTGACTACTTTCGAAAGAGCGAAATCTCACTACGGCAATCTGAAATGGTTCAATTTCCAACTCAAAAAGGCGTTGAATGAAAGGCAGTATAACCAGTTGTGGCGTCGCCTCAATCAGGACAGAGGCCTCGAGTTCCTGAAGACGTATCAGGAGCGAGAGAACGCTGCGTTGGCAAGTTCGAATGGAAGCAAGGAGAAGACAGGACAATGAAGAGAATAGTCGCAGTACTTTTTTCGGCGGCAGCCCTAGTGGTTGCGGCGGATCAGCAGACGTTCGTCGGTGTGATCACAGACACCATGTGCGGCGCCGACCACAAGGCGATGAAAGTCAGTCCGGAATCCAAGTGCGTCAAGGACTGCATCCGCATGGACAAGAAAGTGAAATACGCTCTCTACGACGGAAAGAACGTGTACACGTTGAGCGATCAACAGTCGCCTGAGGCCTTCGCCGCCCAGAAGGTGAAGATCACCGGCAAGTTGTTCCAAAAGACCAAAATCCTACAGGTTGACAAGATCGAGGCGGCAAAGTAACCGGGTATCGAAACCGATCCAGAAAGAGAGGGCTGCGTGCGCCTAGCGAGGGTGTTGGCGTTGGCGAGCATCGCATTGTGTCTAGGTGTGGGGCTGTGGATGTACTGGTTCGTTACGACTCACGGATTCAGTGCGCGCGACAAGCCCTCAAAAGTCGAGGCCTTCCTGGCTAGGCACGCGAGAAGAATCGCCTCGCCCCCAGGAGCGCGAAACCTGAAAAACCCGGTGCCTCCTACGCCGCTGGCCATCGCAGAGGCGCGGGATCACTTCGCCGATCACTGCGCTATTTGTCACGCCAATGACGGCAGCGGCCGCACACAGATCAGTGCCGGCCTCTACCCGCCGGCGCCCGATATGCGGCAGTCCGATACCCAGGGGCTATCAGATGGCGAGTTGTTTTACATTATCAAGAACGGAATCCGCTTCACCGGCATGCCCGGTTGGGGAGGAGAGGACGAGGACAATTGGAAGCTTGTCTTATTCATTCGGCATCTACCGAAAATCACCCCCAAGGAACTCGATCTGATGAAAGAAGTAAACGGCCTCGAGATCCAGGGCAGTGAATCTCATTAACTCGAACAAAGGAGACCGACAGCATGTTTCAGAAGCTGTTTGCAACGTTGATTCTCACTGGTTTCATGGGGGCTGCGGTGTTGATGGCTCATGATCCCAGCCAACATAAAGGGACGGCGACCAAGGGTGAAGTGGTGTCGATCGCCGGTGATCGGATCCAAGTCAAGACCGACAAGGGAATGAAGACGATCACTCTGAACGACAAGACGACGTTTGAACGCGGGAAGGCCAAGGCATCTCTGTCTGACTTCAAGAAGGGCGATCGCGTCGCCATCTTCGGAACGACGCTGGCCAGTGGCGAGATCGTCGCCAAAGAGGTCCTTCTCGACGCCGGCGCACCGACCGCTGCCCCAAAGCACGACCAGGCTCACAAGCACTGATCTGCGTGCGCTCGGAATCGGATATCGTCATCGAAGAAGTGGAAACGGTCCGGTAGCTACTCGACTGAGCTGGTTCCAGCCAATGGGAACAAGGGCGCCGGCCTGTGCCGGCACAGGCGCAAGGTCCGATAGCCAAGGGCTGTCGAGCTGTCGAGTCGCAAGGCGTGGTCTGGATGGAATTGAGAGCGGAAGGAGATTGGGGCAAATGGACCACAAGGCTTCGGGAGACGCAGCCCGTCATCACGGTTCTAAGCGAAACTCGCCAGTCCGTGATCCAGTCTGCGGCATGGCCGTTGACCCGGCGACGAGCCCGCCCAGAGAATCATTGGGCGGGCAGACCTACTATTTTTGCAGCCAACAATGTTTGAAGAAGTTTCGGAGCGAGCCGACAGCCTACGTCGGCCAGTCACCTGCGCCGTTGCACTCGGTGGCGATCACCCGTGAGTATACCTGTCCGATGCATCCCGAGATCCGGCAGCACAGGCCAGGTTCGTGTCCGAAGTGCGGCATGGCATTGGAACCGGTTGCGCCTCCGGCGGGTCGTGCCGAGTACGTCTGCCCCATGCATCCGGAGATCGTGCGGAGCCAGCCTGGCAGTTGTCCGATCTGTGGCATGGCGCTCGAACCGAAGACGGTCTCCACAGCGGAGGAACCCAACGCGGAACTCGTCGACATGAAGCGGCGATTCTGGGTGAGCCTGATCTTGACGATCCCCGTTTTGATCGCTGCAATGGGCGAACTGATCCCGGGCCGGCCGTTACAGAGTCTGGCGTCACAGCGCAGTTGGACCTGGTTCGAATTCATCGTCTCCAGCCCGGTGATCCTGTGGGGCGGGTGGCCATTCTTCGTCCGGGGCTGGCAATCGATCGTGAATCGCAGCTTGAACATGTTCACCCTGATCGGACTGGGTGTGTCAGTGGCCTATGTCTACAGTGTTGTCGCCACGCTAACGCCGGCCGTGTTTCCGCCGTCCTTTCGCGACTCGGGCGGGAACGTGGCGGTTTACTTCGAAGCTGCGGCCGTGATCGTGACGCTGGTTCTTTTAGGTCAAGTGCTCGAGTTGAAGGCTCGAAGTCAAACCGGCGCGGCGATCAAAGCCCTTCTCGGGCTGGCGCCCAACACGGCTCGGTTGGTTCGTGAGGATGGCTCGGAGGTCGACATTCCGCTCGAGGAAGTGCGGGTTGGCGCCCGCCTCCGGGTGCGGCCCGGCGAAAAAGTTCCGGTGGACGGCGTAATTGTCGAGGGCGCGAGCATCGTTGACGAGTCCATGATCACGGGCGAACCGATCCCGGTGGAAAAGGGACCGGGCGACCGGGTCACCGGCGCGACGGTCAACGGGACCGGAACGTTTGTGATGCGGGCAGAGCGCGTCGGTTCTGAGACCCTTCTCGCACAGATTGTGCGAATGGTATCCGTGGCACAGCGTAGCCGCGCACCGATTCAGAAACTGGCCGATCAGGTGGCCGGGTATTTTGTTCCTAGCGTCGTCGGCGTGTCCGTTCTGACGTTCGCCGTCTGGGCGTTGGTGGGGCCGGAGCCGCGGATGGCGCACGCATTGATCGCGGCGGTAGCCGTGCTTATCATCGCCTGTCCGTGCGCCTTGGGATTGGCCACGCCGATGTCCATCATGGTGGCGACCGGCAAGGGGGCCACCATGGGAGTCCTGTTCAAGAATGCCGAAGCGATCGAGTTCATGCGGAAAGTCGATACGCTGGTCGTCGATAAGACGGGAACGCTCACGGAAGGGAAACCCCGGTTAGCCTCGGTCAAACCTGCTCCTGGTTTCGAGGAGACAGGACTGCTGCAACTCGCTGCCAGCATTGAGCGGGCGAGTGAGCACCCACTGGCCACGGCCATCGTATCGGGCACGGCAGCGCGCGGCGTTGCGTTGCTTCCCGCTGAGACCTTCCGGTCAATCACCGGCAAGGGCGTTCAGGCGCAAGTTGACGGCGCGCGCGTGTTACTTGGCAGCCGGCGGCTGATGGAGGATGTCGGTATCGATCCAGGCCCAATGGCGGCGGAAGCCGAAAGAATGCGAGCCGACGGCCAGACGGTCATGTTCGTGGCAGTGGACGACAGACTGGCCGGGTTGATCGGCGTGGCCGATCCGATCAAAAAAACCACGCCCGAGGCCATCGAGCAATTGCATCGCGAGAACATCCGGATCGTCATGTTGACCGGCGACAGCCGCACGACGGCGCTCGCTGTTGCCGCGAAGCTCGGCATCGACGACGTGATCGCCGAGGTGCTTCCCGAAGACAAGAGCAACGTCATCAGGCAGCTCCAGGACCAAGGCCGCTTCGTAGCCATGGCCGGCGATGGGATCAACGACGCACCGGCGCTGGCCCAGGCACACATTGGAATCGCGATGGGCACCGGCACCGACGTTGCCATGGAGAGCGCCGGCGTGACGCTCGTCAAAGGAGACCTCCGAGGCATCGTGAGAGCTCGCAGGCTGAGCCGCGCGACCATGCGCAATATCAAGCAGAATCTCTTCTTCGCCTTCGCCTACAATGCTCTCGGGGTCCCGATCGCAGCCGGTGTTCTCTATCCTTTCTTTGGGCTCTTGCTGAGTCCGATGATCGCCGCGGCGGCGATGAGCTTCAGCTCGGTCTCGGTCGTCGGGAACGCCCTTCGCCTCCGCCGAGTGGAGGTTTGAGTCTCCGCGGCTGCAGGCGAGACCGATCGCTGGTATGGAGCGGCGAAGTCTGAGAACTTGACTACTTGGCCTCAGTGCTTGTCCGCGAAAGCCGCTGCTGACTGTTGATCGTGGAAGGCCAACGCGCCGGGAGAGCAACGGTCGAATCGAGAGTCTGGGGGTTGGCCGTCCTCTCCAACCGCGGGGCGATACCGGAGGCAAGGGTTCACATCGCTATTCCAGAGCAGGAAGCTGCTCTTCGCCTTCAAGGTTGTGCTGCTGAGATAGTCCGTAAGTTCGACCACTCGCACCTGCTTGCCGGACTGCTGATGCTCTGATGATCGAACACCCAGTCTACCCCTCTGCAAAATCCCAGGGGTGTTCCTCTCGGGTGAGACGAACGAGAACGAGATGAACTTACGCTCGATTCATCGGACGCGTTGGCAACGCCTGCCTGCCCGATACATAGCCTTGAGAATCTCGAACGCCAATTGGTGTGTGCCCCTGTCGAACTGGTCCGCTTCCGGATGGCCCACTCCGTTGGTGACGTGGGCGACGAGGCCGCATCGAACTCGACGTACGGCGCCAAAGGCGAATAGCGACGCTGCCTGCATCTCCACGGCGAGTACGCCGTTTGACGCGTGCTGTTCCAACTGCTCGGCGGTCTCCCGATACGGCGCGTCTGTGGTCCAGACGGGCCCAGTGACGACCGGCAGGCCGATATCGCCAAGCGCCTTCTGTAAGGCCTCCACGATGCCCGCATCTGCCTCCACGCTTTCCGCAGCCGGGAGGTAGTGATACGAGGTTCCCTCATCGCGAAGGGCTGTCGCGGGAATCACGAGGCTCGGTATCCTCAAGCCAGGCGACACCTGTCCCGCCGATGTCAGTCCAAGAATCACGCGGGTGCCGGAGACAGCGAGCTGTTCGGCAACGAGGACTGCGTATGGGCCGCCGATCGTTCGGGCGATCAGTCCGACACGTTCGCCGTCTACTTCAACAGTCTCCATAGAAGTATGGAAGCAGGCCCACGGGCACCACTTCTTGGCGCGTCCGGTCGCGACCAGCCAGTCGGTAAGGTCCCCGTCGAATTCCAGGACACACACCTCGGGCGCCGGATCCTGCGGCGAATTTCGCTCGGTTCGCACTGCCTCAAGCAGACTTTCGGGAGTGAACGCGCTCGGCGCGTCCAAGGCATGCTGAAGTATTGGAATGCGTGTCTGACCTTTCGGCATCTCGGGAGATCCCCCATATCACTTTAAGATTCAAACATTTGCATCGAGGCCAGACCAGAGTCTTGACGTCGGCTCACTACTTCAGTAGATTATAAAGTACTGAATTTAGCCATGGCAAGCCGAAACCGACGCTTCAAAACCGCTATCTACGAGCAGTTCGCTCGAATCGGTAAGGCCATCTCGAACCCCAGTCGCCTGGAGCTGCTGGATCTCCTCTGTCAGGGCCCACGAACCGTAGAAGCCCTCGCCAAAGAAGCCGGTCTGGGGCTCGCCAACACTTCCCAACACCTCAAGGCGCTCCGCGAGGCTCGGCTGGTGGAGGCGGAAAAGGCTGGCCTCTACGTGACCTACCGTCTGGCCGACGAGCAAGTGTGCCAGTTCTTCCGGTCCCTTCGATCTTTGGCTGAGACGCGACTGGCTGAGGTCGGGGAGATCACGCGCCGGTTCCTGGAGTCCCGTCAAGGGATGCAGCCAGTGGACCGCGAACAACTCCTGGCCAAAGTGCGGGACGGCGAGGTCACCGTGCTGGACGTTCGTCCGCCGGAGGAGTACGCGGCCGGCCATCTCCCAGGCGCCTTGTCCGTGCCGCTGAAGGAATTGGAACGCCGCTTGGCCGAACTGCCACACGACCGGGAGATTGTGGCCTACTGCCGCGGTCCTTACTGCGTGCTGGCGGTGGAAGCGGTCGAGATCCTCAGGGCGCGCGGCTTTACTGCCTTCCGGCTGGAGGACGGTGTCGCCGAGTGGCGTGCGAGAGGATTTCCGGTCGAGGCCGGCGTGGTAGAGTCGCACACGACATAACCGCAGAGAGGAGAGATTGACCAGCCAACCGATTTACTTGGACTACAATGCGACCACCCCGCATGCCCCCGAGGTGATCGAGGCGATGCGCCCCTACCTCGAGGAGCACTTCGGCAACCCGTCCAGTTCCCACTGCTACGGGAGGAAAACCCGCGAGGCCGTGGAGAAGGCCCGCTCACAAGTCGCAGCTCTGTTGAACTGCGCTCCCGGCGAGATCATCTTCACCAGCGGCGGGACCGAATCGAACAACTACGCTATACGGGGGATCGCTCTGGCTCGACGGACGCAGGGCATGCACATCATCACCAGCCAAATCGAGCATCCAGCCGTCACCGCAGTGTGCGAGAGGCTCAAGCAGGACGGCTTCGAGATCACCTATCTTCCGGTGGATGAGCACGGGCTAATCAGCGTCAGTGATGTGGAGAGGGCGATTCGCCCGGAGACGATCTTGATTACGCTGATGCACGCGAACAATGAGGTGGGCACGATTGAGCCTATCGGGGAGGTCGCGGAGCTGGCAAATGCGCGGGGTATTGTCTTTCACACGGACGCAGCGCAGTCCGCTGGTAAGATTCCGACCGATGTTCGTACGTTGCGAGTGGACCTGCTCTCGATCGCAGGCCACAAGCTGTATGCGCCCAAAGGCGTGGGAGCACTGTATGTCCGTGAAGGGACACACTTGGAACGCCTCATGGAGGGCGCCGGACAGGAAGGCGGCAGAAGGCCTGGCACCGAGAATGTCCTTGAGATCGTTGGACTGGGAAAAGCCTGCGAGATCGCGCACCGGGATCTCGCGGCGAACCATGAGCACATGCGGCGCATGCGGCGGCGCGTGTCAAGCATTTTGAGACAACCGGCATGGAAATTTACTGACTTTCCTCCTGTGTCTTCTGGCCGGGCGGGGCCGGCCGGTTGATCCAAACCTCCGCGGGCAAAGGCAGTGGTTTCGGCGGCCGCCGGACGAAGCGGTCCGGGTGGGCTTGGTAAGCGGCATCGAGCACCGCCTGGCGATGAGCCAGGACGATTGGGGTTTGGCCGAAGTGAACCATGGCCGGGGTGAGCAGCCCGATGCCGGAGTGGCGGTGCTCGTGGTTGTACCACTGGAAAAACTGCTGACAGAAGGCGCGCGCATCCTGGATCGAGCCGAAGCGATCCGGGAACTCCGGGCGGTACTTGAGGGTGCGGAACTGGCTTTCCGAATACGGGTTGTCGTCGGAAACGTAGGGCCGGCTGTGGGTCCTGGTGACGCCCAGGTCAGCCATCAGAAAGGCGACCGGTTTGGATCTCATGACCCGGCCGCGGTCGGCATGGAGGGTGAGCTGGCCGGCGGGAACCTGATGCTTGGTGATGGTTTCCTCGATGAATTGCCTGGCCAGTTCGGCGCCTTCCCGGTGCGCGATCATCCAGCCGGTAACGTAACGGCTGAAGATGTCGAGGATGACGTAGAGATAGAAGTAGGTCCACTTGGCCGGACCCAGCAGTTTGGTGATGTCCCAGCTCCAGAGTTGGTTGGGGGCGGTGGCCAGCAACTCGGGCTTCTGGTACGGCGGATGAACGAGCTGATCGCGGCGCTCGCCGGACTCGCCCTGCTGTTGGAGGATGCGGTACATGGTGCGGGTCGAACAGAGGTACTGGCCTTCGTCCAGCAAGGTGGCCTGAATGGCGGCTGGGGCGCGGTCCTGGAATCGCTCCTCATGCAGGACGGCCAACACGCTGGCACGTTCGGCCGGACTGAGAGCACGAGCGGGAGCGGGCCGCGCCGCCGGCGAAGCCGGCTCGGGGACCGGCGCCGCGGGTGGACCCAAGACCGGACGCTGCCGGTAGAAGGAAGCGCGGGCCACTCCCAGGAAATCGCACGCTGCCACGACGCCCACCGTGGGAGCCAGTTGGGTGACGGCGTCCATCAGGGTTTCTCCTCGGGGTCTTCCTTCGGCAGGGGCCAGCCCAGCAGCGCACCCACTTTTTTTTGAACCTCAATGACAATCTCGGCTTTGCGCAGCTGCTCGGTCAGACGCTGGTTCTCCCGGCGGAGTTTCTGGATCTCTTCCTCCTGCGGACTGCGCCTGGACTTGGGGCCGCGCTTGTGCGGGGTCAAGCCCTTGAGAATGGCTGCCTGACGCTCACGACGCCAGGTGACCAGGTGCGAGGAGTAGAGACCTTCGCGGCGCAGCAGGGCTCCGATGGCGCCGGGTTGTGTGGCGGCGGCATCGGCCTCGGCCAGAATGCGCTGTTTGTATGCGGCGGAGAAGGTCCGGCGTTTGGCGTCGGCGACCACCTCCGGGTCTGGCCGGGGCGGGGTGGCCGGCTCGGTCGCGACGGTTTTGCCCGCCGCTGCACTTCGGTCGGCCTCGCTCCGCTCGGCCTCCCTACGTTCCGCGGCGGGCAAAACCGTGAGGGAAGCCGAAGAGGTTCCGTTGTTCTTCACATTGATTCCTGTTCTCGCCCTGCTCAGTAATTACGACCGGGGGAGTTGTCTCATCCATGTTGGCACGGAGGGCGGGACCAGCTAGAGAGCGGTCTTCGCCAACGAGTGCCTGATATTAGAGTGAACGGCCACCCTGAGCGTCGGCTGCCGAACACGCTGAGCATCAGCTTTCACGGGGTGGATGCCAACGCTCTGCTCGATGTCATCCAGGATAAGGTCGCCGCTTCTGCGGGAGCAGCGTGCCACTCGGGTCACGTTCAAGTGTCGCACGTGCTTCAGGCAATGCATATCCCGGAGGAGTGGGCGCGGGGAACGCTCCGGTTCTCGACGGGCCGAATGACGAGCGAGGCAGACCTTGACATCGCTGTCACAGTTATCGCGGACGCGATCGAGCGGCTCCGGGCTGGCCACTCATGAATGCAAAGGGAGGAAAGATGCAATCGACGATCGTAGTGCTAGGGGGCGGCATAGGGGGCATGGTGGCCGCCAACGAGATTCGACGGCAGTTGCCGTCCTCACATCGAGTCGTGCTGGTGGAGAAGAACGCGCAGCACGCGTTTGCTCCCTCGTTCTTGTGGCTGATGACAGGAGATCGCGAGCCGGACCAGATTCGCAGGCCACTGGCCGAGCTGCTCCGCCGCGGCGTCGAACTCGTGCAGGCGGAAGTTCTCGGCATCGACCCGGTCCATCGCAAGGTGAGGACCAGCGCGACTGAACTCGCGTACGATCACTTGGTTCTGGCGCTCGGCGCCGACCTCGCTCCCGAAACTATTCCAGGGCTGGCCGCTGCTGCCCACACGTTCTTCACCTTCGATGGCGCTGCCCGGCTTCGGGACAGCCTCCGGGCGTTCTCCGGGGGGCGCATCGCCGTCGTAGTCGCCGCGATGCCATATAAGTGCCCCGGAGCTCCTCATGAGGGAGCGATGCTCATCGCGGATTATTTCCGCCGGCGCGGACTATCCGGTAAGGTCGAGATCCACCTGTTCACGCCAGAGCCCCAGCCAATGCCAGTGGCTGGCCCACAACTCGGTGAGGCTGTCCGAGGCATGCTCGAGTCCAAGGGGATCGAGTTTCACCCGCTTCACAAACTGAGCGCTGTCGACCCAGGCGCGCGGGAAATGACCTTCGACAACGGTGAGCGATCCACATACGACCTGCTGGTTGCAGTGCCTCCGCACCGGGCCCCAAAGGCCGTCGTTGATGCTGGTCTCACGAACTCGTCTGGCTGGGTCCCGGTTGACCCGCGAACGCTGCGGACGAGTCAGGGCGGCGTCTATGCGATCGGCGATGTCACAGCAATCCCGATCCCAGGACGATGGAAGCCGGACGTGCCCCTGATGTTGCCCAAGGCCGGCGTGTTTGCCCATGCTCAGGCGGAGGTCGTCGCGCAGCGGATCGTCGCTGAGGTCGCCGGTCGTTCATGCGAAGCGGTGTTTTGCGGAGATGGGTACTGCATGCTGGAAGCCGGCGAAGATCTCGCGGGTTTTGCCTTCGGCAACTTCTTCGCCGAGCCTGCGCCCAATGTGCAACTGAGGCAGATCGGCAAAGCGTGGCACCTGGGAAAAGTGCTCTTTGAGAAATGGTGGCTGGCCCCAGTCGGTTTTCGGCGGTCACTGATCGGCTGGGTGGTGAAAGCGGGCGGAAGACTCTACGGCATACCGATCACCCTGTAGGTTCTGATCACGCAAGGAACGGCAATGAACTATCTCATCATCTTGAACGATCCCCCGTACGGAACCGAACGTAGCTACAACGGACTGCGCCTGGCGAACTCGCTCGCAATGGGCGAGGAGACGCGCGTGTCGGTGTTTTTGATGGGTGACGCCGCCTCCTGCGCGGTAGCCGGCCAGACAACGCCAAACGGTTACTACAACATCGAACGGATGCTCAAGATCCTGTCATCAAAGGGTAGCAAGATCGGCGTCTGTGGCACCTGCATGGATGCTCGCGCGATCAAGGCTGAGGCGCTTGTGCCGGGTGCGCATCGAAGTTCGATGGACGAGCTAACTTCCTGGACGAAGGAGGCGGACAAGGTCATCGTGTTCTGAGCATGAAAGCCGGCAACCCAGGGCTAATCATTACTCCCGCGGACTATGCCCGATGGCGCAGCTCACGACTGGGCTTGCTCACCGAGTCGATTGAGCAACGAGCTGTTCTGCGCCTTTGCGGCGATTTGTCCGGTCGCCGGGTTCTCGATCTTGGTTGCGGTGACGGCGGCTATACGCTTCTTGCAGCCAAGAGGGGAGCATCTGCCGTGGTTGGTCTCGACATCTCACCCGAAATGCTGGATGTTGCCCGTAGCCATGCAGACGCGGGTGGAACGCAAGTCAGATGGTGCCGAGCCTCGGTTGACGCGCTCCCGTTTGCCAGGAACGTCTTTGACATCATCATCGCTGTGACAGCGTTGTGTTTCCGCGGCGACCCCGGTACCGCGCTCAAAGAGGCGGCTCGTGTTCTCCGGCCCGGTGGATCATTCGTGATTGGGGAGCTTGGCAGGTACAGCGCGTGGGCCGTGTTACGAAGGGTTCGCGGCTGGCTTGGATCGCGAACCTGGAGCGGGACACGATTTCGGACTGTGCGCGAGTTGCGGCTTGCGGTGGAAGCGGCAGGTCTCAGGTTCGACGGCGCCGTAGGGTGCGTCTACTACCCGCCAGTCACACTTCTCGGAAAGGCACTCGGCCCCTTCGATTCAGTACTGTCCCCCCTTGGCCAGTTTGGCGCTGCATTTATCGCCGTCAAGGCAACCAAGTCGCAATAGCTCACCACTTTGACTCGCTTTCATTTAGAGTGCAGGATTGGTTCGAGCCACCACTCGTGCCTACCTGGAGTCTCATGGGTTCGAGTAGAGCAGGATGTAGCCGAGGGTGGCCCCGGCGGGCGTCTTCACCTTGAGGACGCCGGCCCAGCCGGAGGGGTTGTTGGCAGGGCCGAGGTCGGCGAAGCGGTAGCCGTTGCCGGAGCCGCCGGCGAGAATGAGTTCGCCGTTGGCGGTGAGTTCGATGAGGGTGTTGTCGGCGAGGTTGGAGCCGGGGCCGTGAATCTTGAGGGGCGAGGTGGCGTTGTCTGGGGCGGCGATGACCGTGGGGCCGGCGGCGAGGCCGGAGGCGATGTGCAGCGTCTGGGAGGCCCAAGTACGCGTGTAGGCTTTCTGCGGATCATTGCCCTGCTGGAGGCAGGCGCCCCAGAGGTGGATGTCGCCGGTGGTCCAGTCGTCGCCGTTGGCGGTGTATTGGCG
>Ga0073932_1005126_pt1 | contig 14567 bp, 9 predicted proteins | sample DewCreD2012metaG_FD_76967 | JGI IMG/M metagenome (GOLD analysis project Ga0073932, IMG submission 76967) | Hot spring sediment bacterial and archeal communities from British Columbia, Canada, to study Microbial Dark Matter (Phase II) - Dewar... ... | reverse complement strand
TGCGGGTCCGGATCGAGGCGCGAGCGAGGAGCATATCCGGAGGAGATCTGTGACGAGCGAGCAACGAAGAGCCGGACCCGCAGGCGCAAACAATGGGTCTGGAACTTCGGCGGCGCGGTACTAAGCCAGCTGACTTGAACGGGGGGGCCCGCAGGCGGTGAAGGCACGGGGGAAAACACGGTACCGGGCGCGGTCGCATCGCGCGGCGTGCGAAGTCCTGGCGGCCCGCCTGGTCTCCGGTCGCTACGCGAACGGAGACCGATTGCCCAGCATCAAGGCGCTGGCGCGCGAACTGGGCTTCTCCCAGGTCCTGATCCGTCGCGCGCAGGAGGAGCTGGTCCGACGCGGGTACCTGGCGATTCGGCCGCGATTCGGCGCCTTCGTACGACTCCGCCCGGCCGATCCCGCGAGTCCCGCTCCGTCCCTTTCCGGAGGAACGAACACGCCGGTCGCCACGGTGCGTCTGTATGCATCCGAAATGGAGTACCCGGCTTCGCTCCACTGGCGCGCGCTCATTCGCGCCTTCGAGGAAAGACACCGCGAGGTGCGCGTCGAGATCTCCATGGTCCAGGAGGGTGCCTGGCCTTTTGCGGGCGCCGATCTTTTCTTCCTGCACACGGACGCGACGAACCGCCTGGCGGAGAACGACCTGCTGCCGTGGGTCCGCGAAGCCGGTTTGCGCCATGCCGACCTGGCATGGCCGCTCGACGAGACCGAACGGCTGAGAACCGATGCGTACGCCTGGCCCATCGGATTCAGTCTCCACACGCTCTTCGCGAACCGCCGGCTGCTGGAAAACGCCGGGGCCTACCGCCCGGAAGCCTGGACCTGCGTGGAGGGCCTGATCGAGACCTGTCGGCTGGCCCATGCGGGCGGGCGCATCGCATCGGCTGCACCCTGGGGCTGGGTCATTTCCTGCCTGGCCGCTCCGCTCCTGTACTGCGGCCTCGGGACAGCGACCGGGCGCGCTTCGCTGAAGGCCCTGCTGACCGCGCTGGCCACCGAGCCGCCTCCGCAGGTGGTGACGGAAGCGGACGTGCTCGACCCTCGTTTCGGTTTGTCGGCGTTGTCGGAGTCCCGTGCGCTCCTGGTCAGCGGTTTTTCGTGGCAGGGTGCGGTGGCTCCGCGGGAAACCTGGGTCCCGCTGCCGGCGCCCAATCCTGGCGGCGTGTCCGCCATGGCCGGCCGCATGTTCGTCTCGATCAGCCGGCACACGCGCCATCCCGAGGTCTGCAGGCGTTTCGCGGGATTCCTGGCCGGACCTGAAGGCCAGCGCATCCTGGCCGGCATCGGCGGTCTGCTGCCCACGCATCGGAACGCCATCGCCCGGCATCCGGCCTGCGCCGTTTATCGGACCGTCGCGCCGCGCCGATCGTCTGCCGCGCGCAGCGCCGGGCGCACGCAACCGTCCATCGGCGAGAAGGAGCTGCAGGTGCTGCGGGAGGTCCGCACGCACCGTCTGTCCGTCGAGGAGGCGCTGGCCCGGCTCGACGGGGCGGGCACATCCAACCTTTGAGGGAGGTTCACACCGTCATGCAGGAACATCTGACGTTCGTCGTCGTGGCGCTCATGCTCGTGTCGGCCTTCGCGGCTCGCGGCGCCGAACCGGTCTTCGCGTCGGCGGCCTTCGACGCCGGACCGGGGGATTGGACCTCGGCCCCCGCCGGCGCGAAAGGCGCCAAAGCCGAATGCAGCGGCGGCGCGCTGTCGACGAACGGCCCGCGCTGGCAGAGTCCAACCTTCCCCGTCCAGCCGTTCGAGTTCTACCGCGTGACGTTCCGTGCGCAGGGCACCGGTCCCGGGATGTGGGCCGCCGTCTTCTTCGACCGGGAAGGCCAGCCGCTCGCCTCCGACCACTACTCCGGCTTCGATGCGTCCGGCGATGAGCTCGATCACGAAGCGATCTTTTGCGCGCGTGCCGAGGCCCGGACCGCGCAGCTCTGGTTCCACCCCCTGAATTCGCCGCAGGACACCGTCCGGATCCGGTCGGCCGGGGTGGTGGCCGCGGAGCGCCAGGAGGTTGCGCGCTGGGCCGACGCGGTGTACCGGGGTCTCCCGCCGGTCGACTGGCAGGCCCCTCCGGAGCGGCTGGCCCGCCTGCCCCGGACGATCGAAGCGCTGAAAGCCGGCAAGACGTTGCGCGTCGTGATGCTGGGCGATTCGATCGTCAACGACACCGGCAATTCCGCCTGGAACGTGCTCGTCGAACGGCACTATCCGGGCGCGCGCCTGGATGTCGTCGCCTCGGTCCGCGGCGGGACGGGCTGTCAGTACTACCAGGCCGAGAACCGGGTCGAGGAGTACGTGATCCGTTACCGGCCCGATCTGCTGATCGTCGGCGGCATCTCGAACGGCTTCGATGTCGAGGCGATCCGTTCCGTGATCCGACAGGTGCGCGCGAAGATCTCGCCCGAAATCCTCCTGATGACCGACCCGGTGGGCACGCAGGGCGACCCGCGCGCGTGGCCGGAGAGGATGGTCCAGCCGGGCAAAGCGGGCCTCGAAACCCGCAGGTATCTCAAGAATGTCGGGGATTATCGCGTCGGTCTGCAGCAGCTGGCGGATGCAGAAGGCTGCGAGTTCCTCGACATCGGCACGGCCTGGCAGAGCTACATCGCGCGGTGCGGGAAGCCGTACGAGTTCTTCCTGCGCGACCCGGTGCACTGCAACCACCGAGGGCACCAGGTGCTCGCCAAGATCCTCGAACGCCACTTCAGCCCGCGGGAGTGACGGGCCGGGCCGCTCGCGTTCCCTTGCATCGCGGCCGGTTTGCGGTTACGCAACCGTCATGATCGACGACAGGACTTCGCGAAACCTCACTTGGCATGGCGGTCTGGTTTCGCACGAACGCCGCGCCGACCTGATGGGCCAGCGCGGCGGCGTGGTCTGGCTGACCGGCCTGTCCGGTTCGGGCAAGAGCACGCTTGCGCGCGCCCTGGAGGACCGGCTGGTCGGCGACCGGCATGCCGCGTATGTCCTGGATGGGGACAACCTCCGCCACGGTCTCAACCGCGATCTGGGGTTCACGCCCGAAGACCGGGACGAGAACATCCGCCGCGTCGGCGAGGTGGCCGCCCTGATGGCGGATGCCGGCCTGATCGTCATCACCGCGTTCATTTCGCCCTACCGCGCGGCGCGGCAGCGCGCGCGCGAGGCGGCCGGCGCGGCGCCGTTCATCGAAGTGTATCTCGACGTGTCCCTGGACGTCTGCCGCCGTCGCGATCCCAAGGGCCTCTACGCCAAGGCGCAGGCGGGCCGGATCGGGCAGTTCACGGGCATCGACGCGCCCTACGAGCCGCCCGAACGCCCGGAACTCGTCCTCGACACCTCGGTTCGGGACGTGACGGAATGCCTGGAGCTGATGTACGCTTGCCTGTCCAGGCACGGCGTGCTGAAAGCCCGTCCTTCGACGGAAAGGGTGCCGAACGCATGAGCGACTACACCCTCACGCACCTGAAGCAGTTGGAGGCCGAAAGCATCCACATCCTGCGCGAAGTGGCCGCCGAGTTCGACAACCCGGTCATGATGTACTCGATCGGCAAGGACTCGTCGGTGATGGTCCGCCTGGCGCAGAAGGCGTTCCGTCCGGGCCGGATCCCGTTCCCGCTCCTGCACGTCGACACGACCTTCAAGTTCCGCGAGATGACCGAGTTCCGCGACCGGTTCGCGAAGGAGATCGGCGCCGAACTGATCGTGCACACGAACGAGGAGGCGCTGAAGCGCATCGGCGGTCCGGAGCACTGGACCTGCCGGCAATGCGCGGACCTGCTGAAGACGCAGGCGCTGGTGGATGCGCTGCGCAAGCACGGTTTCGACGCCGCCATCGGCGGGGCGCGGCGGGACGAGGAGAAATCGCGCGCCAAGGAGCGGGTCTTCAGTTTCCGCAACGCCGCGATGCAGTGGGATCCCAAGAACCAGCGCCCCGAGTTGTGGAACCTGTACAACACGCGCAAGCGCAAGGGCGAGTCGTTCCGCGTCTTCCCGATCTCCAACTGGACCGAACTGGATGTCTGGCATTACATCTACAAGGAGAACATCCCCATCGTGCCGCTTTACTACGCCAAGGAGCGGGACGTGATCGTCCGCGACGGGATGCTGCTGCTGAACGGCCACGTGATCAAGCCCCGGCCGGGCGAGAAGGTCGAGAAGGTCCTCTGCCGTTTCCGCACGCTCGGCTGCCAGCTCTGCACCGGCGCGATCCGCAGCGATGCCGACACGCTGCCCAAGATCATCCGCGAGATCATGCTGACGACCAAGAGCGAACGGCAGAACCGCGCCGTCGATCAGGACCGGGAAGGCTCCATGGAAGAGAAGAAGGTCGAGGGATACTTCTGACATGGATGTCCTGGAACTGCTCGATCGGAACGAGCACACCGAACTGCTGCGCTTCATCACGGCCGGCAGCGTCGACGACGGCAAGAGCACGCTCATCGGGCGGTTGCTCTACGAGGCCAAGGGCGTCTTCGAGGATCAGCTGGCCTCGGTGCGCAAGGCGTCGGTGCGCCGGCCCGTGCCGCCGGGCGAGCTGGACTTTTCGCTCTTCACGGACGGCCTGAAGGCCGAGCGCGAGCAGAACATCACCATCGACGTGGCGTACCGCTACTTCGCCACCCCGCGGCGCAAGTTCATCATCGCGGACACGCCGGGACACGAGCAGTACACGCGCAACATGGTCACCGGCGCCTCCACCGCCAGCCTGATGGTGATCCTGATCGACGCGACCAAGGGACTGCTGGTGCAGTCCAAACGCCACGCTTCCATCGCCTCGCTGCTGGGCATCCAGCACATCATCGTGGCCGTGAACAAGATGGACCTGGTGGGGTACCGCCAGGAGGTCTTCGAAAAGATCCGCGACGAGTTCACGCAGTTCGCGGCCAAGCTCTCCGCACGCGACGTGATCTTCATCCCCTGCAGCGCGTTGAAGGGCGACAACATCGTCACCCGCAGCGCCGGCATGCCCTGGTACCAGGGGCCGACGCTGCTGCACCATCTCGAGACGCTGCACATCGCCGCCGACCGGAACCTGATCGACCTGCGCTTCCCGGTCCAATACGTCTGCCGACCGGATGCCGGCTTCCGCGGTTACATGGGCACGGTGGCGTCCGGCATTCTGCGCCCGGGCCAGGAAATCGTGGTGCTGCCCTCCGGCGAACGCTCGCGCGTCAAGGCACTGTACGGCCCGGACGGCGAAATCCCCGAAGCCTTCCCGCCGATGGCCTGCTGCGCGGTGCTGGAAGACGAACGCGACGTCAGCCGCGGCTGCATGCTGGTCCACCCGAACAACCTCCCGCAGGTGGACACCGGTCTGGAAGCCATGCTGGTCTGGATGAGCCCGGATCCGCTGCGGACCGGGCACCCGTACGTTCTCAGGCACACCACCAGCACCTCGCTGGCGGAGGTGTCGGTGGTCCGCTATCGCATCGACATCCAGACGCTGCATCGGCAGCCGGCATCCTCGCTGGCCATGAACGAAATCGGCCGTGTCGTGGTCGCCTCCAACCAGCCCCTCGCCTACGATCCCTACGTGCTGAACCGCGGAACCGGCGGCTTCATCCTGATCGACCGTCTGACCAACAACACGGTCGGCGCGGGGATGGTCCTGCCGCGCGATCCGCACGCGCGACCGGCCACCCGCGTCATGGCGGACGGGCAGATCGGCATTCCGGACGCGGCACGCCCGGCCGCCTCGTCCGGCGCGAACCGCGTGGTCGCAAGCCGTCTGCCGCAATGGCTGGCCGAGGAGCCCGAGCCCGACCGCGAAGCGGGCGTCATGACCATCGAAAGGCGGCTGCTGGGCAGCGGCGTTCCCCTGCTGGTGCTCGATACGCGCCACGGCGACCGCCCGGTCAAGGAGCACAAGCACGAGTTCATCGAGCTGGTCTTCTTCGCCGAAGGGACTTCGGTGCACGAGTACGCCGGCCGGCGATACACGTTGACGCCGGGCGATCTGTTCATCATCCATCCGGGCGAGGCGCACGCGTATAGTTCGGGCAGGCGAGCCCGCGTCTACAACTGCCTCTTCATGCCGGAACTGCTCAAGCCCGACATCGAGTACCTCCGCCGGATGGACGGGTTCTTCGACCTGGTGATGGTCGAGCCCTTCTTCCGGTCGGAGACCGGGCTTCGTTCGGTCCTGCACCTCGATGCGCCCACGCGCGTGCGCGTCGTGGATCTGCTGACGGAGATCCAGCGCGAAGTGGAACGCAAGACGCCGGGCTTCGAAGCCGCCGCGCGCGCGATGCTGGTTCAGATGCTGATCCTGGTGGCCCGCTTCCGCGCCCAGAGCGGCCGGTCCGCGCCCCAAGCGGACCAGGACGACTGGTCCGGCAAGCGCGCGCTGGTCCATCAGTGCATCCGCTACGTCGAGGAGCACTATCCCGAGGAGATCCGGCTGGAGAAGCTGGCCGACCTGGCCTTCCTGAGCCCCGAGTACTTCTCGAAGGTCTTCAAGCACCTCACGTCGCAGACGCCGATCGAGTTCGTCAACGCCGTGCGGATGGACAAGGCGAGGCAGTTGCTGGCCTCCACGGCGCTGCCGATCGCCGAGATCGCCTTCCGCACGGGCTTTCACGATCCGAACTACTTCGCACGACAGTTCAAAAAGGCGACCGGCGTGACGCCGGGCCAGTACCGCAGGGATTCGAACGCCGAGGGCGATCGGCTGGGTTGGGGCTCGGCCGGTTCGCCGCCGGCAGGGAATCGCTGAATGACGCACCGGCTGCAGGCCGGCCGATAGCCCGGGAGACCGAACATGCCTTCCGCCGCCGACATGAAGATCGTTCGCGAACTCGGCCAGCGATACGCCGAAATCGCCGCGCTGCCCGTCCAGGAGGAGAAGCGCAGGCTCTGGCGCAAACTCAACGCCCTTCGCCCGGAGCGCCCCATGGTCATGATCGACCAGGTCTGCTGGAACGAGATGAACGTGGACGACGAACTGACGCTCCGCTGCGCCGATCCGGCCTGCCGCGAATACGAAACGTTCCTGCGGCGCACCCTCTACCAGTGGAAGCGTTTCCCCGTCGATATGGTCGTCGAGCCCTTCCTGCGCGTTCCCATGGCCATCCGCAACACCGGCTTTGGCGTCAAGGTCGAGGAGCGGGTCGCCGTGAGCGATCCCACCAACTCGGTCGTCGGTCACCGGTTCGTCAACCAGTTTCAGACCGAGGAGGACCTGGAAAAGATCCGGACCCCGCAGATCGACCATGACGCCGCCGAAACCGGCCGGCGAATGGCCCTGGCGCACGAACTCTTCGACGGGTGCCTGGAGGTCCGTGCCTGGGGCGCCGATCCGTACCTGAGCCTCTGGGACCCCATCAGCACCTGGATGGGCGTCGAGGCCGCCATCCTGGCGCTGATGGACGAGCCCGAGTACATGCACCGCCTGCTCGCACGGATGACCGACGGCTACTTGAGCATGCTGGATCAACTGGAAACCCAAGGGTTGCTCTGCGGTCCGCAGAGCCTGATCCACTGCACGGGCGCCTGGACGGACGAACTGCCCGCGCCGGGGTACGATCCGGCTAGGCCGCGCACGAAGGACCTGTGGATGTTCGGCCTTGCGCAGATGCTTTCCACCGTCTCGCCGGCGATGTTCAAGGAGTTCGAGGTGGACTACACGCGCCGCATCTGCGCGCGCTTCGGCCTGGTCTACTACGGTTGTTGCGACCCGCTCGACGGCAAGATGAAGGAAGTGCGCCAGCTCCCCAACGTGCGCAAAGTCTCCATGAGCCCGTGGGTGAACGAGGAGCGCGGGGCCGAAGCGATCAGCCGCGACTACGTCTATTCCCGCAAACCGAATCCGGCCCTCGTGGCCTGGGACGAGTTCGATGCCGACCAGGTCCGCAAGGACCTGCAGACGACCCGCAATATCTGTCGCCGGCACGGCTGCCCGCTCGAGTTCATCCTGAAGGACATCAGTACCGTGCGCTATCGCCCCGAACGGCTCACGGAATGGGCCAGGGTGGCGATGGAAGTAGTCGGGGCGTAGCCGCCTTTGGGCGATCGGAAATCCTTTTCCGAATCCGAACGACAAAGCTCGTCTGCGTGTGTATACATATCAAAGGTTTAACTTGACCAAGGCCTGAATCGCCTGGATGCACCAGCGAACAAGGGAAACATGCGAGTTTTAAGGCTTAAAACCATAAGATGGAATGGGTTCCGTCTCCATAGGCGCATGGGAACCGGCATGGCTGATTTCGGTCCGGGATCGGAATAGCGGCCCGATGCAGGTCGTCTTTCTGGAGGACGAAAAGGGAGGTTTTCGCATGATCCGCTGGATGCTGCTCCTTTCCCTGGCGATCTGGTTTCTGCCCTGTGCCGTAGCGCGGTGCGCGGAGAGCGTAAGCGCAATGGTGGGCACCAACGGTCGTGTGCATCTTGCTCGCGGACGGACCAAAATCTGCGAACTGAGTGCCGGCCTTTTCAACGCGCAGTGGGCCGGCGCGGAGGCCCATGGCGACGGAAAGAATCCAGGAACGGCGCCAGCGCACAACATCCGCATCGCCGTGCCCGGCGGCGGCGCGGTCAAAGGCGTGGCCACCATCACGGGCGAAGAGAACAGGCTGAAGGCCGAATATGTCTTTACGCCTGAACAGGACAGCGTGTTGAACTCGATCCACATCAGCGCCGAATTCGGCATCCAGGCGCTGGCGGGCGGTACGTGGACAGCCGACGACAAGAGCGGGACCTTTCCTGCGGATTTCGGCGAGGTTCACCTCATCAACGCGCCGGTCCGCTCGCTGAAACTCGAACTCCCTTCCGGCGAGAAGCTGGAGTTCGCCTTCGCCGAGCCGACCCCGGTGCTGTTGCAGGACAACCGCAAGTGGGGGCCGTCGTTTTCGATCCGCATCCACCGTTCGTCGAGCAGGGAAAACCCGTTCAAGCAGGGCGCGCCCGTGAAGATCGGTTTCTCGCTGGCCGCTCCGGGAGGAATAACCGTGGAACACGATTCGCCGGTCACCATCGTGGCGGGGTCCGAGTGGATTCCGCTGAATCTGGACTTGGTCATCGAGCCCGGCAGCGCACTGGACTTTTCCGCACTCGGTCTCCAGGACGCGCCGGCCGGCAAGCACGGCTGGCTGCAGGCGAAGGAGGACGGCACGTTCCGTTTCGAGAAACAGCCGGACAAGCCGGTCCGCTTCTACGGCGTCAACTTCTGCTTCTCCGCCCTCTACGTGACGCACGAACAGGCCGACCGGATCGCCGACCGGTTGGCGAAGCTGGGCTACAACACCGTCCGCGTGCACCACTACGAAGGCGAATTGACCAAGCCCGACAGGGAGCGGCTGACCTTCAACGAGGAGAAGCTGGACCAGCTCGACTACCTTTTGGCGGCGTGCATGAAGCGCGGCCTCTACATCACAACCGACCTCTTCGTCTCGCGGCCCGTGGACCTCTCGCTGTTCGTGCCGGACCTCGGCTCCGTGCGCAAAGACCAGATGAACGGCTACAAGGCGCTCGTGCCGATCAACGAGAAGGCCTGGGAGAACTGGTGCGCCTTCACGCGCAAACTGATGACCCATGTCAATCCCTACACGCAGCGCGCCTACAAGGACGAGCCGGGCTTCGTCTGGTTTTCGCTGATCAACGAGGGCAACCTGGGCAACTTCGTGCACCTGATCAAGGAAATCCCGGACTACCGCAGCGCCTGGAACAAGTGGCTCGCCGGACAATACAGGGACCGCGCCGGCCTGGCCGCGGCATGGGGCGGGGTGCTCAAGGCCGACGAGGATCCGGCCAGGGGCAACGTGGTGCTGGACGGCAACGTCTACAACCAGGACGCGCGCGGCCGCGACCTGGTGCGTTTCCTCAGCCAGGTCGATGCGGATTTCGTCGTCCGCGCCACGAAATTCCTGCGCGGCGAGCTGGGCATGAAGGGCCTGATCACGAATCTGAACGCCTGGACCAACCCGGTGACGCTGCAGGCGGCGCGCGCCGAGATGGACTACGTCGACGATCACTTCTACGTCGATCACCCGCACTTCCTGGAACAGGACTGGCGGCTGCCGAGCCGCTGTCCGAACACGAGTCCGGTCGCCGGCGGCGCCAACGGCGGGCGAGGGGTCACGTTCACGCGCCTTTTCGACAAGCCGTACACGCTCTCCGAGTACAACTACTCGGCGCCCGGACGCTACCGCGGCGTGGGCGGCATCCTGACCGGCGCGATGGGCGCGATCCAGGGCTGGGGCGTGATCTGGCGATTCGCGTACAGCCATGACCGACGCTCGCTATTGCAACCCGGCGCGATGAATTACTTCGACATGTCCACCGACCCGCTGGGGCAGGCGGCCGAGCGGGCCAGCATCTGCCTCTTCACCCGCGGCGACATGCGGCAGGCGCCGCACGGCATCAACATCGTCATGACGCCGGACGACCTCGCCAAGCCGCCCGCCAGGATTCCGTTCCTTTCGCCCGCGTGGAACTGGGCCGCGTGGATCACGCGCGTCGGCACCCAGGTGGTGAAAGACCCCGCCAAGCCGGTGATCGGCGACGTGGTGCTGCCGCTGGGCTGGGCGACGCCGGCCGGCGCGTACCGGAACGCCAAGGTGGCCGAGGCCGGTGACCCGTACCAGCTCAAGAGCGAGGAGGTGGCGGCGTTGCTGAAGAAAAGCGGCATCCTGAAGGACGGCAACCCGACGGACCCGGGCAGGAACATCTTCCAGTGCGAGACGGGCGAGATCGCCATCGATGCGCCGCGCGACACGATGACGCTCGACACGCCGCGCACCGCCGGCGGTTTCGCCCCGGCCGGCGAGAAGATCGTCACGCGCAACGGCGTCGAGATCGCGGTGCTGGAAACCGAGGCGACGGTATGGGTGAGCGCGCTGGACGATCGGCCGATCGTGAGCAGCAAACGCCTGCTGATCTCGCACCTGACGGACCTGCAGAACACCGAGATCCGCTACGCCGAACGCGCGCGCCAGACGCTGTTGGCCTGGGGCAGGCTCCCGCACCTGGTCCGCGCCGGCAAGGCCGAGGTCCGCTTGAAGCTGAAGGATCCGGCCGGTTGCCGAGTCTGGGCCCTCTCCACGAGCGGCAAGCGTGTCGCCGAAGTGCCGGCGAACGTGGACGGCGGCGCGCTGGTGGTGAGGACCGACGTGGCCGGCTTCAAGGAACACGGCGCGATTCTGTGCTACGAGGTGGCGCGAGAATAATTCCCGCAACCCTCGGCGTTCACACGTGGCCCCCAACGCCGCCCGTTTCGGCTCGGGGTCTCTGCGGCGGAAGTGTCTAGCGCTTCACCCGTGCATTGCCCTGCCAGATGCTCCAGACCTGCTCTTCGTCCGCGGGTTGCGCGTAGTCGGTCTGCAGGCTGGCGGCCAGGGCGCCGCAGGCCCAGCCGAACTGGATCCACTTCTCCGGCTCCATGCCCTTCAGGATGGCATAGAGCATGCCGCCGACGAAGCCGTCGCCGCCGCCGATGCGGTCCATGACGGAAATCTCGCGCGGTTCCACGACGTGCCACTGGTCTCCGGCCAGCATGATCGCGCCCCAGAGGTGGCGGTGCGTGTCGATCACTTCGCGCAGCGTCGTGCCGTAAACGGAGGCGTTCGGGTATTTCTTCCGCACGTTCTCGATCATGCCCTTGAAGCCGTCGATCTTGGCGCCGAGGCCCTTGCCGCCGGCCTCGGGCCCTTCGATACCCAGGCAGAGCTGGAAGTCCTCTTCGTTGCCAGCCAGGATGTCGGCGACGCCGGCGATCTCGCTGAAGATCCCGCGCAGTTCCTTCTCGCGGTTCTTCCAGAACGAGGCGCGGTAGTTCAGGTCGAAGGAGATGCGCGTGCCATGCTTCCTGGCGGCGCGGGCCAGTTCCAGACAGAAGTTGCCGGTCTCGGGCGACAAGGCGCCGACCAGGCCGGACAGATGCACGATCTGCACGCCTTCCGTCTTGAAGATCCGTTCCAGGTCGAAGTCCTTGACGTTCAGCGTGCGGCCGACCTCGCCGGCGCGGTCGTTCCAGACGCGCGGGCCGCGCGGCCCGAAGCCGGCGTCGGCGATGTTGATCTGGTGCCGGTAGCCCCACGGGTTGCCCTGTTCGACTTCGGGCCCCTCGTAGTCCATATGCCGGCTCTTCAGGTTGTCCTTGATGAACTGTGCGATCGGGCTGCCTTTGACGAAGGTCGTGAGGATCTTGACGGGAAGTCCCAGGTACGAGGCGACGCTGGCCACGTTGGACTCGGCGCTGGTCGCCTGCATATGGAAGAGGTTGCTGGCGTGAACGGGCTGGTTGTTGAAGGGCGTGATGCGGATGCCCATGCTGGTGGGGACGAGCAGCGCGTAGCGGGCGTCTTTCCTGATCTGGATCTTCACGAAAAGCTCCTTTCGAAGGTCGCCGACCGAAGTGCGGTTCGCGTCGGAGTGGAAGTGTTAGCTGTTTTCGCCATGCAGACAAGTGGCGGGCAGGGGAATCCGCTTTTCGACGCGCAAATCGCCGTAAGGCGGATGGGTTCTGCCGCATGCACGGGGCGGGAACGGTCGGAAAACGGCGGGAAACGGAAGTACGGGAATCGGGCTATCGGCTTGCGATCGTAAGGAAGAAACCCCGGGCGCTCTCGCACCCGGGGCCGTTTCCATCCCATCGCCAACGAACCATCGCTACGCTTTCCTTCCCAACGCCAGCTTCGCCGTCTCTTCGCCGCCGTTCAGCAGGTAGACCAGCGGCGTCGGACGATCGACGCCTTCGACGAACGTCGGTCGCTGCGACCACGCCTTCGGCGAAAGGACGTTGTTCAGGTCCATCCAGAACTGCAGCCGCGCGGGCTTGAGGCCCCAGACCATGTGGAAGTGGTTGGCCGGCGCGAGGTGCTTGTACTCGTTCATCGTCGCGTACTTGGGCACCACCCAGGTGTGGGGCCAGGTGCTGGTGGTGCATTGGCTGAGCGCCGTGGCCAGCTTCGCCGGCACTTCGGCGGAGGAGGCTTCGTCCCACAGCATCGTGAACATGTTCGTCAGGCTGCTGTAGGCCAGCCGGCCTGCGATGCCGTCGATTCCGCCGGGGGTCACGAAGGTGACGCTGTTGCCCAGGCCGGGGAAGTATCCGGCATCGGCCAGCGGCATCGAGACGCCCGCCATGATCTCGTCCACCGAGGCACCGGGCTTGGCCGCCCAGTCGAAGGCCGCACTGCCCGAGTTGTCGCCGTCCACCAGCCCCTTGGTCGCCCACGCCTGGTCCTTGGGCAGCTTCACACCGACCTTGCCGGCCAGCTCGGCCAGTTCCCACGGCTCCCAGACCTTGCGGAAGTCCATGAAGAGCGGCGGGGCGCCGCCGGCCAGCGCCGAGAAGAAGAGCATCGTCAGGAGGCCCTGCACGTCGGCTTCCGTCGCGAAGGGCACCGGCACCTTCCGGCCGCGGTGATCGAAGGTCGAATTGAAGAAGGATTCCATCGCGTCGGCGACCGGCAGGGGTATGCCGCGCAGGTCGCTGCCCCATTCGAGCTGGCTCATGAAACCGCCGCCGACCGCGTTCAGATCCTTCAGGATGTCGCGGCTGATCAGGTACAGCGCCAGGCTCTGGTCGAAGCGGTCGCTGTCCGCCGGGTCGCGCAATTCGAGCCGCTTGCCGAGGTGCTTGTCCACGAAGCCGCGGAGGTTCTTCAGTTCCTTGGCATCGTAGGCCTTCTTGTTGAGCATGTCGGCCAGCAACTTCATGTCCAGCCGCGTGATTTCGATGCCGAAGTGCTGGCGCGTCGGCAGCACGTGCGCCAGTGCCGTCTCCATGCCCATCGAATCGTGACCGAAGATGACCACGCGGCGGCCTTTCAGCGCCTGCGTCGTGACGGCCGCGAAAGCCCAGTCGACCAGCGCGTCGGCCGTGCCCGGCGTCATGACGGGATCCATGCCCGTATCGGGCCAGGTGCCGACGTTCAGGTGCGTCAGCCGGCCGTACTGGGCCAGGGCGCCGTTGGTCGCGTGCGCGAAAACCACGCCGGGCTTGGGACCGCTGTTGCCGACCGTCAGGTTGAACGGGGTGTCCTTCGGGAACTGCTGCAGCAGCGAGATGACGGAGAGCTGCGGAAAGGCCCAGGTGTCCGGCGTGCAGACCAGGATATCGACGCCGGCGTCCTTGAACTGTTTGGCCACCAGGTCGGCCTGCGGTTCGCCGTCGACAATCAGGCTGGAGAAGACCACCTTCACCGCCGAGCCGTCCGGCATCTTGACGCGTTCGGCCAGGATATTCGCCGCCATCTTGACCACGTTCTGGCAGCGCTGGCGGCTGGGCCGGTCGATGCGCGGGTCGCCGGCGACGAAGACGCCGATGACGGGCGCATGGGCTTTGAACTTGCCTTCCACGTCGGGAACACGAATGGCCTTCGGCATGGCGAGACATCCTCCCTTTTCATCAGTCGAGCGCAGCCGCAGCGGCGGCGCGGCGTCAGGCGGAAATGCCTGGTTGGTCTACTCGTGATTGCCGGGAAGGGCAATGACCTTTTCACCGCCCTTCCCCCTCGGGACCTTTCCTTTTTTCTTCAAGAGTTTCTTCCCATAAAAAGTGATGCAGCGCATTACGGCATTTTCACGGGTGTTTTCTTTGGGTGGCTAGGACTTATCCGGGAGGACGTCGGTTGGGC
>Ga0073932_1005123_pt1 | contig 14571 bp, 11 predicted proteins | sample DewCreD2012metaG_FD_76967 | JGI IMG/M metagenome (GOLD analysis project Ga0073932, IMG submission 76967) | Hot spring sediment bacterial and archeal communities from British Columbia, Canada, to study Microbial Dark Matter (Phase II) - Dewar... ... | reverse complement strand
TCGATTCCCGCCGCCTCCATAGGTCGTGGCCTGTCCTTATGGGCGGGCCACGGCTGTTTTGGGCGCGGTCACGTTTGACTTCGGCGACTGGAACAGGTAGAAAGTTGTGGTGCCGATATCGCGCTGGCTGGTTACAGCGGTGCTGGCGGCCGGGATGAGCGGCTGTGGTTTCTGGTTTGCCGAGTCGCCGCGCTACGGTCGGGCCCGACCCCGGCTGGTTCGGCCGACCGCGCCGGTCAGTGAAGTCGAAGCCGGCCGGGGGAAGCTGCCGTGGCCGGTCGAGGGCACGGTTGTTGTTGGTTTCGGCCCGCGCGAGGACCCGAAGTACGGCACGAAGACGCGGCATCCCGGCATCAGCATCGCCTGCAGTCGGGGCGCGGCGGTGTATGCGGTGAGTGCGGGCCGGGTGAGTTTCGCCGACCAGTTCATGGGCATGGGGCGGATGGTGATTCTCGAACACGGCGGCGGATTTCACTCGGTCTACGCCAAGCTGGCCGATATCAGGGTTACGGTTGGGGCGCAGGTCAAAGAAGAGCAGCAGGTCGGGGTCAGCAGCGATACGCTTCATTTTGAATTGAGGGTCGGCGGCAAACCGGTCAATCCGCTGGACTGGCTGCGCCGGAAGTAGGCGGCTTGACTCAGACCCGGGGTTGACTAGACTCGGGCGATGAAGCGGAAGTGGGCCGGAGCGAATGCAGTCAGAGTGAAGCTGGGGCTGCCTGCGACCTGGGCGAGTCTGGTCGGCGCGGCCGGCAGCGTGCTCAGGTCGCGGGGCGTCAACTGCGACCTCACCGACGTCGCGGGCATGAGCGGCTATGCCTTCGTCGTCAATATTCATCCTGAACTCTGTCCCAGCGGCCCGACCGGCTTCGACTGGAATCTGCTGGTTGAAGGGCTGAGTGCGCTCGGGCTCGAGGTCGAGCTGGCGCAGGCCACGCACGACGGAGATTCCGACGACGCCGAGCTGGTTGCGGAGCTGTTTGAGCGCGTCCGCAGCGAGATTGATGCGGGCCGGGCCTGCGTGGTCTGGGGCGCGACCGACTGTCCGGAGTTTGCCGTGGTCTACGGCTATGAGGACGAATCCTACCGGGTCCGTTCCTGCCGCGGGCTGCAGGCCGGAATGAAGCCCGACCGGCTGCTCGGGCCGGATGAGGAGCCGGAACCGCCGGTGCGGTTCGACGAGCTGAAAGCGCCGGGCTGCGTGGCCGCGTTTCTGTTTGGCGAGCCGGTCAGGGTTGACCCGGAAAAGGCCGACCGCAACGCGCTGGCACGGGCGGCGCAACTGCTCGGCGACCGTCATGCCGGTCTGCTGCCCGGGTTCGCGCACGGGGCAAAGGCGTTTTCGGCTTGGGCCGAGGCGCTGGAGGCGGGTCGGGCGCAGAAGTTCGGCAACGCCTACAATGCGGCAGTGTGGCAGGAGATGCAGATGTTCGCTTCCGGTTTCTGTCGCCGGCTGGCGAAGCGCCGCGAGAGGGCGGCCGGGCCGCTGGACACGGCCGCACGGCTGCTGGCGCAGTCGTTTGCGCACCTTGAAGCCGTGGTGAGGGCTTTCCCGCTGCCGGAGGGCGGGGAGATGGACGGCAGGGCCGAAGCAGGGGATTCGGCCCGGCGCCTGCGCGAGTGCGCAGGGCTGAACGAAAGAGTTGTGGCCGCGCTGGAGCAGGCGCTGGCGCTGGTCTAGGCAACCGGGCTGCGGTCGGCAATTGCGCGAGCGGAGCCGGACTGGCGGCCGGACAGCGGCATCGCGACTCCGGCCGGAGCCATCCCGGGGGCGGCCTGGGGTCTGATACCCCATCGGCAGAGCCGCGCGCTTTCCTGATTTAGGGGCAATTCTTTCGGTAAATCCGGGCGGCGGAGGCGTATAACTCCGGGTCGTCAGGGACTGAAGACGCAGGCTGAATGCCTGCCGGCCACGGCCGCGAACGCAGCAGCGTGTCGCCGGTCGGGTTCACGTGAAGTCCGGTCGGGGCGCAGTGAGAGGCGAAGACGACACGGTGCGTGCAGTGTCGGGCCGAGAGAGGGTTCAGACTCTTGCTCCGGTATTGACTTCAGACCGACGGAGTTTACTCTGTCTACCATGTCGAACCGGTTGTGGCTTTTAGCACTGCTGGCCGCAGGGTGCGGGAATGTGCCGCCGTCGCGGCCGATTGTTTCCGGGCCGGACAAGGGCAGGCCGAACGATACGCTGGTGTTCACTCTTTTCAGCGTGGACCGGGACGGCGATACGATTTCCTATTACTGCGAGTGGAGCGCGGGGATGGACTCGGGCTGGACCGGATGGACAAAGGAGGGCGAGGAGCTGGCAGTGCGGGCATGGTTTGCCGACAGCGGCCGCTACTGGCTGCGGGTGAAGGCGCGGGACACAAAGCACGAGACCGGCTGGACCGACACGACCTGGGTGAGTATCCGCGACTACGGGCCGCTGGTGCCGCCCGTGCCGGCCGGGCCGGATACGACGGTTGTCGGTGCGGTCGTGTCGTTTCTCTCGTCGGCGGTGCATCCGCTGGGCGAGGCGGTCGCGCTGCAGTTCCGGTGGAACGATTCGCTGGAAGCGTGGACCGGGTTCAACGCGTCGGGCGCAACGGTCGTCGTGAAGCATGCGTTTCCGGCCGGCGGGGTCTGGGAAGTGCGGTGCCGGGCCAGCGACAGAGGCGGGAGGCTGAGCGACTGGAGCGGGCCGAAGACGGTCGTGGTGATTGACTCGTTCGGCCGGCCGCGTTGAAACGAGAGCCAGGAGGAGCATTGAGGCGGTTCGGACTGGCGGTGGTGCTGGCGGTGGCTGCCGGCGGCGTGACCGCGGGGCAGGTCTGGCTGGAGACGAAGGAGATGAAGGTCAGGCTGCACGTGCCGGCGGAGCGGCTGCGGGATTTCGCCGCCGAGGTGCTGGAGTTCTACGAGGTGACGCCGACGGCGGCGGTGGTGGCGGTGACCGAGCCGGTCTACGAGAAGCTGAAGGCGCAGGGCGTGCAGATGGATGTCATCGTGCCGGATGTGCGGGCGCAGGCGATGTGCGACTTCGGTTTCTTTCATACGTACGAGCAGCTTCGCGACACGTGGGCAATCATCGCCCGGGACCACCCGAGTATCTGTCGGCTGGACACAATCGGCATCTCGGCCGGGGGCAGGCTGCTGCTGGCGATGAAGGTGTCGGACAATCCGACAGCGATGGAGGGCGAGCCGCGCATCTGCTTCGATTTCACAATTCACGGCAACGAGAACAACGGCTCCGAGATTGCCCATTACGCGTTGCTACAGCTCGTGACCGGTTACGGCTCGGACCCGCAGATAACCTATTTCGTGAACGAGCGGGAGATATGGCTTTGCCCGATGGACAATCCGGACGGGCTGGTTTCGCGCTCGCGCTACAACGCGAACGGCGTAGACTGCAACCGGAATTACGGCTATTCGTGGAACGGCGGCGGGCCGTCGGTGTTCAGCGAGACGGAGGCGAACTGCTTCTATCATCTGGCCGAGGAGAATCCAATGTCGGCGTGGAGCCAGTATCATTCCGGCGCGACTTCGGCGATGTGGCCGTGGTTCTATACGACAAAGGCGACGCAGGATTCGCTGATTCATGCCTTCGAGATGCAGCGCTACGGCCAGATATGCAACTACGGGGCATATCAGATATCCCGGGGCCTTTATCCCGGCTATGGCGGCTCGACCGACTGGTATTACGGGGCGAGAGGGGCGCTGGGGTACGCGATCGAGGTCTGTTCCGGGCAGCCAAGCCCACCGTCGGAGATTGACACCATCAACCGGAAGAACTGGACCGCGATGAAGGAGCAGATTCAACGGGTGAATCGCGGGGTGATGGGGTATGTGACCGATTCAGTTAGCGGGCAGCCGTTGTATGCGCTGGTTTCGGTGATTCCGCCGGACTGGTTTACCTACACGGATTCGACCGGTTACTATCACAAGAACCTGCAGGCCGGGACCTACTCGGTGCGGGCCTGGGCGAACGGGTACACCCCGAAGACCGTGAGCGGAGTCGTGGTGCCGACCGATTCGTTTGTCCGTGTCAATATCGTGCTGACGCGCGATACGGCCGCGCCGACCAGCGCCCTCAAGTCAATCGCCTGCCGGATTGCCGAGAGTCAGGCGAACATCAATCCGACCCATGCTTATTTCGCGCTGGGGCGGCGCGACGACCGCAGGTTTTCGCTCGGTAATCGCGGCTGGGCTACGTTCGACATGGGCAGGCGGACGCCGATTGTCAACGGCGCGGGTTCGGACTTCACGGTGGTCGAAGGCGACGCCGACCCGGAGGCCTGCTCGGTGTTCGTATCGAACGACTGGAATTCGAACTGGCGGTTTGTCGGGTTCGGAACCGGGACGCAGAGCTACGACTTGACGGCGGCCGGGATGTCGACGGCCAGGTTCGTGCGGATTGCCGACGACGGCGACGGCGGGACCGGGCCGTATGCCGGGTTTGACCTCGATGCGATTGAGGCGGTCGTCGTGAACGCGCCGGCGCTGGTCTACCAGACGAAGACGGTCATCGACTCGCCGCCGGGCGGCAACGCCGACGGTAAGCTGGACCCGGCCGAGACCGCGGACCTTGTCGTGACGCTGAAGAATGCGGGCCGGGTCGGAGTCACGAACGTGAGCGCGTTGCTGACGACGGCGGATGAGTGGATTTCCCTTCTCGATTCGCTGGGCGCTTTCGGCGCGCTGCCGCCGGAGTCGACCGGGAACAATGCCGCCGACCGTTTCCGGATTGCGGCGTCGGCGCAGACGCCGCGCGAGCATCCGGCAGTCATGAAGCTCATCCTGACCGGAACCGATTATCTGGACAGCATCATGTTTACGATTGTCGTGGGCGAGCTGCGGGCGGTGGACCCGATTCCGGACGGGCCGCGCACGCCGCCGCGCTACTGGGCCTATGATGACGTTGATTCAGGCTATGCCGAGCGTCCGACCTACGACTGGGTCGAAATCAACGGGGTCGGGACGAGGTTGACGTTGAGCGACGACCAGACGCAGGTGGTGAGCCTGCCGTCCGGTTTCGGGCCGTGGCGCTACTACGGTCAGAGCTACACGCAGGTGTCGATCTGTTCCAACGGCTGGATTTCACCCGGCTCAACCGCAAGCACGGTGTATCAGAATGCGAGTCTGCCCGACGGAACCCAGCCCGCCAATCTGTGTCTGTTGTGGGACGACCTGTATCCGCCGTCCGGCAACGGCGTCTGGTATTACCATGATGCCGCCAACCACCGGTTTGTCGTCGAGTTCGATTCGGTGCGCAAGTACAGCCCGACCACTTCCTACGTCAAGGGCGAGTTCGTTATCTATGATACCACAGTTCGGACGCCGACCGGCGACAACGTTGTTCTTCTGCAGTACCGCTACTGCAACGATTTCACGAGCGCGACGGTCGGCATCGAAGACCCGACCTGTGCCATCGGCATCGAGCTGCTCTACAACGGCACGTTCAATCGCGGCTGTGCGCCGCTTGCGGCCGGTCGTGCGGTCAAGTTCACGACACAGGACCCGACCGGTGTTGTCGAACAGAATCCGGCCGAGGTCCAGGGGTTGACACTGCGGCTGGCTTGTGCAAACCCGGCGCGGGCAGTGATGAGTCTGGAATATGCGATTGCGGAGGCGAGAAATCTCGACCTCGCAGTCTACGATGGCACCGGTCGCCGGGTAAGGACGCTGGCGGCCGGGCCGCAGCGGGCGGGGCGACACGCCGTTGTCTGGAACGGCCGGGACGGGCAGGGGCGGCAGGTGCCGGCCGGGGTGTACTGGGTGCGGATCGCGACTGAGCAGGCCGCGGAGGCGGTCAAGGCGATTCTGGTCAGGTAGGTCAGAGTGGCGCGAGCTCTCGGCGTGCGGAAGAGGAAGTCCTGGGATGTGTATTTCATGGACATCGCGCGGCTGGTTGCCGAGCGCTCCACTTGTCTGCGTCGGCAGGTTGGCGCAGTTCTCGTGCGCGACCGGCGGATTCTCTGCACCGGTTACAACGGGCCCCCACATGGAGTCCCGCACTGCGATGCAGTCGGCTGCCTGCGCACGAAGCTCAAGCTGGCGGCGGGAGAGCGCATCGAGATATGCCGGGGCATTCACGCCGAGCAGAACGCGCTGGTGCAGGCCGCGGCTTTCGGCATCGCTGTGCGGGGGGCGACGCTCTACTGCACGCATGAGCCGTGCATCACCTGCACCAAGATGCTCTTGAACGCCGGGATTGGTCTGTTCATTGTCGGCGAGTCGTATCCCGATACTCTGAGGCAGCAGATGCTGCGTCAGGCCTGCGGGAAGCTCAGGTTGCTCGACAATACCCGCAGGACAGAGGCAGTCGATGGAAAGCCGGGTTCGAGACACCCGAGAGTCCGGCGCGCTCACCGTGCTCAGGGGTAAGGTGAAAGTCGGCGGGCCGGTCGGGCTGCACGCCCGGCCGGCGGCCGAACTGGTGCGGGCGGCCGAGAAGTTCCGCTGCAAGGTCAGGCTGGCCAAGGACGGGATCTGGGTGAACGGGAAGAGCATCCTGGCGATACTGTCGCTGGCCGCCGAGATGGGAAGCGAAGTGATTCTCGAGGTCGACGGCCCGGACGAGGCCCAGGCGTTTGAAATCCTCAGGAACAAGCTGGAGCATCATGAATCGCAAGGCTGAGAAGATTCTGCGCGGGATTCCGGTTTCGGCCGGGTTCGCCCGCGGGCCGGCATTTCTCTATCGTGCCTACCTGCCCGAGCTTTCCGAGCGGGTGTTGAAGCCGCAGGAGGTTGCCGAAGAGGTGAAGCGCTTTCAGGCGGCGGTGGAAGCTACGGAGCGGGACCTGCGCCGGCTCTACCTGCGGGTGAAGCGCGACATGGGCCGGGACTTCGCCGAGTTTATCGGTGTCCAGCTGACGTTTCTGACCGATGAAGACGTCATCAGCCATACAGCTCAGTTCATTCGCGAGCGCCTGCGGAATGCGGAGTTCGCCTACGCCGAGACACTGAAGCATCTGGCCGGCCCGGTCGCGCGGTCGGCGTCGCCGATGCTCAAGGAGCGGATGCTTGATCTGGGTGATGTCTCAAGCCGGGTTCTGTCGAAGCTTCTGGGCGAGGAGCTGCCTTCAGTGCATGAGGTTGCGCCCGGTTCGGTGCTGGTGGCACACGACCTGCCGCCGTCGGACGCGGCGCTGCTCGACCCGGCCAAGGTCATCGGAATCGTGCTGGAGGCGGGCGGGAAGACATCGCACACGGCAATCATGGCCAAGGCCAAGGAGATTCCCGCGGTGGTCGGAGCCGACGCGGTGACAAGGGAGGTGCACCCGGGCCAGACGGTTCTCGTTGATGGATACCGGGGATTGGCGATTCTGAATCCGACCCAGAACCGGCTGCAGGCCTACGACAGCGAAACCGCGCGCTATCTTCGTCATCGTGAGTCGCTGCGGGTGCTGGCCGAGGAAGAGGCGGTGACGCTGGACGGCAAGATGATAGACCTTTCGGCCAATGTCGAGTTCCTGATCGAGGCGCGCACCGCGAGGGAGAACGGCGCCCGTGGCATTGGGCTGTTCAGGACGGAGTACATCTATCTTGCACGCCGGCGACCACCGACGTGCGAAGAGCAGTATCGGATATACAGCGAGGTGGCACGGCTGATGAAGCCGTATCCGGTAATCATCCGCACCTTCGACCTGGGCGGAGACAAAGTGATTCCGGGTTATTCCGAGGCCAATCCGTTTCTCGGCTGGCGGGCGATACGGATGTGTTTCGACAATCTTGAGCTGTTCAAGAACCAGCTCCGGGCGATACTGCGCGCATCGGCCACTGGAAATGTCAAGGTGATGCTGCCGATGATTGCCACGGTCGAGGAGTTGAGACGGGCCAAGCTTCTGCTTGCCGAGGTGAAGAAGGAGCTGGCGCGCGACGGGCACGCTTACGACGAGCAGTTCGAGCTGGGAGTGATGGTGGAAACGCCGGCGGCGGCGCTGCTCGCCGACCGGCTGGCGGCCGAGGTTCAGTTTCTTTCCATCGGCTCCAACGACCTGACGCAGTACACGCTGGCGGTAGACCGGGGCAATGAGCGCGTGGCGCGGCTTTTCGACCATTTCCATCCGGCGGTGCTGCAGCTTATCCGTCAGACAATCGAGGCGGCGCACCGGCATGGTATCTGGGTCGGGTTGTGCGGTGAGTTCGGGTCCGACCCGCTGGGCATGCTGCTGTTGCTGGGTCTGGGAATCGACGAGATATCGGTGATTCCGGGCATGATTCCCGAGGCGAAGAACATCATCCGCTCGATAGACACGTCCGAGGCGGCGCTGGTCGCTAAGGCGGCGCTGGAGAAGAGCACCGGGGTCGAGGTGCAGAGGTTCCTGCGCCATGAGCTGCACCGGCGGTTCCCGAAGCTCGAGAAGTCGCTTTTCGAGGTGAAGGGGCAGGATGTCGGCGGTGGAAAGTAGCGGAACGACACGAATGCTAGAGCTGGTCCGGTCGCTGCCGGAGCAACTGGCGAGCGCGGCCGCTGCTGCCGGCCGGGCGCGGCTGGTCCAGTCGCGGCGGTTCGACAATGTCGTTATCGCCGGAATGGGCGGCTCGGCGATGGGCGGCGACATCTGCCGCTGTCTGCTGCTGGACGAGAGCCCGGTGCCGGTGTTCGTCTGGCGCGACTACCGGATTCCGAAGCTGGTGACGCGACGGACGCTTTTCGTCGGCGTGAGCTACTCGGGCGGGACCGAGGAGACGCTGGCGGCGTTTACTGCGGCGCGGCGGCGCGGGGCAGAGCTGGTCTGTGTGACTTCCGGCGGGACTCTGGGCCGGCTGGCGGCGAGGGCCGGCTGTCCGGTTGTGCCGGTTCCGGCCGGGATGCCGCCGCGGGCAGCGCTGGGGCACCTGTTCGGCTCGCTTATCGTGATTCTGCACCGGTTTGGGGTGTGCCGGAGCTTCGCCGGCGACATCGCCGAGGCGGTTCGACTGATGCGGCGCCGCAACCGCAGCTGGCAGAAGCGCGCGACGAACGTCGCCCGGCTGCTGAAGGGACGGCTGCCGCTGGTCTATTCGACGAGCCGGCTGCTGGACTGCGTTGCCGACCGGTGGCGGTGTCAGCTCAACGAGAATGCCAAGGTGCTCTGCCATACCAACGTGCTGCCCGAGCTCGACCATAATGAGATTGTCGGCGCGGGTCGGCCCGGGTTTGTTGCCGGCCGCAGCGCGCTGGTGGCGCTGCTCGACCGCGGGACCCATCCCCGGAACCGGCGGCGGCTGGTCGAGACGGTCAACGTCGTCGGCAACGGGTTTGGGCGCATCGTTCACGCCGCCAGCGAGGGCAGGTCGGCGCTGGCCCGGATTTTCTCGCTCGTCATGCTCGGCGACCTAACAAGCTGTGCACTGGCAAGTTTCAATCGCGTCGACGCGATGCCGATACCGCGGATAGATGCGCTCAAGCTCCGCATGGCCCGCGGCCGAAAGCGGTGAGACGGCACGGATTCGTGGGCGCGGCTTTCCAACCGCGGTCGCTTCGGCCTTGACAGCATGACTTTTGCCGTTGTTGCGAAGTCGGCGCAGAGCCGGGCCCGACTCGGGCAGATGGCTCTCCGGCACGGCCGCGTCGACACGCCCGCATTCATGCCGGTGGGGACGCAGGCGACGGTGAAGACACTGACGCCGGCCGAGCTCGAGGCGGCAGGGGCGCAGATTGTGGTCTGCAATACCTATCATCTTTACCTGCGGCCGGGTCACGAGCGCATCCGGCGGCTCGGCGGCGTGGCGCGATTCATGGGCTGGAACCGGCCGGTGCTGACCGATTCGGGCGGGTATCAGGTCTATTCGCTGGCCGCGCTCTCCCGGGTTACGGACGAGGGGGTCGAGTTCCAGTCACACATTGACGGCAGCCGGCATCGGTTCACGCCGGAATCGGTCGTGGCCATCCAGCAGGCGCTCGGCTCGGATATCATGATGTGCCTGGACGAGTGTCCGGGTTTTCCGGCCGGCCGCCAGGTTGCGGAGATGGCCGTGAACCGCACCACGTTCTGGGCCCGGCGGTCGCGGCTCGTGGGGCAGGACGGCGGCGTGCTGTTCGGGATAGTTCAGGGCGCGACGTATCCGGACCTGCGCCGGCGCAGCGCCGAGGAACTGGTCGAGCTCGATTTCCCCGGCTACGCCATCGGCGGGCTGTGTCTGGGCGAACCATCGGCATTGACCTACGAGCTGACCGGGCAGGTTGCGGCGCTGTTGCCCGGGGACAGGCCGCGCTACCTGATGGGTGCGGGCTACCCCGATGATATCGTCGCGGCGGTCCGCTGCGGGATTGACCTTTTCGACTGCGTGCTGCCGACGCGCAACGGCCGGACCGGCACGGCGTTCACTGTGGCGGGCCGGGTTGCAATCCGGAACGCGGCCCACGCCGACGACCCGGGCCCGCTCGACGCCGGGTGCGGCTGCTATGCCTGCAGGGCCTTCAGCCGCGCCTATCTGCGGCATCTGTTTATTGCCGGCGAGGCGCTGGGGCCGAAGCTCTTGACATTGCACAACGTCTGGTTTTACCAGCGGCTGATGCAGGAGATTCGCGCGAGTCTCGCGGCCGGCAGGTTCGAGGAGTGGGCAGACGGGTTTCTGAACCGGTATCGGGACGGGAGCCGGGAGAGAGAAGAAGACGTGCTGGACGCATAGACACAAACGGAGGAACAGATGATCAGGAAAGGACTGATGGCCGCGCTGATGGCGGTGACGGCGGTGGTGCTGCTCGGCTGTGGTTCGGGCGATGTCATCAAGGTCGGGCTGATCGCACCGCTGACCGGCGACGTCAAGACTTTCGGCGAGTCGACCGTAAACGGCGTGATGCTCGCGGTCGAAGAGGCGAACAAGGCCGGCGGCATCAACGGGAAGCAGATCAAGGTCTTCAGCTCCGACGACAAGAACGACCCGACCGAGGCGGCGAACGCCGGCGCGAAGCTGATTGACATGGACGGCGTCGTGGCGATTATCGGCTCGGTTTCGACCAAGTGTTCGCTGCCGCTGGCCGATAAGTGCCAGGTGGCGCGGATTCCGATGATAACTCCGACTTCGACCAATCCGAAAGTGACGGTAACCGACGACGGCAGGCACAAGGAGTTTGTCTTCCGTGCCTGTTTTACCGACCGGTTTCAAGGACAGGTCGCGGCCAGATATGCGGTGGAAGAGCTGAAGGCGAAGACGGCCGCGGTGATGTATGACGTCGGCAACGACTACTCGCGGGGACTGGCCGAGTATTTCAAGCAGGCGTTCGAGGCGGCCGGCGGCAAGGTCGTCGCTTACGAGTCGTATCAGAAGGACGACGTGGACTTTTCCGCGCTATTGACCAAAGTCAAGGCTCAGAATCCGGCCGTGCTTTTTCTGCCCGACTACTACAACAAGGTCGGACTGATGGCGAAGCAGGCGCGGCAGGTCGGGCTCAAGTGCCAGCTGCTGGGCGGCGACGGCTGGGATTCGCCGGCCATGACCGAGATTGCCGGCGAGGCGATTCAGGGTGGCATCTTTGCCAACCACTATTCGCCTGATGACCCGAGACCGGAAGTTCAGAATTGGGTGAAGAAGTATCAGGAGAAGTACGGGCAGCGGCCGGATGCCTTGGCGACGCTCGGCTACGATGCGGCGTTGCTTCTGATTGAGGCGCTGCGCAGGGCGCCGAATGCGAAGCCGGACGAAATCCGGCAGGCGCTGAAGGAGATAAGGGAGTTTCCGTGCGTCTCCGGCAACATCACCTTCGACGCGCAGGGCAATCCGATAAAGAGCGCGGCCATCATCCAGTATACCGCGACCGGGCAGCAGTTTCTGGCTTCGGTTGCACCGTAGGCGAGCTGCGAGTGCCGAAAGTATTGAGCAGTCGGCTCGGTCTATTAGAGCAGTTTCCGCGTCCGTAGCTAACGCCGGATCGAGGTCGGTCGGCGGCAAGGCTGTGTAACCCGAATCAGGGCAGCCGGTTACGGGTTTGAGTGGGCGGCGGACCGTGTGAATGGTAACTGTCCCGGGGCAGTGGCGGGGTCGGTTCCGGGTCAGTTCCGACCGGGCAGGTTGAGCGCGGCCCGGTATCTGAACCGGGTGACCATGCCGGCAGAAGCAATCCAGAGGTATTCCGGACCAGCGAACAGGGAGGTGATTTCGGCCGCGGGCAGACCGCGGGAGCGGTCAATCACGGTGAAGCCGCCGGTGCCGGGTTCGCGGATGCTGAGGCCGCCGGGCGTGCCGATGAAGAGGTGGTCGCCGGCCGCGGCCAGGGCCTGAACCGGGCGGGAGAGGTCGACTCCGGGCGGAAGCAGCCGGTCCCACGTGCCGACGGAGTCGCGGATGACGATGCCGCCGAGGGTGGCGAAGAAGGTCGAGCCGCTGCGGGTGCGGGCAATGTCGTAGACGCCGAAGTCGAATCGGGCCGAAGGGTCGTAGAGGCGGATGAGGCTGTCCGGCGTGACCAGGTAGAGACCTTCGTCGGTGCCGGCGAGGATTGAGTCGGCGAAGCGGCAGAGGGTGAAGACCGGCCGCTCGATGTCGAGAAGCGGAGTGAGACTGCGGTCGGCGGCGAGCCGATAGAGGCCGCGGTCGGTGGCGAGGAGGAGAGCGCCGGAGTCGGCCGGGAGAGCGGCGCGGATGGTGCGGGTGCGGTTGAGTTCGATGACTTCGGGCAGGAGCAGGCTGATTCCGGCGGCAGGGAAGCTGCCGGAGCCGGAGTAGAAGTAGTTCCAGTTGCCGGCCGAGTCGAGGCTGGCGGCCCGATTGTCGCCGAAAAACCAGAGGCGGCCGTCGTGTTCGAGGATGCGGCCGACCCGGCCGGACGGGCCGAACCGGACGTGAGCTTCGGTGAATCCGGAGCTGGTGTTGTAGACGAGGAGGCCGTAGTTTTCGGCGGCGGCAAAGAGGCGGCGGGCGCGGGTGTCGGCGCGGACGCGGATGATGCGGTGGGTGAGGAGCTGGTCGTCGGTGACGAAGTAGGGGGTGAGAAAGATGTAGTCCTGGGGCCGGGAACTGTCGCGCTCGCCGAACCAGTCGGCGGCGGCCGGTTCCCGGGATTCACTGAAGAGCGGAGCGACGCGGTGTTTCTGGAACAAACCTTTGTCGGTGTCGAAGAAGACGGCAGCGGGCGTGATGCCGATGGACTTGACCTGAGTGAAGGGGGGAAAGAGTTCCTGTATCGCGTCGGGGCCGGGCAGGTATTCGTAGAGGTGGCCGTCGGTGGCGATGAAGAGGCTGGAGCGGAGCGGGTTCCAGGCGCAGAGCCGGATTCGGCCTTGGAGACCGTCGGCAGCGGTCAGGGTGCGGGTGAGGCGGAGCTGGCGACGTTCGATGATGCAGACGCCGTCGGGCACGGCGAGATAGAGGTCGCGGTTACTGAAGCTGATGCAGCGGATGCTGTCGAGCGAAGGGAAGGAGAGCCAGTGGGCGGGATTGTAGATGGAGAGCAGGGCGAGGAACAGCACGGCCTAGCGGCAGCCGGGAAGGGAACGGAAGGCGTGGGGAAGGTAGCGGAGCAGGTCGGAGGCGCAGAGGCAGAACTCAGTGAGGTCGGCGGCGGCAAGGTCGGCGGCGCGGCCGTGCAGGAACGCAGCAACGATGGCGGCGGCGAGGGGTTTCGCTTTCTGGGCGGTCAGTCCGGCAATCAGGCCGGTCAGGACGTCGCCGGTGCCGCCGGAGCCGAGGCCGGAGTTGCCGGTGGGATTGACGATGACGGTGCCCCGGGGCTCGGCGATGACCGTGGGTGCGCCTTTGAGCAGAATGGTTGTCTGATGCTCGCGGCTGAAGTTGCGGGCGAAGTTGACGCGGTCGGCGTTGATCTTGTCCGCGGTCGAGCCGAGGAGGCGGCCGAGTTCGCCCGGGTGCGGAGTCAGGACGAGTGACGAATTGCGGGCGGCGGGCGACGAACGCAGAGTCTCCGGCGTGGTGCAGTTGATTCCGTCGGCGTCGAGAATCAACGGTTTGTCGAGGTTGGTGAGCAGCGCGGCGACGAGCTCGCGGGTCTCCGGGTGCGTCGAGATTCCAGGGCCGAGCGCAACCGAATCGGCGTCCTGCGCGAGCGTGAGCAGGGGTTCGAGCGCGGCTTTGCTCAAGGTTCCGGCGTTCGTTTCCGGCAGTGGGTGTTTGACCGGTTCGAGGACGGCGGTTTCGACGATGTCGGCGATGCCGGCTGGACAGGCAAGGCGAACCAGCCCGGCGCCGGCACGGACCGCGGCCATCGCGGTGAGGCAGGCGGCGCCGGTGAAGCCGCGCGAGCCGGCAATCACGAGGCAGGTGCCGAAGGTGCCTTTGTGGCCGGCGGGCGGACGCGGCGGCAGCAGCTCGCGGACAGAGATGTCGTCGGCGAGGAAAGTGTGGGCGGCGTCGGCGAGCAGGTGCCGGGGGATGCCGATGTCGGCGATTTCGATACTGCCGCAGTGGGCACGGCCGGGATAGAGGTAGAGTCCGAGCTTGGGCAGGCACATGGTGACCGTGAGGCAGGCCTTGACGGCTTCGGTCTCGACCGCGCCGGTGTCGGCGTTGACGCCGGAAGGGATGTCGATGCTGACGACCGGCAGGCCGGAGGAGTTGAGCAGCCGGATAGCGGCGGCGGCGAGACCCTGTGGCGAGCCGGAGAAGCCGGTGCCAAAGATGGCGTCGACCAGCACTGTGTCGGCCGCGCCGGGG
>Ga0073932_1005114_pt1 | contig 14607 bp, 12 predicted proteins | sample DewCreD2012metaG_FD_76967 | JGI IMG/M metagenome (GOLD analysis project Ga0073932, IMG submission 76967) | Hot spring sediment bacterial and archeal communities from British Columbia, Canada, to study Microbial Dark Matter (Phase II) - Dewar... ... | reverse complement strand
TTGTGGACCCAGTGGACTTCACCCGCAAGGGGATTGATTTTCTTGTCCATTTCGTCCACAAGGTCCACGACATCCAGAGGATAGCACGTAGAATCCGATCTTGACTGCCGAATCCAGGATCAATCCCATGCTTCGGGATTGGATTGGGCGGAGAGGACGGCGAGGGATTTTCGTGGAAGGGTTAGCAGTCCGCGGCCCTCGATTTCCGGCGCATTTTGGACGTCACGGATATCGTCAGGAGACGGCAGACTGGTGTTGATGCGCATCACCCAAGCGCCGCGCGGAATGCGGAAGGAAACTTCCTTGAACGAGGCGTTGAACAGGCAATACAAGGCGATGGAACCATTTACGATGCCGCCGATACGGCAGGCGAAATAACCAGCGTCTTTTTCCCAGTCCAGCGGTCCGCCGTTGTTGTCAAACCAGGCGATGTCCGGTTCGCCATTTTCGACAGCGGGCTTGCCGTCGAAAAACTGTAGCCGGGCAAAGACGGGATTTTCACGGCGGAACCGGATCATTTCCTTGCAGAATCGAAACAGGTCCGCGTTTTTTTCGAGGAGCCGCCAGTCGTACCACGAAATGGGGTTGTCCTGGCAGTAGGCGTTGTTGTTGCCTTGCTGTGTGCGTCCGAATTCGTCGCCGCCGAGCAGCATCGGAATTCCCAGCGACAAAAACAGCGTGGCCAGGTAATTTTTCTGCATACGGAGTCGCAGCGCCTCGATTTGCGCGTTGCGGGTCTCGCCTTCGATGCCGCAGTTCCAACTGTAGTTTTCATCGAGGCCATCGCGATTATTTTCGCCGTTGAGCCGGTTGTGTTTGTGGTTGTACGAAACGAGGTCGCGCAACGTGAATCCGTCGTGGGCGGTAATGAAATTGATGCTGTGCGCGGGTGTCCGCCCGGCCCATTGATACAGATCGGAACTGCCGGTGAGACGCGTCGCGAAGTGTCCGCGTGTGCCTTCGTCACCCCGCCAGAACCGGCGAACATCGTCTCGGTAACGCCCGTTCCATTCAGCCCAGCGCACGTCGCCGAACGATCCCACCTGATAGGCGCCGCCCATATCCCATGCTTCGGCAATCAATTTTGTGTCCCGCAAAACAGGATCTTCGGCGATGCGCTCGACAAGCCCCGCGTTTTCGACGATGCGGCCCTTGGTATCGCGTCCGAGGATTGAAGCGAGGTCGAAACGGAACCCGTCCACGTGGAGCACCGTCACCCAGTAACGCAGGCAATCCAGAATATAATCGCGCACAAGCGGATGATTGCAGTTGAGTGTATTGCCGCAGCCGCTGTAGTTGCGGTAGGCGCCGTCTTCATCGAGCATATAATAAATGGCGTTGTCGAGACCCCGAAAACAGAGCGTTGGCCCCTTTTCGTTTCCTTCGGACGTATGGTTGAACACAACGTCGAGAATGACTTCTATCCCCGCCTTGTGCAGCGCCGAGACCATCTGCCGGAATTCATCGAGTTGCGCGCCCGGTTGAACAGCATAGCGGCCCGTTGGCGCGAAGAAGCCGATGGTGCTATAGCCCCAGTAATTGTGCAATTCCTGTCCCGATGCGATGCTGCAACGGCCGAGCCGTGTTTCGCCGAATTCCTGAACCGGAAGCAATTCGACAGCCGTCACGCCGAGGTCTTTCAAATAAGGAATTTTTTCAATCAGTCCCAGATAAGCGCCGGGATGCGTTACGCGTGAGGATTTGTCAATGGTCAGGCCACGGACATGGGTTTCATAGATGACGAGGTCGCCAAGGGGTACGCGCGGACGGACGTCGTCCACCCAATCCTGTTTTTCGCCGAAGGCAACGCATTTTGCGGTGCGATCCTGAATATCGCCGACAATTATTTTGGCATAGGGGTCTAAAAGATAGACACTTTTATCGAATCGGTGGCCGGCTTTCGGATCGAAAGGACCGTCCATCCGGTACATGTAGAGCGCCCCAGGGGCCAGACCTTCCACATAGATGCTCCAAACGTCGCCGGTGCGGTAACGGGTAGCCTCCAGTTCGATTTCAAGAGCCGGTTCGCGATCAGCGACATTCTCGAACAGCGCGAGCCATACCCGCGTGGCGTGCCGGCTGACCACCGCGAAACGGACACCCGAAGCGCGCACGGCCGGCCCCAAGGGATAAGCGCGTCCGGGCAGCAATCGCAGATTTTCGGCGTTCAGTTTCGGCATGGCTACCGCATGGCCTCCCGTGCGGCGTCGCGGATGCGCAGCATCCAATCGAGATTACGCAACGATTCATCCATATCGGCAACGGGATGGCCCCGTAAAAACGCCACGATGGCGGCATGCAGCATGTCAGGTTCGGTGCTGTTGCCGTCCGGTGTTTCAATACGAGCGCAATAGACGCCATTTTCGTCGTTCTGCCCCTCCACGACAAATGGATAGCCGTTGTATTTGAAATGGCGGATATTGAGGGGCGGATCCTGGGTATTTCGTGTGACGATGACAGCATGCAGACGGTTTCCGCTTGCCAGCCGGACATCGAATTTTGCGATGGCTTCATAACCGGTGAACTGCGTATTGAGCGTGTCCGGGATCATTTCGCCATCCGGCGCCAGTTTCAATAACACACTCAAGGGATGCGGCGAAAGGTCCACCCATACCCGGACCGGATCCGGAGGGCGGTTACGCGCGGGCGATTCGAGATGACCGTGGTAATGTACGACCGGTTCGCGGTCTGCCCATAGCCGCGCAAAAGTCAGCGCTGCGGCTGCGTATTGGGTCGAAACGGACAGCAGCCGCCCGCGGCGTTTGGCAAGCGCAACCAGACTGGCCGCCACATCCATCAACTCTCCGCGCGACAAGGCAGGGTCGTAAACAAAAGGTTTTTCACAAAGGACAGCGCAATCGGCTTCGATTGCCGTGCGCACATGCAGGGCGTGAAGCGGGGGAGGAGAACAAATGTCCACAATATCCGGGCGTTCGGCTACCAGCATTTCCTTCACGCTCGTATAACCGTGGCCGCCGAATCCGAAGAGCGCCGTGAGTGCGTCATGTGTCTTGGCGACGGACTCCGGCGACGTTCCCACAAAGGCGCAAACATCGGCCCCGGCGTGCGCCCACCATTTGGCGTGGTGCTTGCCGATGCCGCTTGCGCCGATTACTGCAACGCGCCTACCATTTCCGATCGTCATCGTCCTCTTCTTCCCAGGGTGAAGGAGGTTCTTCGGCGGACTCCCATGGAACCGCCGGCGATTCACCGCCTTCTTCCTCCTCCCATTGCCGGAGGATACGCCGGCCGCGCCGCCATTTGTACACATAGGCCACGACGGCCAGAAACGCCATGAGTTGAAACGCGGAAAATCCTGACACAAGCGACGCGATAAGGGCAACTTTCCACAACGAGGCGCGCCAGCCGTCGTCGAGTCCGGCGGGTGTAAGATTTGCATGGATGTGAAGGGCGTCTTCAAATGAGATCGCACGAAGCGATTGCACCAGTTGCCAAAACCGGTCTTCGCCCATGTGTTTTATAAGCCACCGAGTCATGGACAATGCCTGCGCATAGGCGCCTCCAAAGGTGGATTCGTCACCTATCGGCGCAAACGCAAAATTCAATTCGATATATGGAATCAAGCGGCGCTGCACATACATCCGGGCCACTTCCAGACTGCTTTCCCATCGCATTTCTTTCGAGAGAACCATTGCAATGCCCTCGTCGAACCATCGGGGAACGAATGCCGCCTCCGTGTTACGAGCGAGCAGTACATGGATGAGTTCGTGGCGGATCATGCCGCGAAATTGTGCATGCGGCGGCAGCAGCGCCGGTGTCTTGGCGATGATGACGCCGGTATCCGCCTTGGCCACGCCGCCGACACGCGCCTGGCCGTATGCGCCGGCCCTTGCCTTGAATTCCTGCATCGTGCGGCAAAGATAGACCGTAATGGGATCATTACCGGCGGGAAGCCGGCTTGTATATTCGGCAAGCGATTCTCTGAGTATAACGATCGTTTCGTGCGCGAGGTACGTATCGAATGAGTCGTGAACGACCGTCAGAATACCGTCAGAAAGGCGTTGTTCACCGGCGCGGGCGGAAAACGAAAGCGCGAGTGCCGCAAGCAAGGAAAGGACCTTGAAAAAACGGACAATCAATAGGGTTACATCCTTCGCGGCGGGCCGCCTTGAACATTCCTTGATATCTTTTATGCCCTTTGCCCAATGCCGGTTTGTTCAACATCATGGGCAAGAACCGCTTCGGCTCGATCCAGTGTTTCTTTAATGCGCGGCGGGCCGATATCCACAGCGCACTCTTCGCCGAGGTCCGCATAGTATAGAAGGGCACCGGCCGGCATCTTGCCCAGAAGTGTTTGTACCGCGGCAGCGTAGATACGAAGTTGGCATTCGTAACGTTCATGCAATTCAGGATGCGCGCGTCCCGTTTTGAAATCTACGATCAGGGATCGATCAATCAGGGCATCCAAGATTCCACCGATAAACGTCCCGCCGATGCGAAGGAGGAATGGCGCTTCGCGTTCAATCCGTTTCGCGGCGGCCATGCGCCGGGCCAAGGCGCTGGATTCGAATCGTTTCAGGATAGCGCCGAGATCAGCGAAAAGGGCTTCGCGGAGATGCCGCATGGGGGCTTCGCGGTCTAGAAATGTTGCGATGTCCATGGATGCACCGGGCGTCCAGAGTTCAAACAAACGATGGACCAGCGTGCCGCGTTCCATGGCGGACATGGCCGGAAATCCGTCATGCGGCTCGCGCGACGGCTCGTCGTCCAATTTTGTGCCGGCCATAGCGTTCAATAAGGCGGAAACGGAAATGGTCCGGCGCGGCGGGATCCATACCGGCGGCCCGGCCTGCCGGACGATGGCGTCCATGTTAGGCCTATCCGTATCCCGGCGTTTTTCCACACTTGAATTGGACGGCCCGGCTTCGCGCCAAACGATAGCCTTCCACGTTTCGGTTTCGATGGTTTCGCCGTGATTGCGGGAAAGAATGCCGTATTCGCCGTCCAATTTTTCAAGCCAGCTCCCTTTGCCGGGTTTTGGCGTTCCGCCGAACAGGAGCCAGTCGCGGGCGCGCGTCATGCCAACGTACAGTACGCGTGCGTGTTCCGCGGTTTCCTTGGCGCCTGAGGCATTTCGCATGGTTTTGTATATCGCAGGCTGGACCGTTTCGCCGTCGTTGCCGGTTATGCGGACCGACAGCCCCATGTCTCGATGGAATGCTGAAAATCCGTTGCGCGATCCACCTTTTTGCCGTCCTGAATCAGCCAGGACAACGATGGGAAATTCGAGCCCCTTGGCCTTATGGATGGTCAACAGCGTCACGGCATCCTTGGACTCCACCACGGCATCGCCTTCGCGGATTTCGCGGTCCGCGAGATTGTCGAGATATTGCACGAAAGCCATAAGACGCGCCGGTTGGGTGCGCGCAAAGTCTTCGGCAAGGCCGGCGGCCTTTCGGATATTCCACGCCTTGCGCATACCGTGATATTGGCCGAGTAGAATGGCTTCGTGCTTCGTGATCTCGATTACATGCCGCATGAAAGCCGCCAGCGGCAGATCCTGTTTGTCGCGTAACTCGCCAATCAGTGAACGCGCGCGGAGCAGGTAATCGGCTTCAGGAAATTGCTCTGGCATTTCATCCGACCAAAACACCTGCGCCAAACCACCCTTGTTTCGCATGGCGGCCAGGGCATTGTCCGACAGGCACGCCAATGGGCCGCGGAGAAATCCCAACAGCGCCATTTCGTTCCATGGGTCCACCACGACGGTCAAAAGATTCCGCAGGTCGAGTATTTCCTGTCGCTCGTAAAAGCCCTTGCCGGCCACGACGCCAAAGGGAATCGAACGCTTTCGCAACGCTTCCTCATACAAGTGGATATCGGAAAAGGAACGCAGCAGAATGGCCACGTCGCCGAATCGCGCAGGGCGCATTTCGTTTTCCGATCCAACCATCACGCGGTTTGGCCCCGCACACATCTCTTCAATTCGCCAGGCGATCAAATCCGCCTCGTCGTGACGATACGTCTCGACACTTGTCTTTTCCTCCAGTTTGGGCGGAATGAGAAACGCAATGCGCGCCTCATTCGCGGGCGGACGATGGGAATCCAGCGTCTTGTATTCGGTCTCGACCGCTTCGAGCATTCCCGTACGCGTGAACAGGTCGTTGACAAACGCGATTATTTCAGGAATGGTGCGGAAATTTTGCGCCATGGGAATTGTTTCCCTGGAAGCCACGCGTTGCTGTTGAAAAACTTCCACTTCCGCCCCGCGAAAATCGTAGATGGATTGCTTCGCGTCGCCGACAAAAAACCAATCCGGGCCGCCGGATTCGTCGGAAAGCATGCGGGCGATGTCGAGTTGAATCCAGTCGGTATCCTGAAATTCATCCACCAGCAAAAAGCGAATGCTTCGCGCCACGCGTTTGCGCACATCGGCGTTGTCATGCAGCATGCGCCATGTGGAGGCAATCAGATCGTCGAAATCCAGCGCGGCCCGCGCCGCTTTTGCGGCCTTGTACGCATTGAAAGCATGTTCCAGCAATGTGAACAGATCGCAGGTGAGTTGTGCGGCGTGGGATTCGACGGCGGGATCAGGATCGGTCCATGCCAGATCTTCCATTCGCTTCTTGATCGTATCGAGGATCTGTTTGATGTTTTCGAATGTTTCGGGCGATTCCCAGTTTTTACTGGAAGGATGTCCGGCTGGCGAAGTGATGATTTTCCCGATACATGCTTTCAATTGGGCGATCTCATGGTTATCGCGAATGGTTGTTAGTTGTTTCAGTATTGCCTGCCGCTGGATTTCACGCCCATCGGAAGCCTTATGACAAAGACCGTCAAACGATCGGAGCAGATCAATCCAGTCGTTTACGTCCCGCGATTGGATAAATTTCGTCAAACGGGCCTCGTATTCCCGTTGGGCGATTTCCGCCCAGCGTTCGCCCAAAGCCGCCGAATCCCGCAGTGGCAGATTCGATGCAAGGCGTTCGAGTGCGCCACGCCGGGCAAGAAGACCGTCAATCTCACGGATCAGGGCTGACGCACCGTATTCGATTGCGGCGCGCATGGCGGCCGGATCACCGCGATCGAGTAATTGGATCACGGTGTTTGATATCGTCTCATTGCGCAGCAGCGCGGCTTCGGCGTCGGCCATCACCGCGAAATCAGGATCGGCGCCGGTGTGCAACGCATGTTCGCGCAAGAGGATCCCGCAAAACGAGTGAATAGTTCCGATGCGTGCGGTTTCAACGCGCCGTTCAAGATCACGCCAGCGTGTCATCCCGTCAGCATTATCAAGGGGGGCTTTCTTGCGGAAGGCTTGGCGAAGCCGCGTTTTCATCTCGGCGGCGGCTTTATCCGTGAAGGTTATCGCAACAATTTCGTCGAGATCCGCGTTTTGTTCTTCGATCAGGTAAATGATCCGGTCAATGAGCACGCGGGTCTTGCCGGAACCCGCGCCTGCGTCCACGCAAAGTGTCTTTTGCATGGTTGTGACCGCTCTTTGCTGCGCTTCGGTTCGTTTCATGGCGCAGCCGCCTCCTTGCGGTCCACGCGATTTTGATCGAACCGGCACACGCGCCGGCTTGCGCAATGGGTGCAGACCTTGTCGCGGTCGGCGGTTGTGGGCGGAAATTGCCCCGCCCGAATGCCGGCGAGGCATTTCGCGATCCGATCGAGTACAACCGCCCGGCGATTCGGCCATTCATCCGTCTTCTTTGTGCGTCCAAGCGCCTCTTTGTGATCCGTTTTACCGGGCACCCAAAAAAACGCTTCTGCGCATGTCTTTCCCGGCATGAGAAGTTCCTCAAGCGCCATCGCGTAGACGGCCAATTGCATAGAACGCCCGGTATTGAAATCCAACAAGGGCAATGAACTCTTGTAGTCAATAATACGGACCGTCTTGTCATCTTTTTGATCGATTCGATCGATGCGGCCGCTAAAAAGAATGGGCAAACCGTCTTCTAAATTCAGCCGATAGGGCCTTTTTTCCACCAGATCATCGCCGGCATCACGTGTATTGCCAAAAGAAACTTCAAAATAGGAGGGCTTCCATGAATTGTCTCCATTCGATCGTGCGATGTTCAGATACCGATCAAGCAGAATATGAAAGCGTTCACGTTCGGCGTTCAGGATGCCTTGCGGCGTGGCGGCGCCCATCCGGGCAAAACGATTGAAGGCTTCATTCACGGCGGCGCGAACCGCTTCCTCCGCTTCCGCCTGTGGCCACTCCGGCACAGACAATCCGCGATATCGGCGATGGAGCAATTCGAGCGCCCGGTGCATAATCAGTCCACGCACGCACGGATCAAATTCCGCTTCAGGCTGTTCGGTTTCTTCGACATTCAAAATATAGTTGACAAAGAAATGGAACGGGCAGTCCGCATACGTTTCCAGTTGCTTGACGCTGAAAACATGATCCGCTCCAAAACGATCCGCGAGATCCGGAATGTCCACAACCCCGTCGTAGGCGCCGAAAGGCGATTCGTCATTGCGCATGCGTTCAATTCGGATGGCGGTTTCGATGAATGGAAAGCGGCTTTCGACGATTGGCTTCAGCGCCTTACAGCCGTCGCTTGCCGCGTTGCATACATCCCGCCACGAGGCCGCCTCACCCGGCGCTGGGGCGATGCGGTCGTAAACGATGGGGCACGCAATCGTTTCGCCCAGCAATTCGCGCACTTCCCCAATGTAAGGACTGGGAAACTGTTCCCGGCCTTCCCGCGAGTAAAGACGCCAAGAAAAGGCCAGCTGCTTTTGTGCAGAGTCGAGTACATTATGAAACAAGAGTGCTTCGCGTTCGGCATGGGCGCGGCGGCCTTCGATCGCAATACCGGCTTTTTCGAGATCCGCCAAATCCGCTTCGGAATAGATGGCATTGGCCGGCGGGGGAGAGGGGAGATCGCCCTCATTCCCGCCTGCAAGAAACACGTAATCGAATTCCAGGCCCCGAAGCGACGGCAAGTCGAGCACGGCGACTCCACAGGATGCGCCGGGAGGCATGAATGATGTCCGCCGCACGGCGTGCCGCAGCGCAGCAGCAAATTCGGCACGCGATGACACGGTCCGATCTTCCGCCGCCCACAGGGCCCAACGGCCCAAGAGTTCCCGCAAGGCCGCCAGTGCGGCATGTTCATAGTCACGAATGGCCGGGACGGGATGCCGGGCGGCATAGGCGGGTATGTTCAGTTCGTCAATAAGGCTGTCGCACCATACGGGCCATGCCGGCTCCGGTTTTTGCCCCGACGCGGATTCGGCTACTCGATCGAGGGCCTTGAGCCGTTCATGCAGCGCTTCAAGCGACTTTGCCGCGTGGGGCAGCCCATCGGCCTGATCTTCGCCTTCGCCGGATCCGTCCGTTTCCATACATGCTTTCAAACGCGCAACGGCATCATGCCATTCCGAACGGCCCGACACGACACCGGCCCGTGCGGCAAGGCGTGTAAACGTTCCCGATTCCGGGCATTCACCGAGGAACCACGGCGAAGTGATCACATCGAGTATGGCGGTGCGGCTCCACGTTTCCAGTGAGTCAAGCAGCGTCAAGAGGAATCCGGCAATGGCGCTCGACCACAAAGAGGGCGGTTGAATGATGCGTAGCGGTATGCCGAATTCTCCAAATACCGCGCGAAGGCCGGGCGCGGCCTCGGCCAGATTCGGATAAACGACCGCGATTCGGTCTGGATCCACGCCTTCGATCAATAGTTTTTTTACGGCCCGTGCGATGGTTTCCATTTCAAGCGAGAAATCGAAACAGATCCAGAACTCAACATCGGACGAAAGACCGCGCGGGACGCCGGGCTGGCCACGGTGCATAAAATGGCGCGAGGCGAATTCTGCATACGTTCGTGGCGCCTCTTCGTGAAAACTCTCCATTCGCACGGCAAATTGCGCTTGAATCTTTCCAATGGTGCGAAGCGGCAATGTAAATAAATCGCGGCGGCAGGGATCATCGTCATAATTCATTCCAAAAACGAGCCGGGCCACGTGCGGCTCGATGGATGCCAATAGCCTGAATTCCGAGGGCGTGAAATCGTCGAATCCGTCGAGCAGAAGCATTTCGACATCTTCCAGAATGGCCGGTCGCCCGGCCCGCGCAATGAGATTCGCCTCCCAGAACAGACCCGGCAAGTCGTATGCGCCCATATCGAGCAGTGTGCGCTGGTATTCCGTGTACACCGAGGCGACCACACCATCGAGCGGCGACGGATGTATGCGCCGGCTCACACGTTCCGCGAAAACCGCCGGTTCGATGGCGGCTTGTTTGAGTTGCGTAATCATGCGAAGGACGTGCGTGGCAAAGCCATTGGTGCGGGCGGCCGGGCCAAGAACTTCGAGCGCGCCGCCGGCTTCCAGACGGGCAATGACACGGTCGAGGAGGATGCGCCTTTCCAAATCGCCGAGGCGGATTGGCCGGCGGCCTTCCGCGTGCAACAAAGCGGCGACAAAATCGTCCATTGTCGAAACCGGACGTCCCCATGCGCCGGATAAGCCGCCTTCGATCAACAACCGTTCAAGACGGCGCGAGGCGAACTGGCGAGTTGGGGCCAACAGCAGGGTGCGTCCCCACGTATCGCGCATGAGACGGTCAATCCGCGCGGAACGTCCGGATCGCCGTGTGCCGGTAATGAGCAGGACTTCAGCCATGCGGATGGTTTATGAGGCCTTCTTGATAAGAAGGTCCACTTCGCTTTGAATCTTGGCGAGCACGCTCTTGCGAAGGTCTTCAGGCACTTTATAGTGCTGCGTTTCCTCTAGCAATGCCAGCGTCCGCGAAGCCACTTGATACGCGAAATCTTGCACTTTCATGCCGATCTGCTCCCATGAAAAAAGAACCGCGCCCGGAGAATCCGGGCGCAGCATAGCATACCTATCCGGCGATGCGCTTACAAGCCGGCCTTTTTGCGCAACACGTCGGCTTTGTCGGTCATTTCCCAGCGGAATCCCTGGTTTTCACGTCCGAAATGGCCGTAATTCGTGGTCTTGCGGAAAATCGGTTTGCGGAGATCGAGCAATTTGATAATCTCGGCAGGGCGGCAGTCAAATTCGTCCATGAGAATCTTGCCGAGTTTCGCGTCGTCAATTCGGCCGGTACCGAAGGTTACGACGTTAATGGATACCGGTTTGGCTACGCCGATGGCATAGGCCAGTTGCACTTCGCAGCGGGCAGCCAGTTTTGCCGCGACGACATTTTTCGCGATGTAACGCGCCATATACGCCGCGGAACGATCTACTTTCGACGGATCCTTGCCGCTGAATGCGCCGCCGCCATGGCGCCCCATGCCGCCGTAGGTATCCACAATAATCTTGCGTCCCGTAAGACCGGTGTCGCCGCACGGTCCTCCGACCACGAAACGGCCCGTCGGGTTGATGTGAAACTTGATCTCGCCCTTGACGTATTTCTTGGGCAGAACGGGCAAACAGGCCTTCTCGATGATTTCCTTTCGGATTTCCTTCTGGGAAACGCTTGGGGAATGCTGATTGGAGATGACAACCGTGTCTATACGGACCGGCTTGTTATCCACGTATTCAACCGTAACCTGTGATTTCCCGTCGGGCTGGAGCCACGGCAATTTCCGGCTCTTGCGCAATTTCGAAAGTTGCAGGCCCAGTTTGTGCGCAAGCCAAATTGGCACAGGCATCAATTCCGGCGTTTCATCACAGGCATAACCGAACATCATGCCCTGATCGCCGGCGCCTTGTTCATGACCGGCGGTCGCGGTAACGCCCATCGAGATATCCGGCGACTGCCGGTCAAGCGTAACCATCACGGCGCAGGACTTGGCATCGAAACCCGAATCACCGCCGTTATAGCCGATCTCGGATATCGCCTTGCGCGCGACATCGGCGAAATTGACCACGGCCTTCGTGGTAATCTCGCCCGCGACCACGCAAAGTCCGGTCGTGACGAGCGTTTCACAGGCGACTCGGCTCATCGGGTCCTGCTCGATAACCGCATCGAGCACGGAATCGGAAATGTAGTCACACAATTTGTCCGGATGGCCTTCGGTTACGGATTCGGACGTGAAAAGAATTCCCTGGCTCATGCCTCGCTCCTCTTGCCGCGGCCATGAACACCGCGGATTGCGATGGTCAACTAAACACTGCGGTATTGTGCCGTCAACGCGGCGGGATCCAGTTTGAAACCCGGCCCCATCGTGCTGCTGATGGCGCACGTCTTGAGATAGGTGCCTTTGCAGGCCGAAGGCTTGGCTTTCACAATCGCCTCGATAACAGCCGATGCGTTTTCCGCAATTTGCTCAGCGGTGAAAGACGCCTTGCCGATAGGAACATGTATGTTCGCGTTCTTGTCTACACGAAACTCGATGCGTCCCTTTTTTATTTCCGAGACGGCTTGGCCGACATTTGGCGTGACCGTACCGGCCTTGGGACTGGGCATCAGGCCGCGCGGGCCGAGGATTTTGCCCAATCGGCCGATCTGGCCCATCATATCCGGTGATGCGACAGCGGCGTCGAAATCCGTCCAACCGTCCTGGACCTTTTTGACAAGGTCTTCCGCGCCGACTTCGTCCGCGCCGGCTTCGCGCGCGGACGACTGCTGCGCCTCCTGCTTGCAGAAGACGATTACGCGAATCTTCTTGCCCGTTCCGTGCGGCAGGGATACGGCGCCGCGGACCATTTGTTCCGCATGGCGGGGATCCACCCCGAGAAAAAAGGCGAGTTCGACGGTTTCGTCAAATTTGGCCGTGGCCGATTCCTTGACAAGGGCCGTCGCCTCGGCAAGGCTGTAAAACCGCCCCGGTTGAACCTTGGCCCGAAGACCCTTCATACGCTTGCTGTGCTGTGCCATTGTGCATTCTCCTGTGGTGCGAGCGGGCCGTCCGGCCCTCCCACGGTTATACCATAGTCCTTTCGGACCTTACCCTTGAACTAAAATGCCCATGCTGCGGGCCGTTCCCGCGATCATGCTCATCGCCGCTTCCACGGACGCCGCGTTCAAATCCGGCATCTTGAGTGTCGCGATTTCGCGTATCTGATCCTGCGTGACGGAACCGACCTTGTTCTTATTCGGCTCGCCGGAGGCTTTCGCCAGTTTTGCGGCGCGCTTGAGCAATACGGGCGCCGGCGGCGTCTTCGTAATGAATGAGATGCTCCGGTCTTCATAAACCGACACGATAACAGGAATGATCAACCCTTGCTGATCCTTTGTGCGCTCGTTGAACTGCCGGCAGAAATCCATGATGTTGACACCATGCTGTCCCAAGGCTGGGCCTACCGGCGGAGCCGGAGTGGCTTGCCCTGCAGGACATTGCAATTTCACTTTTGCGGTCAGTTTCTTCTTTCTCGGGGCCATTGCATACTCTCCCTGTTACACTTTCTCAACCTGCCAAAATTCCACTTCAACGCTGGTCAGGCGTTCGAATATTTCAACCATTACCTTCAGTTTTCCGCGTTCCAGGTTCATTTCGTCAATGCTGCCCAGGAAATTCGCGAACGGACCGTCAATTATCTTTACGCGCTCACCCTGTTCAAACTTGACTTTCGGCTTCGGGCGCTCACGTTCGCCGCGTAGTTCTTCGAGAATCGCATTGACTTCGGCATCTTCAAGCGGCACGGGCACGGTCCGCGAACCAATGAATCCCGTCACCCCGGGCACTTCCTTGATCAAATGCCACAATTCGGCCTGCCGTTCGGGGTGTTCCGGCAGATGAACGAGCACATAACCGGGGAAAAACTTCCGCTTCGACACCTTCTTCTGGCCGGATTTGATTTCAGCGACCTCTTCCATCGGCACGAGAACGTTGGCTATCAGATGGATTATTCCCGCCTGTTCGGCCATCGCCAGAAGGTTCTTACGCACATTGCCTTCCTGGCCGGAATGGGCGTGGATAGCATACCAACGCCGCTTGATGCCATCGTCCACGGGCTTGGGCGGCTCTTCAGGCGGAGATTCGATCACCGGACTGTCTTGTGCGGCGCTTTCCTCGATCACGTCCCATTCTCCCTTTACACCAGCTTGAACAAGCCAAACACCATAATTTGGAACACGAAATCGTACACGTAGATAATCGCCGCCACAATGACCAGCAGCAGCAATACGACGGAAGTAGACGTCTTCAGTTCTTCGCGGGACGGCCAAGTTACCTTGCCCATTTCCACCATAACATCCTGGTAAAACTCCTTGATCCGCGCCGGAATCGTCTTCTTGGCTTCCGTGTCTGCAATCTGTTTTGCCATATACTATTCCTGTTCTTTGCGGCCGACGCCGCCTATTTCAAATATGGCAGGCCTGGAGGGACTCGAACCCCCAACCTTGGGCTTTGGAGGCCCCTGCTCTAGCCGATTGAGCTACAGGCCTGCAGGAACGCCGGACAGTCCGGCGAACATGGATAAAAAAACTATTTCGCTTCCCGGTGGACCGTGTGTTTTCGATCGAACCGGCAGTATTTCTTCAATTCAAGACGTTCGGTTTTCTTGCGCTTGTCGCGCATACCCGTGTAATTGCGGCGTTTGCATTCCGTACATTGCAGTGTAATCTGTTCTCGCATCGCTTGGCCGTCTCCTTGTTACTCGATAATCTTCGAGACGACGCCCGCGCCGACGGTCCGCCCGCCTTCGCGGATCGCGAACCGAAGTTCCTCGTTCATCGCGATCGGCGTTATCAATTCCGCCGTTATCTGCACATTG